>Ga0105047_10004713_pt1 | contig 23659 bp, 21 predicted proteins | sample MAT04_FD_78384 | JGI IMG/M metagenome (GOLD analysis project Ga0105047, IMG submission 78384) | Freshwater microbial communities from Lake Fryxell liftoff mats and glacier meltwater in Antarctica - MAT-04 (megahit assembly) | ecosystem: Environmental > Aquatic > Freshwater > Ice > Liftoff... | reverse complement strand
TACCTGGAGGTCCGGGCCGGGAAGTCGGGCGTCATGGGCGCGGGTGTCCCCGGCAAGGCGCTGACAGCGAAGGTCCGATCGCCCGCGAACGTGGTGCGGGGCACCGCCACGGCCACGCCCGCGCACCCGTTCGGGGGCTGGTCGTCCGTGTTCCGGAAGAACGGCGCCAAGGTGAAGGTCCACATCGGGGACAGGCTCACCTCCACCATCGCGTCCGATGCCAGCCTGCTCGTCCGCGCCATCGCCGTCCAGGTGGATACGGCTGGAGACCAGGTGTCCGGCACGTGCTGGCGCAAGGCCAGGTTCGGCGTCCGGGTATCCGACGAGGACGGCAACCTCAAGGCCAAGGCGTACGGCAAGGCCGGCCCGACCGGGGGCTGGTTCGCGAACGGCATCACGGGCATCGACACGGGCTGGACGGTCATCGTCGGTTGCGCGACGTCCAGCGGTGACGTGCAGCGGGTCTCCCGGACGGTGCCCTAGACGGTCCGCCGGGCGCGCCGGGAATCGCTCGCACGGGATCGGCGGTCGTCCTGTCGCATCCCGTGCATTATCATGCTCTTGAACGTACCAGGAGCATGCAGTGCAGGACAAGCAGTTCTACTCGCCCGCAGAGGTCGCCCGTGAGCTGGGGATCAGCTCGACCACCGTCCTGCGCCTGGTCCACGATGGGAGGCTGCCGGCCCTCCGGGTCTCGGATCGGATCTATCGCATCCCTGCCGTGAGCTTCGAGCGGTACAAGGCCGGAACCCTTGAGGAGCCGTTCATCGCAGCGCTCGGACCGGTCACGCCGCGCCCTCGCTTCGGTGAGGACGAGCGGCTGCCGGAGGGGGACTCCACCGAGGAAGCGCGTCGCGCTCCGGTCGGCGCGCGCGGTCGTCGACCGCCTCGCTCGATCAGCTGAGGCGCTACCTCGGCGGGCTCACCGTGTACCTGCGGACATTCGGGGCGACGCTCCCTGAGCCCACGCTCGACCGCTACGAGACCGGGGAGGTCGGCTTCGAGCTCACCGCCGGGCTGCCCGGGTCCGACCGACCGCGATCCGCGGTCCTACGGGTCGGCGAGATCTGGGAACCGGGTGGCGATGGCTTCGACCGGGTCGAGTACCGCTACGACCTGATCGATCACCCCATGGACCGGCGTCGAGCGTTCCACTCGCACGACACAGCCGTGTTCGCCCGACGCTTCGGTGTCCTCGTGCACGAACACTGCGAGGAGGTGCTGGGACGACCGGCATGCCATCACTACCACGGCATCCCTATCGCGAACGGCTACGACGCGCTTGAGCGCCTGCTGGGCACGTGGGGACAACCAGGACCATTGGGGTGCGCGGACCTCCCCTGCATCCGCTGAGCCGGGCAGCGTCTGGAACACCATGCCCTGCCATCTCCACGACCGGCGCACGGAGGTTCACCTGTACCTGGATCTTCCGGCGGACGCGCGGGTGATCCATCTCATGGGCGAGCCGGATCGGACGCGGAACCGGACATGGACCAGATCCCGGTGACCGCGCTTCGCTGAGGGTCTCCGGATCGCGGATCTCACCCGGTCCCGCGGCCGGCCCAGGCGGCGATGGGTGTACACGCACCGCATCCCAGGGTCAGACCGTCAGCCCAGGCGGCCGCCGTCGTCCCAGGTACCGAACATGGCGCCCGCGGCGGTGCGCTTGACGAGGCTGCCCAGGCGGCGTTCGAACTCCGCGGGGTCGCGCCGCTGCTCCTCCACATATCCCAGCCGGATCCTCCGGTACAGCTCCGGAAAGGCCAGGAACCGCTCCAGGGCGCCCGGCTCCGTGCACAGGCGGGCCTCGATGTCCGGAGCCAGGGCAGGCACGACGGACAGGTCGGGCAGGGTCGCCCGGCCGGCTTCGGTCATGAGGCCCAGCAGGATGAGGCGGCGGGCGCGCTCCTTGTTGAGTTCCGTCCAGTTGCTGCGCGGCCTGCGGGGCGAGAATCGCTGGCCGCGCTCGTGTGCCGACACGCGCTTCTGGATGCTATCGATCCAGCCGTAGCAGAGGCCTTCCTCGACCGCATCGAGGTAGGTCACCGTCGGATGGTCAGCACGGTCGTCGAGCAGCAGCCAGACGTCCGTCGCCGTGCCGTGATGCTCCGCCAGCCAGGTCCGCCAACCTTCACGGTCGGTGGGCTTGACGGTCGTGGTCACCTCCATGGCACGCCTCAGCTCCGCTTGATGGGCTTGTACTTGATGCGGTGCGGCTGGTCCGCGGCGGAGCCCAGCTCCTTGTGCCGGAACGCCTCGTAGTCACTCACGTTGCCCTGGAAGAAGCGCACCTGGGAATCGCCCTCGAACGCGAGGATGTGGGTCGCGATGCGGTCCAGGAACCAGCGATCGTGGCTGATGACCACGACGCAGCCCGGGAACGATTCGAGACCTGCCTCCAGCGCCCGCAGCGTGTCCACGTCCAGGTCGTTCGTGGGCTCGTCCAGAAGCAGCACGTTGCCGCCCGTCTGGAGCAACTTGGCCAGGTGGACGCGGTTGCGCTCGCCGCCGGACAGCTGCCCGACCAGCTTCTGATGGTCTGTGCCCCGGAAGTTGAAGCTGCTCACATACGCCCGCGCCGGCACCTCGCGGTTGCCGACCTTGATCTGTTCCACGCCGTGCGTGATCTCCTCGAACACGGTCTTGGTCGCGTCGAGCGAGTCCCGGCTCTGGTCCACGTGGCTCATCTGGACCGTGGAGCCGATCTCGACCGCGCCGGCGTCCGGCGTCTCCTGGCCCACGAGCATCCGGAACAGCGTCGTCTTGCCCGCGCCGTTGGGCCCGATGATGCCCACGATGCCCGCCTTGGGCAACGAGAACGTCAGGTCCTCGATGAGCAGCTTGTCCCCGAAGCCCTTGCGCAGGCCCGCGACATCGATGACCTGGTCGCCCAGGCGCGGTCCGGGCGGGATCGCGATCTCCAGTTCCCGGGCGACCTCCTTCTCGTTCTGGGCCTCCGCCAGCAGCTGCTCGTAGGCGGACAGTCGGGCCTTGCCCTTCGACTGGCGGGCCTTGGGCGACAGGCGCACCCACTCCAGCTCCCGGGCCAGGGTGCGCTGCTTGGCGTCCGCCTGCTTGTTCTCCTTGGACATCCTGTCGAGCTTCTGCTCCAGCCAACTGGAGTAGTTGCCGGAGAACGGGATGCCGCGCCCGCGGTCGAGCTCCAGGATCCACTGGGCCACGTTGTCCAGGAAGTAGCGGTCGTGGGTGATGGCGACGACCGTACCGCTGTACTCCTGGAGGAAGCGCTCCAGCCAGTCCACTGATTCCGCGTCGAGATGGTTGGTGGGCTCATCGAGCAGCAACAGATCCGGGTGCTGGAGCAGCAGCCGGCAGAGTGCCACGCGTCGCTTCTCGCCGCCCGACAGCGTGGTCACGTCCGCGTCGTCCGGCGGACAGCGCAGCGCGTCCATCGCGATGTCCACGTTGCGCTCGAGGTTCCACGCGTCCGCGGCGTTGATGCGGTCCTCCAGCACGGCCTGCTCGGCGCCGATGGCGTCGTAGTCGGCGTCCGGGTCGGACCACCTGGCCATCACGGCGTTGTACTGGTCGATCAGACCCGCGACCTCGCGCACGCCGTCGAGGACGTTCTCCTTGACGGACTTGGCCGGGTCCAGCTGGGGCTCCTGGGACAGGTAGCCGACCGTGAAGCCGGGCGTGAGCCGGGCCTCGCCTGTGAAGCCGTCGTCGAGGCCGGCCATGATGCGCAGCAGGCTGGACTTGCCCGCGCCGTTGGACCCGATGACACCGATCTTGGCGCCGGGGTAGAACGAGATGGAGATGTTCTCCAGGACGGTCTTGTCCGGGGGGTAGTGACGGGCGAGCTTGTACGAGGTGTAGATGAACTCAGCGGGCATCCGGCAAGATTACCGGGCCGTGCGCGGTTCGTCAGACCCAGTGGATCGCACCCCGCCCATCGCCCGATCCTCGCCGTCCACGAGCCGCCAGCACACGCCCAGCTCGGCGTCCTCGCCGGCGGTCAGCAGGGCGACGACCGCCACCACGGCCGCCTCGCGATCGGCGTGTGCCGCGACGGCCGCGGCGATCGCCCGCTCCAGCGCCAGCCGCGCGACCGCCGGCTCGCGACGCTCGATCTCCGCGCGGGCGACCGCCTCCGGGTCCGCCATGTCCAGTGATGCGAGGCGTTCGATGAGGGCACGTGCGGTCCGACGCCGGGCGGCCGGCAGCGCGCCGAGCCATACCGGCTCCGGCGGCGGCGGGGGAGGAGGGGGAGGGGGAGGAGGCGGTCCGGGCGGAGTCACCGCGGCGGCGGTCGTCGCCGTCGGGTCCGCCGCGCGTGCCGGACGTGCTGCTGGCCCGCGGCGGACCACCGGGGGTCGCCTCGTGGCGTCGCGGACGGGCCGCGGCCGGTCCTTCGCCTCCTCGAGACGTGCCGCCAGGGGTGACACCGGCACCTCGCCGGCGCGCGCCGCCTCGATCGCCGCGCGCGCCGCCGCCTGCGACCCGAACGGCCCGCGCACCAGGGGCATCCCCAGTTCGTTCGTCTGTTCGCCGTCCACCACGACCCAGCTGCCACCCTGGGGCTCGATGGTGAAGCGCTCGTCCTTGGTGCGCCAGCGTCCGCCGCCCAGCCGGGTCAGCGCATCGCCCTTCGCGGCCATCAGCCACCCACCGTGAGGGGCGTCCAGACCCGGTCGGTCATGGCTCGATCCCCATGGCCGGGCACGCTCCGTCCACCGGGGACGTCGTGACCAGCTCCGTGAGCGGTGCCGGCAGCGGCCCGGAGTCGAGCGCGGCGATGAGGGCACCCACCTCCTCCGGCGTGAACGAGCCACTGATCTGTGCCTGGCCGTTGAAGCGGGCCTCGCGGATGACCGGGGCGGCCAGCACGACCCCGTCGACGACGATCGCGAAACGCCGGCCCACGTTGTCCGCGGCCCATGCATCGAAGGCGACGGCACCCTCCGGTGTCAGCGTGACGGCCACAGCCGGCTGCCCCAGCTGATCCTCGGCTGCTGACGCGCTCGCGATGTCCGCCTCCGTGAGGATCGGTGTCGGGCCCATCCCCGCCGGCATCGGCTCGCCATCCACGACCTGCTGGTCGAACGCCGGCGGCACAGGCACGAACGAGAGCCGCCCCGGTCGCGTCGCCACGGCCCGCCAGGCCGCGTCATCCCCGGCCGGCAGGCCCAGCATCAGCATGTCGGGCCCGATGACGTCCACCGTCACCCCCGGCACGTCCAGCGCCTCCATCCGCGCGCGGATCACGCCGGCGATGGCGTCAAGCTCGGCCGCGCTCGCCGGCGCCGCCGCAGGGGTGTCCAGCACGAGCACCGTGCAGGTCGTGACGACCCCATCGCCCTGGGCCACGGTGACCACGCGCGACGCGAGCGCGCACCCTGACAGGACCAGCGCGGACCCCGCCACGATCACCGCCGCGCGCAGCAAGGACCGGAACGAGCGACCATCCACGGATCAGGCCCTCCAGGGTGCCGGCGCCGACCGATGGTGGTGCGCCCGCGCCAAGGATAGGTCGTGGCGGGACTCTCCAGCCAGGGCGTGCACGCCCGGGACCGTCATCATCAGGCCGAGCGGGGCGTCAGTGGAGGTTCGGGTCGTTGGGGAGTCGTCGTCGGCCGCACTGGTTGGCCATCGCAGCGGCCGCGGGGGTCCTGCTCGTGCTGCTCTGGCTGCCGGAGTCCGCGGCACCCCAGGGCCCGGTGCTCGATGCGCGGGATCGGGTGGTCGCGCCGGATGGCTCGGACGCGGGACCCGGCACCCCGGAGGCGCCCTGGCGCACGCTCCAGCACGCGGCCGACACGCTGCCCGTCGGTGGCACGGCCTGGGTCCGCAGTGGCACCTACGCAGGCTTCCGCGTGGAGCGGTCGGGCGAGCCGTTCGCGGCCCTGACGATCGCCGGCTGGCCCGGCGACCCCCGGCCGATCGTGGATGCGCGGCTCGATGGGCGACCCGACGCGATCCTGCTGCGCGCGGTGGCGGACGTCCGCCTGCGCGGGATGGAGATCACCGGCGGCACCGGGGAGGACTTCGGGGGCCACGGCATCCGGGTCGAGAAGGGGTCGTTCCGAGTGGAGCTCACGGACAATCTCGAGACCGGCAACGATGGCGCAGGCGTGTCCGTGAGCGACTCCACGCTCGTGCGCATCACCGACAACGAGCTGAGCCACAACGCGGCCGGGGTCCGCCTCAGCGGCGCGGGGGAGGGGACGGAGGTGCGCGGCAACCGAATCCACCACACCGATCGGATGCTGCGCGACACGCCCGAGCCGAACGACGACGCCGGCGGTGACGGGATCACCCTCGATGGCACGACCGGCAGCGTCCTGATCACGGGCAACACGATCTGGGCCAACCGCGCCCGGAGCACCGACTACGGGTGGGACGGCGGCGCGTTCTCCATCTACGGCGCCTCGAACGCGCGTATCGAGGGCAACGTGGCGTGGGACAACGAGAACGTCCTGGAGACGGGCACGGACCCGGGCGTCCCCTGTGCCGGTAACCGGTTCGTGCGCAACATCGCGAGCGGCCGCCTGCCGGCGAGCCTGGCCACGGGCGAGCGGACCGGCGACGAGCGGGTCAATGGGCTGTACCTCCGCTGCGGGGAGGCGATGCTCATCGCCCACAACACGCTGCGCGACCTCGACTTCGCGTTCGCGGTGGGGCCTGACTCGGAGACGTTCTCGGGGTCCATCGAGGGCCTGACCATCCTCGCCAACATCGTGGACCTGCATGCGAGCGGCGGCACGCTCTACGGGCTGTTCGGGCCGCTGCCCGCGAGCGTGGCCATCGACCACGACCTGGTGCGCACGACGGGCACGGTGGCGCGCATCGGGGAGGAGGTCATCACCGACTTCCCGGTGTTCCAGGCGCGCACGGGATTCGAGGCGAACGGCCGATGGGGTGATCCGCGCTTCACCGGACCCGACGATCCGACGCTGCGTGCCGGCTCCCCGGCGATCGATTCTGCGCCGGACATCCCGGGTCTCGATGAGGCATGGAGCGGCGCCGCCCCGGACCGCGGGGCGCTCGAACGGCCGGCGACTTGACGAGCGGAGGACGATGGTGGCCTTGCCGGCTCTGCGGAACCCAGGGTCCGGTCCTCGGGACGGAGGTCCTCATGCTGCAGGCCCCAGGTCCATTCCCCGCGAGCGTGCTGCGGCCGCCCTCCGCGACGGCCACGTGCACCTGCGAACACTGGATCCATTGCGTGTGTGACTGCCACGGGCGCCACTGTGATCCGAGCGAATCCACGTGCGACGTGGCGTTCCTGGCCGATGACGGCGGGCTCACGCGGTGGGGGTGCCCGACGTGCACGCCAGGCGTGGGCACGGCCCATGACCTGGGCTGCGAGCTGATCGGCTGGAGCGTGGAGTACCGACCGCGCCCGGTGCGTTCCTGGTGACCTTCCCGGCGCGGGTCTAACTGGCGCGAGCGTCCAGGTCCTGGGCGATCTCGGCCGCCGCCATCGAGCATGCAGCGCCGAGGTCGTGGACGCCCAGCTTCTCGTAGATCTCGTGGCGCCGGTTCTTGGCGGTGCCGACCGAGACGCCGAGGTGCGTGGCGGCCTCCGCCAGGGTCCGGCCGTCGCAGAGCATCCGCAACAGCTCGCGGTCCTGCGGCAGCAGTCCGCGACGGCGCCTGCCGGCGGTCGGGTCCACGATCGAGTGCGAGGTCGACATGCCCACGCCGTCCACCACCTCCGCGACCTCCAGACGGACCGCCGCGGGTAGCCCTTCGCGCGCTTCCGCCTCCGCGCGCCCATCCGTCTGGGGTCCCAGCACCGCGTCCAGCGCGGCGAGGTCACGCCACAGCGAGACCGCGATGATCAGGATGGCGTCGCCGTCCGGTTGCCGTCCCACGGTGGACCAGGCCAGACCCTCAGCACGCCGGACGCGCCCGAACAGAGCCTGCGCACGCGCCGCACAGGCGGTGGCGGCATCCGGCGGCACCCGGTAGTGCGCCACGCGAAGGATCATGCCACTCCCCATTCGGCCGCCCGATGAGCTCGGCACGGCTGCTCCACGGGAGCGTACGGGGACGGCCCTCGCGAGGGCGATACGCAGTCCTACGGATTGCTGGAAGGTGAGCGCTCGATGGGGATGCGCACCGTCCGACGAGCCGCGCGGGCGACGCGCAGGAAGCTCGTGACGTGCTGCAGCGGCCGGATGTGACTGGGCTCGCCAGTATAGATCGTGCGGATCGGGACCCAGTCGATGATGACATCCGCGCGGATCGCCGTGGTGATCATCTCGACCTCGAACTCGAAGCCGGTCTCGCGGCTGTCAAGCAGCAGATCCATCAGCTCGGCGCCGATGAGCCGGTACCCGGACTGGTTGTCCGCGATGGGCCGGCCCACGGCCCACGAGAAGGTCCACGTGCCGAGGTTGTTGGCGATGCGCCGGGAGACGGGCATCTCGCCGAACGTGCGCCGCCCGATGATGAGCGGCGCCTGGCGCGCCCGCCACGCTGCCAGGAACGCGGGGATCTCGGCGGGGTCGTGCTGGCCGTCCGCGTCGAGGGTGACGACGGCCCGCGCGCCCGCCGCCAGGGCGTGGCGGAAGCCGGCGCGCAGCGCCGCGCCCTTGCCCTGGTTGGGCTCCTGCCGCAGGACCGTGGCGCCGGCGAGCTCGGCGACCTGCGCGGTGCCGTCCTTCGAGCCGTCGTCCACGACCACCACGGGCAGGTGCGCCCGGGCGGCCTCGATGACCGCAGCGATTCGCGGTGCCTCGTTGAGGCCGGGGATGAGCGCGAGGATGGGCGCGCCAGGAACGGACGGCATGCCCCAAGCGTATACGCTGGCCTCCATGCCCGACGACGCCACCGCCTCCGACCCCGACACGCCTGCCACGCGCGCCCTGGCCGGAACCACGCTGCGCTACGAGACGCGGTCATCCGGCAGCCCCCGCAGCGTGGAGGAGGCCGCCGCCATCCAGGGCGTTCCGGTGTCCTCCATCCTGCGCACGATCGTGGTCCGGCGCGGCGCGGACGACTACCTGTTCGTGCTCGTACCCGGGGGCCGTCGCATCCACTGGCCCCGCCTGCGCGCGCTGCTGGGTGTGTCGCGCATGTCGTTGCCGGACGCCGAGGAGGCGCGCGCCGCGACGGGCTACGAACGGGGCACCATCACGCCCTTCGGGGCGGCCGTGGCGTGGCCTATCGTCGCCGATGCCACGCTGCGTGACGCGGGCCGGGTGGTGCTGGGCGGCGGCCGTCGAGGTGTGACGCTCCACGTCGACGCGGCGGAGCTGCTCGCGTTCACGGGCGCGACCGTCGCGGACATCAGCGAGCCCGCGTCGATGCCCGATGCTGGCCCGCGCTAGGCTGACGCGGTGACCTGGGACCGCACCGTCAAGATCGCCTTCACGGGCTCCCATGGCATCCGCAAGACGACCGCGGCGCACGCGTTCTCTCACACGATGCAGCGCGCCGGTCGGTCCGTGGAATTCGGGCGTGAGGTCGTGCGGGACAACCCGCTGGGCATCAACGAGTCGGCCACGGGTGAGGCCCAGCTGTGGGTGCTCATGTCCCAGGTCCGGCGTGAACTGGAGCTGGCGCCCAAGGCGGAGGTGCTGGTCACCGATCGGGGCGTGGTGGACAACTTCGCGTACTACCTGCGTGCCGCGGGCGGGGACCCGTTCTCCGTGGAGCCCCTCATCCGGGCGTGGTCACGTACCTATGACCTCGTCGTCCGCCTCACACCGGACGTGGCACTCCGCCCGGACGGCACCCGCAGCACCTCCGACACGTTCCGGGATGAGATCGACGCGATCCTGGACCGGATCCTGCCGGATCTGCTGCGGCCGGAGCAGCTGGTGACGCTGCCCGCGTCGAGCATCACCGACGCCCATGACTGGTGGCCACTCGCGGAACGCCTCGCAGCGTCTGCGGGTGGGTCGTTGCTGGCGGCCGGCGTCGAGCGTCCCCGCCGCCCACGCCCAGCCGCCCGACCCCGCCCGGCGGCACCGCGCGCGACCGCCGACTCGCAGCTCGACCTGGATCTGCTGGAGGGCGTCTGAGCCGCCGCTCGGGTGCGCCCGGCTCAGCGATCGACTCCCGGCTAGAATCAACCCGATGACCGGTCCGGCCGGCCTTGGCCCCTCCGACCCCAACCTCCCCGGCCCGCTCGACCCCGCGGTCGCGACCGGGCTGTTGCAGCGCGCCCAGCAGCTGGCCGCACAGGGGGAGTGGGGGACGGCCGCGGCCACCTTCGGTCGGGTCGTGGGTTCCGGCGACCCGAACCTCCACGTCGCCGCGCTGCTGGGCCTCGCCGAGTGCCGCTACCGGATGGATGAGGAACCCGCCGCGCTCCAGGCCTGGATCACGGCGACCCAGGCGCCCGAGACGCCCTTGACGTGGCGCGCCTGGAAGCAGATCGCCGCGATGCGGGTCCAGGAGCGGGACCTGCCGGGCGCCGCCCGGGCCTACCGGGAGGCGGAGCGCCGCGCGCCCGAGTCGGAGCGGCCGGAGATCGCCTCACGCCTGGGCTGGCTGGCCAAGGAGATGGGCGACACCGGCGCCGCCAACCGCTACTTCCGGCGCTCGCGGAGCGGTGGCCTGCCCGACCCGTACGTGACCTGGGCCATCCTCGCGGTGACGGTCGTGATCGGCGTCGCGAGCCTGCTCAGCGACGACCTCGCGGCCACCGCGTGGGAGCTGTTGGCGCTGTACAAGCCGTGGGTCGCGGAAGGCGAGCTGTGGCGCCTGGTCACCGTCGTCCTTGTCCATGACACGGGATTCTTCCTGCATCTCGCGTTCAACATGTACGCCCTGTTCATCATCGGGCCGATCGTGGAGCAGCTCTACGGCCACAAGCGGTTCCTGCTCATCTACGTGCTGTGCGCCGCGGGCGGCTCCATCGCGAGCTACGTGTTCAACGCGGCGCCGCTCTCCGTGGGCGCCAGCGGGGCGGTCTTCGGCCTGTTCGGGATGCTGCTCCTGGCCGACCGTGTCCACAAGCCGGCGCTGACTCGGAACGCCCGCAACCTGACCACCCAGATCGGCGGCCTGATCGCCGTGAACCTGGTCATCGGTTTCATGTTCGGCTCGATCGACAACGCCGCGCACATCGGCGGCCTGCTGGCGGGCGCGTTCCTGGGGCTGGTGATGATCCCCTCGGGCCCCACGCTCGCGTCCTTCTGGACGAACGTGGCGGGATCCAGCGCCGTCCAGACGATGCTGACGCGCGTGGGCTGGCTGGTGGGCACCACCGCGGTCGTGGCGGTCGTGGCGCTCGGGCTGGCCGTGGGACCGGTGCGGCTCTTCGGCTGACCCGCGAGCGTCAGGAGGAGGGCAGCTCCCCGAACACCACGTCCTGGCTGGGTGCCGCCGCACCGCCGTCCGCCTCGATCGTGAGCATCGCGGCCTGGGCACCACCGAGGTCCACCTGGACCGGGATGACCAGGACGCCCTCCCCGTCGTAGCGGAACGTGACGCCCGCGTGCACGCCGGCGGCGTCCGCGTACCAGAACTGGTACACCCGGTCGTCCGGCGTCGCCGGCAGGCCATCCGCGACGAGGAAGGCATCCGTGGAGCCCGGGACGTAGACCATCAGCGCACCCGTCGCGACGTCCGTGGTGCTGGGGGCGAGCCACGCCGTGGTGTGGGACGGATCCGCGACCACCTGCATCGCCGTGTTCCGGGCAGCCAGGTCCGCCGTGGCGTCCCGGGCCACGAGCTGCGACCGGTCCAGCCGGTCGCGAAGCTCCACCACCTGGGCGCCCAGGACGACGATGGCGAGCACCGCGGCGGCCGCCAGCCCCACGCCCAGGGCACGGCCGAGGCCGCCGAAGCGCGCCTGACGGATGGCACCCAGGTCGGGCACGGAACGGGGCGGATGGACGCTGCGCACAGGCATGGCCGCCTCGCGGTGGATGGCGGACATGATCGACGGACCCAGCGCTCCGGGCACCGGACGCCGTGCCGCGGCATAGGCCATGTCGGTGAGCACGCCGTCAAGGTCGCGCGTCAGCGATCGACAGGCCGCACAGGAACGGAGGTGGGCTTCGACGGAGCGCTGCTCGGCGACATCGAGGTCGCCGAGGGCCCGCCCCGCCATCAGCTCCGCGAAGGCTGCGTGATCCATGAGACCTGGTCACTCGTGCTTTCTGACAGGGAATCCCCCAGCAGGTCGCGCAGCCGGAGGAGGCCCGTGCGGATGCGCGTCTTGGCGGTTCCCAGCGGGATGTCGAGCCGCTCGGCGACCTCGACATGGGTGAGACCGGAGAAGAAGGCGAGCTCGACGCAGGTGCGCTGTGCCACCGGCAGCTGGTTCATCGCCTCCAGCACCCGCTCGCGGCGGATGTTGGCCCAAGCCTCGCTGTCCACGTCGGCATCCGCCTCGTGGCGCTCCAGCGCGGTCTCGGGCGCATAGCGTTTCCAGACGTTCGCTTCCTTGCGCACGAGGTCGATGGCCTTGTGGCGTGTCAGGGCGAACAGCCAGCTCGACACGGCCCCGCGCGTGGGGTCGAAGCGGCCGGCGTCCCGCCAGACGGCCATGAAGACCTCTTGGACGACCTCTTGCGCGTAGCGATCCGCGCCGGTCACCTGGTAGGCAAGCGAATACAGCGGTCCGCTGAAGCGCTGGTACAGGTCAGCGACAGCCGCCTCATCCTTATCGCGGATGCGATAGAGAAGCGCGATCTCTTCCTGCTTATGGCGTTCGACGGGCTCTGGGCGTTCGGGCAAACGTCCCTCCAGCAAGGTCCGGGGGATGCCATTGTCCCACACGGATCGCGGTCGTCCGATCGTCATCCCCACGGTGTCCATGCTCACCTGTTCGCACGCGCCCCGGTTCTGGATGGGCGGCTGACGGGTCTCAGCCCTCGGCGGACGGCGGCCGGAGCAGGTCGGGGCGTCCCGTGAAGCGATCGATGAGGCGGTACAGGTCTCGCTTGCGGCGCCGGCCCGCTTCGCCCTCATGGGCCGGCTCGGGCGCCAGCGGGATGGCCCCGACGGGGTCGATGGGCAGGTCCAGGGCGATGGCGCGTCGGGCGACGTACGGCTCGAGGTCGTCAGCGTCGGGGTCCGCCCCGTCGTCTTCCGCCACGTCGGGGTCCGCGTCGCGGGCTTCGGGCGCCACGTCGGCGCCGCCATCGGTGTCCTCCTCGGGCAGGTCCGGGCCATCGCGCAGCACCAGGCTCCACCAGCGGTCGAGCTGCTCGTCCCCGAAGAACCGCTCGTCAAGCGTGCCCATGATGCCGACCTCGTCGCGGCGGAACGCCAGCAGCACCCGGTCGATGGCGTCCACGTCGCCCGCTGGACCGGCTGAGAAGCGGCGGATATCGGCGGCCACGAGGCCCACGGCGCCGGCCACGGCCACGGTGGGGTCCGCGAGCGTGGCCACGAGCGGTGACACGACATCACCCGAGACCGTGGCGCCGGCCGCAAGCCAGGCGAGCACCGCGCCACGGGCCGGCCGCGCGCCTGCGTTGCGCGCCGCGGCCGGGCGGAACGCTTTGGCCGTGTGGACCACGTCGGGTGGCGCACCGGCGATCGGCGACAACAGGTCATCCGGCGTCAGGTCCGCCTCCAGTGCATCGTCCGGTGGCGCCACGATGACCACCTGGGTCCCATCCGGGGCATGTGTCCGCAGCCCGGCAAGCGTGCGGCGCAGCGGTTCTGCGCCTCCCTCCGCCACGATCACCAGGGTCGCCACGGCCGTCGGGGGGTCCCCGAGGTGGGAGGGCACCGCGCCGCTCCAGCCATAGCGGACGCGCCCGTCCTCCTCCACGATGTCCGCGGGGTGCGCGGGCAGGATCAGGAAATCGCCGCCGCGATCCACCACGCGATAGCCCGCCGCTTCGATGTCGTCCCGCAGACGGTCCGCCTCGCGGAAGTTCCGGCTGCGCCGTGCCGCGGAACGGGCATGGCCGAGGGACAGGATCGTCGCGGGGATGGTGGGTCGCACCCGGCCGATGATAGGCGAGGCTGCGGCAAGTACCATCCGCGGGATGCAGTGCTCGCTCCGGTCGGTCCGTGTCCCGGCGGCCGTCCCGGTCGGACCCGCCCGGGGCTGACAGCGTGGACGGGATGCGCATCGAACGCGCCAGCAGCCTTGACGCGCTGCCCGACATCGTCGAGGCGTGGGGCCTGCGGGGCACGCGTCCGGTGGTGGTGCTCGCGGGCGGCGCGGGTGCCATGGACGGCGAGTCCGGCCGGAGCGCGCGCGCGGCGGTGCAGGACGCCATCCTGCCCGCCGTCATCGCCGCCCGGGCGGTGCTCGTGACCGGCGGCACGGATGCGGGTGTGATGCGCATCGCGGGTGAGGCGCGACGGGCGGCGGGCGCCACGTTCCCGCTCATCGGTGTCGTGCCCCAGGGCATGGTCGCGCTGCCCGATGGGTCGTCGGGTGCGGCACCAGGCAGCGAGGCGCCGCTGCCGCCCGCCGGCGGGCCCGGCCAGCCGGCCACGGTCCAACCCGACCATACGCACGTGCTGGCCGTGCCCGGTGAGCGCTGGGGCGATGAGACCCCCTGGATGTTCGCGCTCGCGCTCGCGCTCGCGGGACGCCGCGCCGCGGTCACGGTCGTGCTCAACGGCGGCACCATCGCGCGCGCCGAGATCGCGGAGAGCGTCCGTCTGGGCCACCCGGTGATCGTTGTGGAGGGCACCGGCCGGGCCGCGGACGAGATCGCGGATGCCATCGCGGACGGCCGCCCGGCGGGGCACGGCGACCCCGACGGGGCGTTGCGCGAGTCGGGACTGGTGCAGGCCGTGCGATTGGATGAAGATGGGGCCCTGCGCGCCGCGCTTCGAAGGGCGCTCGCGCACCAGCACAGGGGAGCCCGGATGTCGCAGGTGACGATGGGGACGTCGGCGGCGGCCAGCCCGGCGTCCTACGAGGACGAGATGCGCGACCTCATCGAGCGGCTGGACGCCACCGACGAGCAGCGCCAGTTCATGCGCTCGCGCTGGCTGGACCAGGTCGTGTACATGGGTGACCGCGCGACGGATGCGAAGCGGCGCTATTACGGGTTCCGGCTGGCCACGGTCGTGGGTGGCGTGATCGTACCCGCGCTGGTGTCCATCAGTCTCGCGGGTGCCGGCCGCTTCGACTCCGAGCTGGACTACGTCATGCGCCTGCTCACGTTCGTCGTCAGCGCCATCGTGGCCATCACCGCGTCCGTGGAGGGGTTCTTCCATTTCGGTGACCGCTGGCGGCACTACCGCGTGAACGCGGAGCTGCTCAAGAGCGAGGGCTGGCAGTACCTCACCCATTCGGGCGGCTACCGACGCGTGACGGACCCGGAACAGGGGTTCCAGGCCTTCGCGGCGCGCGTGGAGGAGATCCTGCGCGACGACGTGGAAGGGTTCATGACCCAGGTCGCCCGGAATGCTCCCGTCGAGAAGCACGACATCTTCACGAAGCTCTGATCGGCCCCGTGGCGCCTGCGTTCGACGTCTTCCTCTCGCACAACGGCCAGGACAAGCCGGCCGTCGAGCACGTCGCGGAGCGACTCCGCCGCGCGGCCATGACGCCCTGGCTGGACAAGTGGGAGCTGACTCCCGGCGGCCGCTGGCAGGATGAGCTCCACGAGGGCCTCCAGGACTGCCGCGCCTTCGCCTACTTCCTGGGCCCCAATGGTGAGGGCGACTGGGCGCGCGAGGAGCTCGACGCCGCCCGCAGCCGGGCTGCCAAGGACCGCGAGTTCCGCATCTTCCCGGTGCTCCTGCCGGGCACGCCCGACCCCTTCGACCGGACGACCATGCCGCCCTTCCTGGGCCACCGGACGTGGGTCGATCTGCGCCGCGGACTGGACGACCCGATCGGTCTCCAGGCGTTCATCAACGCCATCAAGGGGGTGCCGCTGGGCGCGCCCGAGGAGGCCATGCCGATCGCCGGCGTGGACGACACGCCGCCCTATCGCGGCCTCGACGCGTTCGATGAGGCGGATGCGGCGTTCTTCTTCGGGCGCGAGCCGGACATCCAGGGGCTGCTGGAGCGGCTCAAGGCCGGTCGCTTCCTCGCGGTGCTCGGGCCGTCCGGCAGCGGCAAGAGCTCGCTCGTGCGCGCCGGCCTCGTGCCGGCGCTGCGGCGCGGCTCCCTGCCCGGCTCCGACCGCTGGCCGATCGAGATCGTCAAGCCCGGCGCTCGCCCTGCGGAGGCCATCGCAGCGCGGTTGTTGGTGCTCGGTTCGGGCGCCGCCGGGGCCGCGGGCGCGGTCGGCATGCAAGCGACGCTCGACGGCCTGCTGGGGGATGAGCGGACGCTCCACCTGGCCACGACGATCGCCCTGGGGGAGGATGGGGGACGGCGCCTGGTCTGGGTCATCGACCAGGCGGAGGAGCTGTTCACGCTCTGCCATGACGACGCGGAGCGCGCCGCGGTCATCGACAACCTGACCTACGCGGCATCCGTGCCCGGCGGTCGCGCGGTCGTGGTGCTCGCGATGCGCGCCGACTTCTACGCCCGGGCCGCCGCCCACGCCGACCTCGCCGCGCACATCGCGCGCTCGCAGCACCTGGTGGCGCCGCTCACGCCGGACGGCATCCGGGACGCCATCGAGGAGCCCGCCCGCGCCGTGGGGCTGGTGTTCGAGGAGGGCCTCGTGGGCACCATCCTCGACGACCTCGAAGGACAGCCGGGTTCGCTGCCGCTGCTCCAGTACGCCCTGCTCGAGCTCTGGAAGCGCCGACGGGGCGGGATGATGACGCTGGAGGGATACCGCGAGTCCGGCGGCGTCCACGGCGCCATCGCCAAGCGCGCGGAAGCGATCTACGCCGCGTTCTCGCCGGAGGAGCAGGCCATCGTCCGGCGCGCGCTGCTGCGTCTCACGCAACCGGGTGAGGGCACCGAGGACACCCGCAGGCGTGCGTCCATGCGCGAGCTGGTCACGCGCGTGGATGAGGCGGGCGAGGTGCAAGCGGTCATCGGGGAGCTCACCGACGCGCGCCTGCTGACCGCGTCGGCGGACCCCAGCACCGGCGAAGGGCTCGTGGATATCAGCCATGAGGCGCTCATCCGGGCGTGGCCGCGCGTCCGCCAGTGGCTGGACGAGGACCGCGCCGGTCAGCGCGTGCTGCGGCGCATCACGGAGTCGAGCGCGGAGTGGGCGCGCCTCGGGCGGGACGAGGGACTGCTGTTCCGCGGCGCCCGGCTCGCGGAGGCCGTCGAGTGGCGCGAGGAGCACGAGGCGCTGCTCAACGAGGACGAGCGCGCGTTCCTGGACGCGAGCGCCGCGCTCCTGGCCCGCGAGCGGGCGGCGAAGGAGCGGGCGCGTCGTCGGGTGACCGTGGCGGCGGGCGTCCTGGCCGCGGTGTTCCTGGTGCTCGCGGGGCTCGCCGGACTGCAGTGGCTGAGTGCGGAGTCGGAGCGGCGGACGGCGGAGGATCAGCGGGCGCAGGCGGAGGGTGCCCGACGGGTGGCGGACCAGCGCGCCGCCGAGGCCGATGAACAGCGCGAGGCCGCGGAGCTGGCCCAGGCCGAAGCGGAGACCCAGCGCGCCGAGGCGGAGACCCAGCGCGCCGAGGCGGAGACCCAGCGCGCCGAAGCGGAGACGCAGCGCGCGGCGGCCGAGCAGGCGCGAGCCGACGCGCTTGCCCGGGCCATCGGCTTCAAGGCGGTCCAGAGCGAGGCATACCGCGATCGGGCGTTGCTCCTGGCACTGGAGGCATATCGACGCTCGGACGCGCCCGAGACGCGCGGCTTGTTGCTGCGTGAGCTGGGCGCCGAGCCGCGACTGCAGCGGTTCGCGGGGGCGCAGGGACCCGGCGTCGCGTGGCTCGACACGGCCGGCGACCCGGCGCTCGTCGCCTGGCTGGACGTGGCGGGGGGCCTGCGGGTGGCATCCGTGGAGGATCCCGACTCGGTGCACTGGCAAGCGTCGCTGCCGGGGGGGCAGGGGGCCGCGGTCGCATTCTCGGCGGACGGCAGTGAGCTCGTGGCGGCGACGGCGACCGGCGTCGGCCTGTGGGATGTCGCGGCCGGATCGGCGCGCTGGCAGGTCATCCTCGCGGACGGCCCGCCAGTCCTCAGGGTCGCGCTCGTGGCAGGGGAGGACCCGGCCGTGGCCGTCGCCCGTACCGATGGGTCGGTGTGGCTGCTCGACGCGGCGGACGGAGGAGGGGCGCGCCAGGTGATCGCGCCCCAGACCCCGCTCGCCGGGGCGGTCCAGCTGGGACCCTGGGCGATCACGTTCGACGGACCCGGCACGACCCTCGCGCGCGGGGAGCAGGATGGCCGGGTCACGCTCTGGCGCACCGCCACTGGCGAGCAGCTCGCCGAGCCCATCACGCGCACCGGGCCGGAGGTGCGTCCGGACGTGGTCTACACCGTCAATGACCTCGCCTTCTCCGTCGACGGCGGCCAGTTCGCGGTGCTCTACAACGATGGCTGGGGCCTGGGCACGACCGCCACCGCGAGCATCGTGGGAGCCCTGCCGTACGGCGTCGTCGACGGACTGCGCATCACGATCGTGCCCCAGAACGGTGGCTTCCTCATCGCCTCCGCCAACCGCGGCCTGCGCTACCTGCCGTTCGCTACGCTCACGTCGCTGGTGTGGGAGCCGGTCGGCGCACATCCCTACCCGTACGCGCTCGATGCCACGCCCGATGGCTCGCGGGTGGTCGCGGGCTACCCGGACGGCCGGCTCGCGATCTATGACGTCGCGGACACCTGGTCGCTGCCGGAGCGCATCGACGCGCTGCCCATCCCGCCCTACCGCACTCCGGACACCGACGAGGCGTACGCGGTCCGCGCGGACGGCGGCGCGCTCGCCTGGTTCCAGCAGGACCTCCAGGCGATCCGGGTCGTGGATCGTGCCGGCAGCCCGATCGCGGACGTGGCCGTGCCCGACTGGGTCGAGGCCGTCGCGCTCTCACCGGATGGCACACGTGTTGTGGCCGTCGAGGACCGCCTGGAGGAGTCGGGCTGGATGGGCCGCCTGACGGTCCGTTCGCTGCCGGACGGCGAGCTGCTCTCCGAGCGCGCCCTGGGGCCGTACGGCTACCGCATCGCGCTCTCGCCGGACGGCCGGACCGTGGCCATCGGTGACCTGCGCGGCACCCTGGAGCTCCGCGATCTCGAATCCGGGGAGGTCCGCTGGAGCGCGCCACCCGATGCCGGAGGCCGCGCCATCCGGTCCGTGGAGATCGCGCCCGACGGCCGGACGCTGCGGGCCGGCGCCACGCTGGGCCAGGGCCCCTTCGGCCAGGTGATGCTCCTGGGCTGGGATACCGTGACGGGTGCGGCCGCGGAACCGGTGCGCATCGACGCCGATCGCATCGGCGCCATCGCCACCAGCGCCGACGGCCGGACGGTCGTGCTGGCGGCCAACGACGCCCAGGCATGGGCGGATGGGCGACTGCTGATCATGGACCCCGAGGAAGGCGCTCCATCCGGATCGCTGGGTCCGCCGGGCGACAACGTGGGCGCGCTCCGATTCGGGGATGATGGCCGGCTGGTCAGCGGTGGACCGGTGGCGGGCTGGTTCACATGGGACACGGACCCCGCGACGTGGGAGGATCGTGCCTGCGCCATCGCAGCGCGAGACCTGAGCCTGATCGAGTGGCGGGACGCGCTGGGCGACGAGCCCTGGGCACCGACCTGCTCAGGTGCGGCCGTGCCGGTCGACGCTCCTGACGCACCCTCCGGGCCTGCCGAGCCTGCGCCAGAGCCGGGCGCTAGCATCGAGCCATGAGCCAGAGCATCGACGCGCCCACCCACGGCAACTTCATCGATGGCGCGTGGCGCCCCGCCGAGCATGGCGGCACCTTCGTGTCACGCGACCCTGCGGACGAGCGGAACGTCGTGGGCATCTTCGCGGCGTCGGATGCGGCGGATGTGGCGGCCGCCGTGCGCGCCGCCGACGGAGCGTTCCCGGCCTGGCGCGCGACGCCCGCGCCACGGCGAGGCGAGATCCTGTACCGCTTCGGGGCGCTGCTCGCGGAGCACAAGGAGCGCATGGCGCGGCACATGACGCGCGAGATGGGCAAGGTCCTCGACGAGGCCCGCGGCGACGTGCAGGAGGCGATCGACATCGCGTTCCTGATGGCGGGGGAGGGGCGCCGGATGTTCGGCGATACCGTGCCCTCCGAGCTGCCCGACAAGTGGGCGTTGTCCATGCGTGAGCCGATCGGCGTCGCGGGGCTCATCACGCCCTGGAACTTTCCCATGGCCATCCCCATGTGGAAGGCGATGCCCGCCCTCGTCACGGGCAACTGCATCGTGCTCAAGCCCGCCTCGGACACGCCGGGCTGCGCAGCGCTGCTCATGGAACTGCTGCATGAGGCGGGGTTCCCGGCGGGCACCGTGAACCTCGTGACCGGCTCCGGGGACGTCGTGGGCTCGGCCATCGTGGAGAGCCCGGACGTGCCCGTGCTGAGCTTCACGGGCAATGGGGACACGGGCCGCTCCATCGCGACCGCCGCCGGCGCGCGCCTCAAGCGGCTGTCGCTGGAGCTGGGTGGCAAGAACGCGATCCTGGTCATGGATGATGCGGACCTGGACCTCGCCGTGGACGGCATCCTGTGGTCGGCGTTCGGCACCACGGGCCAGCGCTGCACCGCGTGCAGCCGGGTCATCGTCAGCGAGCGCGTCGCGGACACCCTCGTGGACAAGCTCGCCGCCCGGACGTCGACGCTGACCATCGGGTCGGGCCTGGATGCCGCCGTGCAGGTCGGTCCCCTCATCAACGCCCGCGCCCTGGACAAGGTGGCCCGCTACGTCGACATCGGTCGGGCCGAGGGTGCCCGTCTGGTCGTCGGTGGAGAACGCGCGACCGGTCCGGGTACCGAGCACGGCCACTTCTTCCAGCCCACGATCTTCGATGGCGTGGGCGCGATGTCCCGGCTGGGCCAGGAGGAGATCTTCGGGCCGGTGCTGTCGGTCATCCGGGTCGCCGACTACGCGGCCGCGATCCGGGCGGCCAACGAGGTCCGCTACGGCCTCTCCTCGAGCATCTACACGCGGGACGCGAACACCGCGTTCCGGGCGATGCGCGATCTGACGACGGGCATCGTGTACATCAACGCGGGCACCATCGGCGCGGAGACACACCTACCGTTCGGGGGCACGCGTCAGACGGGCAACGGCCACCGTGAGGCGGGTCACGCGGCGCTGGACACGTACACCGAGTGGAAGTCGGTCTACGTGGACTTCTCGGGCAGGCTGCAGCGCGCGCAGATCGACAACCAGCCGTGAGCGGCGCCGGGGAGCACCCTGCCATCGATGCGATGGCCGCCGCCTCCCCGCCGCCGGGTGCCGAGCGCGAGACGGTCATCCACCGGATCATCGAGTCCGCGGCCGCCATGGGTATCGAGATCGACCGCCTGGAGGCGGAGGACTGGATCGCCGCCATGGAGTCCGAATCCATCGGTGGCCGGATCCAGGTGGACGTGGACAGCGGCGTGTACGGCCACAGGGTGTCCATGGCGGACTACGCGCCCGCGGACCTGGCGCGCTTCCGGGCGATGGCACCCATCGTGGGCATCCCGGACTCCGCTCCCGTGGTGACCACGGCGCTGGCGCTGTCAGGGTCCGCGGCGCAGAGCAAGATCCAGCGGTTCCCGGCGGACGCTGACTTCTTCGAACGCGTCCACATCCGGGCCGCCACGCGCGATGAGGCGCTGGATGTGCTCGCTGGGGTCATCCGCGACAAGGCCCTCGCCACGCTCCAGGGACCGGGCTACCGGCTGTGGGAGGTGAAGTGGGGCGAGCACGATGAGGCGGGCACGGTGCGCGGCCGGGAGGTCCACCGGCGTTCGGGCCTGTCCTGGTCCCCGGCGGAGGTCGCGGCAGGCGTCCAGGAGCTGGTGCGGCATGATGGGTCGATCCGACGGATCACGTGGGCGGAGGCACCGGGGCGGCCCGGCTGGGCCAAGCTCGACTGGGTCATCTCGGACGCGTCCCGGGGCATCCTGGCCAACGCCTCCAACGTGCTGGACCCGACCTGGGAGGCGCCGGACGGCACGATCGTGCCCCTCGATGGTTTCCTGGAGCCGTACTTCCAGGAGGTGTACCTCGAGACCGACTCCATCCCGCTCTTCAGCCGCCTGGTCAAGGAGCTGGGCGCGGACGCGGTCGACGACTATGTCGATGCGCTCGAGGGTGAGGTCTGGAAGTACACCGTCAGGGAGCACAACTACGGCAAGGCCGCGCGCCGGCTCTACAACGTGTTCCGGCTCACGGGCCGGTACCACGAGGCGGCCTACCTGCGGGAGCTGTTCGACGAGCCCGTGACGGCGCTCTATCAGGTGGCGGCGCTGCTGATGACCGTGGACGATGCCGCGGGCTCCGGCGACGCCTTCGACCAGGAGCTGCTGCTGGCGCAGGTGGACCGCCTCATCGTGGCGTCCATCGACGCCCTGGAGGGCAGGGACGAGGCGGAGATGGTGGCGCGCCTCAACCGGTTGCGGGCCGCCATCGTGGCACGCTCCGATGAGGCCGCGCGTGGCGTGGAGGTTGATGGCGCGCGCCTGGCCGCGATGACCGCGGTCAACGACTACTTCCGGCGCGCGCTCTACCTCGTGCCCACCATCGTCGCCTACCTCGACGAGCTGGCCGCGCGGCCCCGATAGGGTCGCTACTGCCCGAGGCTCATCCGGGTGCCGTCCACGAAGCCCCGGATCGCGGCGTTGAAGATCGAGCCCTCGTTGGACAGGGAGAAGAACGTGTAGCCAGCGTCGCGGAAGCGTGCCGCGTCCTCCGGCTTCCAGAGCATCACGCCGGCGGCCTTGCCCGCGGCATGCGCGGCGTCCGCGACGCGCCGGATGGCCGTGTCGAATGCCGGATCGGTGATGTTCCCGGGCATGCCCATCGCGTGGCTCAGGTCCGCGGGTCCCACGAACAGCACGTCGACACCGTCGATGGCAGCCATCTCCGCCGCCGCATCCACGGCCGCGGGCGTCTCGATCTGGACGATGCCCGTGAGCGCCTCATGCCGCGAGGCCACCGCGCCATGTCCACCGGCGCCCCACTCCATGCCCCGAGAGAAGACCATGATGCCCCGCTGTCCGCCCGGCTGATAGCGCAGCGATGAGGCCACCTGGCGTGCCTCCTCGGGGCCGCTCACCTGGGGCGCCATGATGCCCCGCGCGCCCATGTCCAGCGCCCGTCCGATGCGCAGCCGGTCGGTCCGTTCCACGCGCACGATGGGCGTGGCACCCGTGCCCTGGACCGCGTGCAGCAAGCCCAGCAGGTCCGATTCGCCGGCCAGTCCATGCTCCAGGTCGATGAGCACCCAGTCCATGCCCGAGCGGGCGGCGAGCTCCGTGGCGACGGGCGAGCCCATCATGAGGAACGTGCCCAGGAGGGTCTCACCGGCCAGCACGCGCTGACGGAACGGGGTGTCGGACGGCATCGGGGTCGCAGGCTCCTATGCGGTGGGTCGAGCGCGCGGATGGCTCGACGTGAGTGTCGCACGGTGTGCTGGCCGGTTCTCGTGCGACTCGCTAGACTGTGCCTCTCGCGCGGGGCCTGCGGGTACCAGCGAGCGCTCCCTTCGAGGGCCGGTAGCTCAATGGCAGAGCAAGTGACTCTTAATCACTTGGTTGAAGGTTCGAGTCCTTCCCGGCTCACCACCTCGCACCCGTGACGGCGCCCGGACCTTCAGGCCATGGTCTGATGACCATCCGTTGGTCCACCCTGCCGCCCATGTCCGACCCCACCCGTCCAGCCGTGGAACTCGCGGTCCTCGCCGCAGCGTCGATCGTCGCGGGGCTGACCGCATTCCTGCAGCGT
>Ga0105047_10004709_pt1 | contig 23673 bp, 17 predicted proteins | sample MAT04_FD_78384 | JGI IMG/M metagenome (GOLD analysis project Ga0105047, IMG submission 78384) | Freshwater microbial communities from Lake Fryxell liftoff mats and glacier meltwater in Antarctica - MAT-04 (megahit assembly) | ecosystem: Environmental > Aquatic > Freshwater > Ice > Liftoff... | reverse complement strand
CAAATGAAATCGCCAGATATTTATGTAGCACTTTAAATGACACAGAGACGATTTACCCAGGGACAAATTTGAAATTAATCTTCAAATCTGTAGTAGGTTAAACTGCGAGTAGGTCAGGAGTTCTGAGTATAGACTTTCGTGTAGTTAACAACCGAAACGAAAGGATCGACTTTTCATTTATAACAGCCGCAAAAAACCGGAACTATATCCGGCCTTTTATATGTATTCTATTTCTTCAGCAATGCAAGTTTCAACACATCCTGCATCTCATTTACATAATGAAATTTGAGCCCTTTGATATAGCCCGGATTAATCTCAATGACATCTTTTTCATTCTGTGCACAAAGAATAATCTCTTTCATTCCAGCCCGCTTGGCTGCCAGAATCTTTTCTTTAATTCCACCAACCGGCAATACCTGCCCACGAAGTGTAATCTCACCCGTCATAGCCAACATTGGTTTTATTTTTCGGCCTGTAATCGCACTTACAATAGCGGTCATCATCGTAATTCCTGCACTTGGCCCGTCCTTTGGAACAGCTCCCTCCGGAACATGAATATGAAGATTATTTTCGTCAAAAAAAGAAGGATCGATCTGTAGTTCTTCTCTATGCGCCTGAATATATGCCAAGGCCGTAGAGGCACTTTCCTTCATGATATTTCCCAGGTTGCCTGTTAATGCTAATCCACCTTTTCCTTTACTGACACTCGCTTCTATAAAGAGTATCTCACCACCTACATAAGTCCATGCAAGACCTACTGCAACACCTGGAGGATTAGGTTTATTGTAAAGATCATTCGTGTATTTTGGTTTACCCAATACTTTTTCTACAAGTGTTGCATCGACTTCAAAGGAAAGAACATTCTCATCCAACGCGGCCTGCATAGCTAGATTGCGCATCACACTGGCAAGTTGTCGTTCAAGTTCGCGCACACCGCTTTCTCTTGTATATTCTGTAATGAGTTTTACCAAGACCGGGTTCGCGATCTTTATGGCAAACTTGCTTAGTCCATGGGCATCCTTCTGTTTTGGCACAAGATGCTTTCGTGCAATTTCAACTTTTTCCTCTACGGCATATCCGCTAAGATCAATGATCTCCAGACGGTCGCGAAGAGCTGGTTGTATGTCTCCCAGACTGTTTGCGGTAGCAATAAACAACACTTTAGATAGGTCGTATTCAAGCTCCAGATAATTATCATAAAACGAATTGTTCTGTTCCGGATCGAGGATCTCAAGCAACGCACTACTCGGATCTCCGCGATGGTCGCGGCCTATTTTATCGATCTCATCCAGAATGAAAACCGGATTGCTTGATTTTACTTTACGGAGTGATTGAATGATGCGTCCCGGCATCGCTCCAATATAGGTCTTACGATGTCCGCGTAATTCACTTTCATCGTGAAGTCCACCCAAACTAAAACGTACATATTTACGACCAATGGCATTAGCAATAGATTTGCCAAGAGATGTTTTACCAATTCCAGGAGGCCCGATAAAACAAAGGATCGGCGACTTCATATCCCCTTTTAATTTCAAAACAGCGAGATATTCAAGTATTCTGTCCTTGATTCTATCCATACCATAATGATCATCATCCAATACTTTTCTGGCACGTTTAATATCATATGTATCTTTCGTGTATTCCTCCCATGGAAGATCTAATAGCAGATCTAGATGATTATAGACTGTTGAGTAATCGGGTGTCGAAGGGTGCATACGCTCTAACTTCTCAATCCCTTTTGTAAACATTTCTTTTGCGGCCTCACTCCATTTCTTTTCCTCAGCTCTCTTCTGCAAATCCTTTACTTCCCTATCATTTGAATCACCGCCCAATTCATCCTTGATCGCCTTCATTTGTTGATTCAGAAAATAATCCCGTTGTTGTTTGTCCAGTTCCCCACGCGTCTTATCGCTGATCTTATTTTTTAGTTCTACATGTTGTAATTCAACCTGTAACAAGCGAAGAAGATCTTCGGTCCTTTTGGTAAAATTATTTTCTTCAAGAAGCGACTGTTTATCCTTCGAATCGCAATTCAGATTAGAGGCTATGAAGTGATTCAGGAAGGAAATATTCTCTATATTCTTGAGGACTATACTTGCTTCGGGAGGAACATTACTCGACTTACGCATGATCTGCTCTGCCATATCACGGACAGTAGCAATCATCGCACTGAATTCGTTATTCATTGGTGGAATATCGTCATCAAGATATGTTACATCGGCCTTGAAATAAGGCTCATCCTGTATCCAATGATTGACCTCAAAACGCATCCTGCCGCGCATAAAAACTGTAATGCTATCATCCGGCATTCTGATCTGCCGAATAATCTGAGCGACTGTACCTACTTTATTGATATCATCAAAACCCGGGTTTTCGCTTTTTGGATCTGTCTGAGAAATTACCCCTATATGTTTCCCGTTCTTCTCTGCATCCTGTAAAGCTTTAATAGACTTTTCCCGCGAGACGGTAATCGGTATCACCACATTCGGAAACAATACCATATTTCGCAGGGGCAATATAATTAAATCTTTAGGTAAAGCTTTTTTTTCTTCCTCAGTCATCTCATCCTCGGTGAGAGGAACTATTGGCATAATTTCTATCTCTTCTTCGTTTTGTCCGAAATATTGTCGGTTCTGATTCATGTTCATCTTACGTTTTGTCAGTAAAAAATCGAATGTAAGGCTATTTCTGTGAATGGCCCACCAATCATCAAGAGATATGCCAGATAAAATAAAAAAGCATCTTGTGGTTAAACCACTTACTTTTTTTCCAACTAATTGTGACTAGGCAGCATGAGGGATTTGATCCTCCAAATGATAAACGCCGCTTCAATCATCAATGTTGTGATAAGAATTTTCTATATGAATTCTACACATTTCTAAAAATTTTCTGACAAAAACTACCTAAAACGTATTGTGAAGAGTAAATTTATGGCTCAAAATTCCACTATGATCGCAATTTACAAATTCCGCAAAACTTGTTTTCGAACACTGCCCAGTATTTTACTGGTCCTTCTCTCCTTCTCTGCCTATGCGCAAAATGGAGAAGACACTAAGGTAGAAGTTATTCTTGCCAACGAATTCCATCTAACCAAACCCCTTACAGAGATTTTCAAAACCAATGTCGATCCTCTCGATTACGGTCGTCCTCCAAAGACTCCCATCGAAATGTTGGATCGAAAAAATCGCAAACCACAAACATTTCCATTAGCTAAAGAAGGGGATCCCCTTTTTGGAACCGCAGAATCTTTTATACAGAGAAGTGAAGGTGATGTACCTGGTCTGCCTGTAAAAATCAATCAGGATGGGCAGCTTCCTGGAGGTGGTGGCAGACCATACGATCCATCAGGAGCTGTTGGACCAAATCATTTTATCCAAATGGTCAACGCAACGACCTTCAGAATTTATGACAAAGCAGGAGGCATTTTACTAACAGGCACTTTAGGCAACTTATGGTCTCCTCCTACGGCGAATACAGGCGATCCTATTGTCATGTATGACCGTGCTGCTGATCGATGGATGATGTCGCAATTCGGATCTGCAAATAATATTTTTATCGCCATTTCTCAAACAGCCAATCCATTAGGCGCCTGGTATACATATACATACACGTCACCCCAATTTCCTGATTATCTGAAATTCGGGGTCTGGCATGATGCATATTATATGACCTCCAATCAGGGAACACAAAGGATTTTTGCTTTCAATCGTTCTGAATTGTTGGCAGGTACACCTGGTGCACGTTCTATTTCAATCACATATACTCCACCGAGACAAGCTGGCGGTTTCTTTTGTCCTTTACCTGGAGATGCCTCAGACAATACCTCGCTACCACCTGCCGGTACACCTTGCCCTATCATGTCGTATTCTGATAATGGCTGGGGAGCAGGTTTTAGTGATGCCATCAATATTTATAACATGAGTGTCAACTGGGTTCCGGTTACACCCACTGCTACTATCGCACTTGCTGCGAATGTAGCTACTGCTGCATTCGACGGATTTTATCAACCTAGTTGGAATGATTGCGACCAACCTGGTACTGCCCAAAAATTGGATGGTATTGGTGGCGTTCTTATGTACCGCTCACAATGGCGATCGTGGTCAGGGTACAATTCCGTTGTACTTAACTGGGGTGTTAAACTTGCGGGTACACAACGAAGTATCATGTGGTGCGAGCTCAGGCAAAATCAGACCACAGGCGTTTGGAGTATTTTTCAGCAGAGCGTTTATACACCAGATGGTGATACACGCTGGATGGGAAGTATCGCGATGAACGATGCTGGCGCAATCGGCTTAAGTTATATAAGATCGAATAGTACAACGATGTTCCCCTCTATTTACTTTACGGGCAGAAGATCTTGCGATCCACTTAACACAATGACCACTTCAGAAACACTTGTTGCCAGTGGAACCGGTTCTCAAATAGGTGTAAACCGGGTCGGCGATTATTCGCAAACTACCGTTGACCCAGCAAATGGGTCGACTTTTTGGAGTACCAGCGAATATATGGGTGGGCCAACAGGAGGAGGCGCATCGCGTACCAGAATATTCTCGTATGATATTGCTCCATGCGGAAGTGTAACTGCCGCAATCACGATCACAGGCGGAGCGAATACCTCATGTACCGGCAATGCAATTACGTTTACAGCAACACATACTAATGGCGGCGCATCACCAAGCTATCAATGGCAGGTCAATGGGATAAACACAGGTACTAATTCATCCACCTTTAGTTCTTCTTCTCTATCGAATGGAGATGCAGTTACCTGTACTGTCACATCCAGTTTAATTGGCTATCCTCCGGCAACTTCCAATTCTATTGTGGTTACGATATTGTCTCTTCCAATAATTAACGGCACTACTGCCAATCCGACAATTATTTGCGCAGGTACAAGTTCTTTACTGTCGGTGAATGCGACTGTTTCGAATTCAATTATTTCTACTCTGACTACCAACAATGGTTTTAACGGTAATGCGTTTGATGTGATTGCAACAAATACAATTACTATAACCGGTGTAAAAATGAAGATACTAGGAACCACTGTAGGACAGGCCGAAGTGTGGTATAAGGCAGGTGGATACGGCAACGCAGCTCTAAACAGCAGTGTGGGCTGGACCAAACTTGGAGCTACCGTAAATATTACGGGTCAGGGCTCCACAAATCTTACCTATATTCCTATCACAGCAACATTGACTATTCCCGCAGGACAAACCTATGGATTAGTGGTCGTGGCTGATATTTCAAATAGTTACCTTGATGGAACTTCCGTGGGTAGTATTTATGCCAGCAATAGCGATTTAGGTATTACTCAGGGACATGGAGGAAGTGGATTTGGGGGAACATTTAGTTTCACGAATGCTCCAAGGATCTGGAGTGGTGAATTGGTTTATACCACAAATGCCCCAAACAGTTATTCCTGGACTCCTTCTTCAACATTGGACAATGGCACTATTGCCAATCCAACGGCAAGCCCGACAACCACTACCTTATACACTGTTTCTGTTGCCAACGCTATCGGATGCAGTTCAATAGGCAATATCGGTGTGATGGTGAATGGCAACTCTACATTAGGTGCAGTGTCTGCTTCGCCAACAACTATTTGCCAAGGAAGCTCGACTACACTAAACTACACTCCTCCATTGGCCGCAGAATGTCAGGGATTATCAACTAGCTTTGCAGGGTATTATAATGTGTTGAACTGGGCAACTGTTCAGGTAAACTCAAATGGAACTGTGAGTACAGCACTGGCTCCTGATAGTATTAACTTGATATCTAGTAATAATGGAAACGGCAACAGTGGCACTACGACGTTTAGCCGTTTGATTCCATGCACAGGTTACGTTTCATTTAACTGGACGTATACTACTGTTGACGGATCTAACTTTGATCTGCCAAGATACGCAATCAGTAGTGGGGCTCATGTTGAATTTCCAGGTTATAACATATTTGGTGGAAGTAATCAGAGCGGTACATTTTCTGTCTGGGTAAATGCCGGCGACACCCTACATCTTCAGGCATACTCTGCTGATAATTTATTTGGCCCTTGTACCATAACCATTAAGAATTTTACAGCACCCAATCTAGTCACACCAAATCAGACTGCTGTTTGGTATACAGTTCCAACTGGGAGTGGGTCGATTGGATTTGGGAATACACTTATAGCCACACCAACTTCTTCCGGCACTATAACCTATTATGCAGCCGCTTTTGAATCAAGTACAAGCTGTATATCTACTTTAAGAACACCTGTTAATGTGTATGTCAACGCATTACCTGCTCTGAGTTCCTTAACTGCAACACCTTCGACTATTTGTGCAGGCGATACATCGCAACTGAATCTTGTTGCTTCAAGCAATGAAATTGATTCTTTAAGGACAACTCTTTTTACCAATAATGGAAGTTCAGGAAATGTATTTGATATCATAGTTGGAACAAAACCACTAACTATCAGTGGTGTAAAAATGACAATCATCGGGGGAACTCAGGCAGAAGTTTGGTATAAACCCGGAGGTTATGGCAATGCAGCTCTCAACTCAAGTGTAGGTTGGACTAAGTTAGGTGCAACCGTAGGAATTACTCCGGCAGGTGCAGGTGTTTTGACAACAATTCCACTTACTACAACCTTGAGTATACCTGCCGGACAAACCTATGGATTGGTGGTTGTATGCAACAGCACAAATTCTTATTTGAACGGCACTTCGGTAGGGGCTGTTTATGCCAGTAATCCTGATCTCTCTATCACACAAGGGCATGGGGGTTCAGGATTCGGAGGAACATTTAATTTCTTCAATGCTCCACGGGTGTTTAGCGGTGAGATCGTTTACACGGTAATCAATGGCATTTCGGGTGTCAGTTGGACACCGCCTGCCAATCTTACCAGTTCCATTATTGCAGCACCTAAAGCTTTCCCTGCTTCTTCTACAATATATGAAGTAACAGTCTTGGACGGAAATGGTTGTTCAAACACCAGGTCTTTAAATGTCTTCGTAAAGAATGCCGGCCCTTTAGCCTCAGCCTCTGCCACACCCAGCACTTTATGCCTTGGTTCTTCAGTAAGCCTTACCTACAATAATCCGGGAGGGGCTAGCTGTGCCGGTCTTCAAATCACCGGTTTTACAGGACAATACCAACCCGCTTCTTGGTCTACAGTAAATACTAATTCAAATGGAAGTGTAAACACTGCCGGGGCTCCTGCCAATATCATAATGACCTCCAGTGATAATGGAACTGCTTCTGCCGGTTCTACCGACTTTAATATTACGATCCCTTGCAATGGAATACTTTCCTTCAACTGGAGCTATTCCACATCAGATGGTTCGCAATTCGATATGCCGCGTTATTCCTTAGGAGGCTCACCGTATGCGATCTTCCCTGGGTATTCTTTCTCTGGCGGCAACTCTCAATCAGGCACATTTAATATGAATGTCACAGCTGGGCAGGTGTTCAGTTTACAAGCTTATAGTACGGACAATGTTGCCGGTCCATGTACGATCACGATCTCAAACCTTATTGCTCCAAACGCCATCATCAATACCCAAAATGTGGTTTGGTTTAGTGCGCCGTCAGGAGGTACTAATTTAGGTAGTGGGAATCCTTTATCAATCACCCCAGGAACGTCTGGAACATTTACCTCGTACGCACAGATCACTAATTCGGTGACAGGTTGTACAAGCCCGGTTCGGGTAGCAACTAATTCCTATCTTGTCAATCTATCACCAACAGTCGGAACAACGATCACCAATGCAACGATTTGTACTGGTCAGTCTACCGCGATCACAGGAACCGGAGCTTCCACATATTCATGGCAACCAGGTGGTTTAACTGGAACCACTGTAAATGTTAGTCCTGCGGCAACTACTTCCTATACTGTTACTGGAACTGCCGCAAATGGATGTACTAAGACTGCCATCAGATTGGTTACTGTAAATACACCACCAACTGTCGGAACAACGATCACGAATGCATCAATCTGTTCGGGTCAGTCTACAGCGATCACAGGAACCGGAGCTTCCACATATTCATGGCAACCAGGTGGTTTAACCGGAACCACTGTAAATGTTAGTCCTGCGGCAACTACTTCCTATACTGTTACAGGAACTGGAGCAAATGGATGTACATCAACTGCCATCAGGGTTGTGACTGTGTTTACTTCACCAACTGTCGGAACAACGATCACGAATGCAACGATTTGTTCAGGTCAGTCTACAGCGATTACAGGAACAGGAGCGTCTACATATTCATGGCAACCAGGTGGTTTAACAGGAACGACAATTAATGTTAGTCCTGCGGCAACCACTACCTATACTGTTACAGGAACTGGAGCAAATGGTTGCAATGCTACTGCCATCCGGGTTGTGACTGTCAACACATCACCAACTGTCGGAACAACGATCACGAATGCAACGATTTGTTCGGGTAAGTCAACTGCTATCACAGGAACAGGAGCATCTACATATTCATGGCAACCGGGTGGTTTAACCGGAACAACTGTAAATTTCAGCCCTGCGGCAACGACAACGTATACCGTTACAGGAACTGCCGCAAATGGTTGCACTGCAACAGCAATACGATTAGTTACTGTCATCGCATCTCCAACTGTGGGTACAACCATCACGAATACAACTATTTGTTTGGGGCAGTCTACTGCTATCACAGGAACCGGGGCTTCAACATACACTTGGCAACCAGGTGGCTTAAGCGGAACAACTGTTAACGTAAGTCCTGCTACAACTACTACCTATACCGTAACAGGAACTGCGGCCAATGGATGTACAGCAACTTCTACACGCCAGGTAACCGTAACCGGACCATGTGGAACTATATTAACTGTTAAGGTATTTATTGAAGGTTATTACGTTGGTGTAGGCTTGATGGGGAATGTTATGCAGGCTCAGGGAATTGTTGGAGCAACCGCCACTCAAACTGATACAATAACGGTAGAACTAAGAAACAGCACGCCACCTTATGCGATAGCTGCGACTCAAAAGCGTATCTTGAATACAAACGGTAATTCGTCTGGAAACTTCTCAGTAAGTGGAAATTACTATATTGTCATTAAACATCGAAATGGTCTTCAAACATGGAGTGCCAATCCAGTGAATGTAAGTGGTGGCACCGTAACCTACGATTTCAGTAACGCTGCGAACAAAGCTTATGGCAATAACCAGTCTGCGTTAGGTGCCGGGGTATTTGGAATCTATTCCGGTGATGTGTTTGTAGATGAGAACATTGAACTACTTGACCTTTCGGTTACTGAGAATGACATCTTCAATTTTTCATTTGGTTACTTTGCGACCGATATCAATGGAGATGGTAATGTCGATATTTTAGACACGCCGACGCTCGAAGCAAATGTCAATAACTTCGTTTTCTCCAGTCATCCATAAACTCAGGATTAAGAATTTCCTAAGTTAATAATAGAAGCCGTCTTTTAAAGGCGGCTTCTTCTTTTATCCATGCTTTTGAAACATATTCCTCATTAACGGGTCAAGGATATTTGTGGTGATAAAATCCGGGTTAATGGACACTAAAATTGTAGCCGCAGTGCCCGTAATAAATGAGACCAACGCCATTTTCATTTCAGGCAAAATTATCGGCATTATAGTCCCGCACATGCAGGACAACAGAAGGACGGAGCAGTATTTGGATGGAGACAAGAAGCCGATACCACAAAAAGGGATTTACGCAATGGAGACAATTTGTCGAAACAACGAAATATTTACAGCCTTCCTCGAAAGATTTATGTTCAATTATAGAGTAGACAATCCGGAGGTACTTGTTGCTCAGCTAACAAATGAGCATGTGATTATTATAGAAGTATTGAAGCTATTGAATACGGCAAATTTGTTCATAACATGAACCTTGAAGGGAACAAAATTGAATTTATGGAACCCAACAATCCTGAATTTGAGCTCATTGAGATTAGTTCCGGCAACAAGGATCCAGTTTACTATACTCAACAGGGTCTGCTTTTACATCATCAGCATCAAAACCCAAGGCAGAGATGGCTTTGCGGATTGTAGTCACATCAACCTTTTGCGGATTGTAGAACACCGTGATGGTCATTTTTTTTTCATTTATTTCGTAACTTTTTATCCCTTTAGTAGTATACAAATTGGCTTCAAATTTCTGCCCGCATGTTTCGCATTCTTTACAATGATCGCAATAGAAATTAGTTTTAATCACGGCTTTCGCTGTTCGTTGCTTCTTATCTGCCGCGGGTATAGGGGACGTGAATGAAATAGACATACAGAAAAGGAAGCTCACTTTGAAAATATTTAGAACTGGTTTCATTATTTATTTTTTGAACATTAAAGTTAAGTACCTCTTATCAAAAAGTTTTTTTGTCATTACAAAAATTGGTAGCATAGAACAAGAGAAGGCGCATTAGTCTACCGTATCTGGGAATCAATGTGTTTATGTCGTACTCAAGAAACCCTGGTTATCTTCAGAATTTCATAAAAAGGGATATTTTTTGGCAACAGCATCTAAAAATTACCTCTGCATCTTTTTTCTTTCAGATGGAGACGAATTTTACTAAGTTGTAATATCTTTACCCTTATGAAATTGCACATTAAATATGACATTCACCAGGCTTGTAAAATGATTCTTCAACAACATCTCGATAAACTTGAAGTTCCCTATGTACTAACAGGGCTCGGCGAGATTGAGATCAAGAGCGATATTCCTACAGAACAATATCAGGATCTGGAGTTGTCTCTAAAAAAATATGGGATTGAAATCATTGACAACCCTAAGAATATCCTGATTCAGAAAGTGAAAGATATTATTATTGAAATGATTTATCTCGAAGACAAACTTCCAAATTCCAAAATATCGGCTTACATCGCCAATAAACTGAATCATAGTTACGGACATCTTTCCAATCTCTTCTCTGAGGTGACCTATTCGTCGATCGAAAACTTTATCATTATGCAACGGATCGAAAGGGCAAAACAGGTGATTGTAGAAGACAAATTCACACTGACTGAAGTGGCCTGGAAACTGAATTACAGCAGTGTGGCACATCTTTCCAACCAATTTAAAAAAACAACAGGATTAACCCCAACGGCCTTTCAACGAATCATCAAAAAAAGAAAAAGTGCAAATTTAACCGAGGAATCATAAAAAGAACTCATATTTGAATGTCACAAAAAAAAGAATCAAAATTATGAATGATAATGCACTGCACATTTTACTCGCGGACGATGACGAGGATGATCGTTTATTTTTTAAAGACGCATTGGACGAAGTCAGAGTAAAAACTGTAGTGACCACAGTGAACGATGGTGTTGAGTTGATGAATTACCTGAATCAGCCTGATGTCCGACTTCCGAATGTGGTCTTTCTTGATCTTAATATGCCTATGAAAGGTGGTATGGAATGTTTGAGAGAGATTCGTTCAGACAACCGGTTAAAGGGGCTTTCTATTGCCATTTACTCAACGTCAGCCAGTGAAGAGGATATTGAGGAAACGTTTGTAAAAGGAGCGAATATTTATATAAAAAAACCGAACGATTTTAATGAACTAAAAAGAGTTTTGAGTGAGGTAGTCAGTATCAATTGGCATTATCACACATCAGGTCTTAACAAAGAGAATTTCTTATTAAGTATTTAATTGCGGGATCATGAAAATCCTAACCTATAAACTGTCCACTGCCCTTCTACTGAGCATCCTGGTTGTTTCTATTTTTTTGCTTTTCTTTACTGCAAGTATCTCTTATAAACAATTTGAATCTGTCATGAATTCAGAAAAGATGGTGATCCACTCTCATCTTGTTCATGGAAGTTTACAACAACTTGTGAATGATCTGAATGATGCAGAAACCAGTCAGCGTGGTTACTTACTAACACACGATACTATTTACCTCAATTCTTATAATGCAGCCAGGGTAAAAGCAGAAAAAGATTTTGCGGCTCTCAGACTATTGATTCGTGATAACGAGCGACAGGCCCTCAACCTAGATTCACTTTACAAATTGGCGACCGAGCGTATAAAGGCACTTGAGAATTCTATCAGGTTAAGCACCTATGCGATGGCTGTGTCCGACTCACTTCGAGAAAGTCTGTTAAATGGGAAAGAGGTCATGGATAAAATCCATATACATAGCAATGCCATGCTATCTATCGAACAAGATCTACTTGATAACCGTCAATCTAAACATGAAAAAGAGGTCAGATTATCGCCCCTTACATTCTTGTTAACAGCCTTCTTTTCACTTCTTGTTTTTGTGAGTGCTTTCTATAAAATATTCAGGAACTTAAAAAAATTACAAAGAGCGAATAACCGTTTAAGAATCAACGAAGAAACTTTTCAGTATGCAGAACAGATTGCCCAGGTAAGTTACTGGTGTTGGAATATGGAGGCAAATACCCTTTCTTATTCTGCTAACCAATATCGTCTGCTTGGTTGCGAACCACATGCATTCGAACCAACAGTGGAAAATTTCCTGGAATATGTCCATCCAGACGACAGACACATCATCCTTGAAGGGAATGAAAAAGCAATTGAGTCGAAATCAGCGTCCAGAGCATATTTCAGAGTCATCCGTAAAGACGGAGAACTCCGTTATTTCGAATCTGTAGGTAAGATCATTACTGATAATTATGGCAAGTCGATTCTGATTGGTATCAATGCAGATATTACAGACCAGTACATAAAAGATAAGATCCTGAAAGACAGGTTATTTGATCTTGAACGATCGAATAAGGAGCTTTCTGCCTTCAACCATGTTGCCAGTCATGACCTCCAGGAACCCTTACGAAAGATACAGACCTTTATAACCAGAATTGCCGATAAAGATAAAGAAACGCTTTCAGAAAAGACGCGAGAGTACTTCATCAGGATACACATCGCAGCAAATAGAATGCAGAAATTAATAGATGACCTTCTGTCCTATTCAAGAGCAAATAAGGCTCATAAAGCTTTTGAGCCAACCGACCTGAATATTATTTTTGAACATTCGAAACAGGAACTAGCCCAGATGATAGAAGATAAGCATGCAATCGTAGAAGCTTCTTTTCTACCTACTGTTCATGTAGTTCCTTTCCAAATCCAACAGTTGTTTACAAACATTATCGGCAACGCACTTAAGTATAGCAAAACGGGGGTTCAACCGCATGTATCCATCTCTTCTGTCATGATCCTCCGGAAAGATATCGCAGATGCTTCTGTTGGGCTCGAAAGAAAATTCTGTAAAATTATAATCGCAGATAATGGCATAGGGTTCGAACAACAATATGCGGATAAGATTTTCACTTTATTCCATCGACTGCATAGTGATGATGAGTATTCAGGAACCGGCATCGGGCTAACCATCTGCAAGAAGATCGTTGAAAATCATAATGGTTTTATTACTGCACACGGAATATTGGACAAAGGGGCGACATTCAATATATTCATTCCTGTAGACTAAAGATAAGGCGAAAAAAGAACGTATTACATGGCATGATGTGTGTTCTCGAATGCTTGCAATCTGGTCAACCTATCACATCAGCTAGTACGAACCACAGATTTTTTAAGACAACCAAAAGCTGTCTTCACATTTTGAAAAAGAATTTACCAACAATTCATAGCACAACCAATTTCTAATCATGTAACATTTTGAGTCAATTCTGTAACACAACTCCTTCCCAACGGATTCATCTTTGTTTTATAATAATAATTATTAAAAATAAAAATCATGGCACACACAGAATATGAAAAAACAGAAATGAAAACGCTTGTATCGTGTACAAATATGTTGGACAAATTAGGTTTTACAACGCAATTCAAAGCAACACATGGAGGGTTAATGTCACTTACGACAGAGCGCCAATATACACCGACAGAAGTCAAAGTGGTCAATTTTTATAGATTTGAAGATAACTCAAGTCCTTCGGATAATTGTATTCTGTATGCGATCGAAACAGCGAATGGTGAGCTAGGTACACTGACAGATGCTTATGGACCTTATGGCGATGCGTTAGTAACAAATTTCATGAACGCTGTTGAAGATATACAGAAAAAAGTGAATAGGGACGAGGAGTTAACATCCTGATTATTCCTATGAAAATTATGTAAATAAATCGTAAACGAATGTAACACAACCATAATTTCATCAGAGCATCTTTGCATCAGATATAAAAACAACAAAGTTTCATCTTTAAAAACATCATCATGAATACTAACTTTCAAATTCTCAAAAGTTCCTTTTTAAACTTAATGCTGGCTTGTGCCCTTGTAGTCTTTTCTTTCTCCTCGTGCACTGATGAGCCAAAGGATTCTCCAGAAGTTGCAGAAGATCAGAATGAAGCAAAATTTGACAATTCTAAAGAAGATGAGGCTGCATTTCTTGTGAATGCAGCAGAGATTCATATGGAAGAAATGGAACTAGGGAAATTAGCACAAAACAAAGGAACAATGAGTGATGTGAAAGAACTTGGCAAAATGATGGACATGGATCATGGCAAAGCACTCGCAGATCTACAAGCGCTAGCAGGTCGAAAATCTATCTCCCTTCCTTCTAATCTTTCAAATGATACACAGGAAGCATATAAAAAATTATCCGATAAAACGGGCAAAGACTTTGATAAAGAATATTGCGACATGATGGTCAAAGGACATAAAGATGCCATTGAAAAATTTGAAAAAGCGGCTAATGAGTCTACTGATACAGATATTAAAGGATGGGCGTCAAGCATGCTTCCAACGCTGAGAATGCATCTTGATCACTCCATGACCTGTTACGAAAAAGCAGACGCTACTAAAAAGTAACTTACTTTATAGAAAAAGAAATTTAATATTCACATTTAAAATATTCTATTATGAAAACGAATCAAAATACAGATCGAATTAATAATGACACAGCCAAAGATTTATCCCAGGCTAAAGACTTTGGGTCGAATCAAAATAACTCTGAGTCACTTTCAGATTCAAACAGCCAATCTACCACAGACAATGCAACTGATACATTGAATGCTGACAAGTCGTTGACCGGTTCTGAGAAAGAACATGAAGATACGAACCATGAGCACGAATATACGAACCCTAAAGCGAAACAAAATACTGCACAGAATACAGAAAATAATTCCAACGCAGGTGTATCAGCTTCGGAATAGTCTACACTAAAAAAGGAGTTTAAGTTTAAGTTTTGGAAAAAATGTTGGGTAAAATCCCGTAAGACCTTACCCAACTATTTAAAAATTTACAATCATCACCATTTAAAAAAAATACATTATGTTGTACTTAATTGCAGTCGTCTTGGTCATTCTTTGGGCCTTAGGATACTTCGCCTTTGGCGTTGGGGCTATCATACATGTCTTACTTGTTATTGCTGTAATAACAATTCTGCTCAGGTTAATCCGAGGAGATAAAGTCATCTAACATGAACAAATTTATTCTATTTACTAACAATTAAAAAATCAAAAATTATGAGCACAGGAAAAGTAGTATTAGGCGCATTAGCAGGCGTAGCCGCTGGTGCAGCATTGGGAGTTTTGTTCGCACCAGATAAAGGAACGAACACCCGAAAAAAGATCACCAAAAAAGGTGAAGATTATATCGGGGGGATAAAAGACAAAGTTGGCCAGGCATTGGATGGTTTGAACGAACGTTACGAATCGGTAATGCATAGCGCAGAAGATCTTTTGGATCAAGGAAAAGCGACCGTTCAGGACAAAGTGAATGACGTGAAGAACGATGTTAAGCAACACGCGAAATCCCTTGGTTAGTTGATAGATGTCTTATATGAATTTTAATTTTTCATCAGGAATTACAAAAATATCTCACGAATAAATTACAATTCAATTCATAGAAGAAAGCATTGGTCACGGGCATATTAGTTGGTCCTAACAATAGTGAAGCCGGAAGGAAATTTAGAAATGAAATTCACGTTTTATATAATAAATCGAATCCTTGCTCTCTATCATCATTCAGCTAAATAATATCATTGGTGACGGCAAGATTATTCAATTTCGATCAGGCCATCATTAAGGATAATGAGCAAAATGACTAGTATTAATCTGTGTTTAGGGCCACTGCTCTTCTATGTTATAATTACGTTGACCAATAAAATCAAATCCATGCAGCAAGTTACTAATTCTCAAACTTTAAGACAGTCCATCGAATCTTTGAAATTAAAAAGAGAACTGGTACTGCTTGATATGAAAGAAAATTTTGAAGAAGTCTGTGAGAGTCTTAGACCTTCAAATATTATCAGGAACAGCATCGAAGGCATCGTTGATTCTGGAAAAACAGGTAATCTTGGAGATGCAGCTATTGGTGTAGCATCTGGGTTATTAGTTAAAAATATATTATTCAAATCGAGCACCAATCCATTAAAAAAACTTGCAGGCACTGCCATTCAGGCACTCGTTACTCGAATAGCTTCTAGAAATTCAGATAAAATTAAAGAATCAGGAAAGAACATTCTGCAGCGTATTGCCGCGAAACTGAAACGAAAAAACGCTCTTCCGGTTAGTTTATAACTCCGACCAACCGTTGGACATAAAAAACAGTATGCAAGGCAAAGAACAGATAAAACAACAATTCTTTGAAAAGCTGGCACTTCGGGCAACGAAGCTTTCCGGCAGTAGCAGTGCAATCATAATCGCGTTTTTAATAGTAGTTATATGGTTTTTGTGTGGACCAATGACTGGATATTCCGAACAATGGCAACTTGTCATTAATACAGGAACAACGATCGTTACCTTCCTGATGGTATTTCTGATTCAGAAGGCTCAAAATAAGGATTCATTGGCTATTCAACTTAAGCTCAATGAACTTGTTGCTGCCCATGAGTTTGCCAGTAATCGATTGGTAGACGTAGAAAATATGACAGAAGATGAGTTAAAAACGATCCAGAAATACTACTCAAAATTGCATCTTTCTAGTCAACAAGAGGAGAATATGCAACAATTACGCTCGATTGATGAAACATCAAAAGAAGTAACGAAAGAAGTAACAAAATTCAAAGAAGATGTAGACAAAAGATAATCAACGTTATGCCTATATACAAACGACGAACCTTCATCCGGGCCTTAAAGGCTCAAAAGTTAAGAGATTTATTAAATCGGTAAACTTCCATGGTTGATTGAGAAGCAACCTTCGGATTAGCCAGGCCGAACAGACGTAAAATACTGAGCTTTTAAGGTGAATCCAGGTTCTTTGCCGTTACGATACGGCGCCTTGTCTGGGGAAAAGCAGACAAAAGCACCATTTCTAATCCGAGATGGTGCTTTTCTTTTGATCCTTCCCAAATTAACCTATGGAATACATCATATTGAGAACAAAAAATTCATGGCATACTTATTGAATGTCCTAACTATTCAAAAAGCAACTTCCATAAAAGAATTTTGACGTTCGTTCTTCTTTCAGGACGGTTATAAATAATAATAACGAAATAACTTGTGATGATAAAATCGGTATTCAGATTCTGGATCATCCTGCCTGTAGGCTTGGCAATGTTCCTGAGTATTTTTTTCTTTTTTATTATTTCGGATGTTTTAAAAGAGCAGTCACTACTTGTTCTGATTATCTATACCATTCTCTTAAGTATGAGTTTCATTGTCTGGCTCTGGATAGTGCTTGGGGAGTTGAGAACTAAAGCCGTCATGGTTGTACTATGGGATGATACCATTATTAAAAAGAATTTTCTCGGACTTGGTGGTTCAACGCCATTCATGATGCAAGAATTTGATGGATATTCTACCTCTGTTCTTTTCTCGAAGTACGATTCGTATGAATATCTCTACCTGATGAAGGATCATAAAAAGATGATCAAATTATCCTCATTGTATCATGACAATTACGACGAAATGAAACAATACCTTTCCTTGAATGTGCACTTCCTTGGAGAACAACCTTTTAGTCTTGGCGACGAACTCAAGGAGATTTTTGAATAAATCACACAAGTTCGATCACGGTAATCTCAGGCAATATCCCAATACGTCCGGGATAACCAAGAAAGCCATAACCCCGGTTTACATATAGGTACTGATTGTCTTTTTGGTAGATACCAGCCCAACGTTTATAGGCGTATTGGATCGGACTCCATTTGATCCAAGGAATTTCGATACCAAATTGCATACCGTGCGTATGACCACTCAATGTAAGATCAATATCTTTGAACTGTTCAGTAGTTTCTTTATCCCAATGAGAAGGATCATGACTCATTAAAATCTTAACCGGATATTTTTCAGCACCTTCGTACGCATTTTTTAGATTACCATATGTATGAAAACCTTTCGCACTTATATTCTCCACACCGATAAGACCTATTGATTCTCCCCCCTTTTCTAAAGCTACATGTTCATCAAGCAATAGACGCCAACCCATAGTCGCGTGTATTCCTTTCAGATCCTCAAGATTTTGTTGTTTATCTTCGTGACTATCCCATTCCGCATAATCGCCATAATCATGATTTCCGAAAACAGAATAGACCCCTAATGGAGCTTTTAATTTTGAAAAGACCTCTACATAATCATGCATCTCTTCACTTTTATTATTCACCAGATCGCCGGTAAATAAGATCACATCAGGTTTTTGTGCCATGATCATTTCAACCCCTTTTTCAACCGCTGCTATATTATTAAAACTACCACTGTGAATATCAGAGATCTGAACAATCTTCAATCCTTTAAAGGAAGATGGCAAACGATCAAAAGCTAGTTTGATGTTTCTAAGATGATAATTATACCGGTTACTCATACCATACAACATGGTTCCAAAAACAGTACCTCCAAACAAGAGTGCAAACTTGGTAATAAATTCAGATCGTGTCATACCATTCTTCACCATCTGCGGTACATTCTCTTTTGCAAAAAACAAACCGCTTATATAAAAAATAAATCTCCGTATGTCATCAATCAACAGGAATGCTGCAATCAGTAGTTTGGATAATAACATCGCCATAAAATAAACGAATACAAAATTGCGAAGAGTTTTATTTACGTCTGTATGTGTCCTGAAATAATCGAAGGATAACAGGATGGCGAACCAACCGACGGTCATCATGATATAAACTACAAGTGAAATTGTTTTGTAAGGCATTTTCATATTGCGTATTGCAAAGCGGAATGCGTTAAATGCATAAAATTCAATCAGCAACACTGCAGCGAGCAAAATCGCAAAGCCAACTCCTTTCATTCTTCTCATTGTATTAATAATTTACAAATCCACTGATTTGTGTTTTAATTTCATGAATCGTATTCTCATTCACAAATATATCATCCTGCAACTCCTTGGTAATTCCGGATATTGGCACTTTCATATAGAACACATCCATTTTCATATAGTTGCACATATTCGTCATCATGTCTATTCCGCGAAGATTGCCAGAACGGCCATTGGCCACGCCAACCAGCATTACCTTTTTAAAATTCCAGCAAATACTCAAGTCACTGATATCCATCATGAGTTTGAATACCCCTGGAAAACTGCCGTTGTACTCCGGCATCACAAAGACAAACTTAGTGGTGGGCGCGAGGTATTCCTGTTCGATCTGATTGAAATGCTCATCCCGTTTCATGGAGGTAAATTCCTCCAGCGAAAAGATCCTCGCATCCACTCCCTGCTCCTTAAAAAACGACTGGTATTGTTTTGAAACTTTAAGGGTATTACTTCCTACCCTGTTGGTAGCCGAAATGATTGTATACATGGCTGCAAATCTAAGTCGCGAAGCATAGACTGCAGATTGTTTTTCTGACTGTTTAATAAATCTTAACTATACGTACCCAATCAAATAGCTTTTAGCTTATCGCTATTCGCTTTATTTCAACAGGAAATGTTTCAATTGCTTCAGAACAGTTTTAGGCTCATTTGGTCAAATCATGAGGCTGCCCGATAAAATTCTTCAATTCCCGTTTCATTGCTTAATTTAGTTGAATAAAAATATTTGTATGAAGCAGTTTATCTTGTTCACTATATTGGGTATTATTGTTCTTAGTACCTTTCTCTTACTCTCCCCTCGGAAAAGGTTGCGTATATTTTCTCATACTAATCCCGGAGAAGAATATCTCTTGTCAAGTCAATACCCTGCGTTTGGAGAAGGATTAGAAGAATATAAAAAAGGTGTTCAAAAGGAACTGAAACTGCTTAAGAAAACACGCGCCATTAGCACTCCCTGGCAAAACGAAGGACCTTTTAATATTGGTGGCCGTATAAATTGTATTGCTGTAGATCCACTGGTCAACACCACCTATTTGATTGGAACCGCCGACGGAGGTATTTTCAAAACAACGGACGATGGCATCAATTGGACACCTATTTTTGACAATGCAACCTCCTTATCCGTCAGCAGTATTGTCTATGATCCGTCAAACTCCAATATCCTGTATGCTGGTACAGGCGACCAAGTTCTTGGTGGATATTCCCATATGGGTAATGGCATTTACAAAAGCACCAATGGCGGAATAGCCTGGCTTAGCTCAGGATTGAATAATGTAGGCGCGATCACAAAAATTATCATTGATCCAACGAACAGCAATATTTTGTATGCTGGCACAACGGGCAATCCTTTTATATCAGATCTCAATCGGGGCATTTATAAAAGTATCGACGGAGGAAATACATGGAACAATATATTGTTTCTCGGACAGAATGCAGGCATTGGCGATATCGTAATCAACCCCTCAAACCCATCCATATTATATGCAACTGGTCGCCGAAGGATTCGATCAGATGTGCAAAGTATAATAACTGGGCCTGAAGCAAGAATCTACAGAACGCTGAATGGCGGTGCTACATGGGACACATTGACGAGTGGTTTACCTGTCGGCGATCAGAGTCGGATAGGTTTATGTATTTCGCCCAATAATCCAAATCTTCTCTATGCTAATTATGTGGACGCCTCCCTCGATTTCGGAGGTTTATATAAATCCACGAATGGCGGTAATAGCTGGAGTCTTGTCAATACAACCTCTTCTATTTCTATGGGTGGTTTCGGATGGTATTTTGGAGAGATCAGGATGGACCCGACAAATGACAATACATTATACCTGCTTTCTGTTTCATTGTATAAATCAACCAACGGAGGACTTACTTTTAACACGATTGGTTCCTCGCTTCATGCCGACAAACACGATCTGACATTTCTCAGCAGCTCCACGCTATTACTCGCCACCGATGGAGGATTTTACAAAAGCACCAATTCAGGTTCTTCATGGACGAACAAAAATAATTTCCCAATTACACAGTTTTATGAAGTGGGTTATAACCCATGGGACACATCGAATTATTATGGAGGAGCTCAGGATAATGGAAGCAATTATGGCTCGATTTCTACAGGTTCTACTAACTGGATTCAGTATTATGGAGGGGATGGATTCAGGCCTCAGTTCAATCATCTGGACGACCAGGTTTTATACACCGAATGGCAGAATGGGAACCTTGTAGCAAGCAACGATGGAGGGGCAAATTTTTCTGATATTTCACAATCTATAAAAGCCACAGACCGTTGCAGTTGGAATACACCTTACCTTGTCAGCAAATTCAATCCGGATGTTTTATACTTTGGCAGCTTCCAGGTATATAAAAATATTGACGGCCCTTTTGATAGCTGGCTCCCTATCAGTGGGGATCTGACCGATGGAACGAATGATGATTTTCATGTTATTACTACCCTGCATCAGTCTCCTGTGAACGCCCAGGTTTTGTATGCTGGTACCAGTGATGCCCGGGTCTGGGTTACTCAAAATGATGGCGGTTTATGGACCCTGATCAATACAGGTCTTACTAACCGTAACATCAGTTGCGTACTGGCTTCACCGGATGATCAGGGTCACGTATTCGTAAGCCAGACAGGATACCGTAACAATGATTCATTGCCACATATTTATTACAGCACGAATTATGGAACTTCATGGACAAGTATTGCCGGCAACCTTCCTGTTTTTGCCATCAATGATATCTGGGTTAAACCTGGAACCCATGATAGTTCCATTATTGTCGCTTCTGATGGTGGTGTGTATGCAACGCTGGACATGGGTGTATCCTGGGAACGTGTGGGAGGCAACATGCCTATCATTCCTGTGTATGATCTTGACTATAATGCAGGCACCAAGAGGATAATGGCCGGCACCTTCGCCCGATCTATGATGACTATGCGTCTTGATTCTATCTTCAAAGACAAGAACCTGATTCCTGAAGGTGTGAATGATATAAACAAGCCACTCTCCCTGACGATTTATCCAAATCCTTGTAATGATTATTTCTCTATCGACGCAAAGGAGATCAGTTTATTTTCTGCTGCTTTATATGATATGCGTGGTGGTCTCGTTAAAAAATACAAAGGCTTACAAGTTGGGCAACGAATTAGTTGCGTGGATATTAAGGACGGGTATTATATTCTTTCAGTAATGACGGAGAAAGGAAGGGTGAATAGATCCTTGGAAGTGAAAGAATAAACAGAAGCCTTGATATGACGAAAATTATTTTCCTCCTAGTTTCCCGGGTTACAGCCTATAAATTCCATTTGGACATTGCTAATATTTCTCCAACTTACCCTGGTATATCCTTTCTCCTTTATTGCTTAAGAGTTGCAGGAGATAGATTCCCGGAGATTCCTGTAAGTATATAAAAGTTTTGTAAGCGCCTTTCTGCACCTGGCGCGTATAAACAATCCTGCCGGTTATATCCATTATCTTAATCATGGCTTTCTCGGGTAAGGCATTTGAGCTTTCAAGCGTAAAGCTGCCGGTATTGGGATTCGGATACAATGTAACTCTCATATTCTCTTCGGGAAAAACTTCCACGGAAGTTGGAGCCACACAACCTGGGATGAGGCAGCCGTTGCTGTCTGTTCGTATAAGCCAGATGGCCTGCTTTTTTGTAAGACTATCCCTGCAGGTCCCGGTAGCGATAAAACCACCATCTGGCATTTGCTGAACCTCAGCAAGGCAGTTATAATCACTGCTGTCAGTCTGTTTATAAAAATGTTCCCATTTAACAACACCGGAACTGTCCATAAGACCTAAAACCCCTACATGCTTACCTGTTCCTAATGCTTCCAATTGTTCGCCACAGAATACTAAGTCACTATTTGGCAATATTCTATATTGCCAAATATTATTAAGGATATGCGGAGTTTCATTAAATACATGCATCCAAATTATATTTGTGCTACTATCCATTTTCAAAATAAATTGATTCGTATAATAATCTGTGGGATTAATCGTGGTATCTATACTTCCTGAAAGAAAATAATTGCCTGTGCCGTCTTCTCTTACATTATAACATCCCCCATTTGCATTATTAAACATATTCTTATACCACATTATATTTCCATTCGAATCCAATCTGTATAAGCCAACATTACTTAAATGGATGGGCCCAACATCATGACTATTCATTATGCCTTCCACAAAGTACCCATTATTATTAACCTTTGCTATGGACCCAGCATTGCAATAAAACGATGTAAAAGTAGTAAGTGTCTTTTCCCAAATTAAATTACCAGATAAATCAGTTTTTACTACATGGGCTTTGGTGCCATCTCCGATAATTTTGGTTACACCTAATAAAAAGAGATTATTATCAATTCTCTGAAAACCCCTGAGAATAAACTTTGTAAATTCAAGTAATAAGTGCAACAGGTATATTACCCTGTGGGGACGAAGTGAAGCGTAGCGAAACGGAGTCCCCACAGGGTAAAGCTGACAAATACTACCTTTGTAATTACCACATGACAAAGAAAT
>Ga0105047_10004707_pt1 | contig 23677 bp, 19 predicted proteins | sample MAT04_FD_78384 | JGI IMG/M metagenome (GOLD analysis project Ga0105047, IMG submission 78384) | Freshwater microbial communities from Lake Fryxell liftoff mats and glacier meltwater in Antarctica - MAT-04 (megahit assembly) | ecosystem: Environmental > Aquatic > Freshwater > Ice > Liftoff... | reverse complement strand
GTTGTAGTCGTGCGACGCCATCGGAATGCCGGTGCCGTGGACCGAGAAGATCACGTGCGCGCTGAGCGGCGTGCTGCCGGCCTCGGTGTCGGGAGCGACCCGGTCCACCCGCACGAGATGCAGTTGGGGGTTCACGGCGGCGAACTTGCGATGCGATCGGGTGGACGCGTCGGTGACCGTGTGATTCCGTACGTGGGCATCGAGCGAGCGGTTCCGTGTGAAACCCCACACCTCGCGGATGCCCGTGGCCAGTACGGCCGGTTCGCGCGTTGCCACAGCCTGGATCACCGCTCCAGCGATCCGGTCGACGAGGAACTGGGCATAGTCGGGATCGAAGCCCGACCGGTTCGACGCGAACCGGTTGTAGAAATCGGTGCCGAGGTACTGGCCGGGACCGGCATGGGTGTGGGTGGCTCCGAGGAAGAGTCCACCGAGCGCCACATCGGTGTGCGGGGCGATGGCGTCGGCGACGAGGTGTTGCACCACGCTGGACCCGCCGAGCAGATCGCATTGCACGAGGGCGATCGACCCGTGTCCGTTGCGAAGGTGCAGCACAGTGGCACGGAGTCGGGTGCGAAAGCCCACGCCGTCGTGGGCGTTGGCCGAATACCCCGCCTTGGGCATCCCCGGCGGTGGTGTGATGTCGACCTGGGCTACCCCGGCCAGCAACGACGAAACGGGGGGAAGCCCCGTGGTGCCGGCCGGCGGCTGTACGACCACAAATCGGGCGCGGCGCGCGTTCGTTTCGATCACGTCGTGCAAGGGGGAACGGTGGCCGCTGGCGTCTGGCAGAATCATGCTCTCGACTCCCCGGCCACGTGGAAACGTTTGGGCTTGAAACGACGAGGGGTTGCGGAATCCACTCGAAGAGCATAACCTGAAACTTCTTCAGGTTATGTCAACGGAGGAACACGTGAGCAAGAAGCACCCCTATGAGGATCGATTCGGCAAGATCGCGGCGATGCCAGCCACCGGGAGGCCCCGAGACGAGATCCTCGACGAGCTCCGTTGGATGGGCCAAGAGGAGGACAAGGCCTGGAACACCGGCAAATGCTCCGGAACGATGTATTGCGGCGACATGGAGCACTACGAGTTTCTCAATGGTGCCTTCGCTCCGTTCGCCCACGTGAACGTGCTCCAACGCGACATCTGTCCCAGTGCCACGAAGTTCGAGAGCGAGATCATCGCCATGACGCTCGACCTCTTCCATGGCTCGGCCGTTCCCGAAGGAACGGCGTGCGGATCGATCACGTCCGGTGGTACCGACAGCATCGTCACCGCCATGCTCGCCTATCGCGATCAGGCCAAGGCCGAACGGGGAATCACCGACCCCAACGTGATCCTGCCGATCACCGCGCATCCGGCCTTCGACAAGGCCTGCCACCTGTTCGGCATCCGTGGGATCAAGGCGCCGATCGACCCCGTGAGCACCTTGGTCGACCTCGATTTTGTGGCCGCCAACATCGACGCCAACACGATCGCCCTCGTTGGATCCGCCGGCAACTATCCCTATGGCACCATCGACCCGATCGAGGCGCTCTCCGACCTTGCCGTACAGCACGGCATCGGCCTGCACGTCGACGGTTGCCTCGGCGGATTCATCCTGCCGTGGGGCCAGCAGCTCGGCTACGACATCCCCGTGTTCGACTTCCGTCTTCCCGGCGTCACCTCGATCTCGGCCGACACCCACAAGTACGGCTATGGCCTCAAAGGCACTTCGGTGTTGTCGTACCGAACCAAGAACCTGCGCAGCTACCAGTACTTCACCTCGACCGATTGGCCCGGTGGGAAGTACCTGTCGCCGGGGTTGGCGGGCAGCCGTTCGGGCGGGCTCATCGCCGCCACCTGGGCGTCGATGGTGAGTCTCGGGGCCGAGGGCTACCTGAAGTACGCCAAGGCCATCTTCGAAACGGCCTACGCCATGCAAGAGGCGGTCACCAGCCATCCCGAGCTGCGGCTCATGGGCAAGCCCACCTGGTGTTTCTCTTTCACCTCCGACCACTTCGACATCTACCACGTGAACGACTCGATGAAGACCAAGGGCTGGCGGTTCAATGGGCAGCAATATCCCAACGCCATCCACATGTGCGTCACTCGCCCCCAAACCCTTCCTGGTGTGCTCGACACCTTCGTCGCGGATCTGGCCGAGGGAGTCGTATACGCCAAAGCCCCGCCCACCGAGCAGCCCTACTCGGGCGCGATCTACGGCGGGGTGCCCGGCGGCCCCACGCCAGAGGTCGACGCCTTTGTGCGTGAGGTGATGGTGAGCATGCTCGACGACATGCAGGACCTTCCCCCGGTCACCGTCTGACCCATGCCCACCGAGCTCGGCACCCGCCGGCAACCCAAGCAGGAGCGCAGTCGCCTGAAGGTGGAGTCGATTCTCGACGCCGCTGAACAGTTGCTCATCGAAGCGGGCTACGACGCGCTCACCACAACGGCGGTATCGGAGCGGTCCGGTGTGGCGGTGGGATCGCTCTACCAGTACTTCCACGCCATCGACGACATCGTCGACGGCATGATGGCCCGCTGCGCCGAACGTTTCGCCGACCGACTCGAGGTCGATCTGATTGGCGCAACCTTCACGCGCAAACGCGACGCCGCCAACGCTGCGCTCGACAGCTTCGTGGCGTTCTACCGCGAGGACCGCGTGCTCCGGGTGCTCCGGACTGCTCGACCCTTGGGTTCGGTGATGGGCTTCGGTCCGGCCGCCGATCGGATCATGGGTGTGGTGGCCGAAGCGCTGGTGGGTCAGGGGCTCGCGTCCGAAGTCGACGAGCATTTCGCCCTTGAGGTGGAGGTGCAGTGGGCCACGGCCGAGGCTCTGGTGCTGCTGGCCTTCCGGCGCGACGCCGACGGTGACCCTGTGGTGCTCGCCCATCTGCGCCGCCTCTTCGACCTCGACGTGGAAGAGGTCGGCTGAAACCTGCAAGGCGGATAGTGCCGCCCCGGGCGATGGCGGCCACGACCCGGTGCGACTACGGCCTTTGAGGCACTGCCGGGCCCGAGCGGCCGGTGGCCGAGTGGATCGTGAGGAACAAGCGATCGAGGATCCCGTGGGAGCGGAAAACTCGGGCGGGGGACGAATAGAGGACGCACTCCTATTCGTGTGGCGGAGCATCGGTTTCCTTCGCCACGGGGTGGGGCGGTAGAACGAGATATGCCTTCCGCAGAAGACTTGGCCGAACGTGCGGCCGCCGGACCAAGTGGGGTACCCGTCGGAGACTTTCTCCTCGACACCGCGGTTACCCCCGATGCCCAACTACCGGGCCGGTTCCTGGCCGACCTGTCCGAGGCCTGGCGCGTGTTCTACGCCTTCGGCGGCTGCACCATGGCGGTGGCGTTGCGCGCCGCCCAGGCCGCAGTGGCGCGGCCAGACCTCACCCCGCAGGTCGCCAGTGCGCTGTTCGTTGCGCCCGTGCATTGTGGGCCCCTAGTGGTCGACACCGAGGTCTTGCGGAACGGCCGGTCGGCCGCCCAGGTCACCGCCAAGTTGCGGTCGGCTGGCTCACCTGATGGCCAGTCGGATGTGCACCTCACGGCGGTCTTTGGTGCGCCGCACGAGTCCCGGATCAACTTCATCGACGCCGTGTGGCCCGCCGATGCCCTCGACCTCGCTGATGCTGTGGTCCCTCCCGAGCGCGACGAAGACTCCAACCCCTTCTCTCGCATCAACTACCACGCCCAAACGGATTTTCGTATGGCGATGAATGGCTTCAACTTCCACGACCCTGCCACGTGGGAACCAGGCCCGGCACGAGCCCTCACGTGGCACCGGCTTCGCAACGAGCCGCTGCTCCCCGACGGCACCTACGACCCGATCTCGTTGTGCGCGCCTGCCGACATCCTCGGGCCGGCCATCTTTGCCAAGCTCGGGCCGATGAGCCCGGAGAACCCACCGTTCCTCGTGCTTTCGCTCGAGATCACCGTGCACTTCGTGGCCCCCGCCACCAGCGGCTGGATCATGCAACACACCCGTGTGCCCTTCGCCGCCAACGGCTATGCCGATGCGGTCGTGGAACTGTGGGACGAGCACCACACGCTGGTGGCGCTGGCCACCCAGCGTGGCCATGTCCGGCCTGTCACCTTCGATCGGTCGACGCCTGACGGCACAGCCTGATTCTCGGAAACCATCCAACCCGTCGATCATGCATGGGGTGCTCGAACGAGCCCCGAAGCTCGCGGCCATCGGGAGCTCTTCGTGGGCGACGTCTCCCTAGCGGCCTGGCTGAGAGAATTTTGGGGGAAAGACTCCACCCCTCGACCTGCTCTACACCGGTGGTTCCATCGCCCTCGTCTGTGGGATCCTCATCGCCTACGGGACCACCGGAGAACGAGTCCACTGACGGGGCAAACGATCCGGCCTGTCCGTGCCGGAGGCACAGCCGTCGCTACGATCGGGGCATGGAAACGGTTTCTCGGCGTACGTTCACCCGTGGCACGGCCCTCGGGCTGGGGGTAGGGCTCGGCGTCATGGGCGCCGGCACCGTCCCCGCCCTCGCCGCCTTGGCCCAGTCCGCCGGCGGTGGGTCCGCGGCATTGCCCTCCAACCCGTTCACGCTCGGGGTGGCCAGCGGCGATCCACTTCCCACCTCCGTGATCCTCTGGACCCGACTTGCCCCCGATCCGATCAATGACGGGGGCATGCCACCAGGCGACGTGCTGGTCGACTGGGAAGTCGCCACCGACGAAACATTCACCCAGACCGTGGCCTCGGGCCAGGTCACCGCCACCGCCGCCTACGCCCACGCCGTGCACGTCGACGCCACCGGTCTGGCACCCGACTCCTGGTATTCCTACCGGTTCCATGCCGAGAGTCACACCAGTGCGGTGGGTCGCACTCGCACGACACCGGCTACCGGGGCCGACGTGGCTTCGCTCCGATTCGGCTTCGCTTCCTGCCAGGCCTACACCGGGGGCTACTACGCCGCCCATCGGCACCTGGCGGCGGAGAACCTCGACATCGTGTTCTGGCTCGGCGACTACATCTACGAGAACGGCGGCAGCGACGTGCGCGCCCACAACGGGGGCGAGTGCTTCACGCTGGCCGACTACCGGAACCGGTACGGCCTCTACAAGAGCGACCCCGACCTTCAATCGTCGCACCACGCCCGGCCGTGGTTGGTCATCTGGGACGACCACGAGGCCGACAACAACTACGCGGGCTCCAACCACGCCGGGGGCGATCCCTCCGATGTGTTCCTGCTTCGCCGAGCGGCGGCCTACCAGGCATGGTGGGAGCACCAGCCCGTACGTATGCCCGCTCCAGTGGGCCCCGACCTCACCATCTACCGTTCGCTGGCGTGGGGATCGTTGGCGTCATTCTTCGCGCTCGACGGACGACAGTATCGATCCGATCAGGTGTGCGGTGATGCCCTGGTATCCGCCTGCGACGACCAACTCGTGCCCGATCGCACCATGTTGGGCGCCGCCCAAGAAACTTGGCTGTTCGACGGCCTTCGCCGCTCGGCCGCCCGATGGAACGTGCTCGCCAACCAGACCGTGTTCGCCCCGTTGCCCTTCGGCGGCAACTACAACCAGGATCAGTGGGATGGTTATCCGATCGCCCGTCAGCGAGTGATCGACGTGCTCGCTGAACCGTCGGTGCAGAACCCGCTGGTGATCACCGGCGACATCCATGCCGCGGGGATCGGCGACGTCCACCTCTCGCCCGAAGACGCCACCAGCCCCAAGATCGCCACGGAGTTCGTGGGCACATCCATCTCCTCCCGGTTCAGCGACCAACTCGCACCGATCGCCGAAGCACTCGCTCGTGAGTTGCCGTGGTCTCGCTACGTCAACGCCCACAACCAGGGCTACACGGTCGTGGAGCTCGACCGTGCCCGCGCTCGTGCCGAGTTTCGGGTGGTGTCCGACGGTCGGGATGCCGGCGCCACCCTCGCTACCGACACCACCTTCGATGTTGTCGCTCTCACCAAGTCGGTTCCGGCCAACATCCCGGTGGTCACCCCGGCATTCACGGGTTGACCGTCGTCGTTGAATCCCCGTTCGACGAGATGCCTCCCGTTGAGCCGGATCAGGTTTCTCACGCCGTCGTTCTGCTTTCCGGGGGGCTCGACTCCGCCACGGTGCTCGCTATTGCCCAAGCCGAGGGTTTTGACGTGCATGCCCTCAGCTTCCGTTACGGCCAACGGCATGTGGTGGAGGTCGAGGCAGCCTGCGCGTTGGCGGTGGCGGCCGGTGTCACTGATCATCGAGTAGCCGACATCGACCTCCGCATCTTTGGCGGCTCGGCCCTCACCGCCGACATCGACGTGCCCAAACACGACTCGGTCGACCACCTCGATCCCGATGAGATCCCGGTCACCTATGTTCCGGCTCGCAACACCGTGTTTCTCTCCTACGCCGTGGCGTTCGCGGAGGTGATCGGCGCCACACACATCTTCGTGGGCGTGAACGCCCTCGACTACTCCGGCTATCCCGACTGCCGGCCCGAATACCTTCGCGCCTTCGAGGTGATGGCGAACCTGGCGACCCGGGCCGGCGTAGAGGGGTCACACCTCACCATCACGGCGCCGCTGATCGACCTCACCAAAGCCGAGATCATCACCAGGGGAGCGCACCTCGGCGTGGACTACGCCAGCACGCTCAGCTGTTACGACCCCATCGTGGGCCCCGATCGCCCACTCGCCTGCGGCCGATGTGATTCATGCCTGCTGCGGGCACGCGGCTTTGCCGACGCCGCGGTCGACGACCCCACCCACTATGCCTGACCGGATTCGCCGGACGTCACTCGTCTGGAGCAATCAGGGCTCGCGCGCGTAGCGTTCGGGAGCCGCCCGTACCTGCACGGGCATTTCGGAGGATCGTGATGCGCAACCCCAAGGATTTCTTCCGCCCGCTCGCCATCGGCGCGCCAATGCCGCTGCGGGAGATTCCTGTTCGTCCGTCGCGGATGATCCACTTCTTCAACGCCGCCAACGAGAAGATGGTGGCCAAACTTCCCACCATGATCGAGCAATGCGATGTGTTGCTCGGCAACCTCGAAGACGCCGTCCAGGCCGATCAGAAGGAAGCGGCGCGGGCGGGCCTCGTGAAGGTCGGTCAGTCCATCGATTTCGGACACACCCAGCTCTGGACCCGGATCAACAGCCTCGACTCGCCATGGGTGCTCGACGACATCGTCACCCTTGTCACCGAGATCGGCCACAAGCTCGACGTGATCATGATCCCCAAGGTGGAGGGCGCCGAAGACATCCAGTATGTGGACCGCCTCGTGGCCCAGCTCGAAGCCCGGGCCGGCCTCGATCGACCCATCATGCTCCACGCGTTGCTCGAAACGGCGCGTGGCGTGGCCAACGTCGAGGAAATTGCTGGAGCCAGTCCCCGGATGCAAGGCCTGTCGTTGGGTCCGGCCGACCTCGCCGCCGACCGACGTATGAAGACCACGCGGATCGGCGGCGGCCATCCCGGCTACCTCGTGCGCGAGGACCCGTCGCCTGATGCCCCCGACGCCCCTCGCCCCGTCCATCAGCAGGACCTGTGGCACTACACGATGGCTCGCATGGTGGATGCCTGTGCGGCCAACGGCATCCTGCCGTTCTACGGCCCGTTCGGCGACATCGGCGATTCGGTGGCCTGCGAGGATCAATTCCGGAACGCCTTCCTCATGGGATGTGTCGGCGCGTGGAGTCTGCACCCCAGCCAGATCGCCATCGCCAAAAAGGTCTTCTCGCCCGACCCCACCGATGTTGCGTGGGCCAAACGGGTGATCGCCGAGATGGGCGATGGCACGGGCGCCGTAATGATCGACGGCAAGATGCAAGACGACGCTTCGGTCAAACAATGTCGGGTCGTGGTGGAACTCGCCGCCCTCCTTTCGGCTCGCGATCCGGAGCTGGCGGCGTCGTACGGCTTGTAACTCGCCGCTGTCCTACCGCCGCGTCGAGTCTCCACGGCGAAAGATCCCACACCGTTCTCCCGTTCTCCCGCTCTCCCTACCGCCCGTTGAAGGATTCACCATGTCCACTGATCCGTTCCGCCCCCGTCGTTCCGTGCTCTACATGCCCGGCGCCAATGAGCGCGCGCTGGAGAAGGCAAAGGGCCTGAATGCCGACGCCATCATCTTCGACCTCGAGGACGCCGTCGCTCCCGACGCCAAACTCGAAGCGCGAGACCGCGTGTGCGCAGCTGTCGCGTCGGGGGAGTACGGCGGCAAGGAGCTCACCATCCGAGTGAACTCGATCGACACCGAGTGGCACGCCGACGATCTGCGAGCCGTCGCGGCGGCGGGCCCTTCTGCCGTCGTCGTCCCGAAGATCAACTCGGTCGCCGACGTTCGGGCCGTGGAGGCGGGGCTCGAAGCCGGCGGTGCGCCGGACCACACGCGGATCTGGGCCATGGTCGAGACACCGATCGCGATGCTCCACGCCGAGGAGATCGCCGCCGCGTCGGCTCGGCTCACCGTGCTCGTGATGGGCACCAACGACCTCGCCAAGGAACTTCACGCCGAGCATGTGCCCGGCCGCCAACCACTGCTCATCGGTCTCTCCCTTTCGTTGCTTGCGGCGCGAGCCACCGGAAAGGTGATCCTCGACGGGGTCTACAACGACATCAAGAACGAGGCCGGCTTCGAGGCCGAGTGCCTGCAGGGCCGGCAGATGGGATTCGACGGCAAGACGTTGATCCATCCCAGCCAGCTCGATCCCTGCAACCGCATCTTTGCCCCGAGCGAAGACGAGTTGGAACACGCCGAGCGCATCATCGCCGCCTTCGAGGAGGCCGAGGCCATCGGCAAAGGCGTCGTGACGGTGGACGGTCGCATGGTGGAGAACCTTCACGTCGACAACGCCCGGCGGGCCCTCGCCCTCGCCGACGCCATCACCGCCCGCTCCTCCTGACCCCCCGAAATCCCTGACCCCCCGAAATCCCTGACCCCCCGAAATCCCTGACCCCCAACCCGGTTTTGGTCTCCCAAACGCATCACTTGTGATGCGTTTGGGAGACCAAAACCGTTAAGGTTTGGGCATGCACGACCTGGTGATCCGGGGGGCCACGATCGTCGACGGAACCGGAGCTGCCGCCTTCACCGGTGAGGTGGCTATCACCGATGGCCTCATCACCGCCGTACACGCCGAGGCGGACGGTCACATCGATGGAAGGGCCGGACGCGTGATCGACGCTGACGGACTCCTCCTGACCCCCGGCTTCGTCGACATGCACACCCACTACGACGGCCAGGTCACCTGGGATCCGTTGCTTACGCCGAGTTGCTGGCAAGGCGTCACCACGGTGGTGATGGGCAACTGCGGTGTGGGCTTCGCCCCGGTGCGGCCGAATCAGCACGACTGGCTGATCGGCTTGATGGAGGGCGTGGAAGACATCCCCGGCACGGCACTCCATGAAGGCATCCAGTGGGGATGGGAGAGCTTTCCCGAATACCTCGACGTGCTCGACGGCCTCCCGCTCGCCCTCGACGTCGGCACCCAGGTGCCCCATGGAGCGGTCCGGGGCTACGTGATGGGCGAACGTGGCGCCGACAACCAGCCGGCAACCGCCGACGACATTGCCGCCATGGCTCGGATCGTGGAAGAGGGCATGCTCGCCGGTGCACTCGGTGTGTCCACGTCTCGCACGGTGATGCACGTTGCGGTCGACGGCCGACCCGTTCCGGGCACCTTTGCCGCCGAGGACGAACTGTTTGGTCTCGGCGAGGTGCTCGGCCGCCTCGGCACGGGAGTGTTCGAGCTGGCACCGGCCGGGGCACTTGGTGAAGACCTCGAGGCGGCGCCGAAAGAGATCGATTGGATGCGTCGGCTCGCCGCCGCCATCCGGAGGCCGGTGTGTTTCGGTCTTACCCAGAATCACGTCGACCCCGAGGCGTGGCGCCAGACGCTTCACCTCGCGGAGCAGGCAGCTGCGGACGGTGCCGATCTGCGAGCACAGGTGCATGCCCGCACCGTGTCGTTGCTGCTCGGGCTCCGCACACTCCATCCACTCATGTACACGCCATCCTGGGCGGCGCTGGCCTCGCTGCCGATCAACGTTTTGGTGGAACGACTGGCCGATGCCGACTTGCGCATGCAGACCATTGCCGAGCTGGAAGCGGCCGCTGCCGACCCCATCCTCGCCGGGTTCATGAACCCGGAGCGGATGTTCCCCATGGGGGATCCACCCGACTACGAACCCCCCGCCAGCCGTAGCTTGGCCGGCCTCGCCGCTGCGGCCGGCCGATCACCGTGGGAGATCACCTACGACATGCTGCTCGAACAGCACGGTTCGGCGCTGATCAACTCACCCATCCTCGGGTACGCCCACGGCAATCTCAACGCCAACTACGACATGCTGATGAGCCCGATCTCCGTGTTCGGCCTCGGTGATGGGGGAGCGCACGCCGGGCAGACCTGCGATGCGTCGAGCACCACGTTCTTGCTCACCCACTGGGTACGCGACCGAGTGGAGGGCGATGGTCGGCGGCTCGGTCTCGAACACGCCGTACAGAAGCTCACGTCCGAGACAGCCGACCTCTATGGCCTCACCGACCGTGGTCGAATCGTGCCGGGAAAACGGGCCGATCTGAACCTGATCGACTTCGAGCGCCTGTCGCTGCCCGCGCCCACCGTTGCCTACGACCTGCCCGCCGGCGCTCGCCGGCTTTTGCAGAAGGCCGACGGCTACGTCAGCACGATCGTGGCCGGCACCACGATCATGGCGGAAGGCTCGGACACCGGCGCTCGGCCGGGGGCCTTGTTACGGGGCGCCCGCTGAACCGTGCGGCGGGCGATCAGGCCGTCTTTTTGCGATAGGCCTGCACGGCCATGGGGGCGGCGACCGCAGTGATCAAGATCGTCCACCCGAGCGAGAGGAGGATCTTTCCGCCAACCGAGCCGGGAAGGAGCACCGCCGAGCCGGACTCGCCCAGCACGAGGGTTCGGGCGGTGTCGACCACGATCGAGACAGGCTGGTGCTCGGCAAACCACTTGAGCGGACCGGGCATCCCCTCGGTGGGGACGAAGGCCGACGAGGCAAACGTGAGCGGGAAGATGAACGGGAAGATCGCCGCCTGGGCGGCTTCGGCGTTGGGAGCGCGAAGCCCGATCACGGCGGCAACCCACGAGAACGCAAAGCCGAACAACACGATGAGGATGAGCGCCACCACGAAGCTCAGCAGGCCATCGTGGAACCGGAAGCCAACCGCAAAGCCCACGACACTCATCAGGATCACCACGAAGATGTTACGCACGATGTCGGCCAGGGTTCGGCCTATCAACACGGCCGAGCGCGACATCGGGAGCGACTGAAAACGTTCGATGAGCCCCTTGCCGGCGTCTTCGGCGAGGCCGACGCCGGTGCTCGTGGAGCCGAAGAGCACGGTCTGTACGAAGATCCCCGGCATGAGGTAGTCGACGTACTCGACGCCGGGAAGCGGGATGGCCGATCCGAACACGTAGCGGAACAAAAGCACGAACATCACGGGCTGAATGGTGGAGAACACCAACAGTTGTGGAACTCGTTGGTACGCCTTGAGGTACCGCCCCGTGATGGCCAGGGAGTCGGAGATCAGCCACGACAGCTTGCTGCCGCCGCTTTCGGTACGGGTTGCGACCACGGCGGACGGATTAGTGGCATCGACAGTAGTGGCGCTCATGCCACACCTCGTTTCTGGTTGCGCCCGGCCCGTCCCTTGGCGACGGAAGCCGCGTCGGAAGCTGCGTCGGTACCGGACGATTCGGCGTGTTGATCGGCGGCCGCCTTGTGGCCGGTAAGGGAGAGGAACACGTCGTCGAGGCTGGGTTCCCGAACGTTGAGTGTGACGGGGGAGAGGCCATCGTCGTCGAGCGCGCGGAGCACGCCGATCACCGCTCTCGGGCCGTCGTCAACAGGAAGTTCGATGCCCGACCCCTCGATTCGCAACTCCGCAGAACCGGACCCCGCCGCCCCCGACCGACGGATCGTTTCGGCCGCAGTGGCGGCCGTGGCGGGATCGCCGAACCCGATCTCGATCACGGTGGCACCGAGCCGGGACTTCAACTCGTGCGGGGTACCCTCCGCGATCACTCGACCGCTATCGATCACGGCGAGCCGATCGGCGAGGCGATCGACCTCCTCGAGGTACTGCGTGGTGAGCAACACGGTGGTGCCATCGGCGACGAGCTCCTCGATCACCGTCCAGAGGTCTTTCCGGCTGGCCGGATCGAGGCCGGTGGTGGGCTCATCGAGGAACAGCACCGGCGGCGAGTGGACCAGCGCGGCGGCCAGGTCGAGACGGCGTCGCATGCCGCCGGAATAGGTCTTGCTGGGCCGGTCGGCGGCGTGGTTCAGCCCGAAACGCTCGAGCAAATCGTCGGCCCTGGGCGCAACGGTGGCCTTCGACATGTGCGCCAGCCGGCCGATCAGTCGGAGGTTCTCACGCCCGGTGAGGTTCTCATCGACGGCGGCATACTGCCCCGCCAGGCCGATGTTCTCCCGCACGTACTGTGGGTTGACGGTGACGTCGACCCCGAGCACCTCGGCCACGCCACTCGTGGGTTGCAGGATCGTGGTGAGGATACGTACGGCCGTGGTCTTGCCGGCTCCGTTGGGGCCCAGTAGCCCGAACACCCGACCCGCTTGCACGTCGAGGTCGATGCCGTTGAGGGCCTGGACGTCGCCGAAGCTCTTGGTGAGGCCGGCGACGCGAATCGCAAGATCAGACATGACGCACAGGCTAGGGGAGAAGGTTGAGCGACCACAACCATTGGAAAGAAGAAATCATCGACCGAACACAAGGAATAGCTGGATCCGGGTAGGGTGCAGGTATGCCCGCCGACGTCGCCGCGACCTCGAACCCTGCCCGCGTCGCGTGGTCCTGCGTGGCGGCGCTGTTCATGAGTCCGCAGAACCACGGCCGGTTCGCCCAGACCGCTGCCGGCATCGGGCTCAACCCGGGAGCGATGAAGGCGTTGATGACCCTCCACACCATGGGCGAACTGCCCATGCGGGCCCTTGGTTCCGAACTCCACTGCGATGCATCGATGGTCACCCAGATGGTCGATGCCCTCGAGGCCAAGGGTTACGCCGAGCGGGTGGCATCACCCACGGATCGTCGGGTGAAACTCGTCCGCCTCACCAAACGTGGTGTGAACGCTCGCCACCAAGCCCTCGATCAGTTGAGTGTGCCGCCGGCGGCGATCACATCCCTCCCCGAACGTGACCAAGAAGCTTTGGCCCGCATCCTGGCCAAAGCGCTCACCCTGGCCGACCCGCCGATGGACCCACCCCACACCGTCTGAGCTCCGGTTCGAAGGTCACGACAGCGCAACGGTGGCCGCCACTTCAGCTCCCCATGCGTGACACCGCAGGGTCTCCACCTCACGCAACGCGGTCTGCACCACGCGCCCAGCCTCACCTCGTTCGATGATCAATGGCGGACGAATCGCCCTCCAACGCAACCCCACAACGATCCGTTCCACCTCGCGGGCCGCTCCCGAGGCGTCTGTTGTTCCTCGCACCAAAAGGGCATACGGCTTGCCGGTCGTTCCTTCGAGACACGGGTAGTAGATACGTTCGAGCAGGTCGCGGCTGAGCCCGGCAAGTCCGCCGAAACGCACCGGTGTCGCTAACACGAAGGCGGCTGCGTCTCGCACGTCAGCCGCGTCAACGTCCACCACGTTGGCGTCAACCACCTCGATTCCCGTGATGTCTGGGTGACGCATCCCCCGAAGCACGGCAGCAACCATTTCCGCCGTACCGCCCGACCGCGAATGGTGTGCGACGAGGATCTGGCGGGTCACGAACGATTCCTCCCGCCGCCTACTCGATGCCGGAGTTCTAGATGACCGACGGCACGATGGCTTCGATGAGGCGGGGGCCCTTGGCGGCGAACGCCTCGGAGAGTTGCTCCACGAACTCCTCGGCGGTGGTGGCACGAGTGGCAGGCACACCCAGGCCGTTCGAGATCGCCGTGAAGTCCATGTCAGGGTGATGGAGGTCGAGCATCTCCTTCGCCTTCGGGCCCGCTTCGGCACCGACACGATTCAGTTCCATGTTGAGCACGGCGTAGGAACGGTTGTTGAAGATGATCGTGACGACGTCGAGCTCCTCACGGGCCATCGTCCACAACGCCTGGATCGTGTACAACGCCGAACCGTCGGAGCCGAGCGCCACCACCTTGCGATCGGGGCAGGCAACGGCGGCACCGACCGCCACCGGAAGGCCCTGCCCAATTGCCCCACCCGTGAGGGTGAGCCAGGTGTGGCGCGGCGAGCCGGCAGTGTGGCCCGGGGCAAACAGGCCGGAGGTGTTGCCTTCGTCGGAGATGATGGCGTGCTCGGGAAGCAGCGCACCCAGCGCGAGGCACACGCCGTCGGCGGTGAGGGGTCCGGTGGGGAGGTCGGGGCGCACCGCAGGCTGGATCGTGGCACCGTCAGCGGGCGCCCCAACCGCTTCGGCCAGCGCGGCAAGGGCGTTGGCGGCATCGTCGGCTCCCGATGCCAACACGTGCACCTCGCAGCCGTCGGGAACCAGGTAGCTCGCCTTTCCGGGATAGGCGAAGAACGAAACCGGTGCCTTGGCATCCACCACGATGAGGTGTTTGAGGCCTTCCATCTGCATCTGCGCGAACTCGGCGAGGTAGGCCAAACGATCGATCGGTGGCACTCCGGCACCACGCTCCAAACGGGTGGGGAACGTTTCGGCCATGAACTTGGCCCCGGTGTGGTTCGCCACCCGGCTACCGGCCACGAGCCCCGCCTCACGCAACGCCGATCCTCCGAGAAGAAGGGCGCACGGCTCACCGCTCACCAACGCCGCCGCCGCCGTGTCGATCACCCCGCTATCGACTGGGGTGCGGGCCTGCACCGGCTTGGCTTCACCCGCCACCCCACCGTCACCCCAACTCGTGTCGGCCGGAAGGATGTAGGTGGCCACGGCCCCGGGCGGACCGGACGCTGCGGCCACGGCATCGGCGGCGTCGGCGCCCACGGCGTCCGAGGTGGTTCCCCACCGGATCCAGGTGCTCACGTTGCGCGCCACCGTCTCGATATCGGACTCAAGTTGGGCGTCGAACTCCTTGTGGTAGGTGGCGTGGTCGCCAACGATGTTGACCACACCGACGTTGCCCTTCCGGGCGTTGTGGAGGTTGGCGAGACCGTTCCCGAGACCCGGGCCGAGGTGGAGGAGCACCGATGCTGGTTTGTCGGCGAGCCGGCCATACCCGTCGGCCGCCCCCGTGGCCACGCCCTCGAACAGGCACAGGATGCCGCGCATGTCGTGGACCGCATCGAGCGCCGCCACAAAATGCATCTCGGATGTGCCGGGGTTCATGAAGCAGGTGTCGACTCCACAGTCGACGAGCGTGCGGATGAGCGCCTGAGCGCCGTTCATCTCGGTCATGGTTGGCCTTTGCGGTAGACGGGGGTGCGGTAAACGGGGGTGCGGTAAACGGGGGTGCGGTAAACGGGGGTGCGGTAAACGGAGGTGGGGACTTCGTGAGGCGTCCGCCGATGGGAAACGGAGGGCCTGGTCAATCGAAGATGGTGCCGGGGTTGAGGATGCCGTTCGGGTCGAACGCGGTCTTGATCCGGCGCATGAGCTCGATCTTGGTGGGATCCTCGAGCTCGAGGAAGTACTTCTTCTTTTCGGTACCGAGACCGTGTTCACCGGAGATTGCGCCACCCAACTCCATCGCCGCCGAGAACAGTGCTCGTAACAGGTTGCTGCGGATCTCGGGGTCGGGTTGAAAGATCCCCATGTGGACGTTGCCGTCGCCAGCGTGACCGCAGCCGGCGATCCACGCTGAATGCTCCGCCGCCAGCGTGGATACTCGCTCCATGAAGTCGGGGATGGCGGCTCGAGGCACGACGATGTCGATGATGTCGTCGGCGTTGTTGGCCTTGGCCACCCAGAACGCCTTCTCTCGCGCATCGATCAACGATGCCGCGGCGGCCGGCGGGAGCACATAGACGTCGACCGCCCCAAGCTCGAATAGGTGCTCCGAGACGGTGGCAACGTCGGCATCAAGACGGTCCTCATGCATGCTCTCGAGGCCCACCACCAGATAGGCGAGGGCCGTGTCCTGGATCTCTTTGGGGATGCCGAGATCGAGGCCGACGTAGGCCGTGGCAGCCGACATCGTGAGCATGTCGATGTATTCGAGGATGAGCGGGCCGATGCCCGACGCCACGATCTTCGGCACCGCTGACGTGACCTGCTCCAAGGTCAGGAAGGGGGCCAACACCGTGGCGCCGTGGGTGGCTCGGGGATACAAACGCAGCGTGGCTTTGGTAGTGAGAGCCAGCGTGCCCTCGGAACCAATGATGAGCTGTGTGAGGTCGTATCCAGTGGAGACCTTCACGATCTTGCCGCCTGTCGTGATCACCTCACCTCCGGGAAGCACCGCTTCGAGCCCGATCACGTGATGCCGGGTGACGCCGTATTTCACGGCGCGCATGCCCCCGGCGTTGGTGTTGACGTTGCCTCCCAGGCTGGCGCTGTACTCGCCCGGAAACACCGGATACACCATGCCCATGGGGGCCAGCACCGCATCAAGCTGGTCGAGCTGCACGCCCGGTTCGACCGTGGCCGTGAAGTTCTCGGTGTCGATCTCGAGGATGGTGTTCATACGTTCGAACGACACCACCACCGCGCCGTCGATCGGATTGCAACCCCCACTCAATCCGGTGCCCGCACCTCTGGCGGTGATGGCGATGCCTTCGGCGTCGGCCAGGCGGAGGATCGCCGACACTTCTTCGGTGGTGCGGGGAAACACCACCGCCGCGGGTGTGCCCGCGTGCGCAGTGAGCGCTTCGTCGTGCGTGTGATCATGGTTGATCTCCGATCCAGCGTTCACCCCATCGGCGGGCAGGATCGCCCGAAGCGCTTCGACCACAGTGGCAACGTCAGGCATGGGACCCCCTCGGACCGAACGCCGCGCCCTCGGCGGCGCCGCATGGTAGTGCCGAGCGATCACCGCCGGCACGTAATGGTTCAAGTGCCGTCGGCGCCCTTCACCCGCACCACGTCGACGGCAACCGACAGCGTCTGCTCCCCACCTCCGCTGAACACCACACCCTTCAGCGGGGCGACATCGGCGTAGTCGCGGCCCCACCCGAGCAACACGTAGCGCTCATTCACGAGTTGATCGTTCGTGGGATCCACGTGGAGCCAGCCGCCTTCGGGCGCGAACACGGAGAACCACGCGTGCGATGCGTCTACCCCCTGCAACCGCGGCTCCCCGGGGGGTGGTTCCGTCTCGAGATAGCCACTCACATACTGCGCTCCGAGCCCGATCGAACGAAGCGCGCCGATCGCCACGTGGGCGAAGTCCTGGCAGACACCCTCGCGAGCATCCAGCACCTGGTCGACCGCCGTGGAGATCGTGGTGACCCCTGGCCGGTAGGCAAACTCCGAGTTGATCCGATGGCAGAGCTCTTGCACGGCTTCGATCAGCGGTCGTCCCGGCGTGAACGTCACCTCGGCGTAGGCCCGCAGGGCGCTCGACGTGGGCACCAACGGCGATGACAGGGCGAACTCGGCATCGTGGGCCCCGCCTCCGTTGATGTTCGATGGCAAAAGCCGAGCGAGCTCCCAGGGATCACCGAAATGGTCGAGCGAACCAGCGGGAAGCGCTTCCGTGGACACCACAGAATGAGCGGTGACGACCAGCTGATCATGCGGTTCGTCGAAGGCAAGGTGCACCACACGATTGCCGAAGTAGTCGACCCGTTCGCTCCGCATGTTGGGAACCGGATCGACGTGCAACGCTGCGGATCGGTTCACCTGGATCGGCAATTCTCTCGGCAGGAGCCGGGCTTCGCTGTACCCGAGAGACACCGGTTGCGAGTAGCCATACGTGGTGCGGTGCGTGACGTCGAGAATCATGCGCCCGCGCCTTCCGTGAGGTGAAGGAGGAGCGGGTTGCGCTGAAGATGGGTGAAGTGCACCTTCTCGATGGCGTCGGAGAGTTCCACCATGAGCCCATGCAGGTCATCGACCATGGTCGCCATGGCCAGCCGACTCGGCGGCGAACCGTCGAGCATCTCCACCTGCTGGGCCAGCACTCGTGTGTCGGCTACCCGCAGCTTGGCATGCGCCTCCACCGCCACCCGTTCATCGGCATCGAGACCGGTGGGCCCGGTGCGGGAACGGGGGAGGCCGGCGAGCCCGGACTCGATCGCGGCGAGCTGAAACGCCGCCGACCGGGGATTGTCGGGATCGAGGAGCAGCAGGTCGAGCACGGTCGCAACCTGGGCCTGCGAGCGATACCGGCGCCGGTAGGTGATGATGCTCTCGGCGGCGATGAGGGTGGACTCGATCGTGAGGCTCTCGGCGGCGGTATCACCGCCGAGGGTGAGTGTGGCCCGGAGGAGCGCCAACAACTGGATCGTGCGCTCGATCCGACGACCGATGTCCATCGCTGCCCATCCGGGATCCCGAACCATGCTCTCTCCTGCCAGACCAGCAAAGGCAAGGAGGTTCACCAATGCCCCGGCCAGCGCGGAGGCCAACTGGGTTTCGGCCTCGTCTACCGGCGCGCCGCGCAGAGGGACCATCGTGCGGGCAAGGCTGTCGAGGGCCAGCCAGGAATCACCGCTGAGCTGATCGCGGACGGCGTCGGCCGACGCCAACAGCGAGTGCAAGGTGGCCGCCAAGCTCCCGGGCACGTCGGGATCCACGATCACTCGGAGCAGCTCGGGCAAGGGGTCCGACCCCAGATCGGGCCGGCCGATGAAGCCAGGGAACGTGCCGGTGGTATGCGTGACGGCGGCAAGAAGCCGACTCATCGTTCCCGTGGCCCCCGGGGTGCGGCGGTCCTGTAGCTCGATGTGTCGGTCGACCACCGTTCGAAGCAGCCGCACAAGCCCTTCGGCCCGTTCCACATACCGACCAAGCCAATAGAGGTTCTCGACGGTTCTCGGCGGGAGCGTTCCCGCAGGATCGGTGGCCGACACCGAGGGCCCCGATCGGAGCCAGAATCCGCTGGTGGGTTCGGGCTCAGACGCCAACACCCACACGTCTTTGCTGAGCGCACCGCGCTGATTCGATACGAACACCTCATCGGTCGACGAACCCACACGTCCGAGCCCACCTGGCATCACGACGAACGAATCGTGATCGGCGACGGCAAACGTGCGGACCACGACCGGACGAGCTTCGATCGCACCGCGAGCATTGAGCGTGGGCGCTGTGGACGGTTCCACGATCTCTTGTCCGACGAACAGGTGCGGGCTTTCGGCGATGTCGTGGAGAAGCTCTGCTCGTTCGTGCTCGTCGAGTTGGCGCGGGACCACGGTGCGAGATCCCTTCCACGGCACGACCGTCTTCACGACAAGGTCGTCAACGTGGGCGCGGAGGTACGCCAGGGCGTTCGGCTCACCGCACCACCAACTACGGGGCTGCGGTAGCAGCAGAGGCTGACCAAGCAGCGCGTGGCTGAGTTGGGGCAGGAACGACGTGAGGGCGGGGCACTCCAATATCGATGCACCAAGGTGGTTGGCGACGGCGAGCGATCCCCGTCGAGTGGCCTCCACGAGACCAGGCACCCCGAGCTGCGACTCCGGCCGCAGCTCGAGTGGGTCGCACCAGTCGCCGTCGACCCGTCGAATCATTGCATCGACCGGCTCGTCGCCTCCGAGGGACTGCAAGAAGACGCGACCTCGTCGCACCACCAGGTCGCCACCCTCCACCAGGGTGTACCCGAGTTGGCTCGCAAGGAACGCATGCTCGAAGTAGCTCTCGTTGAGCGGTCCGGGAGTGAGGATCACCACACGCGGATCGTCGGTGGCACTCGCCGATCGGCCCGCCAACGAGGAACGAAGCATGCGGAAGAACGGCGCCGTGCGATGGACGTGCACCGAACGGAACAGGCTCGGCATCACCCGAGAGAGCACGAGGCGATTCTCGAGGGCGTAGCCGGCGCCCGACGGTGATTCGGTGAAGTCGGCCAACACCACCGGATAGCCGTCGAGGTCCCGTACGATGTCGGCGCCATACAGCAAGAGTCCGTCGCCCTTGACCTCTCCTATCCGGGATGGCCCGGGTTTGACGAGGGCACGGAGGTACCCCGGGTGCCCGAGCACGGCCTCTGGCGGCAGTACGCCTTTTCGGAACAGTGAACGCGAGCCGTAGAGGTCGTCGAGCACGAGTGCCAGCAGTTCGGCTCGTTGGACGATGCCTTGTTCGATCGTGCTCCACTCCTCGCTCGACCAAACGAGCGGCAACGGATCCAGATTCCATGCATTCGGGCGGCCACTGGCTTGGCCATAGACGTTGTAGGTGACGCCATCACCGCGTAGGAGCCGCCGGATCTCCACCCGCCGATTCTGCAGATCGGCATGTCCGATCTGATCGAGAACCGACGCCACCTCCTCCCACGCTGGTCGAACCGAACGGTCGGGACGGAAAAGTTCGTCGCGACGGCCACTGGCGGGCTCGTACGCCTCGAAGACGTGGTCGTCGGTGAGAGTCATGGTTCGAGGGCGCAGCGAGGGAGCGGCCGAGCCGGCAGGTTGCACGTCCGGGCGCCATAGTGTCGCGCGGCCGATCTGGTGAATCGGGCCCACGGAACCATGGGCGTCGTCACGCCGTGAGGGTGCCGACCGATTGTGGCTGACGTTCGTTCGCGTCGGAACGGCGCGAGAAGTACGACGCCTCGAGCTCACGATGGATGTCGTGGAGGGCGCGTTGCAGTTCGTCGACGTAGTCGCCGAGACCATCCCAAGCAAGGGAGCGCACCCGGGCATCATCGACGAGGTATTGCGCCGTGAGGCAACGGGCCAGCACGGACTCGGGTGATGGGAGGTCGGACACGGACTTCGTGACCATGGCCAAACAATGATCAACCGACCGGGGGAAACTTGGATCCTGCAACAAGAAGCGCAGCACCGACGAGCCCTTCACGCGGGCTGACCCTTGCCGCCGGTAGGCATGCTCCGCGCCAACCGCCTTCAGCACGCCCATCCACAACACGTCGGCGTACGGCGAGATCACGGTGGGGTCGTGCAAGAGCATGCCCGCTCGCACATCGAGCACGCGAGTGGTCATGTCGGCTCGTTCGATGTGCCGACCCATACGGAAGAACGCGTACGCCTCGTCGTCGGCCATCGAACCGGCAAGAAGCCCGGTGAGTTGCTGGCACTGGCCGATCACCTGATGCAGGAATGGCAAGCGGTTCCGTCGGGAGATGGCGTCGGAACACTGTTGTTCCACCGCCTGGTGCAAAGCGTTCAGCAACTCCCACGCCTCGCGGGGAAATGCGCCTCGAGTCGTGCGGATGTTGTCTCTCGCCGTGCCGAGGGACGACACGATCGATCCGGCATTGTCTGGGTCGGCAAGGAGAAACCCCACGACATGCTCTTCCGAGCGATCTACGTGGCCGCTGTCGAACTGGTCGAATCCACCGGTGACGGCGAGTAGGGGACTCCACGTGAGCCCGGCCGCCTTCGGGAGGTCGAGGAACAACTCGGTGTGGGTGGCCACCACACGGGCAGTGGATTCCGATCGTTCGAGATAACGCCCGGCCCAGAACAGGGCGTCGGCAACGCGGGAGAGCAGCATTCAGGGCTCCATAGCCAAGTGCGAGGCGGGGTCGGGTGCCCGGGTGGGCTCCACGATGACATCGTGGTCGCCCGCCAGGATGGCATAGCTACGTGACGCGCCGTAGGCCCGGGGAGTCCGGGGCACGCCATACGGATGGTCGCAGCCGTAGTTCCGTGTGGTTCCGAAGGTGCGCTCGGGAAGGTAGGCGGTCATGGTGGTCCTTTCGTTTTCGAGGAAGGTTTGGGGGTGGCGTGGTGATCGGGACTGGTGTGGCCAGACGGCTACACGTTGGGGTCGAGGATCCAGGTGTCCTTGCTTCCACCCCCTTGGGAGCTGTTCACCACGAGTGATCCCTCCTGCAACGCCACTCGGGTGAGCCCGCCGGCAGTGACGTAGGAGTACTCGCCTTGTAGGACGAACGGCCGGAGGTCGACGTGCCGAGGCGCACAGACCGGGCCCACCTGATCAACCGGTGTGAGCGTAGGAGCGGTCGACAACTGCAGCACCGGTTGAGCCACATAGTTGCGGGGGTCGGCACGCAGGCGGCGACGGCAATCCTCCACCTCCAAGGCGGACGCGTGGGGGCCGACGAACACGCCATATCCACCGGACTCGTTGGCTGGCTTCACGACCAGTTCGGCGAGATGGTCGAGCACATACCTGCGGTCGTCGTCGCGGTAACAGAGGTAGGTGGGGACGTTTCTGATGATCGGATCCTCACCGAGGTAGTAGCGGATCATCTCCGGCACAAAGGCATACACAACCTTGTCGTCGGCCACACCGGCACCAGGCGCGTTCGCAATCGCCACCCGACCGTTACGCCACGCTCGCATCAGCCCGGCGACACCAAGCGCAGATTCCGAATGAAACACGTCTGGGTCGAGGAAAAGATCGTCGATTCGCCGGTAGATCACGTCGACCCGTTCCAGCCCGGCGATGGTGCGCAGGTAGACCGTGTCGTCGTCACCCACTTCGAGGTCGGAACCCTCGGCCAACTCCACCCCCATCTGCTGTGCGAGCAGCGCGTGCTCAAAGTAGGCCGAGTTGAACACACCGGGAGTGAGCACCACGATCGTGGGCTCCGTGCCGGGGCGAGGGGAAAGCGAGGCCAGCAGTGCGTGGAGCTGCTGGGGGTAACCATCGACCGGGAGGATGTCGAGGTTGCGGAACAGCTCGGGAAACACCCGCTTCGTGACGAGGCGGTTCTCCAACATGTACGACACGCCGCTCGGCACCCGCAGGTTGTCCTCGAGTACGTAGAGGGTGCCGTCGGCATCGCGCACGAGGTCGCTTCCACAGATGTGTGCCCACACGTCCAACGGCGGTTTCACCCCAACACATTCTGGACGGAAGTTGGCCGAGTCTTGGAGCAGGTCGGCCGGAAATACGTTGTCGGCAACGATCTTCTGATCGCCGTACACGTCTTCGATGAAGTGGTTGAGGGCCCGGAGACGCTGCACCAAACCCGCGGACGTAGCGGTCCATTCTTGCGCCGAGATCACTCGGGGGAGCAGATCGAACGGCCAGGCTCGATCGATGTTCGCCCCCTCCTGATAGACGGTGAAGGTGATCCCCATGGCCCGGATCGCCACCTCGGCCGCCTCCTGCCGGGACCGAAGGTCGGCCTCCGTGAGCTGGTCGAGAAAGCGGGCGAACCCACCGAGCTCCGGGCGCGGACGACCATCGAGGATCAGCTCGTCCCACAGGGAACCATCGGCGTAGTCGGTGAAATCCATGGCGATCGACCATTGTTCTAGGCCGACCGTGCTACCGAAGGCTTTCCGCACTGTTTCGGCCCTGTGAACGATCCCCCCGCTACGACCCTGGAGCCGAGCCAAATCTCCCGTGACCGCCGCCCCAGCCTCAGCTCAACCCGGCCAAGCGGTACAGCACCAAGCTTCCCGCCACGGCCACATTGAGACTTGCCCCCAAGCCGATCATGGGGATCTCCACTACGTCCTCGAGCAGGGACCAAACCTCTTCGGGCAGGCCTCCATGTTCATGACCGAGCAGCACCACGGTCCGCTGTCGTGCCGGGGGCAGATCACCCAGCCGAATCGCCCCATCGGCAAGCTCCACTCCCAGGATGTGCGTGTCCTTCCGAGCCGCCTGCTCGGCCACCCACTGGTGGCTGCTGTTCACCCAGTGCACGTGCGGCCGAAACCGACCAGGATCACCCCTCGAAAGCGCCGTCTTCGCC
>Ga0105047_10004704_pt1 | contig 23688 bp, 8 predicted proteins | sample MAT04_FD_78384 | JGI IMG/M metagenome (GOLD analysis project Ga0105047, IMG submission 78384) | Freshwater microbial communities from Lake Fryxell liftoff mats and glacier meltwater in Antarctica - MAT-04 (megahit assembly) | ecosystem: Environmental > Aquatic > Freshwater > Ice > Liftoff... | reverse complement strand
TCCGGAGCTGCGGATTTGAAGAAGTTCAGCACGCCGACGAGCGTCTGGATCGCGGCGTCGTGCTGTTTCAAGGAGCCCTGGCACTCGGCGATGCGGAAGAGCGACTGCGGTTCGCGTTGTGATTGCTGGAAGGCGGCGATGGCTTCCTGCTGACGACCGCCCCTTTGCAACGCTTCCGCCAATTTCCATTGGATGGGGCCCGCTTTGTCCGCGTATTTGCCAAGCATGGCCTGGTAGGTTTCGATGCTGCTCTTCCAGTTGTTTTCCTCGCTGTAGCTTTCGGCGATTTCGATGTCGCCGGCGTATTTGTTCTGCATTTCGTGATAGACCAGCCGGGCCTCCCCGCGCTCGCCGCTCTCCCGCAGGAGCGCACCATATTCGAGGCGGAGTGTGTCGCTTTCCGGCGATTGTTTCACGAGCGCGATGAACCGCTCCTTCGCTTTGTCTTTCACGCCGGCCCGCGCGTAAATGCGGGCGCACCACGGCGCGAGCGCCGCCTTCTGCGCCGGATCGGTCATTTCTACGGACTGTTTCTCGATGAAAGCCACGGTGGTGGCGGCGATGACCGGCATGGCTTTCTTGCCCTTGTCACCGTAGATGGAAGGGAGGTTTTCGGGCCTGAGCGCGTCGGCACTCCAGTCGGCGAACGTCACCAGCGGGTCCTTGGCTTTTCCTGTGCTGATGAGGGCGAAGGCTTCGGCCGTTTTACCCTCCGTGAGCCGGTGCATGAGGAGTCGCCGCTGCGAGTGGAGGCGAAGATTTTGGGAGTCCTTGTATTCGCCGGTGGTGAGATACTCCATGTAAGCCACCCATTTTTCCGTTTGGCCGAGGCGCCAGTAGATCGTGCAGGCCTCGCTGCGGGCGAGGCCGCCGAAGTCTTCCTTCGGCCACTTTTCGACGACCTTCTCGAACTCCTTGACCGCCTTCTCCGCGTCGCCCGTCTGGGTGAGGCAAACACCGATGGAATACTGCGCGGTCGCGGCGTCGATCGAGTCCGGGAAGTAGTCGATGACGTTGCGGAACTCGTTGATCGCGGTGGTGACCTGTCCGAGTTGCCGCGTGCATTCGGCAAACATCAACTGCGCGTAAGAGCCGATTTCCGATTTGGTATAAAGTTGGAGGAAGAGTTCGTACTCCGACAGCGCGCTCTTGTATTCCTTCTGGTCGAAGTAACGCTCGGCGCGGGTGAGTTGGTGCCGCTCTTCCTCGGTGGCGCGATTCCAACGCTCAGGTGCCATCTTCGCCGCGCACGGCAGCGATGCGAGCAGGAGGGCCAGCAGGAAATGAGGTTTCACTTGTCCACCTCCGTCGCGAGCACGATGGCCGCATCGCAATCGTTGACAATATCCATGAGCTTCACCGCGCTGCCGTAATCCACGCCGCGGTCGATATTGATCACCACCGCGCGATCCTTGGTGCCGGCGAGTTTACCCTGGATGCCGCCCTTCAATGACTCCCAGGTCGTCTTTTCCCCGTTGAGAAAGAGATCCTTTTGGACGTTGAGCTGCACCGAGACACTTTTCGCATCGGCATTCTTGCTCGAGCTGGCCTTGGGAAGCTTCAAGTCGATCCCGGTCACGGTGACAAAGGTGGTTGCCACCATGAAGATGATCAGCAGCACTAGTGAGATGTCGATCATCGGGATGAAATTGATCGCGGCGATCGGCTCATCGGACTCGTCTTGAATATCCATATTAGTTTTTTTTGTTAGGATTTCGCTTCGGCGCTTTTTTGGCGCAAATCGCGGTAGATTTGAAAGGCCGTCGATTCCAATTCCAAAGCCAGATTGGCGATGCCTTTGGTGAAGTAGTTATAGAACATGAGCGCCGGAATGGCGACGAGCAGGCCGGTGGCGGTGGCGACCAGCGCCTCGGAAATACCGGCGGCGATGACGCTCGGGCCGCCCATGCCCTGGGTGCTGATATCGGAGAAGGCGGTGATGATGCCTTTGCAGGTGCCAAACAGACCGACAAACGGCGCGATGGAGGAGATGGTTGCCAGAACCGGGAGGTACTGTTTCAAGCGCGCCATCTCGCCCCGCATGGTCAGGATCATGGCGCGTTCCGAGTCGGCGCTCTCGGCCTCAAGGCCGGAAGCGGCCTCGGCGATGATCATCGCCGCGAGCGGCGAGTCGCTGGCGCGACATTGGGGCAGAACGGCGCCGTATTCCTTCCTGGAAAAAGCCTCCTGAATGCCCTGACGCAGCGCCTCGGTGGCGCGGCGCACATGCTTGAAAAAAGCCAGGCGCTCAAGCACCACGCCGATACTGAAGATCGACATGAGCATGAGCGTGGCCATCGTAATACCGCCGGCAATAATCCAATCCCACAACATATATAATTTAGGTTAGGTGTTTAACTGTTTTCGATTTGTTAGCTTAGTGATCGTGAACGTGGCAGGTCATCTTTTCCGGCCTTCCAACCCCATCTTCCACTCGCTGTATCCGGCCATGGCCTGGGCGAGAATATTCACGCCGAGCTGGTAGGCTTGCTCGGTCGATTCGGCGCTGGTGCCGCCGTGCGTGTCCTTCCACGCATCGGAGATGGAGCCCTGATGATAAAACGCCACCCAGCGGCCATCCTTTTTCCAGCCGAGCGCGCGCGTGCCGCTGTGCGCCCAAAGCGGGGGACAGCCGTTCAACGGGTACGGTGCCTGGTAGATCGGATCGTCATCCGGCACTTCCACGGGCGCGACCTCCGGCAGCGCGAGGCGCATGAGTCGCAGAAAGGCGTTGTGGAATTGGTTGCCGCCGTTGTCGGCGAAGATCATGCCGCGGTTTTCCAGCAGATAGGTGCGCACGCCTTTGATGTCGCGCGGCTCGAAGGGGAAGGTGTTGCTGCCGCACATGAAGACGACGGGCGGCGCGCGGCCCTTCACATAGTTGCCGAGTTCCACCAGGCTTGCGTCGAGCGGGATGGTCGAGACCGGCATCTTGGAGCGTTTGCCAAATTCCTTGGTCATGTTCTCGTCCGCGCCGTTGCGAAGATTGAAGTCCCAGTTTCCGCCGTCGTAGCGGACCCGGACGAAGGAGAAGCGCGCACCGTCGCGCCCCGCGGCGTAGCCTGCCGGCCCGGCGCCTTCGCCCTGGCCGATCTTGTATTCGTTGGCCGTGACTTCCTTGAGATTGAGCGGCGTGAGTTCCAGCGGCGGAACCTCGAAGACGATCGGGCTGTTCGGATTCACGAGGATCTTTTTTCGCTGCACCTTCTTCACCTGCACCTTCATCTGCTTGATCATCGCCTTCGGTTTTCCGGAGCCCTTGACCAGATCGTAGGTTTTCTTGCACCCGGGGATGAACATCACCAGCACCGAGGAGGCGATGAGGACCGCGTGCGCGAGGAAGGAGTAGGTCAGGAATCGGCGCAGCCGTCCGTGTTTGCCCTGCCAATAGACGGCATGGCGGCGGAACGGATTCCACACGCGGCGAACCGATTGTTCGACGGGCGAAGTCATTTCAGACGTGGACCGGGAATCGGAAAACGCAGCCGGTCACTTCAGATCCTTGAGGAGATCGTCGTTGGATCCGCCGAAGGGGCTTTTCGGGACATCGCCCGGCTTGGCCGTTTGATCAATGCCGAGCACCTTCTCCGCTTGCACCGGCGCCGTGACCGCGGGCATGGCCGGCTCGGGCGGCGGTGTGGCGACCGTTTTTTCCGTGGAAGCAGTTTTTTCCCCCGGAGTGTTCGGCGTAGCCGTGGTCGGTGACGGAGTGGCCTTGGCGGCTTCATCAGCCTCGGCTTTTTTGGCCGCGGTTTCTTCGGCCTCGACTTTGGCTTTGCTGGCCGCTTCCCGTTTGGCGAAGCCCAGGTAGCTCACGCCGCACAGTGCCGCCACGACAACAACATGCAGCACTGCGGAGACGCCGGTCCATTGCCACAATATTTTCTGCGGTCGGGGCGCGCGGACAGTTTCGGTAGTCGTTTCCATTCTTGTGGCGGCTATTGCTGGGCTTCTTTGTCGGAGATATTCACCATCTCGGGCAACACCAGTTTGCCGCGCGCGAATTTCGCCGCGTCGGTTTCCGGGAAATCCCAGGTGACCCGCTTGTAGCGCCGGAAGGCGGTTTCGAGCTGGTTGGCGCTCCGGTAGGATTCGCCCGCCCAGAAGACGGCGTCGGGACGGAATTTGCCGCGCGGATAATTCTCCACGAGCAGATCGAATTCCCGGCCGGCTTCGACGAACTTGTCCGCCTTAAACCAGCATTGCGCGGCGCGGAAGAGCATGCGCTCGGCCCACTCATGCTGCGGGAAGCGCTCGACGAACTTCTTCGAAACCTCCGCCGCCGTCGGATACTCCTTCTTGTTGTAGAAGTATTCCGCGATGCGTACGACGACGTTGCCGACGAGCGGATGCTCGGGCCAGGTGTAGGCGAGCGTGACGTATTCCGCACTGGCCGCGTCCATGTCGCCCTTCTCCTCGTGGCACTGGCCGAGCTTGTACTGCGCGTCCGGCGCGAGCGGATTGTCGGAGTGATTTTGGACGATGCGTTTGTAGTAGCCGATGGCCTCGTCATATTTCTTCAACTCCTGCGCGAACTGTCCGAGCAGATAGTCGGTGCGCGCTTCGTAGGCCTTGCTCGGATAGTCGGTGCTCAGTTCCTTCAGGAGTTGCATGCCTTCGTTCAGCGAGTTGGTCGCCGGCGCGTCCTGCTTAAGCGCGCGGAAGTTTTTGAAGAGCTCGAAGTAAGCCTCCGCCATGCGGAACTGCGATTCGATGGCCACGCGCTCGGTGGCATATTTCTTCTCGAAGACGAGCAGGTTGCTGTCCGTGCCTTTGACCACGTTGATCGTCTTCTCGAACTTCGTCGCCGCGTCATTCTTGCTCGCGAAGGTGAGGGTGATCGAATCGCCAAACCACGCTTCCATCTTCTCATCGCTGGGCGTCGGCTTCTGTCCGGCGACCAGCGGGAAGCTGCCGGTGAACTGGCCGCTGTGGCTCAGCGTTTCCTCGAGCTTCACGGTGTAGGTCTCGCCGCGGGAACTGGTGAGCTTCACCTCGACCTGGTCGCGCTCGGGCGTCGCGTCGGCGGTGAGATCCTGGACGGCGAGGAAGACTTTGTCGCCGATGTAGAGATCCGTCACCGGCTTTTCGTAGGAATTGTCCGTGAACTCCACGGTCGCGGGCACGGCGAGTCGCGCCTGATCTTTGTACTCCTTGCCGCCGGTGGTGTAGCTGACGGTGATGACGTCCTGGCCATTGAGGTTGAGCACCGGGACGACGTTCGCCAATTCCTGATCCTGCTGGCCGGCGGGATTGCGGCGCTGCACGAGCGTGCGGGTATCGCCGGGCTCGAGGACGATCGTCGGCGGCGAATCCTTGTCGCCGAGGTTCATGAAGATCTGGCCGATAAACCGGCCGGCTTCCAGCGCCACATCCTTTTCCTTGCGCGGCACATTCTGCGGGCCGGGCACTTCCGCGAGCGGGCAGAGGACCTCGACGGTGCTGCCGCCGGAAGTCGTGAGGGTCGCCTTGATTTCGCTGAACGAATCCTTGGCTGCCGCGGGATCGACGATCTCGAAGGTGAGCGGCACGCGGAAAGCCACGGGCTTGATCGTCGGCGCGCCGGTCGCCGGTGCGGGCGTGAATTGGAAACGCTCGTGGCCGTTGTTGTCCACTTGCACCGTGGTGGAAATGAACGTGACCTGCGCCGCGCCGGGGGTGGCGGCTTCGAGGCGCGCGGTCCGCGCCGACGGCGCACCGGGATCGGTATTCTGCTCGTCGAGATAGACGCCTTCGAGGAAGGCGCCGTCGGCGATTTTCAGTCCGTTCGGACGCTCGGCGGACCAGATGTCGAGTTCCTTGGTGAAGACGCCGGTGAACGGTTCCGTCTCCGTCGCTTCCAGCGGCGTCTCGGTGCCGTCGGAAGTCTTGAGGATGAACTTCACCTTGTCGCGCTGGTCGCTGACGTCGCCGTCGAAATCCGTGATCTGCACGACCACGCGCTGGCCGGGATCGACGCGGCGGACTTGCTTGATGAATTTCTCGGGCACGCTCTGGCCTTTGCTCGGCTTGAATTCATACGCGATGAAATCCAGCTTGCCGTTGTAGTAGGTGGCCTGGAGGCGCTGGTTCAAGGTGCGCGGCTTGCCGACCGAGATCATGCTCGCTTCATCCTCGTAAGTCGCCGAGATGCGGTCGCTCGGCGTGAGGCGCAACGCCTCGCCGGCCGCCACGGCCGCTTCGGTCTTCACGGGAATCAACGTCGTGCCGGTCTCGTCACTCACTTCGATTTCCGCGATGCGCGGAGCGCTGCCGGAAAACTTCTCGATCATCACCCGCACGAATCGCCCTTCCGATCCGCTGAGCTTTACGCGCGCCTTGGTCGTGGCGCCTTCCACCGCCGATTCGATCCGCTCCGTCTGCGCCGGGGTCGCGCCGGTGAACTTTGCGGTCGCCGCCACCGTCGTCCAGTCGGTGCCGTTGGGAGAAACCTGCACGCCATACTCGAGCGGCACCTTGTCCTTCACGGTCCCGCCGGTGGTCCATTGCAGCGCGCCGAGTTTCGTGGGCTGCTTGAGATCGAGCGCGATGAACTTCGGCGCCTTCCCGTCGTTCAGTCCTTCCCACACCGTCTTCGGATCGTTGTCGATCGCGCGGACCGCCTCGTTGTTGATCGAGCGGTCGCTGGCGAAGATATTCGCGGCGATCTCCACGGTCTTCATCGTGCCGCGGAAGATGCCGGTATGCGGGCCGGTTTCCGTCATCGGCACGGTCACGCGACTGCCGCTCGCGGAGGTCACCATCACTTGCAGCGTGTCGGGTTCCTTGGTGGCGTCGCGGTCGCCGTCTTTGACCTGAATATAGACGTTGTTCCCCGGCTTGAGATCGTCGGCTTTGCGGAATTCCTGGCGGAATTCAAGCCCGGCCTGCTTGCCGGCCATCTGCCGCTGCTGACGCAGGCGATCCTCGAAGCTGATGTCCACTTCGTCGGTGATTTCCGTCGCCGAGATTTTGAACTCCGCGTCCGCCGCGAGGCGGATGTTCGAGACCGGCGGAGCGATGGTGGTGAACTGCTTTTTGAAGTCGTCCGGGTAATCGTAGGTGATCGTGTCCGCCCCATTCACCTGGAGGATATTGTCGGTGGCTTTTGGCTCGCCCAGTTCGGTCGGCAGCTCGGCGCGGAAGAAGCCTTTGCCCGCGGAGCCTGATTCCAACTTGACCGTTTCGCGATCCCCGCTGCTCGTCGTCACCACCACCGGGACGTAGCTCTGGCCGCGGCTGACCCCGAGATCGGAATCCTGAATGACGATGTTGAGCGGCGTGCCGGGCGGGTGCCACTGCTTCGCGCTGCTGCCGATGAGGCCGATGCTGCGCAGGAGCAGGAGTTCATCGCGGAAGCGGTTTTCCTGCCCGTAAAGCTCGGAGAGCCGGTAGAGGATGGCGTCGGCCACGGCGCTCGTCGGCGCGAGATCCATCACGTTGCGGAAGCGCGCCTTGGCGTCGTCGGCATCGCCGCGTTGCTGCGCGAGCACGCCGAGCAAAAACTCCCCGCGGCTCGCGCTGATCTTGTCCTTCGACTTGGCCATGCCCTCGAAGACCTTCGCCGCGTCCACATACATCTTCTGATTGAGATAACATTCGCCGATGCGGAATTGCGCGTCGATGGCCTCCGCGGTGGTGGGGAAGCGGTTGATCAGCGACGTGCATTCGGAACGCGAGAGGTCGTAACGGAGGGTCTTGAAATAGAAGTCCGCGAGCGCGAGCTGCGTCTTGGCTTTTTCGTCCGCGGGCACGGCGGTCGAGTTTTCGTTGGCGATGATCCAGCGGCGGAGAATGCGCTCGGCGGCGTCGCGCGAAGCTTCGTCTTCACGCTGCAGGAGCCGGTCGGCAACCCAGCGCAGGAAATCGGCGGCGAGCTTGTCCTCGTGCTTTTGAAAGAGCGCTTCGTTTTCCTGATACGACTTCCACGCGGCGTTCGGGTCGCCCATGCGGAAGCTGAGCGCGGCTTTGAGCAGCGGCGCCCACTCGAGCTTTTCATCGATCTCGGAAGCCGCAAATCCGTATTTGGTGCTCATGCTCGCGAGGGCCTGCGAGGCTTGCGCGCGCAGCTTCGGGTCGATGCCGGTGAAGCGGTTGACCGCCGCGCGCAGGACGAGGCCGCCGAGTTCCGGCTGGTTCATCGTCGCGAGTTGCTGCGACCACGGGAGGTAGGCGCTGGTCAGCGCGGCGCCATCATTGGGGTTCTGGTTCGCGGCGAGGCGGTTCAGGCTCTGCGTGAACTCCAGCGACTGGCCGACCTGCGCCTGGCGCAGCATGAGGCCCGAGAGCCACTGCGGCTGCGACGTGCCGAGCGTGGTGACGATGTCTGACAGCAGCGCGACCTGCTCCGGTTTCACTTCCTCCACTTTGGCCTTGAGGATGGGCTGGCTCAAAGTGTCCGCCCATTGCCAGGGCAGGGTGCCCACGCCCCAGGCCAGATCGGCGGGGCGGGTGGCCGCGAGTTGCAGCGCCTTGGTCGCGCCTGCTGCGTCCTGCTTCTCGGTCAGGAGCAGGTGGCCGCGGAGAAGCTGGATGCTGCCCTGCTGCGGGCCGCGCGTCGGACGCGCGAGATAGGCATCGAGCATGGGCAGCGCCCAATCGGCGGCGTTGGTGAAGGACGTGGCGATGGCGTAAAGCGTTTGCGGATCGGCGCCCGTGGGCTGCGCTCCCCTGGCCGCGGCGAGGAGCCATTCCCTGGCCTTTGCCATCTCGCCGGAAGCGGCGTACGCCACGCCGATGCGGCGCTGGAATTCGTAGGTGTTCTGCGCGCCGGGATAGAGCGTGGCGAAAATCTTGAACGACGCTTCCATCTCCGCCGGCTGGCGATTTTGGTCGAGAATTTCAAACTTCGGCTTATGGACCTGATCCCACGCTTCGTATGGCCAGGAGCTGTTCCCGGCCTTGGCCAGCACGTCGTCGATCATGGCTGATACTTCGCGATTCTTCGGCGTGCCGAGCTGTTGCCCCGAGGCGGCCAGCATCGCGAGCGGCCCGGTGGCGCCGGGATATTTGGCAAAATACAATTTACTGGCGGCGATGGCTTTTTCGAAATGTCTGGCCCGATACATCGCGGCAATAATGTCGCTCCCGGCTTCGAGACCGAGCGCACCGCCGGCTTCGAGGAGTTTGGGGAGGAGTTGTTCGCCGGCGGCGCTGGCCCGCGACGTCTGGGTTGCATCCCGATGCGATTGGAAGATCGTGCCGTGAGCCTTGACCCAGTCCTGCGACCTCACTCCTTGGAGCATCTCGTTGAGTTTCTTCGCGGTCGCCGAGCGCTGGCTCGAGGCGAGCAGCGGCCGGAAGGTGGCGGGGACCGCCTCCATCGACGGACCCCAGAAGATGGTGCGGGTCAGATACTTTTCGAGTGACGGCAACAGCGCTTCCAGTTTTGCCTCCGACGCGGCCTGAAGTTCATCGAGCGCCTTCTGCGTCTTGTTCCAGGCTTCGCGGGCGACGAGCGCGGTCGGCTGGTTGGCGGCCTTGGCGGTTTTGTAGGCCGTCTCCGCAGTGTCGTTCGCCTTGGTGGCTTCGGCGACGCCGGTGAAGCACAGATCAGCCGCGAGCTTGACGGCCAAAGGCCCTTCGACGGACAGCCCGTCCTTCTCCAAAAAGGCGCGGAGGAGTTGTTCGGCCCCAGCCGGGTCTTTCTTGGTCCAGGCATACTGCGCGAGGCGATACGCGAGCTGACTCTGCGCTCTCTGCTGGAGCGTCAGATTCTTCAACGCGGGCAGCGTCGCGAGCGTTTGCTTGAGCAATTGCTCGTGCGCTTCGGGGCGCTTGGCGCCCGCGACGAGGCCCCAATGTTTGTCCCACGCGATGCTGTTTGCCGGATCGACGGCGAGCACGGCGACGAGGTGTTTCTCCGCGGCCTCGGGGTTCTTGTTGCGCGCTTCGGCATTGGCCAGCGCGAGGCGGAGGCGGGTGGCCCACGCGGTTTTCTCCAGCTTCGGAAGCAGTTGATTGCCGAGCGTTACCGCGGCGGGAGCGAGGCTGACGTCCGGGAGATATTCGAGGACGGTGAACTGCAACTGCGGGTCACCCGTGAGCGTGGCAAACTCCGTGGCCAGCGGCTCCATGAGCGCATGGCCGCTGGCGTCGCGACGCATCGCTTCGATCGCGGTGAGGGCGAGGGGATAGGTCAGCGTGAAAGTCGGCAGCTTGCGCTCCACCTGGAAGGCGGCGATGGCGCCCTTGTTGTCGCCTGCGACCGCGAGATGCATGAACTCGTAGAAGCCCGCGCCCGCCGGATCCTGCGGGAATGCGGTCTTGTAGCGATGAGCCGTTTCGGCGGCGCCCTTTTGGTCATTCTGAGCGACGCGCTGGCGGTAAAGGCGGAGGAGGAACTCGCGGGTGCGCGGGTCTTGCGGAAAGGATTCGGTGAACTCGCCGAGCGAACGTTCCGCCATTCCCGTATTGCCGAGCAGCACCGCGACGCGAACCGCGTAAGCCAGCGCATCCGCCCGCTGCGACACCGCTGGCGTCGCCTCGGCGATGGTGCGGTAAAGGGAAAGCGCTTCGGCGGGATTGCCGACGGCTTCCCGCAATTGCGCATTGAGCAACGCCACCGCCTGGCGGTCTGCGCCCGCCGGAGTTTCGCGCAAGAGCCGCTCGATGGTCTGCTGCGCGGAAATCAGCCGGCCCGCGGCGATCTGGGTGCGCGCCAGTTCGAGCGCGAGGGTCGGCTTGTCGGCGCCGCCGACGCGCAGGGCGGCTTCGAGTTTGGTGATGGCGTCGTCGAGTTTGCCGGCTTTCGCGAGCGCGCGGGCGTCGTCGAGCGGAGCCGCGGCGGCCGAGAGGCAGGCCACGAAGAGAGCGGGAAGATTGAGCGAGGAACGGAGTTTCATGAAATCAAGGGGTTGGGGAGAGACGCCGGAAAAGTGGGGCGAGGTCTGGGGTCAAGGTGGGAAACGGTGGCGAGCCTAGTTGGTGGTGGTGCCGGTGCTGGCGCGTTTCTGGATCGCTTCCACGATCTTCTGCGCGTTCGCGACCATCTTGCTGTTAGGATACGTGGAGATGAGCTGGTTGAACTTCTCCACCGCGCCGTCGAGCTTCTTCATCTTCACCAGGCAGCGCCCGTAGTTGTAGAGGACGACGTCGATGAACTTGCTGTCCTGATACTGCTGGAGCGCCTCCTCGTAGAGATCGAGCGCCCGCGTGAAGTCTTCCTTGCTGTAATAGTACTCGGCCATTTTCGAGAGCGCGTCACCCGCCTGGTTCGAGTTCGGGAATTTCTCGAAGCACGCTTTGAACGAGAGGAACGCCTCGTCGTAGTGATTCTTGTTCTTCATGCGCGTGCCCAACTCTTCGTAACACTCGCCCACCGCGTACTGGGCCGCGGGAGCGAGCGGCGAGTTCTTCAATGCGGCGAGCCGGCGGTAAACCCCGATGGCTTCCTGAAACTTCAATTGTTTCTGGCTGACCTGGCCCATCAGGAGCAGCGCGTCATCGACGAACGGGCTTTCCGGGAAGCGGCGCTGGAGTTCCAGGCACATCTGCGCGGCGCGGCCGAGGTCGTCCATGGCGTAGTAGATCTTCCACATCTGCACGTAGGTCTGCTCGAGCAAACGCTGATTGAGTGCGCCGTAGCTCTTGGCCACTTGCTCGGTCTCTTCGAGCGCCTGCTTGTATTTGTCGGTTGCCTGTTTGGTCAGGCCGAGATCCTTGTAAATGTTCCCGATATTCTTCAGCGCCTCGCTCGTCTTGAGCGCCGTCTTGAACTTCAGCTCTTCGTCGCTGATCCGCGCATTGGCGACCTGCAACGGATTCAGGTTGCCCTCGATGACCTTCGCGATCGCTTTGCGCAGCACCGGTTTGGCTTCGAGCGAAACCTCGTCTGCGTATTCGATCTCCAGGATGTCGCCGACTTCCGCGACTACGGAACCGGGCTGCGGCGTTTCCCCCTGGCGGGCAATCGGAATGACGCCCACGAAAATGCCCGTGTGGTTCGGCGCGTTCGCCGCCACACCTTCCGCCGGATTCTCGACCAGCGAGACTTTCTTCTCGTCCACGACTTTAAAGACCGGCTCGGTTTTCTCGACCACTTCGCCCGCCACTGGCTTCTCTCCCTCCACCGTCTCCTCCACGGGCCGCTTGGTCCGCACGATGACTTCGATCTCATCGGATTTGGCCGAGCGATCACGATCGGAATCCTGCACGAAAAGAAACGCCGGCTTGTCCAGCACCACGGCTCCGACCGCTTCGGCGAAGGCCCCGTCCACCACTTTCACCCGCGCATTGCCGACGACCTGGATTTCCTTCACGCGCGGCACGTTGAGCTGCGCGTTGGCGGTCTGCTTGTCGATGCTCGTGACCTTGATCTTGTCGCTGCCGACCAGTTGCACGACGCCGTCGCCCGGCGCGGCCTCGCCGAGTTGCGTCCGCAGGCTGCCGATGAGGATCGACGCGCCCGGCGTGGCGGGAAAGCAGGTGACCGTCTCCTTGTCGCCGGAGTTCGTTTCGATATTGGCAGTGATGCCGACATCCCCGGCCTGCGCGGAGAGGTCCTTGTCGTCGATCTTGATGTAGAGCCGCTTGCCGGCATCGAGCTTCTCCGCTTCCTGCGCCGTCGGATCGATCGACGTGCCGACATTCTTGAACGCCTCGATGGCATTGCCATAGCGGCCCAACTTAAAGTGCGCCTGGCCGATGTAATAGTAGGCGTCGTTCGAATACGGCGTCCCCGGGTGCTGCTTGATGACCTTGCGCAATTCCCCGAACGCTTCCTCGAATTTCCCCAGTTCATAAAAGCAAATGCCGACCTGGAGGCTCGCGTCGCCCACCTGATCGGGGTTCTTGTTGTCCTCGATCGCCACCCGGCGGAATTGATCCAGCGCGAGATCGAACTTCTTCTCGCTCATGAACTGCTTGCCCATTTTCAGCCGGGCGAGAAAGCGCCAGCGCGAAACCGGGTAGCGATCGATCACGGATTTGTAGAGGTCGAGCGCGGCGGGCAATTCGCCGGCGTCGAAGCGCGCGTCGCCGGCATCGATCAGGGCCTTGGCTTTTTTGTCATCGACCAGCGAGGCAGCGCCGCCGCCGCCGGCTTGGGCGAGGACCACGGGAGTGATCGTGAGGAAGAGGGCGGACGTGACCGCGAGGAGGAGATACTTTGGGAGGGTCATGGGTGTTATACAAACCTTGCGAGCGGTCAGAGATTAGCATCAAACCTCGGCAATGAGCGGCGGACGCGATGCGCCACGCCGGGGGCTGGGGGAAGCTGTTTCTGCCATTCGGGGGAGCGTGGAGCTAAGGGTTGAATCTTTTAAAGATCAACAGCAGAAACTCCAGCTACCCGATCGAACTCCCTCGCCGACCGGTAGCTCCTTCCGCCAGCTTAAGAATGCATCACGCCTCCTCGTCTCCCCATATGAAGTCTGTCCTCCTCCTCCTCCTCGGGTTTCTGCTTTCCAGCCTCTTCGTTTCCGCGGCGCCGCTGCCGGAAGCGATTCAGGAAAAAGATCTCGATCTCTCCGCGTGCCAGATTCTGCGCGGGACCGAGGTGGAGCCGCTCGATGCCGCAACGTTGCGGGCACTCCTGGGTTTCGGACCCGCGACGGAGATTGCCGCTCGTCCGCGGGGTGGTCGCGCGGGGAAGACGGAGGAAAGCACGCAGTACCTCCTCGTTTTCAAAGCGCCCGTCACGATTGGCACCGTCCTCGGCGCGAGCGGCGAACTGCGCGTCCACCAGCCGGGCGCTCCTTTGCCAGCCAATCCCGCGAACCCCTCGGACTGGCTCGCCGTCGAAGTGCCGACGAGCCAATCGGCTCCGCGCTTCGCCCCGCTGCCACCCGGCACGCGGACCCGCGCCATTCTCGCGGACATCCCCGCGAGCAAGGAAGCCCCTTTCCTCCGCCTGCTGACGCCTCGCCTGACGAACCACACGCCGGAGGCCACGGCCAATGCCGAAACGGAATACACGACCGAGCCGACGCTCAGCCCGCCTTACACCTACGATGCCGGCCACCTCACGCGCGGCCGGGGTTCGTGGATCAATTCCGGCAAGAACGGCAAAGGGCTCAACGTGCGCTCGCCCGTCACCGATGTCGCCCCGGCGTGGTTCGTTCTTTCGTGGGCGGAGAAGCGCCGGCTCGACGGCGTGCTCTTGCAGGACAACTTCGACAAGTTCGAGCTGCAAACTTTTGAGGGACCGGCGGGGATCAACGCCGCCGCGGCGACCGAGCAGGAGTGGAAGACCGTGCGGAAATTTCAGGAGACGCTGCTCAACGGTCAGCGCTGGCGGGCCTTTGCCCCGGTGGAAACGCGGGCGCTTCGGCTGCGCATCACCAAGGTCAGCGGGAACGAGCCGGCGGTGGTGAAGCTGGCCGGCTTCCATGTCTTTGCCGATCTCGGCGGGCAGCCCGCGCCCAAGTGGGTCCGCCGCGTGCAGGAAGAGTCGCCCGTGAAGATTTCCTACGATCTTGCGCAGGCCGGCAAGGTGACGCTGGTGGTGGATGGCCCGGACGGCACTCGCGTGCGCAACGTCATCGCCAACGTGACGAGAAATGCCGGCGCCAACGCGGTGTCCTGGGATTTGCGGGATGAGAAAGGCGGTTACGTGCAGCCCGGGAAATACCGCTGGAAAGCGATCACGCACCCGGGGCTGGAGGTGCGCTACGAGATGACCGCCTACCCGAATATCACGAGCCATTTTCCCGAACGTCCGGCGTGGCTGACGGGTCCCGACGGTCCCGGCGGCTGGATGGCGGATCACACGCCCCCGCGCGCCGCCTGCACCACAGGGGATCGCGTTTTCCTCGGCTCGCCGGTCGCGGAAAGCGGCGTGTCGCTCATCGAATGCGATCTCGAAGGCCGCAAGCTCTGGGGGCATCACTCTTTCGAAGGATTCACGGGCTGCGAAATGCTCGCGACCGACGGCAGGACGCTTTTCAACACGATGACGGCCACGAACTTCGCCGCGCGGGCCGGCATCGACAAGACCACCGACGCCATCTGGGCGGTGGATCTGGAGACGCGCAAGGTGCGCACGCTGGCCATGCTCCAGCCGACGGCGGAGCGCAAGCGCGGCATCCAGGGCTTTGCCGCACGCGACAATAAAGTCTATCTCGCGATCCACGCGCCGGACAACTGGCTGAACAACGCGGTGGCTGCCGTGGACGTCGATCCCGTGAACTGCCTCCCCGGTTACCCGCAGGCGCGTCCGGCGCGGGCCGCCCACGAAATCGTGGCCGATCCGCGGACCGATTTCATCCGCCTCTTCCGCCTGAAAGATACGCCGCCGGGCCAGGGCTATCCCTGGCTCGACTCGACGAAGAATGCCGAGTCGCAGCAGAACATCCTGCTCGCGTTCACCAAGCCCGTCGCCGTGGGGAGCCTCGTCTTCCCGGCGCCGGCCAAGGAGGACAAGATGCAGTTCCAAGTCAGCGTGCTGAAACCCGGCGCCCCGTATCCGCCCCGCCCCTACGAGAAAGCCGACTGGCAGGTCGTGCCGATGACGGACCAGAGCGCCTGGACGGTCCTGGCGCTTCCACCGGCGACCGTGACGCGCGCGGTGAAGTTTACCTTCCTGCGCGGTGGGGAGGGTGCAGGTGACGATTTGCTCGCCGAGGTCGAAGACCAGAAAGGCGGCCCTTCGCTCGACAAGGTGAACCTGCCGGCGCCGACCAAGGCCGCGGGTCTGGGCAGCAACAGCGACGGATGGCAGCGCCGCATCGAGGGCGTAAAGCTGCTCGGTCGCCGCTTCGAGAATCTCTTCGCCACCGCGACGGTCCGCGTGAATAGCGGCAAGGTCGCCCCTGACGGCACTTGGGATGCCGCGCGCACCCAGCCGCTCAGCGTGGCCGAGCCTGCGGTCTATGCGCTCGAGTGGAAGCAGCCGCAACCGGTGCGCGGGATTGCCATCAAGGAAATCGACGGGGCGGTGACCGAGGTCGATGTTTTCAACGGAGCCCCCGGTCAGGCGGTGGACATCGAGTCGGCGGACGGTTGGGAGAACGTGGCGACTTATCAGCAGCCGCTGCGCAACTATTACCGGGGCGATGCGTCCTGGAATCCCGACGCGCGCTATCTCGACGGTTATGTCGATTTCGGCCGTGAGGTCAGCACCCGCGCCGTGCGCCTGCGCGTGGTCAAGCAGTGGGATACCAAGGCGCACTACCCCAGCGGCGTGCGGTCCGATCAAGGCGGGCAGACGCTCGACCTGAAACGCTGCCGCGTCTATGGCATCGCCCCGCTGAAGTATCTCGGCGGCGAAACTCCCGTGGACCCGATGGGCACCGAGCGCCTCGAAGTGCTCGACGGCACCAGCGGCAAAATCGTCGGGGAGATTCCGCTCCCGCAGGTCGGAACGGACGGCGGTTTGAGGAACAACGGCAACGTCCTCGCCTTCACGGCGCGCGGGGAGCTTTTGGCGATTGCCGGCAAAAAGCTCGTCCGCGTGGAATTGCCGGGCGGGAAGCTCACGGTGCTGGCTGGCGATCTCGTGAAGCCGACCTCGCTGGCCTGCGGCGCCGACGGTCAAACCTACATTTTCGACGCCGCCAGGGAGCGGAGTAACATCCGCGTGTATGACGCGAACGGGAAGTTCACGCGCGTGATCGGCACGCCGGGTGGACGGCAGCGCGGGGCTTGGGATCCGACGCGTTTGGAAAACGTTGCCGGCCTCACCGTGGACGCGCGCGGGCAGGTCTGGGCGGCGGAGTCGAACTACTGGCCGAAGCGGGTCAGCGTCTGGAGCAAGGATGGGCAGTTCCTCAAGGAATTCCTCGGCCCGACCGAATACGGCGGCGGCGGCTGCCTCGATCCCGGCGACAAGCGCCGCCTTTTCTACGGGCCGCTGGAGTTCGAACTCGACTGGACGACCGGCAAGACGCGCCTGAAAAATCTCACGTCGCTCAATGGCACCGATACCGGCGATGTCCCGCGCCGGGTCAACAACCGCCTTTACCTCGTGAATACGAAGCCGACCAACAACCCGAACTACGGCCTCGTCTATCTCCACGAAGGCGACCACGCCCGCATCGTTGCCGCCGTCGGCATCGCCGGCTATTGCCAGCCGCTGCTCGATCCGAAGCTCGTCAAAGCCTTCGGTGGCAAGACCCTCATCGACTACCAGTGCGCGTGGTCGGATCTCAATGGCGACGAGCAGGCGCAGCCCGAGGAAGTGCAACTCTGGCCGAAGGCCAAGGGGAACACGCCGGTCGTGTTCGATTCCAACCTCGGAGCGCAGATCGGCCCGGTCGGTTTGCGCGTCAAAGAATGGCTGCCCAACGGCGTGCCCGTTTATGAACGGGTCGAATCACCAATCTGGAACGGCATGACGCTGCGGCTGGATAACGGGAATTTTTACCACGTCGAAAATGCCGATCACGGCAAGGCCGCGGCCGCACTGACGCCCGAAGGCAAACCGCTCTGGACCTACAAGACAGAAGGCTTCGGCGTCCATGCCCTGACCACGGCTTCGCCGCTGCACGACGGGCAGATCGTCTGCCAGATCGGCCTCGCCGGACACACCACCACGCACGCCGGCGACCTCGGCGAATTCCTCGTCTTCAACACCAACGTCGGCATTTTCAATATCATCACCGCCGACGGGATGTTCGCCGGGCAAATCTTCCGCGACATCCGGGATCGCGAGGCGCGCCCGTGGAGCCGCCCCGACACGGCCCGCGGCATGAGCCTGAATGAAATCACGCCGGGCCAGGAGCACTTCAACGGCTACTTCTGCCGCACGGCGGACAACCGCTACTACGCCGTGGCCGGCCACAATCACGCCAGCGTCATCGAGGTCGTGGGCATGGATAAATTCAAACGCTTCCAGGGAGAGATCGACATCACCGCCGGCCAGCTTGCGGCCACGCAGGAGTGGGAGCGCGAGCGCGAAACCCGGCAGGTCTATGCGCGGGCGCCGGTCGTCGATTGCTATCGGTTGCAAAAACCGCCGACGCTGGACGGGCAAGTCAACGACTGGCCGTTCGTCAGCGCCGAACTCGACGCCAACGCGAAATTCCGCATCGGTTACGACAACGAATACCTTTACCTCGCCTACGAGATCGCGCGGCGCGGGCCGTTTAAGAATCAGGGCCAGCAATGGGATCGTCTCTTCAAGACCGGCGCGAGTGTCGATTTTCAAATCGGCGCTGACCCCGCCGCACCCGGCGATCGCCGCGTCCCGGTGGCCGGAGATCAGCGGTTACTTTTGACCCTCATGGGCGACTCGCCGACGGCCGTGCTTTACCAAGCCGTCGTCCCCGGCACCGCGGCGGACAAGGCGTGGCACGTCGTCAGCCCGGTGGGGTCGGTGAGTTTCGATCGCGTGACCAAGCTGGAGAAACCGCGCGTCTTCGCCTTCGGCAACGATGACCGCTACGTCGTGGAAGCCGCCGTCCCGCTGGCCGCGCTCGGCTTGAAAATCACCGGCGGCCTTCGGCTGAAGATGGATTGGGGCGTCCTGACCAGTGGTCCGGATGGAACGGAAGTCTTGCGCCGGGAATATTGGGCGAACAAAGCGACGCAGATCGTTTCCGATGCCCCGAGTGAAGCCGAACTGCGGCCGCTCCTCTGGGGCAATATTCGCTTTCACGAAGAGACCGCGAACTCCCATCTCGACCCAACCGCCGCCAAGACGGATCGTTCCCTGAGCGACATCCTCAACGATCTCAAATAGCCACATCGCGGCTGATCGGTTGTCGCCGACTCGGCTGCGGCGCCACGCGGCTTGGAACGATTGCCAAAATCCATTTCCCAAAAAAACCGCGGTCATCCAGAGCGGAGCGGAGGTGGCAAGGCGGGCGGAGCGCAGTCGAAGGACCCCGTGCGCCTGCCTCGGGCTTGCGGGATCCTTCGACTCCGTTCCTCCCCGCCTTCGCCCACGAGGAACTCCGCTCAGGATGACGGCGCTTTTATCCGGGGACTTCCTTCGCGCCGCCAAGACGGATCGTTCCCTGAGCGACATCCTCAGCGATCTCAAACAGCCACATCGCGGCTGCCCGGTCGTTGCCGACTCGGCTGAGGTGACGGTGGAGCCTCTTCGAGGAAGCGCGGTTCGCGCTTCGGGGCGCTGGTCTTGAGCTGCCGTGGCTCCGCGGTGGTCCGTCTTCCTACTTCACCTTCATCGTGCCGCGCATGATGAGGTGATGGCCCGGGAAGGAGCAGATGTAGGGGTATTCACCGGGCGTGGTCGGGGCGTGGAATTCGATGACTTGTTCCTTGCCCGGATCGACCAGTTTGCTCGACCAGATGATGTTCGGGCTTTCGGGGACGAAGCTGACTTCGAAACCCTTGGCTCCCAAGGCCATCGCTTTCGTCCCGATCTCGTCGGCCGTTCCGGGCTTCACCAGGAGGATGTTATGCGGCATCGCGTCGGGGTTGGCGAAGGTGAGGCGCACTTTCTTTCCGGCCTTCACGGTGAATTCCTTGGTGTCGTAGATCATGCGTTCGCGCACGGTGGCGATGCGGACGGTGGTGAGTTCGGGGGTGTCGGAGAGGATGCCGGACTTCTGCGCGGCGGCTTCGGCGGCTTCGGCGATGACGCCGCCGCGCTGGGAGGCGTCCACGCCGTACCAGAGATGCTTGACGGTCGTAGCCGCATGGCGGGCGTGCGGTTCGTGGGAACTGAGCACGAGAGTGAGCAGTTCGGGGTCGCGCACGTTGTGCTGCTGATGCAGCCAGAGGGCCTCGAGCAGGTGATGGGAGTCTTCGACTTTGTGGGGATTGAACTGTTTCATCCACTGCTTCGTGGCGGCGATGACTTCCTCGCTGTGGCGTCCACTTAGCTCGATGCGGGTGCGGTGGCGCACGCCGTCGATCGGCGATTTCAGGTTTTCGAGCAGGGCCGGGATTGGCTGGCCGTCGATGGCCACCGGCTTCTGGAGCGGACGGCCCTCGGCGGTGACGCGATAGATGCGGCCGTGCCGGTGGTCGCGATTCGGGTCGCGCACGTTGTGCTGCATGTGGCCGATGATGACGTTATGCCAGTCGGCGAAGTAGAGGGAGCCGTCGGGGGCGAAGATGGCGTCGGCCGGGCGAAAGTTTTTGTCTCCGCTCATCAGGAAGCCGCGCGATTTTTCCTCCGTCTTCGTGCCGTCGGCATTCGTGGTGGCCACGGTCAGCTCGTCGCCCGCGGGCTCGCCCCAGACCGCGCCGGTCTCGGGGTTGCGCTCCAGATGGTAGTGCTTGATGCCGAGAAAGCCGATGACGTTGCAGATCAGGAAATCACCCTGCATCGACTCGGGGAAGTGCGTGCTCGAGACGACCTCGCTCGCGGTGACGGGGCGGACTTCCTTCTTCAAAAGCTCGAACATCTTGAAGCCCTCGCCGTCGGGCCGCACCTGATAGGCGCGGCCGCCCGTGCCGTCGGTGGCATACTGGTAGCCCCAGTAATCGAACGAGGTGCCGTGCGGATTCGGCGAATTCGCCGCGTGCATGGCGATGGTGAAGCGCCGGGGATCGAAGCGATACATGGCCGAGGCGCCGCTTTGCAGCGACGGCCCCCAGGGATGCTCGTGGTTGTGCACCATGAAGACGCCGCTCTGCCAGTAGATCGCGCCGTCCGGGCCGGAGATGAGATTGTTCGCCCCGTGATGGGTATCGGAGGAGTCGAGCCCTTGCAGGAGCACCGTTCGCACGTCGGCCACGCCGTCGCCGTTGGTGTCCTTGAGGAAAAGCAGGTCGGACATGCACGTCACGATGACGCCGCCGTTCCAGAACTCGAAACCGAGCGGGTTCTGCACTTTGGCAAACTCGGTCACGCGATCCGCGCGCCCGTCGTTGTCGTCGTCGTGCAGGATGATGAGGGCGTCGTTCATCGGCTTGAGCGGCTCCCACTTCGGATAGGTGGGCCACACCGCGGCCCACAGGCGGCCCTTGGAGTCGAACTGCATCTGCACGGGATTGATGAGCTGCGGGAAGCGCGCCTCATCCGCGAACAGGTTGACCTTGAAGCCCTTCGCCACGGCCAGGCGTTTGATGCCTTCCTCTCCGCTGATGTATTCGAGGCGCCCTTCCTTCATCGCGCTGGAGCTTTTGCTGCCCCCGCCCACATTGGAGATCACTGGCACGGGTGGCGGCACATTGCTTTCGCTGAGCGCCACCTCTTTGCCCTGCGCGCGCGCCCAGATGCGCGTGTCGCGGTTGGCGGTCATGGCATCGAGCATCACGAGTTCGTGCTGAAGCACCTCGGCGTTGCTTTGATCATTGGTGAACTTGAGCGTGGACCGTCCGCCCCAGACGTCGTTGCCGTCGGAGGCGCGGTACCGGTTGTGCCAGTGCATGTCCTTGTCGAGCACAGCCTCGCGCAAGGAATTGAGCGCCGGCGCGGCGGCCACCGGCTTGCCGAGCAACGAGCGGGCGATGACCTCGGCGAGCTGGCGATTGCCTTCTTCGCTCAGATGGACGCCGTTGATCGTCAGTGGTGATTTCGCGGTCTTGTAGAGTTCCAGCGAAGGGTGAAACAGATCGACGAACGCGACGCCGGCTTCCTGGGCAGCCGCGGCCGTGGCTTTGGTGAAGGCTTTGAGTTGCACGTTGTGCGCCTGGCCATCCGGCACGTTGGGATCGCGGATGTCCTCGTGCGCGATGGGGCTGAAGAGGACGATGCGCGGGAAGTCTTTGCCATTCGCTTTCGAGCCGCGCGTCTTGCGCACGAATTCCACGAGCTTCTGGCGATGCTCATCGGCTTTCTCCACGCCGGCGAAGGATTCGTTGTAGCCGAAGAAGGCGAAGACCACGTCGGCCTTCACGAGGCGCAGGTATTCGGTCATCGAAAGGTGCCCGCTGCTGCGCGGGAACGAATCGGGCCGGTCGCCGCTCGCGCTCATATTGCGGAAGCGCACGGCCTGGCCGGGGAGCTGGCTCTGGAACAGCGTTTCCATCCAGCCGTCGTGCTGAAAGCGGTCGGGCAGGCCGTTGCCGAGGAGGGCTGCGACATCGCCCTTCTGGAAGGCAAACGGCGCGGGGTCGCGGTAGCCGGCGGGCACGTCGGCGAGCGGGGGTTCCGTGCTGGCCGGCGTTGGCTGCTTCTTGTTGTCGGTCTTCGCCGCTTGGGCCGCCGGGCTGCCGGTTTTTCCGGCGTAGGTGAGGTAAGCCAGGCGCCCCTGGTTCTGGACATCGATCTCGAGCGACTCCGGCGCCCGCACGTCATTGATCCGAAAGACTTCCTTCCGGTCGGCGTCGAGGAGTTTCAGCGTGAAGCGATCGAGGCGGCTTTCAAAGCCCGCCCGGTTCCAGATGCGAATCTTCTCGATGGTCAGCGGGTTTTTAAGATCCAGCTCCCACCAGGGATTCTTTTCGCCGGAGTTCGAGGTGTGGGTCTGGCCCTTCTTGCCAAAGTCCGGCTCCTTGTTGCCATCGATCGCCCGCGCCGCCACGCCGTCGTCGAGCGTGCTGGACTGGCTGGCGCTGCCACCTTGGGTGACGTTCCGGGCGCCGCTGATCACTTCCACCTCGGCGAGCGTGAGGATGCGTTTATCGCCCGGCAACTCGATCCGCACGAAGCGCGCCGGCTTGCCCGTGACCAGGTCTGCGACGACCTTCGGTGCTTGCTCCGCCTTGGCCGGCTCCTTCTTCGCGACCGGCGGGTTGGCAGGTTTGGTTTCCGCCTTCTTCGTGTTGCTGTTCGCCGGAATGGGGCTTTCGAAGCCCGCATACATCTCGGGCTTGATGCCTTTCGCATTTGCGGCGTTGCCGAACGTGTTCGGTTGGAACGGGCCGACGAAGTCGATCTTCGAGTCCGCCTTGATCGCGTCCTCCAGACCGAGCGCCCAGAAACAGCCATTCACGAGCATCCGGCGGTATCCTTCATTGGTGATGTCCTCCGAGGTGCCGTAGAGCGTGGTGAAGACGCGGCCTGTCTGGCCCGACGCGCTCCGGTAGCTGCGCGTCCATTCGGAAGGCATCGGCGGCTTCGTCGCATCGGCGGGAGAATCCGGCGTCATGCCATTAAGGGGCTGCGCCATGGTCAGGATTTCGCCGTCGGTCGGTTTGCCGACGTATCCGCCCACTTGCACCCACACGTCCTTCACGCCGCGCAGGATCGGGTGCGATTTTTTGTCGTCCACGATCGTGATCCGCGTGCTTTGCTTGTGGTTCGTCCCGTAGTGGCCCACCCACGTTTGCCCGAGCACCTGATGCCCAAAGCCCAGCTCGTAACCGGCGACTTTGCTGTCGTAGGAGTACTTCGCGAAGGGATCGTCCTTGCTCGTCTTGAAGCCATGCGTCGCCGTGCGCAGGCCGATGACCGGCCCGCCGCGATTCAGATAGGCATCGAAGTGTTCCATCTGCTCCTTGGGGAACTGCTGGAAACGCAGGAACACCACCGCGAGGTCCGCGGTTTTCAGCGCCTCCATACCGGGCATGTTCGAGTTGCCCGCCGTGATCTCGCCGGTGGCCGGGTCGATATTAAAAAGCACCGTGCACTTGAACCCCTGGTGCTTGGCCAGGATTCGCGCGAGGGCCGGCAGCGATTCCTCCGAGCGATATTCATGATCGCCCGCCAGAAAGACGATGTGCTTGCCCTTGCCCGGTCCTTCGGCGCCTTCAAAGACCAGCGGCGCGGCGAAGGATCGAGCGACGAAGAGGAGCAGCGAAAGCACCAGGCTCAAGGAGCATTTGGGTCCGCGGGCGATGAGGGTGAGGAGTGGATGTTTCATGTTTTTGGGGGCGGGGGATGGGCAGGAGGGGGAAGGTCGCGGGACCGGAAGCTCCGGTGTGGCAGCGCGGTTTACGCGGGCCGTCGCGCAGCCTTTGTTCATGGGG
>Ga0105047_10004702_pt1 | contig 23691 bp, 30 predicted proteins | sample MAT04_FD_78384 | JGI IMG/M metagenome (GOLD analysis project Ga0105047, IMG submission 78384) | Freshwater microbial communities from Lake Fryxell liftoff mats and glacier meltwater in Antarctica - MAT-04 (megahit assembly) | ecosystem: Environmental > Aquatic > Freshwater > Ice > Liftoff... | reverse complement strand
TCGAACACCGCGACGTCCCAGTCGCCGGAGCCCTTGAGGCTGGTGCGGAGCAGGCCGTCGGCCGAGGCCGTCAGGGAGCGGGACACGGTGCCCGGCTTGCCCTCGGCCGGAGCGGCCTGGCAGTCGCGGGCGGCAGCCTTGGCGGCCGAGACGACGCCGTCGGCGCCGGACGCTGCGGTCGGCATGCCGACGAGCACACCCAGGGTGAGTGTCCCTGCTGTCGCGGTCGCGAGGAGCGCCCGCTGTCCGTGCCGGCCAGGTCGTGGCCGAGACGTCGTGGAGTGAATCATGAATCTCCTAGGTCCACTCGCGGGCCGCGGGGGTTCCGGGGCCTCGCGAGAGGGCGAACCTATGACTCCTGTCATACGGCGAGCAAGCATCCGTCTCTACGCATCCCGACGTCGCGGGAGTGATGTTCACTGGGCCCGCTACCCGTATCGAGGCCTCCTGGGGTTTAGGGCGAGAGCGTCGTCAGCGGCCAAGTCACCCCGGACAGCTGGTGGGTGACCGACGGAGCTGTCGCCCACCGGGCCCTCGGCAGCAAGCTCACCCGGATCGACCGAGCGGGGGCACAGGTCGTGACCGGCCAGGTGCTGCCCGCCGACCGGGACCGGCTGTGCCTCACCGATCAGGATGTCCTGGGTCTGGACCGCATCGGCCACCAGGTCCAGCAGCTGCTCGGCTGGCCGGCCGACGTCGAGTGGGCGATCGCTGACGGCCAGATCTGGATCCTGCAGGCCCGGCCCATCACCGCTGACCTGCCCGCCAGACCGATGGCATCATCCGGCCCGGCCCAAGCCGGAGCCATCTTCACCGGCACGCCCGCAGGCGCCGGTGTCGCCGAGGGACCGGTGCGCGTCGTGCACGGCCCCGATGACTTCGACCGGGTGAAGCCCGTCGACATTCTCGTGTGCCGGACCACCGACCCCGCCTGGACCCCGCTGTTCAGCATCGTCGCAGCCGTGGTCACCGAGAACGGCGGCCTGCTCTCGCACGCCGCGATCGTCGCGCGCGAACACGGCCTACCCGCCGTACTCGCAGTCCCGGACGCGACCACGACACTGCCTGAGGGCGCGACCGCCACGGTCGACGGAAGCAGCGGGCGGATCGAACTGACCTCCTGCTGACCACAGGCAAGCGCCACACCGCGACCGGGCCTCGACGAGCTCTGTCACGGTTAACGATGGGCGCACGACTGCGCACATCCGCCAGGGTGCAAGCTCCGGAGACTGTCTGTGGGTGGCCGTCTGTGACGTACCGATGAGGGTTCCCCTACCAGCACCGGGTGGGCGTCTCGCGTCGCGAACGGCCACCGGAACACGTCGCAGCGCTGTCATCGTGGAAGCATCAACTTCATGCAGCAGCCAGTGGACCTTGCCGCCGTCCTAGCCACCTTTAACGAGACCTTCTCGCCTCGCACCGTGGTGACCCTGAACGACTACGACCTGCGTGTGGTCAAGACGCACGGGGAGTTCACCCGGCACAGCCACCCGGAGACCGATGAGGTGTTCCTCGTGCTGACAGGCTCGCTGACCATCCGGATGGACGACGGCGAGGTGAAACCTCGGCCCGGGCCAGCTGTACGTCGTGCCGCGCGGCGTGCACCATCAGCCTGTCTCGATCGATGGCGCTGAGGTCCTACTGATCGAGCCGAGCGAGACCGTCAACACTGGAGACACCCCCAGCGAGCTGACGGCGAACCGCCGGCTGGCCTGAGTCACGATCCCAAAGCTGTCTCGGCTGACGTTCGGCTTGCGGGCCGGCATCGGACCCGGCGTCAGTCGCCGGTGGCGCGGCAGAAGGCGAGCACGCGGGACCACATCAGCTCCGCGGCCTGCTCGTCGTACTCCTCGAGCAGGGCGGAGTCGGTGAACAGGTGTCCGGAGCCGGGGTAGTCGAAGACCTCGACGGAGGCGCCGGCGGCGCGGACGTCCTTGACCACGGCGTCGATCCAGTCCTGCGAGCGGAACGGGTCGTGCTGGGTGTAGTGGATCTGGGCGGGCAGCTCGGCCGGCCAGCACCCGGCGCCCAGCATCGACATCGGCAGCGCTCCGGACAGCATGAGAACGCCGCTGCAGGGCCGCTGGGTGGCCACGTACTCCGCCATGCCGCCTCCGTTGGAGAAGCCGGCGGCGAGGAACCCGTCCGGGAGATGCTCCACCGCCTGCAGCGCGCGGCGCATCAGCTCCGGGTAGCCGATCTGCTCGGCGAACCGACCGGCCTCGTCGTAGTCGTCGAAGACCCGCCCGTCGTACTGGTCGACGATCAGCACGTCGTGCCCGTCGGCGCGCAGGCGCTTAGCGGCGTCGTGAACTCCCAGACGTACGCCGAGGACGGAGTGGAACAGCGCGATGGTGGTCATGGCCAGCAGCCTGCAGGTTGGGGGTGACAGCAGCCTGTCACCGTCTCTGGCACTGTCTGAGGGATGAACCGCACCGACCGGCTGCACGCCCTGAGCGAGGAGCTGCGCCGGGCGGGCCCGCGTGGACGCACCGCCGCACGGCTCGCCGACTGGCTCGAGGTGAGCACCCGCACAGTCAAGCGCGACGTCGCCGCGCTGCAGCAGGCCGGATTGCCGGTATGGGCGCAGGCGGGCCAGGGCGGGGGCTACGTGCTGGACGAGGCCGCCACGCTGCCGCCGGTCAACCTCACCCCGGCGCAGGCGGTGGCGGTGGCGCTGGACGGGCAGCTGGACGGGCCGTACGCCGTCGACGGCCGAGCAGCGCTGGAGAAGATCCTCGACGTGCTGGCGCCCGCCGCCCGCGAGCGCGCCGAGCAGCTCGCCGGCCGGATCTGGGTCCGAAGACCGGCTGCGCAGCGGCCGGGCGGGCTCGCCGCGGTCCAGGAAGGACTCGAGCAGCGCCGAGTCCTGGTGCTGCGCTACCGGGACCAGTCGGGCGCGCCGTCGCACCGGCGGGTGGAGCCCCACCTGATGGCTCGCACGGACGACCACTGGTACCTCGTCGGCTGGTGTCTCACCCGTCGCGCCGTCCGTTGCTTTCGCTGGGACCGCATTGAGGGCGCCGACCTCACGACCGAGCCCGTGCCCCACCGCGACCCGGCCCTGTTCGGCACCCCGCCACCCGACGCCCACCCCGTCCGGTAGCCGATCGTCTGCGACCCAAGATCACCGGCGGCGGGCCGCCAGCGTCCGGTAGTCCGTCGCTCGGCGGGGCCGCACAGCAACGCTGCGGGTGCCGCGAGGGCGTCCGGCAGCCGGTCAGCCACTGGGACGACCGTGCCGTCGCTGACGCTGGTCGTGGCCGACCCCGATGGTCCACGTCTGCACCCGATCAGTACCGGTGCGGTACGTCGAGTACGACGAGGCTGACAAGGTGGCGGCAGGCCGTCGGAGAATGAGGCCGCCGGACGATGAGGGGGTATGAGCGGCGGACAGGTGGCGGTGGGCGACGCCCCCGCCGCGTTGCTCGGGCTATACGACACGGCGCTACCCGAGGTCTACGGCTACCTGCTGTCGCGCTGCGGCTCACGGACGGTGGCGGAGGAGCTGACCGCCGAGGTCTTCCTCGCCGCCGTCGTCGCGGTACGCCGAAACGACCCGCCGCTGGTCTCGACCGGCTGGTTGATCGGCACCGCGCGGCACAAGCTCGTCGATCACTGGCGACAGAGCGGCCGCGAGGCGCGCGGATTGCAGGTGATTGCCGCCCGGGTTGCCGTGCTGGACGACCCTTGGGACGCGCAGCTGAACGCGCTTCGAGCCCGTCAGGTGCTCGAGCGGCTGGGTCCGCACCACCGCGCCGCCCTGGTGCTGCGCTACGTGGACGACCTGCCGGTGCCCCAGGTCGCAGCCGCCCTCGGCCGGACCCTGCACGCCACCGAGGCGCTGCTCGTGCGGGCCCGCAACGCCTTTCGACAGACCTACACCTTGGGAGAGGAGGTCGACGGTGACTGACCCCCTGGACATCCTGCGAGCCCCCGTCACCACGGTCGACCCCGATCCCGAGTTCGCCACCGACCTGCGGGCTCGCCTCGAGCGCGCACTCGCCCTGCCCGGAGGAGTTGCCATGTCCGAGAACCCCACCACCGCTCCCGCTGAGGACCTGGCCTATCGGCACGGCGACGTCGGCTACGCCTGGCTATCCGTGCCGGACGTCGAGCGCGCCGTCGCGTTCTACGGCGCGGTGCTCGGCTGGCGCGTCGCCCCCGGCTCGGACCCGCAGGGCCGCCAGGTGCTGGACCGCTCGCCGCACCTCGGCCTACACGGAGGGCACGCTCGCAGCACGCTCAGCTGCTGCTACGCGGTCGCGGACGTGGTGCGGGCCGTCGAGCGGGTGCGCGCCTCCGGTGGTCGCGCCGGCGAGGCGCAGCCCGCGCCGTACGGCCTGGTCGCCGACTGCGTAGACGACCAGGGGACGGCCTTCGCCCTGTATCAGCCCCCGGGCGGCATCGGGACCCAGCCGCTGGCCGCCGCAGGCGAGGGTGAGGGTGACCTGGTCTACGTCACCTACGAAGTCGTGGCCTCCGCCAAGGCGCGGGCCTTCTACAGTCAGGTCCTGGGTTGGGCCTTCGCAGCGGGCAGCGTCCAGGACGGCTGGCAGGTCATCGGTGGCAGCGGCGGCCTGCAGGGCGGACACCCGCAGGCGACGACGCTGCCGATGTGGCGAGTGTCCGACCTGGCCGCAGCGGTCGAGCGGGTGCGGGCCGCAGGCGGCACCGCCACGGACCCGGTGACCCGTCCGTACGGCGCTGAGTGCGAGTGCACCGACGACCAGGGGACCCGCTTCTACCTCGGCCAGCTGTAGCGGCGCAGCAGCATCGACTCTGCCATCCGGCGGATGCATGATCACGCCGGTGACGGGCCAGGCTTCCGGCGGGTCGTGGGGAGCAGCAGGCAGCGTTCTGCTGCCGCAAGTGCTCCGGATGCCGTTCGTCTATCAGGCCGGTTACGGCAGGCGCTGGCGCCGATGGCCCCGACTCCCAGCTGCAGACTCATGCTCGCTGTTCTCGGGCCCGGTTGTCAGGATTGCGCACGGCAGCCGGTGCCGACGCACCGGACGGAGCGCCGCCGACCGACGGGCCGGTGATAACAGGAGGCGCCGCGGGCGCCAACGTCGTCGGCCTGGCCGTCGAACTCGATCGGAGACTGGCTGACCGGTGGCCGACCGGCAACTCGCCTGGCGCTGACGCGCATGCATGATGGCAACGTGCAGGATCTGGAGGGGGTGCGGTCGGCGTTCACAGATCCGGAGGAGTTCTGGAGTTCGCCGCTCTACCGTCGGCTGTCGGCGACAGTGGCGACCGACCCGTCTCTCGTAGCGCTGGCAGCGCATGCCCGCTCTGGTCAGGGACCTACGTTTGCGTTCTTCGGAGCGGTTCATGCGGTCCTGCTCGACGGTGCCCGGCACCCGCTCGGGTCGTACTACCCCTCGGTGTGTGGTGAAGCAGCGTGGCCCCCGGACGACGGGGCTGGCCTGGCGCTCGTCGACTTTGCCCAGGAGCACGGCGAGGAGCTCCGGCGTCTGTTGGGGGTGCGCCTTGTGCAGACCAACCACGCGCATCGGGCGCTCGCGCTCAGGCTGGGGCTGTCCTCCTTGGCGCCCCGGGTTGGTCCGCGGCCCGCGCACCTGCTGGAGGTGGGAAGCAGCGCAGGGTTGGTCCTGCGTCAGGCGGCCTATGGCTACCGCCTCGGTGGCCGCGCCTTCGGTGACCGTGCGTCGCCCGTACCGCTGGCCGCGGAGTGGCGAAGCGAAGCGCCCGTCCCCGACCTGGACGCCGTGCCCACTCTCGCCTCGACGACAGGCATCGACCTCAACCCTCTCGACCCCGCCGACCAGGCCGATCGCCGTTGGCTACAAGCGCTGGTCTGGCCGGAGAACCGCGGGCAAGCTCAACTGATGACGACCGCACTGAAACTGGCCGCACGTACACCTGTCGAGATTCTAGCCGGGGACGCCGTCGAGCGCTGCCCACAGTGGGCGGAGCGCGTGCCCGGCGGCGAGCCGCGGATCGTCTTTCACTGTGCGACCCGCATGCATGTGCCTGTTGAGCGACGCCCGACGTTCGACCAGGCCATCGACGACCTGGGCCGAGACGGTCCCCTATATCTGATCGTCGACCAAGGCGGGGGGATCACCGTCAGTGGACCCGACGGCCACACTGAGCGGCAGTTCGACGCCGACGGTCACCTCACCTGGGCGAACCCGCACGGGCAGCAGGCGGACACAGCCAGCGATGTGGCGCGAGAGCGGGCAAGGTCGGCCGACGCGCCAAGGCCGGTGCGTTGAGCGTTCAGCACCCTCCATGAGCCGCAGCTCAAGCGGCTTAGTGCTCGCGCACATAGGCGACCGCCTCGGCGGGCGGCACCCCGTCCAGCACGGCCAGGCAAGCCAGCGCGGTGCCGGTTCTGCCGCGGCCCCCGCCGCAGGCGAGCTCCACCCGCTCGTTCGTCGCGCGGTGCCACGCCTCGAGCAGCGCCACTTGAGCGTCCTGCCGGTGCGTGTGCAGCCGGAAGTCCGGCCAGCGGACCCACCGGACTTCCCACGGCGGGGGCCGTGGTCGCTTGCTGAGCAGGTACACCCCGAACTCGGGCAGTGCCTCGTCCAGTTGCGGTCGGCGCAGCCCGCGGCCGCGGACGAGTCGGCCGGAGGGCAGCGACAAGAGGCCGGAAGCCCCTAAACGCCACGTGCTCATGACCGACAAGCTATCCCTGGTGCTGACCTACAGGTGCCGTTGGCACGATCCGCGTGCGGGACGGCGACGATGCCCTTTCCGCCGACCGGCTCTAGCTGGCCCAACAGCGGAGCGGCGCTACTCGGCCGGCGACTACGCGCCGGGGTGCGGCACGCCGAGCCCCCGATGCCGCCGCCGGTCGGTGTGAACCGCCATACTCGTTCGATGGCGACGATCACTGCAGTCCAGCGGTCCGGTCCGGCGATCCGTGCAGCGCTGGCCGAGCACGGTGTCTCTGGACAGTCGACACGATTCGAGAACGAGATGCGTGCCGCACTCACCCGCGCCGCTGGCGATCTCGACCTCGTCGGCGTCGATGCGGTCCTGGGTCGCTGGCACGCGCTAGCCACGATGGCCGCCAACCCACTCTCCGACGACGAACAGGCCCAGGTCGCCCGCGCCAAGGCCGGCGATCTAGCCGGACTGCGCGCGCGCGACGAGCACGGGAACTGGATCACCCTGTAGCCCCCACGACGGGGGACACCAGGATGCCGCGCTACAAGCCAGTCTGGTTGGAGATCGCCGAACAGCAGTACCGCAACCTTCCCGACGGTGTCCGTGAACTTGTCGATCGACGCCTGGCCCAACTTTTCGAGAATCCGACCGCGGACCCGGATGCTGTCTACAACGAAGCGTCGGATCAGTGGAGCATCACGCTCGGCGATCAAGGCTTCCTGTTCTTCGCCGTGGTCCGGGACCCGGCCACGGTGATTGTCCTGCGGCTGGTAGTGGGACTCGGATAGCGGCAGCCACTACGGCCTGAGTGAACAAGATCGACACGTTCCGCAAGCCGTTCGGCAATCGGACAGACGGTCGTGGGACGCGGGGCAGTGTGCTGGCGTGGCAGCATGCGGGGGTGCCCGCAGCTGCTGTGCTTGAGGTGACGCGGCTGGAGCGGCTGCACGTGGGTGGTGCGGCTGTTGACGGGGTCGACCTGTGCGTGTCGGCGGGTGAGTGCGTGGCCGTGTTGGGCGCGAACGGGTCTGGGAAGTCCACGCTGTTGCGCCTGGTCACTGGGCGGGACCTGCCGTCCTCGGGTCAGGTTCGGCTGCAGGGGGATCTGGTGACGCCGGCTCGGCCCGGCCTGCGCGCTGCTGTGGCGTCGGCCGGTGATGACAGCGCCAGCTATCCGGACCTGACGGTGCGCGAGCACCTGGAGCTGGTGGCGACGGCGCACGGCGCGGGAGCCCAGGTCGGCGTCACGGTGGAGGCGGCGCTGGGGGAGTGGGAGCTGGCCGGCTGCGCCGATGCCTTCCCGTCCACTCTGTCGGCTGGGCAGCTGCAGAAGCTGTTCCTGGCGGCCGCGTTCGTCCGGCCCCGCGAGCTGCTCGTCCTGGACGAGCCCGAGCAGCGGCTCGACCTGCGGATGCGCAGGCGGCTGGCCAGCCGCCTGCAGCGGGAGACCGCGGACGGGGTGGCTGTGCTGGTCGCCACGCATTCTCGTGAGTTGGCTGAGCAGGTCGCCGACCGGGTCCTGGTCTTGGAGCAGGGCCGTGTGACGCACCTGGGTGCTACCCGGACGGTGCTGGCCGACCTGGACCGCAACGAGGCCAGCGGCTTGTGACCGTAGGGGGTGTCCGCTCGAACCGGCCGGTGGCCTCTGACGCCGACGTCGCGCGGCACCTTCGCCGGTTGCGGGGTGGCAACCGAGCTGTCCTGACCCGCTCCCAGGTCGCGTACGTGGCCTACCTGCTCGGCCTGGTGTTGCTGTGGGCCGGCCTGCCCGCGGTCGGCGCCGTGCGTGCCCTGCTCGACCCGGGCTTCCCGCTGCTCGGCGACCCGGTGGGTGCTGCCGCGGCCGCCCCTGTGCTGCTCGTCGCCGTGCTTGCCGGGGCGATGCTGCTGGGCCTGCGGCTCGCGACCTGGCAGGGACCGCTGCTGGTGTCCGCAGCGACCATCGCGTGGTACCTCACGCTGCCCGTCGACCGAGCCGCGGCGCTGCATACCCCGCTGCTGCGCGGGCTGCTGGCGATGACGGCAGTGGGCCTACTCGCCGGGGCAGTCCTGGGGTTGCTCCTGGCCTCAGCGACTGCCGCCTCGGCGCCGCCGACGGTCGTTGCGGCCTCCAGCGGCGCAGCGCTGCTGGGCCTGCTGACAGCCAGCGTCGGGCTGTTCGTGGAGCGTGGGACCAGAGCGACACGGGCGGTGATCACCGGCTCGCCGTTCGGCACCGCGGTCGTGCTCGCGACGTCCGCGCTGGGTGTGGCGGCCTTCCGGGGCGTCGATGTTGGTCCGGTGGGGGAGGTGCTGCTCTGGTCCGGTCCGTGGGGCTGGGCCGCGCAGCCGGCGCTGGCCGCGGCGACCGGCTCGGCCCCGCTGTGGCCGGTCGCACTCGGGCTCCTCGTCATCCTCACGACGACAACAACCGTCGGCGCCTGGCGGACCGCGGGTGAGGTGCCCGACGGGGTGCTGCGGGCCCGGGCACACGCCCTGTCCTCCTTCGGAGCAGGGTTGTACCTCGGCGAGCCGCGTGACGCCCGGCTCGCGGCCCGCCCGGCGCCAACCGGGCGTGCCCGTCAGGCGCGACTGCGCCCGCCCCGCAACCCGCACCTGGTCGTGGTGTGGCGGGACGCGCTGCACCTGCGCCGGGCACCCGCGCGGGTGGCGGCTGCGGCCGGCTACCTGCTGGCGGCGGCGATGCTGCTGGACGCGGGCGCCCCACCGGGCTGGACGGCGGTAGGAGCCGCGCTGCTGGTCCACGGAGCCGCCGGACAGCTGCTGGAGACCGCGCGCCTGGACGCCGACGACCCGCGGCGCACCCAGCTGTTCGCCTGCGATAGCGGTCGGGTCGCGGTGCAGCACGCCGCGCTCGCCACAGCCGTCCGCATCCTGCTGGGCTGGACCGTGGCCGCAGTGGCCGCCGGCGCGGGTGGCGTAGCACCCGATCAGCTTCTGCTGCTGATGACCCTGATCCCCGCGCTGGCACCCGTCCCGGTCGTCGCCGGACTGCTCAGTGCCTACAAGGGTCGCCCCCCGCTGCTCCTGGCGGTCAGCGGCGACGAGCAAGGCCCGATGGCGCTGATGGGCTGGTACCTCATCGGACCCCTCACCAGCCTGAGCCTCCTCAGCCCACTCGGGCTGCTGCCCGCGTCCGTCGACACGCACATCCTGGTCCTGACGGCGCTGATCACCGGCGTGGCTACCTTCACGGTCGGCCTCGCCGCAGTCGCGCGTCGCGCCCGACGCCTCGACGACTCGTAAGCAACCAGCTGAGAACACCCCTCGCTCAAGGTCGTGCTACACCCGATCGTCCACGGGACGGTGTCCCGATGGCCGTTCCTCATCTGGTATCGGGGCACCGAGACGGCCGGGGGGACCGTCAGGGACCGCCTTGAACGGAGGGTCGAGTCCCACGTCACGGGAGAGCCGGCACATCTCCTATTGGACAGGAAACCATTCGGTGTCCTATTGTGATGTCGCACCAGCACCGGAGAACCGGATCCACACCCGACAAGGAGCAACCGCCATGACCACCACCGCCGCCACACCCACCACCATCAGTGATGTTCGGACCATCGCCGTCAACGTCACTGATCAAGATGCGGCGCTTGACTTCTACGTCGGCACCCTCGGCTTCGAGGTCCGCATCGACGGCCAGGCCACACCGACGATGCGTTGGGTCGAGGTCGCCGCTGCCGACGCGTCGGTGACGATCGCACTGATGGCCGCAGAGGCCAGCGGTCGAGTGGTCGACACAGGAATCCGCTTCGCCGTCCCCGATGCCGAACGAGAGCACGCCGAGTTGCGCCGCAAAGGCGTCACTGTGGGCGATGTTCTGAGCTGGGAGGGTGTGCCCCCGATGTTCACCTTCGACGACCCTGACGGCAACCGCTTCTTCGTCGTCGAGGCCGGGCGATGAGCCCGGCACTCGACCGCAGCTTCACCGCGAGATTGCAGACCAGCGCGGCTCCGGGGGGATGGACCTACGTTGCAACCGACTGGACCGCCGAGTTCTTCGGCACCCGTGGCCTGGTGAGAGTGGCCGGGACCGTGGACGGACGGCCGTTCAAAGGATCGTTCATGGCGCTCGGGGACGGCACCCACAAGCTGCCGATCCGCGCGGACCTGCGCAAGCAGCTCGGCAAGCGCACCGGCGACGAGGTCACTATCCACCTCGACGAACGCCGCAGCTGAGCCGACAGCGACCAGCGAGCACTGGGGAAGGACCGCATGGAACCCGTGTTCCGGGCACTGGCTGACCCGACGCGCCGTGCGCTGCTCGACTCGCTACTCGTCGAGGACGGGCAGACTCTGGCCGCGCTCACCTGCGCCCACGACATGACAAGGGTCGCAGTCGCCAAACACCTCGGGATCCTCGAAGGCGCCGGTCTCGTGGTCGCCAAGCGGTCCGGCCGCGAGAAGCACCACTACCTCAACGTCGTGCCGATCCGGCGGCTGCACGACCGTTGGATCACCAAGTACACCGGGAGCTGGGCAGCCGGCCTGTCCGATCTCAAATCGACCCTGGAGATCACGATGGAGAAAGTCTTCGAGATCTACATCCGAACGACCCCCGAGAAGCTCTGGCACGCGATTACCGATCCCGAGACCCGAGCCAAGTATCAGTTCGGCGCCTCGGTGCACTCCGACTGGTCGCAGGGATCGACGTTCACCACGACCCACCCGCGGGCCGAACGGGAGCTGAGCCGCGGCGAGAATCTCGTCGTCGACGCGCCACGCCGACTCGTGCAGTCGATGGTCACTACCTGGAGCGATGACGTCGAAGCGCAGGGAACCACCCGCGTCACGTGGGAGATCGAACCAGTCGGGGACTCATGCAGGCTCACCGTCACCCACGACCAACTCAGTGACGACGCTCCACCTGCGCTTTACGGCGGGTGGCCGATGATCCTGTCGGGTCTCAAGACCTGGCTCGAGACCGGCAACGTCCTCACCACCCCAGGTTCACAGATGTACGGCGACGGCTGACGGCCGACAACGAGCTGATGCAGGCGCACAGAGCGGTCTTCCCGCGGCGGGATCGGCTGCTGGGACAGTGCGCAGGTCAGCCGTGGCCGAGCACGTTGACGACGTTGTCGTCGGGTCGCGGACGAACAAGCGGCGCACTCCCCATAGCTCGTCCGTGAGGGGTGCGCGATGTCGGCCCTCACGGACGGCGACGGCGTCGGCAGCGCCAACGTCGTCGACCTGGATCGAGACGTCCGGAACGACGGGCGCGGTCTCGTCGCGGGTCATCAGGCCGATTTACGCACTCGTCGGCCTGGGTTCGCCGAGGTGACGTTCCAGCCGTGGTCCATCACCGGCTCAAGAGACGCGCCCGTGGAAGCCCTTGGCGTCCTCCCGCCAAGCCCCTTCTGCCGACGGCCGCGTCTGCCGCCTGTCGGTCTCCCTCTTGTTGAACTCCAGCGCCACACCGATCCAGAAGTCGAGGCTCTGGTCCGAGGCGATGGACTCACCGGCGACCGAGATCCAGCTTTCGCCCATCGCTCGCCCGGCACCCATCTCGGCAGGTTGTGCTCCTGCGGTTGTCAGCAGTTCGTCGCTCCGGTCGGGATCGGTGCGTACGAGCAGCCCGCCATCGCGGCTCGCGCAGACGATCATCCTGTCGTCCACCAGGAACGACAGACCGCCGAACATCTTCACCTCGCGCGACGGTGTCGCTGCCAGCGTGTCGCGGATGCGATGGGTGAGTCCCTCGTCGTAGGCCATGCCGGGTGCTACGGCTGCGGCGGCGGGCCGAAGGAGAGGCGGTCGAAGACGAGCCGGCTCTCGACGATCTTGCCGTCGCGGATGGTGAAGTGCTCGGCGGCTGGCGCCGTGCTGGTCACGGCCGTGTGCGGGTAGTAGAAGAGCAGTGCGTGCTCGTCGTCGCCGAAGCCCGCAACGTCGGTCAATCCGGTCATCATCTGGCTGAAGCCACCCAGGTAGATGCGATAGGCGTCCTTCCCCGTGATGTCACCGCCCGGTGCCCGGCAGAGGATGTCGTCGGCCACGTGCGCGAAGACGCCGTCGAGGTCTCCGCTCGTCCACGCCCGGTGGTACGCCGAGGCAGTCTCGAGTGCGGTGGGCGGGGGAGTGCTGGTCACGACGTCTCCTTCAGCAGGCTCACCGGAGCGGGTGATTCTCACGCTAGAGCACACACCGGCTAATGTACAAGTGTATACTTGTGCTATTGTCTGGAGACGAACCGACCGAGCGGAGCGAGCATGACGGCAGATCCCGCACTCGACCGGTCGTTGCGCGCCTTGGCCGATGCGAACCGTCGCGTCATCCTCGCCGTGATCCGATCCCGGCCACAGCCGGTCGGGGAGATCGCTGACGAGGCCGGCCTGTCCCAGCAGTCGGCCTCGCACCACCTGCGTGTTCTGCGCACGGCAGGTCTGGTGATCGAGACCCGCGCTGGAACTCGACACCTGTTCGCGGTCAACATCGACGGCTTCGCGGCGGTCCGCTCCTACGTCGACGACTTCTGGCCCGCGCACCTGGCGGCTCTGCGGGCCGCCGTCGAGACCGGACGGCGTGAGTCCGATCGCTGAGTACACGACCTCAATCGAGATCCAGGCCAGTCCAGAGGAGGTGTTCGAGTACCTGGTGACCCCCGAGGGGATGACGGCGTGGATGGGTCAGTGGGCGAGCCTCGATCCTCGTCCCGGAGGAACGTTCCAGGTCGACATCGCAGGCTCACCGATCCGTGGCAGCTACCTTGAGGTCGATCGGCCCCATCGGGTCGTCATGTCCTGGGGAGTGGCGGGCAGCGCCGACTTCCCACCTGGTGCCTCGCGGGTCAGCGTCACCCTGGTCGCAACGGCACGCGGCACACGGGTCGACCTGGTGCACAGCGGGCTACCCGACGTCCTGATCGCCGGACACACCGACGGCTGGGCCCACTTCCTGCCGCGCCTGTCCGTCGTCGCCGAAGGAGGCGTTGCCGGAGACGACAACTGGACGCCGTGGCCGAGGGACACCGGCTGACCGAACCGAGCTGGCGGCCCGCATGTCGATCGGCTGTGGGACGACCGCCGCGCCTGTGACCGGTCCGCCGTCGTCTTACGAGACGTCTCGGCCCTCCCTGCGGGCGACCCTTACCAGACGATCAGCGGCGATGAGCCCGATCGGCACGCCGAGGACCACCAGGGCCAGTCCAACCTGCAGGCACCGGCTTAACTTAACTGGCGACGGGAGAGCAGTCCCTGCCGGTAGGACTGCAGCAGATGCCGACTCGTGACCGGAAGCACCAGCGTGACGGCGGTGACCACACACCTCGCCATGGCGACAGGAAGGACACGTGTCCCCTGAGCAGCGCTCCGGCCAAGAGTGCCGGTGGGGGTCAGGGGGCATCGTCAGTCGTGATCGCCCGCGGCTGTCCAGCGGTCGTTGTCGCAGCCCCTGCCTAGGGTCCTCGCCAGACGGTCAAGGGAGATCGCGTGGAGCTGGGATCGGCACGAGAGCTGAAGTCAGTGCTGCTGGGCGGGCTGCGTCCGACCGTGCGGGCGGCCGCGGAGATCGAGGCGATGACGGTCGCCGTCGGGGTGGCACCCCGTCCGCAGGGCTACGGCCTGGCGGTCCGCGTCTCGTCCGCCGACGCCCTGCAGCTCCCCGCGATGGAGGACCTGCTGAGGCGCTACGCGACGGAGACCGACGTCCGTGTGATCGGCTTGGTGCGGGCAGCCACGGCTTCCGCCGCCAGCGAGCAGCCCGGTCCGGGGGGACGGGCTCGGCGCCCTGCCGACCGCCTCCTGCGCCCCGGCACGTCTGTGGCCCATCCTGACGTCACGGCCGGCACGCTCGGAGCCTTCGTGCGGGACCAGGACGGCCGCGTGCTGCTGATCAGCAACAACCACGTCCTGGCCGACACCGACCGCGCCCGGGTCGGTGACCCGGTCCTGAGCCCGGGCCCCGCCGACGGAGGCCGCCGCGACGTCGACCGCGTGGCGACGCTGACGTCCTTCGAGCCGCTGTCCGTGGACGGCAACCTGCTCGACCTCGCCGTGGCCGCCCTGGACGACGGGGAGCGCGTCGGAGGCAACACCGTGCCGGAGGGCGAGCTGTCGCGGGTCGCGCAGGACCTCCTCGACGGGCTCGCCGTCGCCAAGGTCGGTCGGACGACCGGCCACACGACCGGCACGATCACGGCTGTCGAGCTCGACGGCGTGACGGTCGACTACGGCCGCGGTGACCTGTTCACCTTCGACGACTGCATCGAGGTCGAGGGCGACGCCGGGGCGTTCAGCGAGGGCGGTGACAGCGGCAGCGTCGTCTACGGCCGGGAGGCGGTCGAGGCGGCCGGGCTGCTGTTCGCCGGGTCCACCACCGGTGGCGCCGGCGGCGCTGGCCTCACCTTCTGCAACCCCTTGGCCCTGGCGCTCCGGACGGTCGGCGTCACCCTGCTCTGAATGTCCCGCGCCCCCGGCCCCGCGCGACATATCGGAATCCCCAGGGGCAGGCTCCTGTGGATTCCGCTTCGAACGGAGGGTGGCGGACGGCGGGTGACGGCTCGGCCTTGCTGCGTCCTCGGTGGCCTGCTCTCATGGAGGACGGCGCCGCTGCGCCGACGAGAGCCGGGAGGTGGGGCCGTGACCGACCGCGACGCCGCTCGCGCGGCCAAGTCGCAGGTGCGACAGCTCTGCCAGGGACACCCGTCGGTCAACGGGATCGGCCTGCGCCGTGACGGCGAGGTCGGCTGGGTGGTCAAGGTCAACCTCGCGGGCGAGGATCCCGGACTGCGGCAGAGCCTGCCCACGCTGGTCGACGGCGTCCGCGTGGACATCACCGTCGTCGGGCCGGTCCACGCCAAGACGGAGTGAGGTGGCTGCGCTAGCGCGGTCTCTGCTCGCGGCGTAGCGGGCCGGACGTCGCCGAGCGCGCCCGCTGGACCGGGGTCGCCATGTGACCGGCAGACTGCGGCCATGACCTCGCCGCTGTGGATGCTGATCACGACGTACGTCCGACCCGAGGCGGAGGTCGACGCGCTGCTCGCCGAGCACGTCGAGCACCTGGAGCGCCAGCGCGCCGCCGGTCGCTTCCTCGCCTGGGGCCGCCTGGTCCCGCGCACGGGCGGCTTCATCCTCGCGCGGGCGGCGCACCGCGACGAGATCGACGCGGTGCTGTCCGACGACCCGTTCACCAGCGGCGGCGTGGCGACCTGGACCGTGCACCAGCTCGCACCTACGGGCGGCGACCCACAGGTGCTGGCCGGACTCGGCGTCCCACCCGCGTAGTCGGACCTCAGTCGTCCGCGCCGCCGTCGGGCTGGTCGACGTCCGGCGCGTCCGGCGTACGTCCGTCCTCCGCATCGGCCCCGCCCTCCGGCTGGTCGACGTCGGGCGCGCTGGGGGTCCGCCCCTCCGGCTGCTGCTCGGTCACGTGCTGCTCCTGTCGTCGGCTGCTGTCGTCGCTGCTGTGCCCCGCCCGGCGGGGGACGACACGGTCGGCTCCGGCAGGATCACCTCGTGCGCGCCGTCGTCAGTCGGGTCCTGTCCGCGTCGGTCACCGTCGACGACGAGGTGGTCGGGGAGATCGGGGTGGGTCTGCTCGTGCTGCTCGGCGTGACCCACGACGACGGACCGGCGCAGGTGCAGACTGCCGCGCGCAAGCTGCACGAGCTCCGGCTGCTGCGCGACGAGCGCTCCTGCGCCGAGACCGGCGACCCGCTGCTGGTCGTCAGCCAGTTCACGCTGTACGGCGACACGCGCAAGGGGCGGCGCCCGTCCTGGACCGCCGCGGCCCCGGGTGCGGTCGCCGAACCCGTCGTCCACGCGGTCGTCGAGGCTCGGCGGGCGCGGGGCGCCACCGTCGAGACCGGCCGGTTCGGCGCGATGATGGCGGTGGCGTCGGTCAACGACGGGCCCTTCACCCTGGTGCTCGACGTCTGACGGGGGAGACTGATCACCATGGCCCTGCCGAGCGCGTCCTACTCGATCACCGTGCGACTGGAGGTGCTGGCCGACCCCACCTCCGTCGGCATGCTGACCACCGCTGTCGGCAGCGTTGGCGGGGTGGTCACCGCCCTTGATGTCGCCGAGTCGCACGCCGACTCCATCGTCATGGACGTGACCTGCGCGGCGACCGATCAGACGCACGCGGAGGAGCTCACCGCCGCGCTGCGGGAGCTGCCCGGCGTGACGGTCCGCAAGGTCAGCGACCGCACCTTCCTGCTCCACCTCGGAGGCAAGATCGAGGTGCGGTCCAAGGTGCCGCTCAAGACCCGCGATGACCTGTCCATGGCCTATACGCCGGGAGTGGCACGGGTCTGCCTGGCTATCGCCGCGCACCCCGACGACGCCCGCCGGCTCACGATCAAGCGCAACTCCGTGGCGGTCGTGACCGACGGGTCCGCCGTCCTGGGACTGGGAGACCTCGGCCCCGCCGCGGCGATGCCGGTCATGGAGGGCAAGGCGGCGCTGTTCAAGCGCTTTGCCGACATCGACGCCTGGCCGATCTGCCTCGACACGCAGGACGTCGACGAGATCGTGCGAACCGTGCAGCTGATCGCCCCCGGCTTCGGCGGGATCAACCTCGAGGACATCGCCGCCCCCCGCTGCTTCGAGATCGAGCGACGGCTGCGGGAGCTGCTCGACATCCCGGTCTTCCACGATGATCAGCACGGGACCGCCATCGTGGTGCTCGCCGCCCTCACCAACGCGCTGCGCGTCGTCGGCAAGGACCTCACCATGGTGCGGGTCGTGCTGTCTGGGGCCGGTGCCGCGGGCTCGGCGATCGCCCGGTTGCTGCTCGAGGCGGGCGCCACCTCGCTGGTGCTGTGCGACATCGCCGGCGCGGTGCACCCAGGCCGGCCCGGTATGGACCCCAACCTCGCCTGGCTGGCCGACCACACCAACCCTGAGGGGTTGACCGGGACCCTACGCGAGGTGCTCGCCGGGGCCGACGTCTTCATCGGCGTCAGCGCGCCCGGCATCCTCAGCGGCGCCGACATCGCCACGATGGCGACGGGTTCGGTGGTCTTCGCGCTGGCCAACCCCGACCCCGAGGTGGACCCTGCCGAGGCGCGTCGGCACGCCTCCGTCGTGGCGACCGGCCGGAGCGACGAGCCGAACCAGATCAACAACGTCCTGGTCTTCCCGGGCGTCTTCCGCGGTCTGCTCGACGCGCACGCCCGGGACATCGACCTCCCGACCGAGGCCGCGGCGGCGAAGGCGCTGGCCGACGTGGTGGGACCGGACGAGCTGAACGCGTCGTTCATCGTGCCGAGCGTGTTCGACCCGGCCGTGGTCGAGGCCGTCGCGGCGGCGGTCAGCAAGGCCGCTGCCGGTCATTGAACGGGACTTCCGTCCCTTGCGCCGGCCTGGTTGCGGGCGAGAATCATCAGGATGACACCTCGCCCCCGCACCGGTCTGGTGGCGCTCCTGACGCTGCTCGGTCTGCTCCTCACGTCCGTGCCGGCCGCCGCCCAGACGGCCCCGACCACCCCTGACCGCTACGGGACCGCAGCCCAGGCCGCTTACGACGCCTTCCCCGCCGGCGCCGACGTCGCGGTGCTGGCCTCGGGTGAGGACTTCGCCGACGCCCTCGCCGCGGCTCCGCTGGCCGCGTTCTACGACGCTCCGATCCTGCTGACCGGTCGCACCGTCCTGCCCCCGGCGACCTCCGCGGCGCTGGCCGAGCTGGGGGTCGCCGACGTGCTGGTCATGGGCGGTACGGCGGCGGTCGGGACGGCCGTCAGCAACGGCTTGGAGCTCGACTACCAGGTGAGCCGGGTCGCCGGGGCGGACCGCTATGGCACGGCGGCACGGGCGGCGCTGGACGCCTTCCCCACCGGCGCCGATGTCGCGGTGCTGGCCTCGGGCGAGGGCTTCGCCGACGCCTTGGCCGCGGCCCCGCTGGCAGCGGCGTACGACGCTCCGATCCTGCTCACGCGCCGGAACAGCACTCCCGCGGTCACGCTGGCGGCGCTGGCCGAGCTGGAGGTCGCGGACGTGCTCGTGATGGGCGGCACGGCGGCGGTCGGGACGGCCGTCAGCAACGGCTTGGAGCTCGACTACCAGGTGAGCCGGGTCGCCGGCGCGGACCGCTACGGCACAGCGGCGCAGGCGGCACGGGATGCGTTCCTGACCGGTGCGGACGTGGCGGTGCTGGCGTCCGGGGAGGACTTCCCCGACGCGCTGGCGGCAGGGCCGTTGGCTGCGGCGTACGACGCGCCGCTCCTGCTCACGGGCCGGGACGTCACGCCGGCGGTCACTCTTGCGGCGCTTGCAGGTCTCGGGGTCGCCGACGTGCTCGTGATGGGCGGGCCGGCTGCCGTCTCCACGGAGGTCACGAACAGACTCGAACTCACGTACCAGGTCAGTCGGGTCGCGGGCGGGTCAGCAGAGCAGTTGGCTGTCGAGGTCTTCTTCGCCAACAGCGGCCTCGGCGACCCGTGCGGCCAGGTCTTCCCGGTCTCCCGGACGGTCGCCGCCGCGGCCCCGCTGCGACCGACGCTCGAAGCGCTGCTGGCGGGCCCGTCCGCGGCCGAGCAGGCGCTGGGCTACGAGGGCTGGTTCTCCGCCGAGACCGAGGCGCTGCTGCGGGACGTGCGGGTCGACTCCGGCGTGGCTCACGTGGACCTCGAGGCCCAGCTGCGCACCGTCATCCCCAACGCGTCGACGTCGTGCGGCTCGGCCGGGTTGCTCGCCCAGCTCGACCAGACGGTGACGCAGTTCCCCACGGTCATCGAGCCGCGCTACTCCCTCGGTGGCGACGAGGCCGCCTTCTACGAGTGGCTGCAGCTGGTTCCGCCGACCTGACTGGTCGGTCCGTACGCTGGCCCGATGGCGGTTCTCGTGGACCCGGCGGTCTGGCCGTTCAGGGACATGCTGTGGGCGCACCTGGTCAGCGACGTGTCCTACGCCGAGCTGCACGCGTTCGCCGTGCTGCTGGAGGTGCCGCGGCGTGCCTTCCAGGGCGACCACTACGACGTGCCCGCCTACCTCCGGACTCGCGCTCTCGAGCTCGGGGCCGAGCCTGTCCCGGCACGGGAGCTTCTCAGCCGTCTGAAGGCGGCGGGGTTGCGTCAGTACCGGGTGCGCTGACCGCCTCCAGCTCCTGCAGCTCGGTAGCGATGTTGCGCTCGGCCGGCTGCTGCCACCGGCGACGGCCCTCGCGCGTGCTGAACAGCTGCGTGCCCCGGAGACGCCGCAGGACTTCGGCGCGGCCCTCGCGGAAGCCGGGGTCGTCGACGTGCGCGTACTCCTCACGCACAGCCGCGGCGTACGCCCGGTAGCGCTCAGGCTCGGAGCCCAGGACGGCGAGGTCAGCGTCGCAGAGCATCCCGCCCTGGGCGTCGTCGGGGTCGGGATGGTGGGTGGCCGTGAGACGGACCAGCCGGGTGACCGTGGCGGTGACGGCGCGCGGTGCGCACAGCCTGGGGAGCGCGCCGGCCGCGAGGTCGGCGCTGCGCTCCTCGTTGTCATCGGCCCTCGGGTCGTAGACGGCGTCATGGAAGTAGGCGGCGAGCACCACCGGCTCGGGCGGGGCCGCGTGCCCGGCGAGCCGGTCGAGGGAGTGCAGCACGTCGGCCAGGTGGTGGGTGTCGTGGTAGCGGCGGTGCGGCTCGGCGTAGCGCCGGAGCAGGTTCTCACCGGCCGCGACGACGTCGTGGTCGCTGCGGCCCCACAGCGTGGTCCAGCGGCGCAGCAGGGCGGGAGACGGGTCGTCGTTCATCCGGCCCTCCTTCCCTGTCGAAGTGCTCGAGGGGCGTGCCAGGCGTCCGGCTCAAGTGTCGTAGCCGTCGTAGAAGCCGCGTCCGCTCTTCACACCCAGTCTGCCCTCCGCGATCATCTCCCGGAGCAGTCGCCGCGGTCCCTCCGGGAGCCCTTCCCTCTCAGCGGCATAGTGCTCCTCGATGTCCAGCACGACGTCGAGCCCCACCGCGTCCATCCGCTGGAACGGGCCCCGGTCGGCGCCGAGGTTCATCCGGAACAGCTCGTCGACCTCCTCGGGGGTCGAGACGCCCTCTGCGACGACCGCGAGCGACTCCCTCTTGATCGCCGCCCAGACCCGGTTGTAGATGAAGCCGGTGCTCTCGCGCCGGACCTCGAACGGCACCAGCCCGTACGACGGCAGGACCGCCAGGAGCAGGTTGACGACCTTGGGGTCGGTCAGCCCGCAGGACATCACCTCGACGGCGTTGCGGTCCGGGGGCATGTAGAAGTGCGTGTTGACCAGCAGGTGTGGCCGGGTGACCGCGTCGGCGAACCGGCTCGTCGGGTAGGACGACGAGTTGCTGGCGAGGATCGCGTCTGCCGGCGCCACGCGGTCGAGCTCGCCGAAGACCTCGCGCTTGAGCTCCAGCCGCTCCGGCACCGCCTCGACCACCAGCCACGCGTCGCCGACAGCGGAGGTGATGTCGTCCGCGGCCGTGACCCGGCCGGCGACGGCGTCGGGCGTGCGCTCGACGAGCCCGGGGAGCTGCTGCACGACGTAGGCGACAGCGGCGGCGCGTTGCTCGGCTGACGGGTCGGTGATCCGCACCTCGCCGCCGCGAAGGGCCATCATCAGCGCGATGCGGCGGCCGAGCGTGCCGGCCCCCACCAGAGCCACGGGACGCAGGGCAAGGTCGGTGGGGACGCTGGTCATGGGGCTCCTGTGGTCTCGGATTGGGCGCCGTCCTGCCCGCCCGTCTCATCAGTCCGCCGGCGTGGCCGGGTGCGCAGCCAGATGTCGAAGAACCTACCCAGCCCCTGGCCGGAGACCTGTCGTAGACGGCCTCGACGTCCTCACTCGTCAGCGCCGCGCCCCTGCCGGCGCACGGACCACCGAGACGCTCAGGACGGCGCCGGCCAGCGCCACAGCGGCTGCCAGGAGGAAGGCGGGTGTGAAGCTGCCCGTTGTCTCCGCCAGCCACCCACCGAGCTGAGGTCCGCACAGCTGTGCGAGTCCGAAGGCGAGCGTGCACCGTCCGAAGGCGCCGGCGAACTCGCGCGGAGTGAGCGAGTCGGCGAGGTGGGCCGAGATGACTGCAGGGAGGCCGGACATCATGAGTCCGAACGTCAGCGCGGACAGGACGGCCAAGGGCAAGGTGCCCAGGGGCACGACAGCGATGGACAGTGCCATCGCCAGGTAGCCGAGCACCAGGCTGCGTCCGCGACCCCACCGGTCGGAGAGGGGGCCAAGCAGGATGCCGCCGACGATGAGCGTCACCCCCACGAGCGTGTAGACGGCGGAGGCGCTGCCCCGGGACAGTCCGGCGTCGTCCTCGAGCGCCACCACCAGGTAGGTCGTGTAGACCGAGTACGCCAGGCCGTACGCCGCGTAACCGCCCGCGAGACCGAACCAGCCCGGTACGCGCCGCAGGGCCCCCGACCTCACCGGCGCGGCGTCGTCGCGGTGCGGGCCCGGGCGGAGGAAGCGCACGCAGAGCGCGAGGGCGACCGCAGCCAGGACCGCCTCGACGAGGTAGACGGTGCGCCAGCTCGCGTCGCCACCGGAGGAGTGCAGGGCGGCCGCGAGACCGCTCGCGAAGACGATGCCGGCGCCGATGCCGGACCCGGCCAGCCCGATCGCTGCCCCGCGACGGGCCGGGCGCACGACCGAGCCCGCCAGCCCGGGTGCGGGTACCCAGATGAAGGCGCCTGCGAAGCCCGTCACCGCGAGGCCGATCCCGAGCACCAGTGCGCTCTCGGCCTGCCACAGGAGGAAGAGCCCGGTCGTCGTTCCTGCCAGGCCCCACCGGATCATGACTGCGGGGGCAGTCCGACGGGCCAGTGCGCTCACCGCGATCACCCCCAGCAGGTACGCCGCGACGTTCGCCGTGCCGATGAGGCCGGCGAGGGCGTACGACTGGAGCAGGTCCGTGTCGATCGCCGGCAGCAGGAGTGCGTACGTGAAGCGTCCGAAGGCCTGGGCCACGCCGGAGGCGAGCGCGATCAGTGCCACCAGGCTCCGTGGGCGGAGCCGGGGCTGGACGGTCGACAAGGTCCTGTGCCCTCCTCGGTCGGCGGTCCTGCGCGGTGGTGGCCTCATGGTTGCGGGCGGGTCGGTGGCGGGTCCGCGGCGGGTCACGGGCCGGCGTGACCGCGTCGTCTCGTCGCAACACGAGCCGCAGGAAGTGTGCGCGTGAGGGCAGCAGGCCCCGTCCGGGGGGTGCCCGGACGGGCGCTTACTGCGTCTGTGGACAGCTTCGGGTTCTCCACAGATGCGACAGGGGGTGTTGACGCGACCCGGCCCTCGTGCAGCGAGAACCGCCTCCCCACAGTGGAATTCGTCTACGACGGTCTTGCCAAGGATCGTCTGTCGAGGTAGTGTTCGAACAGACGAGCGAAGGGTGGGGTTGGTGATGACGGTGCAGGACGACACGTCGGGGAGGAGTGACGGGGAGGCGTTCTTCGCCCGCATCGACGCGCTGGGTCCGCGCGTGCCGCCGCCTCCGCACTGCCACGCCGGGTGGGAGTCGTTGTTCGCCGAGACCGAGGTGACGCCCGGGAAGGCGACCGGCGGTGACGGGGCCGACCGGGCGGCTGCCTGCACTGGCGAGGGGGCGGATTCAGACGGCGGCCCTGCTCACGACAGCGGCACCAACGACGATGCTGCTGACGTCGGCGTCACCGACGGCGACGCGAACGACCGAGCCGCGACGGACCGAGCCACCGCCACCGAAGCGGACGCGGACGCGGCCGTGAACGTAGCCGGCGTTCCTGCACCGGAGCCGCAGGCCGTTCCTGCACCGGAGCCGGAGGCCGCTGCGGTGCCGCCTTCGGTGGTGGTGTCGGGGCCGTTGCGGGCGTTGGTCGCGGCGGTGTCGGGGGTGGCCGGGCAGGACCCGACCGAGCTGCCGGCAGCGCAGGCGTTGGGGGAGGCCCGGCTGCTGATGAGGGAGGTCGAGCGGTTGCGGACCGTCTCGTTAAGCCGGATCAGTGATGTCGAGACCCGCAAGCTGCACCGGCTCGAGGGCGCCGGGTCAGCCGCGGCCTGGGTCGCGCAGCAGCAGACCTCGCTGGACCGGACCGAGGTGGCGTTGGCCCGCCGGCTCAGCAGCTTCGCCCTGATCAGCCAGGCGTTGCGCACCGGCGGGTTGGCGATGCGCGTCGCGGCCCGGCTCGCGGC
>Ga0105047_10004700_pt1 | contig 23692 bp, 18 predicted proteins | sample MAT04_FD_78384 | JGI IMG/M metagenome (GOLD analysis project Ga0105047, IMG submission 78384) | Freshwater microbial communities from Lake Fryxell liftoff mats and glacier meltwater in Antarctica - MAT-04 (megahit assembly) | ecosystem: Environmental > Aquatic > Freshwater > Ice > Liftoff... | reverse complement strand
TGTCGCCGTCGAGCAGGTACACCTCTGCGCCGCCGGGCCCGCCCGCTCCCAACGGGCGAGCGCGCCGTGCTCGCCGTCGATGGTGAAGGGCTGCGTGCCGGCGACCCCGAACACGCCGGTCAGGACGTCGCCGCTGATCAGATACGGCGCGCGGTGATAGTACGCGCCGGTGACGACGCCGAGCTTGTCTTGGTGAAGTCGCAGGTCACGCCGCTCTCGACGTTGCGCACGCGCTGGCTGCCGATATCGTAGCGCAGCTCGGTGAACGCGCCGATGAACGGCAAGACGCCGTAGAGCGAGAGCTGATCGAGGTCGAGGATCTTGTGGCCGGCATCGAGCAAGTTGAACGTGAAATCGAAGCCGAACGTCACGTAGTCCTCGTACGAGGTCTGCGCGGCGAGGAGGAAGTTGACCATCTTGGTGCTCCCGGCTCCCCGCTGGCGGTCGACCATGCCGAGCCCGATGGAGAGCTCGTAGCCCCACCCTTTGTCGCGCGCGTCGGCTCGACGAACGTGAACCCGTAGCTGAAGAAGTCGTAGCTCGCGTCGGCGCCCGGGATTTCTCGGCACGATCGCCCCTTCGCGCAGGAACACCGGCGTCGCTGCGAGGGTCACGCTCACGGTCGCGGTGGCGGGCCCTTCCCACACGGCGCCGGACTCGACGTCCAGCCAGGCCCCGGTCGGGAAGCGCACCGCGCGGTGGGTCGCGCCCTCCTCCACCACGGGCGCGATCATCACGAACGGGCCGAGCATCGCCTGGTCGCCGACCGTGCGCAGCGCGCGCTCCTCGAACAGCTCGTAGACGAACGGACGCAGCACGGGCGCCCCGGTCGCGGCGTGCTCGGCGAACAGCACCTCGAGGTACGGCAAGAGCGCGTAGCGTTCCGCGAGGCGCGCCCTCGAGATGTCGAGCACCTCCTGACCGAAGCTCCAAGGCTCCTGATCGCGCACCCCGCGCGTCACGTGGGCACGAAAAAATGGTGAGTACACGCCGAGCTCGAGCCAGCGCGGGTACAGCTCGGGCGTCGCGTTCCCGGAGTAGCCGCCGACGTCGCTGCCCACGAAAGGCACGCCGGAGAGGCTCATTCCGAGCAGCATCGGCAGCGTCTGCTGCAAGGTCCACCACGCGCTCGGCGCGTCGCCGGTCCACACCGCGGCGTACCGCTGGATCCCGGCGTACCCCGCGCGTGAAAGGACGAACGGCCGGCGATACGGCGCGAGCAGGCCGTCGAACGTCGCCTGCGCCTGGTGGTTCGCATAGACGTTGTGGATCTCGGCCATCGTCGTCGGCACGCCGTCGCCATCGGCGACCAGCGCGTCGGGCACGGTGGTCTCGCCGCCGCTCTCGGGGAAGGTGGTCGGCTCGTTGACGTCGAGCCAGATGCCGCTGATCCCGCGGACGGTGAGCGCGCCGATCGGCACGCCCTGCGGCGCGGGCGAGTTCGCGGCCCCACCGCTCGGCGAGGTCGTGCGCTACGTGCGCGCGGGCCTCGGCGACGTCGGCGACGGCAGCCTCGCGACCCCGTACGGCGACCTCGAGACCGCGGCCACGGCGTCGCCGCCCGGCACGGTGCTCCTCCTCGGCAAGGGCCGCCACCTCGCGCCGGTCCAGATCGCGCGGCGATTGACGCTGCAGGGCGCCTGCTCCGCGGAGACCGAGCTGGTGACTGACCCCACGGTCGCGATCCACCTCCTCCGGAGCGGCATCGTGCTGCGCGATCTGGCGGTGCTCGGAGGCACGTTCGGGATCGCCGTCGTCGCCGGTGCGTCCGTCGAGCTCGACGGCGTCCGGGCCGAAGGCGGCAGCGAGGCGCAGCTGTACGTGTCCGGCAGCGCGGTGGTGCGCGGCTCCCTGTTTCGCGGCGGCGGATACGCGGTCGTCAACACCGTCGGAGGTTCGCTCGACATCGAGGACAGCGTGCTCGACGAGGCGCGCTTCTCCGCGCTGATCTCGCAGGGCGGCATGCTCACCGCCGATCGCCTCAGCGTCCGCGGCGGCGCGGGCCTGCGCGCGATCGAGGTGAGCAGCTCGAGCGGGGCGATCTCGCGCGTCGATCTGTCGGGCGGGACGTTCGACGCGCTCGACATCATCAGCTCCACCATCGCACTCGACGACGTCGCCATCCGCGGCGATCCCACCGCCGGCCGCGGCCTGTATGTTGGGCAAGGATCGCGCGTCACCGCCAGCGGCCTGTCGATCGCCGACCGCGAGGGCTGCGTCGTGTTCGCCGGCGACCGCACGACCCGCCTCGAGCTCGTCGACACGCGCATCGAGAACAGCCTCGATGGCGGCATCAACATGCTCTGTGCGAATGGCTCGGCCGAGGTGATCGTCCGCCGCGTGCACGTCAGCAACGGCCACAACATGGGCGTCTCGATGGCCGGCAGCTCCCGTCTCGGCGGCGGCGATCTCTGGATCGAGGGCATCGGCAGCAGCACCCGCGCCCCCGGGATGGTGGAGAACGGGCACGGCCTGGTGGGGGCGGGCGGCACGCGCGTCGACCTCTCGCGGGTGCGCATCGAGCGGGTCCGCCAGAACGGTATCTCGGTCTTCGAGCTCGCGGCCACCGCCTCGATCAGCGACGTGGTGCTGCGCGACGTGCGATCGCGCGCGTCACAGGCGGGCGAGGCGATCCGGGTGACCCACGGCGCCCGCGCCGCGTTCTCGCGGGTGCGGGTCGACGTGGCCGGCGGCGGTGCGGTCGACGCCGACGACGAAGGTACCCAGCTCATCGTCAGCGATCTCACGGCCCACGCGCCGAACAGCGGCGTCCACCCGGCGATCGCGGCCTCGGACGGCGCGCTCCTCGAGCTCCACCGCGTGGACGTCGAGGCGCCCGGGGCGCGCGGCATCAGCGTCGACAAGGTGTCGACCGCGGCGATCTTCGATCTGCGTTATGAAGCACCCACCGACGTGATCCCGGGCGCGGATCAGAGCTGCCTCGAGGTCGACGGCGCGATCAGCGGGGCGCGGCTGCGCTTCGAATCCTGCCCGCACATCGCGGTGCATATCGACAACGACGGCACCGGCGCTCTCACCGACGTCGAGGTCATCGGCGGCGGCGCGAAGGCCGGCGTGCAGGCGCAGGGACCGCTGGAGATCGATCGCGTGCGCGTCAGCGGGGTGAGCGGCCCGGGCCTCTTCGTCTCGCGGCCCTCGGACACCATCGCGCGCGACGTCACCGTGATCGGGCCGCAGGGCGCGCTCATCGCCGGCAACGTGACGCTGACCCGGGCGCGCTTCGAGGGTGGGGGGCTCACGGCGGAGGGCGAGGACGACAAGATGGCGACGTTCGAGGACATCGCGGTGAAGAGCGCCGCGATCGGGCTGGTTTTGAGGATGACCGCCGGCGTGGCACGCGCGCGGATCGACGACTCGGCGATCGGCGCGCAGGTCCTGGCGGGCACGGTGGGGATCATCGATCTCGACGTCGCCGGCTGCCCGACCGGGCTGTCGGTCATCGAGTCGGCGGACGCCGACGTGGCGCGCTTTCGCATCGATCGCGCGACCGAGGCGGGGATCTCGCTCAGCGTCGGATCACGCATCGACGTGATCCCGGCGCTCGATCTGTCGCGCGGGACGATCTCCCGATCGCGCGTGGGGATCGACGTCCTGCTCCAGTCGTACGATCTGGCACGCCTGATCCGCGACGTGGCCCTCACCGCGGATCAGGCGGCCATCAAGACCCCGTGAGCTATCCCTTCAGCACCGCGAGCGGCTCGAGGCGCCACACCGGCTCGACCAGATCGGCCTGGTCCTCGATCACCTCGCGCACCTCGCGATAGGCCGCCGGCGCCTCCTCCACCAGATCGCGGATCTTCGTCCGATCGAACACCACCTTGCGCATCACCCGATCGAGCGCCTCGGGCTTGATGCGGTGACGCGCTTCTTTTCGCGTCATCACCCGCCCCGCGCCGTGCGAGCACGAGGCGAACGACGCCGGCGCGCCGAGCCCCCGCACCACGTACGACGCGGTCCCCATCGAGCCCGGGATCAGCCCGAGCTCGCCGAGGCGCGCCGACGTCGCGCCTTTCCGGTGCACGTAGAGCGTCCGCCCGCCGTGCTCCTCCGGCGCGACGAAGTTGTGGTGCACGTCCACCCGCTCCGCCTCGATCGGCGCGCCGCCGGTCGCCTCCGCGATGATCGCCGCCGCTTCTGCCAGCATGCGCGCCCGGTTCGCCCGCGCGAACTCGAGCGCCCAGGCCACATCCGCCACGTACGCGGCGCCGGCCGGGGTCGTGACGTCGAGCGCGCCGAGAACGCCCCCGGCCGCGCGGCGGTGGTGCGCAGCGATCGCGGCGCCGAGCCCGCGCGATCCGCTGTGCACCATCACCCAGAGGCGCCCGATGGTGTCCCGATCGAGCTCCACGAAGTGGTTCCCACCGCCGAGCGTCCCGAGGTGCGCCCCCGCCAGCCGATCGCGCGCCTTCTCCAGCGCGTGCGTGGACAGCGCCGCGCCCATCAGCGCGTCGCTCACCGCGATCCCCTTTCCCCGGTGCGTCGCGTCCCCCACCGGGATCGCGCGCCCCATCGCCTCGAGCCACCGCTCGAGCTCTGCCCGATCGAGCGAGGCCACCTCCACCGACAGCGGCACAGCCGCCATCCCGCACCCGAGGTCGCCGCCGAGCGCGTCGGGCACGACCATCCGCTCGGTGGCGAACACGGTTCCCACCGCTACACCCTCGGCCAAGTGCGCGTCGGCCATCGCCGCCACGTGGTCCACGATCCAGGGCATGCTCGCGAGGCGCTCGAGCTGTCGCACCGTGTCCGGTGCCATCTTCCGCGACCATGCGATCACTCCAGGCATCGCGGGTCCTTCTCGAAGTGAACGTGCGGGACGCGATCGAGCCCGAGCCGATCTGCGATGCACGTGCGCACGAACGGCGACGCCCGAGACAGCGCCTCCGCCGCGGACGCCGGATCCGGCGCCACGAAATGAACGAATACGTGGTGACCGTCGGGCGAGAGATCGATCGCGGTGAGCGACACCTCTTCGATCGACGGGTCCGAGAGCTCGTCGCGGACGACCGCTTCGAGCGCTTCGGACAGCAAGTGACTCAGCCTGGCGTGCCGGTGTCCGGCGCGACGGGATTTTTCCATGTTGCGAGCTGCTCCTGCCGGGCGAGCTCGCGTGCGAGATCGTGCCGGCTTACCGAGGACGGAGGAGAGACGTCATGGCGGATGAGGCACGCATAAGAAGCTCCGAGGAGGATTGGTGTTGTGAGGCATTCTCGATCGAGATGTCAAGCTACGCTCCGATCACGCCCTCTTGCAGGAGCGTGCACAGGATTCGCAGCGTATCGAGACGCGGCATACCGCTGAGCGAGACGAGGTCCTCGTAGCTCACCATCCCGTCGATCTGCGAGAGGATGAAGCCGGCGCGGTGATTGAGGTTCAGCCAGATCAGCTGCTGGCCGGACAGGAGCACGCGCGGAGACGAGTCGAACGGGCCGATCTTCGACGCGTAGATGCTCTCGAGGTGCGCGCGGGTGTCGGCGAGGACATCCTTCGCGTCTTCGTAGATCGGGTGGTTCGTGGGGATCGACTCGAGGAGCTCGAGCGCACCGTCGAAGTCGTGCAGCAGCAGACGCGAGCGCGCGCGCTCTAGAACCGCGGCGGGATCGTGCCCGCTCGCAGCTGCGGAGATGCGGCCCGGCTGGGTGCCGTCGGTGCGCATCACCGGCTTCGAAGGGTTGCGCGGCGGGATCGAGGGCGACGGCTGCGCGACCGGCGGCACCGCGTGCTGCGACAGCGGCGTGCGATCGAGGTGCGGCAACGGGGTGTATTCGGCGACCGCCTGCACGTCGACGTCCTGCGAGAGCGTCATCGCCGACGACTCGGCGGGCCCGAAGTCCCACGGCGTGTTGGCGGCCGGCGCGACGCTGAACACCGCTGGATCGGAGGCGGTCTCGAACGCCGAGAGCGCGAAGTCGATCGCGTTGGGCTGCTCGATGGCGATCGCCTCCTCGGGGTCCTCGACGTTCAGCTCGAAGTCATCCGCGTCGCCCGCCGGCGCCGACGTGGGCTGCGCGCGCGGCGACGACTCGCCCATGATCTCCTCGGCCGACGGCTCGTCCCATCCGGGCGACGACGCGTTCTCGCGATCTTCGTGCGAGAGGTCGAAGGTCCGCGCCTCGGGGATCGCGTTGGCGGGCGTCGAGAACACCGACGGCGGCACGCTGCTCTTGGCCCCGCGCGTGATCGGCATGTGCGGGCGCTCAGGCGGCGGCGGCTCGGAGACGACGTCGAACGAGTCGTCGAACGGATCGCGCGCCACCTCGCGGATCGTCTGATCCGGTAGCTTCACCGGAAACGGCCGCTCGAGCTCGGCGCTCGACGGGAGCTTGCCCGGCTTCCCGCGCTTGGCCTCGGCGCCGAGCGGATCGAGCAGAGCGAGGCCCTCCGGCCCGGTCACCAGACCGCCGGCTGCGATCTGCCGCATCATCGCTTCCCACTCCGGATCGCCCGACGACACCTGGATGTTGCCGTCGCTCTTGGTGAGCTTCCTCTTGGCCTCGACGCCGATCGGGGCATCGATCTGCAGCTGCTGGCCGGGATCCCAGGATCCTGGCGGTGCGCGCGGCGCGGGCTGGCTCGGGCGCGTCCAGCGATCCGCGGGGGACGCCTCGGCCTTCGCAACGCCGCTCTGCGAGCCCTCGATCCCCTCCCACGCGGCCTCGAAGCCGAGCGGATCGAACTCGAGCGCGCCAGGCTTGAGATCGCTGGTCGCCGCAGCCATCGGGCGATGCGGCGACGGCATCGACGGGTACTGCCCGCCGATGGCCGCGCGCGGCGCGACCGGGATCGCCTGCGCCGGCTGGCGGAACGAGCCCTCGGGGCGGCTCGACGCGGCCGGCGGCACCGAGGCCCGGTGCGGCGGCACCGAGGGCCGCGACCACGCATCGAGCGCCCCCGCGGGAGCCTTCTGCGCCGGCGGAGGTCGGGTGCTGGGTCGGGTCCACTCATCCATCGCCGCGGCGTGCGAGTGGGGTGCCGGCGCGGTCGCGCGATCGTTCACCGAGCGCGAGGGCTGCGCGTACGCGGGCGGGGGCGTCCCCATGTCGTCGTCGCCCATGTCGACGTCGACATCGACATCCGGTGCCGAGTTGTGCACCCGCACGTCGCCGGTCCCCGGATCTTCGCCGACCGTCTTCCCCAGGATGCGAAGACACTCGTGCACCCGCGTGTTGTGCGGATCGATGGCGACGGCGTACTCCCACCACTTCCGCGCAGCGAGATAGTCCTCGCGTGCGAAATAGTAGAGACCGGCTTCGATCGCCTCGCTCGGCGTGGGGTGCTCGGCGGGGTCGTCCTGGCTCACTTCGCCCCCATTTTCTGGGAGACACCTCTTAGCATCTTGAGCGTGCGATCCAGCGGATCCTTCACTCCGGCCACCAGCTCCGTCGAACGCGAGTCGATCGCCTGACGGGCGCGATCGAGCGACGCGCGCGCCTTGCGGAGCGCTTCCTCACCAAACTCCGACGTGGCGATCACAGGCTCGACCTTGGGCAAGAGTGCCTCGACGTCGCGCATGATCGCCTCGACCTCCGCGCGCACCGAGCCGAACGCGTCGTCGGCCTTCACGCTCACGGCGTAGTCGGAGGCCTCGTGGGCCATCCGCTTGATCTCGTCCTCCGTCAGGCCGCTCGTCGCGGTGACGGTGATGCTCTGTTGCAAGCTGGTCTCGAGATCCTTCGCCGAGACCGACACGATACCGTCGGCGGAGATCTCGAACGTCACCTCGACCTCGACCTCACCGCGCGGCGCCTTGCGCAGGCCGGAGAGGATGAACTCGCCGAGGAGCTCGTTCTCTTCGGCGCGCTGCGAGTCGCCCTGGAACACCATGATGCGCACCGACGTCTGGTTGTCGCGGACGGTGGTGAACACATGGCTCGCGCTGGTCGGGACGGTGGTGTTCTTCTCGATGATCGTCTGGAAGTACCCGCCGACGATCATGATACCGAGGTTGTGCGGCGTGACGTCGAGGAGCAGCACGTCGCTCTTCTCGTCCATCAGCGACGACCCCTGGATCGCCGCGCCGAGCGCCACGACCTCGTCGGGGTTCACGTTCTTCGAAGGCGCGAGGCCGAAGAAGGCCTTCACCATCTCCTGGATCTTCGGCGTGCGGGTCTGACCGCCGACCAGGATCACGTCGTCGAGATCCTTCTTCTCGATGCCGGCGCTCTTCAGCGTCTTCTCGCAGATCTGGATGCAGCGATCGCACAGATCGACGACCAGCTCCTCGAACACCTGGCGGGTGAGCGTGCGCTGCAAGTGCAGCGCGTCGTTCTTCCCGGTCGAGATCACGAACGGCAGGTTGATCTCCGCCTGCGGCGCCGCCGAGAGCTCGCACTTGGCCTTCTCGGCCGAGTCCTTGAGCCGCTGGAACGCCATGCGATCCTTGCGGAGGTCGATGTTGTGCTCCTTGGCGAAGCCGAACACGAGCCACTCGATGATGCGGTAATCGAAGTCCTCGCCGCCGAGCAGCGTGTCGCCGGAGGTCGCGAGCACCTCGAACACGCCGTTGCTGATCTCGAGGATCGAGATGTCGAACGTGCCACCGCCGAGATCGAACACCGCGATCCGGCGATCCATCGCCTTGCCGTAGCCATAGGCCAGCGCGGCGGCGGTGGGCTCGTTGATGATGCGCACGACGTCGAGGCCGGCGATGCGCCCGGCGTCCTTGGTGGCCTGCCGCTGACCGTCGTTGAAGTACGCGGGCACGGTGATCACCGCCTTGGTGATCTCCGTGCCGTTCATCGACTGCTCGGCGATGAGCTTCATCTCCGAGAGGATCATCGAGCTCACCTCGGGGATCGAATAGACCTTGCCGCGCAGCTCGATGCGCACGTCGCCGTTCGGGCCCTGGGTGATCTTGTACGGGCACGTCTCGAGCGCGTCGGCGACCTCGCGCGAGTCCCAGCGCCGGCCGATCAAGCGCTTCGCCGCATAGACCGAGTTCTCCGCGTTGATGATCGCTTGCCGCTTGGCGATGTGCCCGATGAGGCGCCGACCGTTCTCCGCGATGGCCACCATCGACGGCGTGGTCCGATAACCGCCGCGGTTGGGAATGACCTTGGGGACACCGTTCTCGACGATCCCCACGCATGAGTTGGTGGTGCCGAGATCGATGCCGATGATGGGTTCAGTCGCCATGGAGTGCCCGTTGCCCTTTTTCCCTAAAAGCCCCACTTGAGCCGCTTGAGCCGCTTCTGGGCCTCAGCGAACGCCGGTCGGAGCTCGAGCGCTTTTTCGAAGTGTCTCTTCGCGCCCTTTTCATTTCCGCGCTCTTCATAGCATCGAGCCATGACGTAATGCGATTCCGCCTCGCTCGGAGCGAGCTGGAGCGCTCTTTGCGCGTGCGGCTGGACCTCGTCGACCGGACGCCCCGCATGTAAGATAGTGTACGCGTATCGCAGCCGGGCCTCGGGATTGTTGGGGGCGATGCGGACCGCCTCCTCGAAGAAGGACAGCGCCTCGTCCCACTCGGCCATGGTCTCGTGGTGCTTGCCGCGCCGCATGTACGGCACGATCCGCTCGTCACCGGCCAGGTCCCTGAGCCGCTCGTACAGCGCGCGGACCTCCGGCTTTCGGTCGTCGTACGTGGTGGCCATCTGCGCCGACCGCATCGCCTCGCTGATCTTGCCCGCCTTCTCGAGCTCCAGGGCCTCGGCGTGGAAGTGGGCCGCCTTGGCGAACCGCGCCAGGATCGGGTTCTTTTTCAGCCGGCGGTCGCGGGCTTCTTCCTCGCGGCGGGTGTCCCGCTCGGCCTGGATCTGCTCCCGGAGGATGTCCTCGACGTCGTACAGAACCGGCTTCGGGATCGTGGCGTCGTACTCGACGCGCATCTCGTCGTCGCACAGCACCTTGTATGCGAGGTGCATGCGCTTGTAGATGCCCTCGATGCGCTTGGCGAACGTGCCGAGCTGCTTGTAGCGGCGGAAGCGATCGGGGTGCCACTCTTTCGATCGAGAAAAACAGGCTTGTTTGATGGCGTGGGCGTCCGCCTTGGGATCGATGCCGAGCAGCTGGTAGTGGGTCCAGCCGCCCATGTGCTCGTCGGTGAAGACCACCTTCTTGCGGACGTCGACCTCGAGATCGCCGGGCTCCGCGAAGTACGTCGGCGCGAAGACGTAGGCGCCGTACTCGTGGGGGCCGTCGCCGACCGGGATCTTGGGGCCCTCGGGCGGCTTCGTGGGGGTCGGCGAAGGCTCGGGCCGCTTGATGCTGCCGAACTTCGAGGCCGACGAGGGCAGCGGCGATCCGAACTCCGGCGGGGGCGTGCGCGCGGGCGGCGCGCCGAGCGAGGAGCGCTGCGGCGGCGGCGCCTTCATCACGACCGCGCCCAGACCGACGAGCTTCTGGACGATGCGCTCGACGTCCGCGGGCTTCTTGCCGATCAGCTTGGCCAGCTCCTCGACCCGCGTGCGGCCGTCGATGCGGGTCACCACCATCGCGTCCTCGGCCGTCAGCGGGAGGCGCGTGATGTCGACCCCCGCGCTGAGCGCAGGCAGGCCGTCGCTCATGCTTTCACCGAGCGAACCCTTCGAGCGTGCGCTCGATCAGGCGCAGCCCCTGATCGGCCTCGTCCTTGGTGAGGATCAGCGGCGGGGCCAGGCGCACCACGCGCGGCCCGGCGATGTGGAGCAGCAGGCCGTTGGCCCGCGCGGCGTCGACGATCACCTTCGCCTCGAACGGCACGTCCGCCGCGAGCTCGGCGCCGATGAGCAGGCCCTTGCCGCGGACCACCGAGAACCAGCGCTCGCCGATCGCCTGCAGGCCGCGCATCAGGTGGTCGCCGACCGCGGTGACGTTGGCCAGAAAGCCGGGCTGATCGAGCGCGTCCATGATCACCGCGCCGGCGGCGGTCGCGACCGGGTTGCCGCCGAAGGTGGTGCCGTGGGTGCCGTAAGCGAGGGCCCCGGCGACCTTCGAGGTCGCGAGCATCGCGCCGAGCGGGAGGCCGCCAGCGATGCCTTTGGCCAGCGTCATCACGTCCGGAGCGACGCCTTGGTGCTGGTGACACCATATCTTTCCGGTGCGGCCGAAGCCGGTCTGGATCTCGTCGTAGATGACGATCGCGCCGGCCGCGTCGGCGATGCGGCGGACCTCGGCGAGGTAGCCGTCGGGCGCGGGACGCACCCCGCCCTCGCCCTGGATCGGCTCGACCATGATCGCGGCCGTCTTCGGGCCGACCGCGGCCTCGAGCGCCGCGACGTCGCCCATGCTCACGTGAACGAACCCTCGAGGGAGTGGCTCGAAGCCCTCGCGATACTTGGGCTGTCCGGTCGCCGCGAGCGCGCCCATCGTGCGGCCGTGGAAGCTGTTGTTCAGCGCGACGATCTCGACGCGCTCTTTTTCACCGCGCGACCACGCGTAGCGGCGCGCGAGCTTGATCGCGGCCTCGTTCGCCTCGGCGCCGGAGTTGGAGAAGAACACGCGCTCCCCGAAGTCGTGCGCGACCAGCCGCTCGGCGAGCACGATCGAGGGCTCGTTCCAGTAGAGGTTCGAGACGTGGATGAGCTTCTTCGATTGCGCGGCGATGACGTCCGCGAGGCGCGCGTTGCCGTGCCCGAGGAGCGACACCGCGATGCCGCTGACCAGATCGAGGTACTTGTTCCCGTCCTTGTCGAAGACCCACGCCCCCTCGCCGCGGTCGAAGACCACCGGCGCGGGCTTGTAGTTGGGGAGGAAGACCCGCTCGGCGCGGGCGATGAGGTCGGCGTTCGAGGTCATGGCTGGGCCCGCAAGAGTGGCCGAACATTACCACGATCCGGCAGGCATTGAAGTTACCGACGGGCTCAGGGCTGCTCGTCGCGCTGGCGGCCGCGGCCATCGCCGTTGCCGTTGCCCTGGCCGTTGCAGCCCCCATTGCCGTGGCTGTGGCCACGGCCATGGCCGCGGCCGAAGCAGCCGGCGTCGCTGGGGCTCTGTCCCGCGTCCGGCGGCGGCGGAGCGCTCGCATCCGGTCGCGGGGGCGGAGGCGGAGGAGCGCTCGCGTCGGGGCGAGGAGGCGGAGGCTCGGAGGCGTCCTCGTCGGGCTCGGCGGCGTCCCGGAAACGCGGCTGCGCGGCGTCGGGGGCCCGGGCGGGGGCGTCGGGGGCAAGGGCGGAGGCGTCGGGGGGCGCCGCGTCGTCGGCCGCGATGCCCGCGTCGATCGGATCGAAGATGGGAATCAGGAGGGTCGCGTCCGGGTGCGACGCGACGTTGGGCTCCTCGAACACGCCCGGATCGACCGGCGGCGCGGCCGGGTCGAAGTCGACCGGGCAACCACTCACGGCCGCCACCGCAGCCAGACACAGGAGCGTCTTCCGCATCGCGACGTCAGCGTGTCCACATTCCGGGCCGCCCGATCACCTTTGCGCTCGGCCCTACGCGCGAGGCAATTTTGGACAAGGGCGGAATCAGCGCACGACGATCATGCCGCGCACCGTGGCCCCGGGCTGGTCGAGGCAGCTGGTCCCCCCGACCGCGAAAGCGCTGAGCCCGTTGACGACGCGCACGCCTTCCACGCGCCCCTCGGTCCCGGCCGCGATGCGCGCGCCGGTGGGGGTGCTCGTGAGGCTGGCGGCCAGGCTCTCGAAACAGGCGCTCTCGCCGGCACACCCGTCTCCGGCGTACGTGAGCGGGATCGGGAGGCCGTCGGGCGGGTCGCGCGAGCTGAGGTTCCAGGCGACGAGCGCCTGCGTCGTGTGATCCAGCCCGAAGATGCGCAGCGTGGTGCTGACCCCGAGCCGCACCCCGTCATGGACGATCTCGACCCACGGAGCCGCGCCGATCTGCAGCTCGGGCGCGAGGAGGTCTACCCGCAGCACGCCGACCTCGATCTCGTAGCCGCCCGACACCGCCATGAGCTTCGCGGTGCCGCGCTCGCGGATCTCCCGCCCGTCCATCGGCGCGAGCGGCAAGCGCTCCACCGTCAGGATCACGTCGCGGTTGGGATCCGGCGGGCAGGCGTCGCCCGAGACGGGGCCGCCGTCCGAGCACGCCGAGAGCAGCAGGAGAGCGGCCGCGGAGCGCAAGCCCAAAGGCGAAGTGGAGCGCTCCGCCCGACCGAGCCGACGGCGCGCAGCGAGCGTAGCTCCCGTGAGATTCACAACACGAACCGCGAGAGGTCCTCGCTGTCGAGGACGCGGTGGAGCTTCTTCACCACCAGATCGCGATCGATCACCACCCGCTTCTCTCGGCGCTCCGGCGCATCGAACGAGATGTCCTCGAGCAGCGTCTCGAGCACGGTGTGCAGGCGGCGCGCGCCGATGTTCTCCATCGACTGGTTGGCCTTCTCGGCGACCTTCGCGATCTCGGTGATCGCGTCGTCGGTGATCTCCAGCGTCAGCCCCTCGGTCGAGAGCAGCGCCTCGTACTGCCGCAGCAGCGAGTTCTTCGGCTCGCGCAGGATGCGCACCAGATCGCCGCCCGAGAGCCCAGCCAGCTCGACGCGGATCGGGAAGCGGCCCTGCAGCTCGGGGATGAGATCCGAGACCTTCGCCCCGTGGAACGCGCCCGCCGCGATGAAGAGCACGTGGTCGGTCTTGATGCGCCCGTACTTGGTGGTGACGGTCGAGCCCTCGACGATCGGCAACAGATCGCGCTGCACGCCCTCGCGCGAGACGTCGGGCCCTCCGCCGGATCCTCCGCCGCCGCCCCGCGAGATGATCTTGTCGATCTCGTCGATGAAGATGATCCCCATCTCCTCCGCCCGCGCGAGCGCGCCGCGCTGCACCGCGTCGTTGTCCACGAGCTTCGCCGCCTCCTCGTCGCGGACGATCGTGCGGGCGTCCTTCACGGTGACCTTGCGCTGCTTCTTGGGCCCTCCCCCGCCGCGCATCCCCATCATGTCCTGGAGTTGGACGACCATGTCCTGGACACCTTCGTTCGAGAAGTTCTGGATCATCGACATCGGGGCCTTCTGCGTGACCTCGACCTCGATGATGCGCTCATCGAGCTTTCCCTCGCGCAACATGCGGCGGAAGGTCTCGCGCGTCTTGGTCTTGTCCTCGCCGCCGCTGCTGGTCTCCTCAGCGCCGCGATTCCCGACCGGCGAGGGCGGGAGCAGCAGATCGAGGATGCGCTCCTCGGCGGCCTTCTCGGCCTTTCCGGCGACGTCGCGCTCGGCGGCCTGGCGCTCGAGGTTCACCGCCTCTTCCACCAGGTCGCGCACCATCGACTCGACGTCGCGCCCGACGTAGCCGACCTCGGTGAACTTCGACGCTTCGACCTTCACGAAGGGAGCGTCGATCAGCTTGGCCAGCCGCCGCGCGATCTCGGTCTTGCCGACGCCGGTGGGTCCGATCATCAGGATGTTCTTCGGCGTGATGTCGGCGCGCATCTCCTCGGGCACGCGCTGCCGCCGCCAGCGGTTGCGCAGCGCAATCGCGACGGCGCGCTTCGCCGAGTCCTGGCCGACGATGTAGCGATCGAGCTCGCCGACGATCTCGCGCGGCGTCAGTCCAGCCTTGTCGTTGCTCATCATGGGCGCAGCTCCTCGATGGTGATCTGGTCGTTGGTGTAGATGCAGGTCTCGGCGGCGATACCCAGCGATTTTTCGACGATCGAGCGGGCGTCGTGCTCGGTGTGCCGCAGGAGCGCGCGCGCGGCGGACAGCGCCATCGGGCCGCCGCTGCCGATCGCGCAGACCCCCTCGTCGGGATCCACCACGTCGCCCGTGCCGGTGATGATCAACGTGCGCTCGACGTCCGCCACCAGCAGCATCGCCTCGAGCTTCCGGAGGAAGCGATCGGTGCGCCAGTCCTTGGCGAGCTCGACGGCGGCGCGCACCAGCTGTCCGTTGTGCTCCTTGAGCTTGGCCTCGAAGCGCCCGAACAAGGTGAGCGCATCGGCGGTCGAGCCCGCGAACCCGGCCAGCACCTTGCCCTCGTGCAGGCGGCGGACCTTCTTCGCCTTGGCCTTGAGGATGGTGTTCCCGAAGCTCACTTGCCCGTCACCGCCGATCGCGACGTGTGCACCGCGACGCGCCGAGACGATCGTGGTGCCGTGCAGCGTGACGGACGTCGACATGGCGCCTCTCTCGCGCACGCCCCAAGCTCGGTCAAGTGAAGCGACGTGTACAACTCGACGGGCCGGCATGCCGGGGCGGTTGGCCCGCCCCCTGCTCTGGTCAGGCGCATGGTCACCGGTCCTCTCGACTGCTCCGCAGCAGGTGAGCATCAGCGACGTGAAACACGGCGCGCGATGACCCTCGACGAGAAAAAGATCGTTCGCCCAGCAGCTGATCGTCGCACTCGAAGGGTGATCTGAAAGGCGCGGCTCCTCGAGGAGCCGTTCGTCGACGCCAAGTGGGACACGCCCAACCGGAAGCTCGATCGCCTCTTGCGGGCAGTCCGAGCGCGACGTGATCGACGAGCGCGGCGACGGCAAGAACCCGATCCTCTCGAAGACTTTGAAGGGCAAACACGACCACCAGGTGAAGCTCACCAAAGGAGGAGGCGACGCCGTACTCATCGGCGACCGCGGCACGCCTTCCGAGTGGCACCAGCGGCTGCGATGCTCGCCTAGCCGCGTTTCTTGGCGCCGAGCGGATGCGACGAGTCGTAGACGTCGCGCAGATGATCGATCGACACCGCGGTGTAGCGCTGCGTCGTGCCCAGGCTGGCGTGGCCCAGCATCGCCTGGATCGCGCGGAGATCAGCGCCGCCGTCGAGCAGGTGTGTCGCGAAGCTGTGGCGCAACATGTGCGGCGTGACGCGCCTCGGCAGCGCGATCTCGAGCGCGCGCGCGTGGAGCCGCCGCGAGAGGCTGCGGGTCGACAGCCGCGTGCCGCGCCCGCTGACGAACACCGCCGTCTCGTTCGGCTTCGCGAGATCCTCGCGCGCCGCGAGCCACTCGACGATCGCCTCTCTCGCCTTCGATCCGAAGGGGACGAGGCGCTCCTTTTTGCCCTTGCCGACGACCCGCGCGGTGTTGCGATCGAGATCGAGGCGGCTCAGGTCGAGGCTCATCAGCTCGGCGGCGCGCAGGCCGGCGCCGTAGAGCAGCTCGAGCATGGCCTTGTCGCGGAGCGCGATCCCGGGGGCGCTGGCGGCCGGCGCGTCGATGAGGCCAAACACGTCGTCCACCGGGAGCGCGCGGGGGAGCGGCGCCGGGAGCTTCGGCGCGCGCAGGCGGAGCGCGACGTTGGCCCCGATCTCACCGCGCAGCGCGAGGAACGCGAAGAACGTCTTCAGCGCGGAGAGCTTCCGCGCGCGCGTCCGCGGCTTGGTGCGCGGGTGGATCTCGGCGAGGTAGCTGCGCAGGTGATCGAGCGTGATCGCGCGCGGCTCCTGGCTGATGCGGCGCGCCTCGAGGAACTTGGCGACCGCCTGGAGATCCGATCGATACGCGCGCACCGTGCGCGGGCTGACCCGGCGCTCGTGCTCGAGGTGCGCGACGAAGCGCACGATCGCCGGGACCATCCCGGGCGTCGCGGGCGCCAGCGCGGCGGGCTCCGCGGGGCGAACCACCGCGCGGCGCTTCCGGAGGGGGCGAGCGACCACGTGCCCAGGCTACACGCTCCGATCCTCGGCGTCCTCTTCTTGCCTCGACCGACCCACTTCGGAAAGAGTGCCGCGTGCGCGTCCGATGGGCTTCGATCTTGGTCCTCGGGCTGTCGTGCGCGTGCGACGGGGGCCGGGTGGTGTCGCCCCCCTCCCCTCGCGATGCCACCGTGCTCGCGCGCGACGCCGCTCAGCAGGCCGACGACGCCGCGGGGCTCGACGACGCGAGCGCGCCGGACGACGACGCGGCGACCTTGGCCGACGCGGCGACCTTGGCCGACGCGGCGACCTTGGCCGACGCGGCGACCTTGGCCGACGCGGCGACCTTGGCCGACGCGGCGCCGATCGACGGCGGGGTCTCCTCACCCGACGCCGCCGCAGCACGTGACGGCTCCGCGCGCGACGCGTCCGCGGCCGATGCCTCCGCCGCGCCGGCCGACGGCGGCGTGGTGCCACCCGGGCCCATCCACGCGCTGTTCATCGGCAACAGCCAGACCTACTACTGGGACCTCGGCCTGATGGTGGAGGCGCTCGCCGCGTCCGCGCCCGCCAACCGCCCGCGCATCGTCTCCGACGCGGTCACGATCGGCGGCGCGAACCTCGGCACCCTGTGGACCGACGGCCGCGCGCTGACCGCGATCCAGTCCGGCCGCTACGACGTGGTGGTGCTGCAGGAGTCGATCGACCTGTTCGAATTCGCACGCACCTTCCCGGGGAACGATCCGCCGGCATTTCCAGACTCGTTCGTGCTCAACGCCGGGCGCTTCATCGACGCCACCGTGATGGCCGGAAGGCGCCCCCTCTTGCTGGCCCAGGGCTGGGTCGAGAACACCGGCAACCGCCAGTACCAGCGCACCGGCTTCGACGGGATGTATCAGCCGCAGCTCGACCTCGCCCGCATCCGCGGCCTCGACGTCGCCGCCGCGGGGCAGGCTTATTACAAGGTGTGGAGCGTGCTGCCGAACGTCGACCTGTTCGACAGCGACCGTTCGCATCCTGGCTTTCGCGGCCAGTACATCGCCGCGGCGACACTCTACGCCGCGATCACCGGCGAGTCCCCGGTCGGCCTCACCAACGCGCCGACGTGGACCCCGCGCATGGGCTTCTTCTGGGCGTGCAACGCGATGCGGCCCTGTCCCTCGGTGACCGCGATGGAAGCCGCGGTGTTCCAGGATGCCGCCTGGGCGCAGCAGCTCGAATCGAACCCCTGATCGTGAATCAGGCTGGGCTTGGCAGAAAAAATTCGCGGCGCGGCGCAATCCAGGCGTCGAGGTCCGCCAGCGCCCGCTCTCCGTAGAGCTTCTTGCGATCCCGCTTGCCCGCTCGTCCCGTCGATTCGACCGGCGGGAAGAGCCCCCAGTGGATGTTCGAGGGCAGGTGCGCGTCGCTGTGCGCGCGCCGCAGGCCGAGCACGTGGCCGTGCAGAGCGCCGAGCGCGGTGGTCGGCGGGGGCACCTCGATCGGGCGGCCCTGGCGGCGCTGCGCGATCATCCACGCGACGAGCAGGCCGCAGGCCATCGACTCGACGTAGCCCTCGACGCCGGTGATCTGGCCGGCGAAGGCGAGGTGCGGGCTGTTCTTCAGCCGCAGCTCGCTGTCGAGGAGCGTCGGCGAGTCGAGGTACGTGTTGCGGTGGATCTGGCCCATGCGCAGGAACTCCGCCTGCTCGAGCCCCGGGATCATGCGCAGGACCTTGGTCTGATCGCCCCACTTCATCCGGGTCTGGAAGCCCACCAGGTTGTACGCCGACCGATCGATGTCCTCTGCGCGCAGCTGCACCACCGCGTACGGCCAGCGCCCGGTGCGCGGGTCGTCGAGCCCGACCGGCTTCATGCAGCCGAAGCGCAGGGTCTCGGGGCCGCGCTCCGCCATCACCTCGACCGGGAGGCAGCCCTCGAAGTACTTGGCCTCCTCGAACGCGTGTGGCGTCACCTTCTCCGCCGCCAGCATCGCCGCGAGAAACGCCGCGTACTGATCGCGATCGAGCGGGCAATTCAGGTAGTCGGCGCCCTCGCCTTTCCCGTAGCGGGAGGCGCGAAACGCGATGTTGGTGTCGATCGAGTCGGCGCTGACGATCGGCGCGATCGCGTCGTAGAAGTACAGCCGGGAGCGATCGCCGGTGGCGCGCGCGATGTCGTCGGCCAGCTTCGGCGCGGTGAGCGGACCGGTCGCCACCACCACGTCGGTCGACTCCGCCGCGCTCGGGAGGCGATCGACCTCGCCTTCGATCACCGTGATGCTGGCGTGGCCGCGCACCGCCTCGGTCACCGCGCGACCGAAGAGCACGCGATCGACCGCCAGCGCATCACCGGCCGGTACGCGGGTGCGATCGGCGAGCGCGATCAGGCGCCCACCGCTCCTCCGCATCTCCTCCTTGATCACGCCGACCGCGTTCTCCAGCGAGCCGCTCCGGAACGAGTTCGAGCACACCAGCTCGGCGTAGTGATCGCTCACCTGCGCCGGCGTGCGCTGCTGCGGCTTCATCTCGTGGAGCCGCACCGGAATGCCGCGATCGGCCAGTTGCAGCGCAACTTCGGCGCCGGCCAGCCCCGCGCCGATGACGATGACCGGGTCCATCTCGCCGTCCTCTCCCGCGGGTACGCGGGTGGCAACAGCTTCTGAGCCATGCCGGGCCTACGGGATCTCGCCGGCGGGCTCGGGTGGCTTCGTGGTCGGGGTCGGCGAAGGCGTGGGCGATGGCTTCACCGAGGGCTTCGGCGCCGCGGGTGTCCGCGAGGGCGCGGGCGGCTCGACCTCCACGTCGACCTCGCCGTCGCTCGGAGACGGCGTCGGCGAGACGCGCCTCGGCGCCGGCGTCGGCGGCGCGACGGGCGTTGGCGTCGCCACCGGCGTCGCGATCGAAGTCGGTGTCGCGATCGACGTGGGCGCGGGCGTCGCGATCGGATCCGGCGTCGCCGGCGGAGGTGGCGCGACCGAGGCGAGCGGCGCGGTGGACGTCCGCGCGTGCGCCGCCGTCGCGGTGGCGATCGCGTGCTCGGTCGGCGCGCTGATCAGCACACTGCCCGCGTCCTCGCCGAACAGGAGCCACGCGCTCCCGGCGATCGCGCAGAGCGAAGCCGCACCGGCCAGGATCACCACGAGCAGCCGCCCGCGCGCCGGCTCCGGCAGCTGCGCGGTCGCCGGCGGTGGTGGCGGCGGCGCGATCGATCGCGGGCCGGGCGGTCGCGACGGCATCACCGGGAGCTGGAAGCTCGGCGGTGTGTCGTTGTTGTTGGCGAACGCCGGCGGATACGAAGGCCGCACCACCTGCGCGGCAGCGGTCGGGCCCGGCGGACCGACGGTGGTGTTCGCGCGCACGACCTTGGTTCCGGCGCCGTCGAGGCGCATCGCGCCGACCGCGGCGAGCACCATCTCCGCCTCCTCGAGCTGGCGCACGACCTCCTGGGCGTTCGGCGGCCGCAGATCGGGCTGCAGCTTGAGGCAGGCGTCCACCGCGTCGGCCAGCTCCTGCGGCAACAGCTCGCGATCGGGGTTCATCGTCAGCCGCGGGGCGCCCTTCAGCTTGGCCATCACCACCGCCTTGAGCGTGTCGCCCTCGTGCGGTCGCTGGCCGATGATCATCTCGAAGAGCATCACGCCGATCGCGAAGAGACCGGAGCGCCCATCCACCGAGCCGCCCGCCGCTTGCTCCGGCGCCATGTAGCGCGGCGTGCCGACGAACGTGCCGGGCGTCTCGGGCAAGTGGGCGTCGGGCGTGTTGAGGTGCTTGGCCACGCCGAAGTCGAGGATCTTCACGCGCGAGTGGTGGCCGGGCTTCTCGGCCGCGATGAGCATGACGTTCTCGGGCTTGAGATCGCGGTGGATGATGCCCGCGCCGTGCAAGGCGGCGACGCCGTGGCACATCTGCTTCGCGATGTGGATCGCCTCGACCAGCGAGAACACGCCCTCCTGCTGGATGCGCGCGCGCAGCGACAGGCCGCGCACGTACTCCATCGCGTAGGCGAGGCGGCGCGGCTCGGCTTGCTCGACCAGCTCGACGAAGTCGACCAGCGCGGGGTGGCTGACCGTGCTCGCGATCGTCGCCTCGTCGTGGAAGCGACGCACGACGCGCGGGCGATCGAGCTTCGACGACGCGAGCACCTTGAGCGCGACCATCCCGAACTCGGCGTGGTGCGCGCGGAAGACCGAGCCCGCGCCGCCCTGTCCAAGGAGCTCGAGGAGCTGGTAGCCGCCGATCTGCTCGCCGACCTCGGCGTCGAGCGCGATCGGCCCGCCGGGCAATGGAGCGCCGCCGAGCTGCTCTTCATCGCTCGTGACCTCCTCGCTGTCAGCCTCGGGCGCAGGCCAGCGGCTGCCGCTCCGACCGACGGGGTTGCCGCCGCCCATGCGACGTGAACTCTACCCTTGGTTCGCCGACGAGCCTACCCCCGCGTACCGAGGCGATAGCGCCCACCCGGCTCGAGCGCGAGCGTTCCCTCGATCTCGAGCGTGGTCAGCTGGCCCAGCACTTCCACCAGAGCGAGGTCGAGCGCGCGCGCGATCGCCTCGGCGGTCAGCGGGCCGCGCTCGGCGAGGAGCGCCGGGATGGGCGCGCGCGCGATCGGGTCGGCCGCCGCGATGCCCAGCCGATCGAGGATATCCCGCGCACCGATCACCGGTAGCGCCCCCTCGCGCAGGAGCTCGAGGCCACCCTCGGCGGGGTCGATCGTGCGCCACGGCACCGCCGCGAGCGGCCGGCCGAGGCGCCGCGCTGCATCGACGGTGGCGCGCGTCCCCGACCGCGCCCGCGCCTCGACCACCACGATCCAGGAGGCGAGCGCGGCCACAAGCCGGTTGCGCGCCACGAAGCACCACTTGCCGATCGGCTCGTCCGGGGCGCGCTCGGTGAGGCAAGCCCCGCCCGCCTCGACGATCTCGCGAAACAGCCGGCGGTGCCCGGCGGGGTGCGGGCGCTCGATGCCGGTCGGCAGGACCACCAGCGTCGTCCCGCCGACGGCCAAAGCGCCGCGGTGGGCGGCCGCGTCGATGCCGAGCGCGCCGCCACTGACGATGACCACGCCGGCCCGCGCGAGATCTCCGGCGAGCCTCGCAGCCGCGTCACGCCCGTGCGCGCTCGCCTTCCGGGTGCCGACCAGCGCGACCATCGGCCGCGACGGATCGGGCAGCACGCCGTCCACCCAGAGCATGGCCGGACGATCGTGCAGCTCGAGGAGCCGCGTCGGATACTCGGGATCAGTCGGTTGGAGGGTGCGGATCACGCCACGCCAAGGGGCGCGCAAAACCGCTCGAAAACAAGCGCGAAAGCCGAACGGAACGATTGTCGGAAGTTACTGCGAGCGGAACTCGAGCTTGTCGCCGACGGAGAGCTCGGAGACCGACTTGATGATCATCGCGGTCGCGACGTTCTCACGCGCGTCGATCACGATGCCCTCGCCGATGTCCTCGTACGGGAGGCCTTCCTCTTCGCCGGTGAAGCCGTCGCCGCGGCGGATCACGGTGAAGATGCTGCCCGCTTGCACGCCCTGCGCGCGGCCGCGGTCGATGAACACCACGTTGTGCTCGCCGATGGCCGCCTGGGCCGCCTCCATCGTCTCGATGATGTAGCCCTTGGCGCCGCCGCTGTTGGTGGTCGGGCTGATGCGCTGGCCGACGAACTCCGGAACCGGGCCGACCCAGTCACCGCGCTCGATCGCCGAGTAGGACTTCTCGAGGATCGCCGTCGCGATGTTGTTGCCGGTGGACTGAATCCGCACCGTGCCCAGCACCTCGATCGCGTAGCCGTAAGGTTCGCCGGTGATGGGGTGCTCGATCTGCTTGACCGTGCGATATACCGCGTAGCGATCACCGGGCTTCGCGCCCTCTTTCGACCGCACGTAGACCTTGTCCCAGCTCGACAGCATGTACGACTCGGGCTCGGCGTTGTCGATCGTGCCGGCCTTGCCGTGCTCCTCGTTGTCGAGGAACGCGACGTGCGAGCGGTAGATCGAGTTGCGCGGGATGCGGCCGGTCTGGATGTCGCGCGAGCTGCTGACGACGATCTCCCCATTGCCTGCCGGAGCACCCTCGTCGCCTTCCGGCGCGGTGATCATGCGCGAGACCTCGACCGCGGTCGGGAGGTTCTCGTCGCTCGGATAGAAGCGCAGCTCGTTGCCCGGATAGATCCAGTGCGGGTTGGTGATCTGCGGGTTGTAGCTCCAGATCTTGGGCCAGTACCACGGGCTGTTCAGGTACTTGGTGCAGAGATCCCAGAGCGTGTCGCCCTTGCCGACGTTGTGGATCTCGCTGAGCTGCGGCGGCGTCTCGCCCGCAGCGCCCGGCGGACGCTTGCCCGGCGCCTTGCCCGTCTCGCCGTCGGCGGGAGGAGCCTGCCCTTCGACGTCCTCGCCCATCGGCTGCTCTTCGCCGTCGTCCTGCGCCATTGCGGGCGCCGACCAGGCGAGCGCGCCGGTCACGAGCGCGCCGGCCATCAGGCCGCGGAGGATCGATCGGGGTCTCGAGTTGGGGTTCAGCATCTTTGATGTTCCTCGGGTCACGTCGCACCCAGCTCGGTCAGCCGTTGATCGGCCGCGGGGCGTGCAGCGCTGTTCGGATAATTCTTGATCAGGCGGCGGAGCACTTCTTCCGCCTCTCTTGCCTTGCCGAGCTTCAGCCAAGCTTCGGCGGTGCGGAGGAGCGCGTCGGGCACCTTCGACGACTGCGGTCGATCGGTCATCAGCTTGCTCATCTCGTCGATGGCGCGGGCCCACTGCCCTTCGGCGAAGCTGCACTCGCTCATCCAGTACGCCACGTTGTCGGCCAGATCCGACTTCGGATAACGGGCCGTGAAGGCGACGAAGAGCTTCCTCGCCTCGTCCGGCTTCACCTGCTCGCGCAGGGTCGCGAGGGCGACGTCGTAGTCGGCCTTCTCGCGCTTCTCGGTCGCGCGGACGCCCTTCGCCGAGAGCACCGGATCGGGCTTCGCGAGGACCTCGTGATCGACCGACAGCTTCTCGGCGGTGTCGTTGGGACCGACCTTGATGAGGATCGGCGGGCTGCCGTCATCGATGGCGCCGTTATCCGCGGAGCCGGCCTTTTCGCGCTTCTTTTCCAGGCGAACGACGGGCAGCGTCGCGAGCGGCGAGTTCGGGCTCATCGCGGCCACGGTCGACGCGGGCGCGTTGTTCCGCGCGGTGAGGAGCGTGATGCGATCGGACAGCGCGGCGACGGTGGACTTGGTGTCGGCCAGCTCCGCGCGCATC
>Ga0105047_10004699_pt1 | contig 23697 bp, 11 predicted proteins | sample MAT04_FD_78384 | JGI IMG/M metagenome (GOLD analysis project Ga0105047, IMG submission 78384) | Freshwater microbial communities from Lake Fryxell liftoff mats and glacier meltwater in Antarctica - MAT-04 (megahit assembly) | ecosystem: Environmental > Aquatic > Freshwater > Ice > Liftoff... | reverse complement strand
CAAGCTCGTCGAGCGCATCGGCAAGCTCAAGGCCAAGAGCCGCGGCACCAGCCAGCATTACGAAGTGACGCTGGTCACCGCCGAGGACGGCAAGACGGTTTCGGCCATCACCTGGCTCAAGGTGCCCGTTGCCGGCACCATGGCCACGCACCCCGGGGTGTACTGCCTGCGCAGCAACGAGCTCACCTGGGACGAGGAACGGCTCTGGCTGACCTACACGATGCTGACCGATTTGGAGAGCGTGTTCCGCAGCCTCAAGAGCGAGCTGGGCCTGCGTCCGGTATTCCATTCGAAGGAGGGTCGCTGCGACGGGCACCTGTTCATCACCGTGCTGGCATACCAGTGCGTGCAGGTCCTGCGCCTGCAGTTGAAGAAGGCCGACATCCACCAGTCGTGGTCGAGCCTGAAGAGCAGGCTGTCGATTCAGCGCCGCGTAACCGCGAGCATGCGGCGCAAGGACGGGCGGACCGTGCACGTGCGCAAGAGCACGGTCGCCGAGCCCGCGCTGGCGTCGATCTACAAGGCTCTGGGCATCAGCCCGGCAGCAGGCGGCACCAGAAAACTGATCAGCTAAGCGTCCAAAAACACAAATTCGACAGCGCAAAAAAAACACTACTGCGCTAACTACATGATTCATAAAGAAGTTTTTGACTGACTGTTAAACCCCGGTTAGGCGCAGAGGACGGTTCGGAAGTTCTGGCGCAGAGGGTAGAGCCAGATGTCCTTGACGGGGATGATCTGCTGGTGGACACGGGACTTCTTGCCACGGCCGACAGTCTTGCCCACGTTGATCCAATTGGCGGCCTTGTAGGACGTGCCACGGTGGCGCTCGGTCTCGACGAAGGTTTCGAGCAGTACGGGTTTGAAGCCGTAGCGCAAGAATTCGCACGAGACTCACCCGTCGCAACAGTCAGAATAACCCCGGCCTTACGCTGACCGGCGACGAGACCACCAGCGCTCAAAAAACGACGGTAACCGCAGCTACATGCTTCAGATCCACTTATCGAACCACTACGAAGTCCTGGTCCACCAATTACTGGAAAAACTGGGCGCCCGAAGCGACGACGTCTTTGCAGCTGAGCAGGTGATCGTGCCAAGCATCGCCGTGCGCCGATCCCTGACGCTGGTGATCGCAAGTGCGCACGGTATCTGTGCCAACGTCGAGTTCTCGTACCTAGCGCCGTGGCTGCGGCAGCAGATGGGCAAGCTCCTTCCTGGGGTGGCGCCGGAGTTGCCGTTCTCGTCCGCCGCGCTTGCCTGGCGCGTCCATGCCGCCTTCGGAGATCCGTGCTTCGTCTCAGCCCACCCCCGGTTGGCGTCGTATCTGGGTGGCGCGGACAATGTGATGCGTTTCGAATTGGCCAGCCGCGTCGCCGCCCTGCTAGACCTTTACGGCACCTGCCGCCCGGACTGGCTTGAAGCGTGGCGGGAGGGATCACCTGCGGCCACTGGCGCCCGGTCCGACAGCGAGCGCGCGGACGAACACTGGCAGTCCGCCCTCTGGCACAAGCTCACCGCCGCCGCCAGCGCAACAGTGCTTGCCGCGGGCACCGCATGTATCGATGCGCTGAAAGGCATCAGCTTAAATCAGGCCAAAGCCGCGGGGCTGCCTTCGTCCGCGCATGTCTTTGCGCTGCCAACGATGCCGGCGCTGCACATGGCCTGGTTGCAGCAGATCGGCCGCTGGGTCGATGTGCACGTCTACCTGCTCAGCCCCTGCCAGGCGTTCTGGTCCGAACTGAACAACCGCCGGCGGCTCGGCCATCTGGCCGTGCAAGGTCACGCGGATCCCCTTGCGCGAGGCAACCGCTTGCTGGCGGCCTGGGGCCGGCAAACCCAGGCCTATGTCGATGGGCTGGCCGACATCGCCGATGAAGGCCGCACCGATGACGGCGACTTTCGGCACAACGACGCCGTTTCGTTGCTGGCTCAGCTGCAGAACGCGATCCTGACGGCGACCGAACTCCTGCCAGGTTCGATTCGCGTGGCCGATGCTGACCGCAGCCTGGAAGTCCACCTCTGCCATTCGCTGACACGCGAGCTAGAGGTGCTGCAAGACCACCTGCTCGGCCTGCTCGCATCGGGTGCTGTTGCGCACCCGTCACAGATCCTCGTGGTCACACCTGACCTCGACGCCGCCGCGCCGCTGATCGACGCCGTCTTCGGCACGGCGCCACGCGACCGACACATCCCCTACACCGTATCGGGCCAGGCCCGCAGCACCGTCAACGCACCTGCCCGCGCGCTGCTGGCCCTGCTGTCCCTGGTCACCTCGCGCTTCAGCGCCAGCGCTGTTTTCGCTGCGCTGCAAATGGACATCGTGGCGCGTCGCTTCAACCTGGACGCCGACTTGCTGCAGCAGGTTCATGAGTGGCTGCGCGCCTCTGGCATACGTTGGGGACTGGACGCGCCGCACCGGGCCAGCTTCGGCGTGCCGGGCACCACCGACCACACCTGGGCCGACGGGCTGGATCGGCTGTTTCTCGGCTATGCCCTGCCCACGCAAGTGCTGCAACCCTTTGCCGATCTGCTGCCCGCCGGTGACGCTGAGGGATCCGACACGCTGGCACTGGGTGCGTTCTGGGTGTTCGTCGATCAGCTGCGGGCGCTGCATGCGGCCGCGTCCATGGCGCTGCCCCCGCAGGCCTGGCACGCCCTGCTGCTCGCAGCCGCCGACGACTTCATGGCCCCGGTCGGCGACGAGCTTGACGACCAGCGTGAGTTGTTGGAGGCGATTCGCGAGCTCTGCGAAACGATGCAACAAGGCGGGCTGGATGACGACAGTTCGCCGGCCCTGCCCCTGTCGGTCGTGCTGACGGCGCTGGAACAGCAGCTCGACGATCCCGCCCTCGGTGGCGTTCCGACGGGCGGCATCACCTTTTCGTCGATGAGCAGCCTGCGCGGCCTGCCGTTCACGGTGGTTTGCGCCATCGGGATCAACGACGGTGTCTTCCCCAGCGCCCAACGCCCGTCCGAGTTCGACTTGATGCCGCTACAGCCGCGCCGTGGCGATCGGCAGCGTCGGTCCGACCAGCGCAACCTGTTCCTGGACCTGCTGCTGGCCGCCCGCCACAGCCTGTACCTGAGCCACACCGGCCGCAGCGTTCGCGACAACGCGCCCTTGCCCCCGTCTGTGCTGATCTCGGAATTGCTGGATGTGCTTGTGCCGGCCATTGCGGAGGATCCTTCGTCGGTCGAAAGCCTGGCCCAGGCACGGCGTCGGCTGGTCGTCGAACACCCCCTGCAGCCGTTCTCTGCCGACGCCTTCGACATCGATGGGGACCCTCGGTTGCGCAGTTTCAACCGCGAACTTGGCGATGCCCTTCGAGCAAGCCTTCAGGTGTTACCGGCACCCTCGGCAAGGCCAGCGGTCGGCGCCCCCTTGGACGAAGTCGCCGAAGAAGGCGATGACGGTATCTCGGTCGATCTGACGCCCGCCTTCTTTGCCAGCCCCTTGTCGCCAGCCGGTCCGTCGTGGCGCGAGGTGTCGGTCGAGCAGTTGGTCGAGTTCTTCCGCAACCCGTGTCGGTACCTGCTGAAGCGCCGGCTCGGTATCAGGCTGGGACGAGTAGAGGACGAAGTGCAGGACGACGAGCCCTTTCTGCCCGACTGGCCGGGGCGCATGGCACTGGCGGCACGCTTGCTCGGGCCACTGCTGGCAGGGGCCGGGCCAGACGCCGTTCGCCGGCTCGCACAGGCGGGCCACGAGCTGCCTTCGGGATCGCTGGGGCGGCAACAACTTGACCGCGAGCTGGAGACGCTGACCCGGTTTGCACAGGCCGTGCGCACGCAAACGGTTGCGCCCTGCCTGCCACCACACCAGGTTCGCCTGCCGATGGACATCGACGGCGAAGCCTGGCAACTGGTAGGCAGCTTTGCCGACCTGCGGCCCTGCGGCCTGGTGCGCTGGCGCTACGACGGCCTGCGGCCTGGCGATGTGCTGGCGGCGTGGATTCCGCACCTGGCGCTGTGTGCCGTGCCTGCGATGGGCGTTGCGGCGCAGACCTTGTGGTTGTCACTGGACGCGCCACTGCGCCTCGGCCTGCCGGAGCAACCCGCCGCGCTGCTGCAGGACTTGGTCAGCCTGTACCGCCGCGGGCTGCGCGAGCCGCTGATGTTTTTTCCGAAGTCAGCATGGTCTTATGTCAGCAACGGCGAGTCGTCCTACACCGCCGGCCAGGTCTGGTACCCCACCAAGGACCGTCCCTTCGCAGAGGGCGCGGATCCGGCCTACCGGCTCGCCTTGCGTGGACTGGGCGACGCCCTGAGCGGCGAATTCGGTGAACTGGCCGTGCGCGTCTTCGAACCTGTCCGCACCTCTATCCGTGCCCCGCAAGACGTAGGAGTCTGACCCCATGCCCGGACAAGCCCTGAACGTCCTTGATTGCCCGCTGGTTGGCACCCGTCTGATCGAGGCCTCCGCCGGTACCGGCAAGACCTGGAACATCTGCGCCCTGTACCTGCGACTGCTGCTCGAGCGCCAGCTCGACGTGCAGCAGATCCTGGTCGTGACCTTCACCAACGCGGCGACGGCGGAACTGCGGGAGCGCGTGCGCTCGCGCATTGCCGAGACCCTTGCATGTCTGCGCGGCGCCGGGCCGGCGGCAGGCGACCCGTTCGTCGACACGCTGCTGCAATCGCTGCGCACCCGGCACGGTCTGGCTGACCTTGACATGTCGCTGCGGCTCGACCTGGCGCTGCAGACCTTCGACGAAGCATCGATCTTCACGATCCACGGCTTTTGCCAGCGTGCATTGGCCGATACCCCGTTCACGTCGGGCATGCCGATGTCGCTGGAACTGCTCACCGATGACACCGATCTGCGCCTGCAGGTCGTGCACGACTTCTGGCGCAACCAGGTGGCCGGGGACGCGCTGTCACCGTCCTTGGCCGCGTACTTGCTGTCGAACAAGGACAGCCCAGAGAAGTGGGGGTTGTTGCTGAAGCGCCAACTGGCCAAGCCCCTGTCGAGGGTCATCTGGCCGGCAGCGCTCGATCAGGCGCCCGCCGTGGCCCTGACCGCGCTGGTCACTGCGCAGGCGGCGGCAAGGGCGAGCTGGCACGCCGAGCGTGAGGTCATCCTCGCTTGCGTGCGGGACGCCTTGCCGCAGCTGCCCGCCAATGTCTACAAAGCATCGTCGATCCATACCGCTGCCGACAGCTGGGACACCCAGTTGTCCAGCCTCGACCCGCTGGCGACGCCGGACAAGCTGGAGAAGCTGGACTTGTTGACGCCTGACCGGCTCAAGCCCAACAAGGGCCGGCCACCGCCGAGGGCGCATGCGTTCTTCGCGCAGGCCGGCGATCTGCTCACCCTGCTGGCGGCAGCCAGGCTGGAACTCGCCACCGGCCGCCAGCGTCTGCTGCGGCAGCTGTTGATCGACGGGCCCCGGCGGCTGCAAGCGCTCAAGCGCGGGCGCCGAGTCGTCGCTTTCGACGACATGCTCAGCAATCTGCATGAGGGCCTTTGCAGCGGGGAGAAGCCGTTGCTGGCCGGGGCCTTGAAGGCGCGGTTTCCGGCGGCGTTGATCGACGAGTTCCAGGACACCGATCCGCTGCAGTTCGCCATCTTCAAGGCGATCTACAGTCAGGCTGCGCTTGCAGGTACGTCCGAAAGCCCCAACCCGCTGTTCCTGGTCGGCGACCCCAAGCAGGCCATCTACAGCTTCCGCAACGCCGACCTGCACACCTACCTGCAGGCACGCAGCGAGGCTTCAGCCGAATACACGCTGGCCGAAAATCAGCGCTCCACACCTGAACTGCTGGCCGGGCTCAATGGGCTGTTCGACATCAACCCGCGGGCCTTCGTGTTGCCGGGGTTGAATTACCAGAAGGTGAACTGCGGCGCCAAGCCGCGCAAGGTCTGGCACGACATCACACCGGCTCGCGCAGCGCTCCAATTGTGGGCGCTGCCGCAAGGCGATGATGGGCTGCCGCTGCCCAAGAAGGATGCCCGGCGCGCTGCCGCCAACGCCTGTGCCGGCGAGATCGCGCGCCTGCTGAGCAGTGCGCAACGGCGTGAGATCCTGCTCGGCGGCAGGCCGCTGTCGGGCGGCGACATCGCCGTGCTGGTGCGCAGCCATGCACAGGGGGCCAAGATGCGACGGGCGCTGTCTGCACTCGGCGTCGGCAGCGTCGAGCTGTCGCAAGCCAGCGTCTTTGATAGCCCGGACGCGGAAGACCTCGAGCGCGTGCTGGCGTCGATCCTGGAGCCGGCGCGCGACAACCTGCTGCGCGCCGCCCTGGCCACCGAAATCTTCGGCGTTGACGCGGCCGGTATCGACGCCATCTCCGCCGACGAAGCGCAACTGCTGGGCCTGGTCACCCGCTTCACCGAATACCGGGACCTCTGGCTGCGCCGCGGCGTGGGCGTGATGCTGCGCAGCCTGATGGTGCGCGAAGGCGTCAACGAGCGCGTGCTCGTCCGCACCGACGGTGAGCGGCGCCTGACCAATCTGCTGCACCTGTCGGAAGCCCTGCACCAAGCCGCCGAGCTTCACGGCTCGCCCGAGCTGCTGCACCGCTGGCTGCAGACGCAGCGGGCCGACGGCAGCACCGACGACGCAGCGCAACTGCGGCTGGAGTCCGACCGCAACCTGGTGCAGATCGTCACCATCCACAAGTCCAAAGGACTGGAGTATCCGGTCGTGTTCTGCCCGTTTCTTTGGGACGGACATCCCGGCGGCGCTCCCGGCACCCTTGAAGGGCGCGAGTACCACGACGCCGAGGGAATGCTCGTGATCGATTTCAGCGCCGCCGGCGACGATGCAGCCATCAAGGCACAAATCGGGCTGGAACGCGCAGCAGAGCACCTGCGGCTGGTCTATGTGGCCCTGACGCGGGCCGTGCAACGCTGCCACCTGGTGGTCGGCTCGTACACCAACAAGGTTGGCAAGAACGTGGTGACCACCGAAGGCAGCCGCAGCCGCCTGAACTCCCTGGTGGCAGGCGCCGGCATGACACCGGACGAGTGGCAGCAGAACAAGCTGACGCCGGCCGCCATCGCGGCGGCCTGGCAGGCGTTCAGCGCCGCCCACCCGGGCTGCGTCGGGCTTGACGCGCTGTCCATTGGCCCCTGGACAAGCCTCGATCCGGTCCGCAGGGCGCCCGAAGCCCTGGCCGCGCTGCCCGCGCCGGCAGCGATTCCCGGCGCGTGGTGGATCGGCAGCTACAGCAGCCTGTCGCTCGGTGCGCGCCATGAGGGGGCGGCGGTGGACCACGACACCCGCGTGAGCGCACCCAGCGGGGCCGACGAGCGCGCAACGCCGGTCACCGATGCTGGCATCGACGCGGACGACATCCTGAACTTTCCGCGCGGCCCGGAGGCCGGCAACTGCATGCACGCCGTCTTCGAGCATGTGGACTTCACCGACCGCACAAGCTGGCCGGCTGCGATCACCGCCGCATTGCGCGAGCAGCCGCAGGGCCGGCTCGACCACGACGCCGCCGCTCGCCTGCCCGCGATGTTGACCCGTCTGCTGGACGATGTGCTCACGACCCGCCTGCCGGGTGGCGTCATCCTGTGTGAGGTGCCGCGCGCCCGCCGCCTGGTGGAGCTGGAATTCAGCCTGCCGGCGCCCCACTTGGCGGCAGGCGAACTGGCGGCGCTGATGCGTGAATACGGCTATCCCGTTCCGCCGCTGAGCTTCGGTGTGCTGGCGGGCTACCTGCGCGGTTTCATCGACCTGGTCTTTGAGCAGGGCGGCCGCTTCTATCTGCTCGACTGGAAGTCCAACCACCTGGGGCACAGCGCCGCAGCCTACGCGGCAGAGCCCGTGGCCCGCGCGATGGAGGAGCACGGCTACCACCTGCAATACCTGCTGTATGCGGTGGCCTTGCACCGGTACATGGCGCGCCGCTTGCCCGGCTACCAGTACAAAGATCACTTCGGCGGCGCGCTGTACCTGTTCGTGCGTGGCGTGCGCCCGGGCTGGACCGCCGCCGACGGCACCGCCACCGGCGTTCACTTCGACCGCCCGCCGCTGCAGCTGATCCAACGACTCTCTGCCCTGTTCGCCACGCACGAACCCATCCGGGAGGCCGCATGACCACTGCCCTTGAATCCAGACCGATCGCGCCGGCAGATCGGCTGGCCGAAGGCTTCGCACGCCACATCACAGGCTTCTCGCGCAGGCTGGGTGCTGCTGAAGCGAGCCAGCGGATCGCAAGCCGCGCCGCAGCGGCGGTCAGCCAGGCAACCAGCGCGGGTCACGTCTGCTTGTCAATGCAGGAACTGGCGGTCGACGCCGTCATCGGCCTGGACAGCAAAGCCCTGCGTGCAGCGCTGCTGGCTTCGGGCGTGGTGGGCACGCCAGAACATCCCGGCGCGATGCCAATGATCCTGGACGACGAGGGGCGCCTCTACCTGCACCGCTACTTCGACTACGAACGTCGGCTGGCCGCGCGACTGGTGCAGGCGGCGCAGGCGACGCCGTTCGACGTCGACGCAACGGCGGGCCAAGCGCTGAATGAACTCTTTCAATCCAACGAAGCCCGGCTAGGCGGCGGGGTCGATTGGCAGAAGGTCGCGGCGGCACTCGCGCTTCGGGGCCGCCTGACCCTCATCAGCGGCGGCCCCGGAACGGGCAAGACCACCACCGTGGTGAACCTGCTTGCCTGCCTCATTGCCCACAACCCGGATTGCAGGATCGCGCTGGCCGCGCCCACTGGCAAGGCGGCCGCACGGATGACCGAGGCCATCCGGCAGCGCGCTGCCCATCTGCCCGAGGCCTTGCGGGCACGCTTGCCCACCGACTCGTCGACGGTGCACCGGCTGCTGGGCGTGACACCTGCGGCGGGCGGCTTTGTGCACCACGCCGGCCATCAACTGGCCATCGACGTACTGGTGGTAGACGAAGCCTCGATGCTCGACCTGGCACTGGCCACACGACTGCTCGAGGCCGTGCCTGTGTCGGCCCGCATCATCCTGCTGGGCGACAAGGACCAGCTCTCCGCCGTCGAGTCGGGCGCGGTATTTGCAGAACTCAGCGCCGACCCCGGCTTGAGCGACGATGCCCGCGCTACGCTGGCCACGCTGTGCGGCTTGGCCCCCGAGCGAGTCCAGCCGCAGCCGGCGGCGCACCAGAGCCCGATCAGGGATGCGGTGGCCTGGTTCACCCACAACTTCCGCTTCGCCGCCGAGTCAGGCATAGGGAGGCTGGCGGCGGACATCAACGGCAACCGGGCGAGGGATGCTTTGGCCTGGCTGAAGACCGGCGCCGACTACTCGATCCGCTGGCTGGACGAAGCCAGTGCATCGGTCGGCGAGGAAGCACTGCAGCGGCTGTTTGCGGGCTACGCCGGGTACCTGGACGCGGTGCTCGCTGACCCCGGCAATGCGGAAAGCATCGTCGAGGCTTTCGGTGCCTTCCGCGCCTTGTGCGCGGTTCGCGAGGGCCCGCGCGGCATGCTGGCGGTCAACGAGCGGATGACGCGTCACGCACGACAAGTCCTCGCCCCGGTGCAGACCGGCAGGGCAGTGGCAGGCGGCACACCCTGGTTCGTCGGGCGGCCGGTGATGGTGTTGCGCAACGACCCGCTGTTGAAGCTGTTCAACGGCGACATCGGCATCGCCTTGCCGGACGAAGAAGGCACACTGATGGTGGTCTTTCCGGACACCGCCGGTGGCCTGCGGCGCGTCGCCCCTGTGCGCCTGCCCACCCACCAGACTGCCTTCGCCATGACGGTACACAAGGCGCAGGGGTCTGAATTCGACGAAGTGCTGGTGCTGCTGCCACAGCAGCGCAGCCCCGTCGTGACGCGCGAACTGCTCTACACGGCGGTTACACGCGCCCGGAAGCGGGTTACGCTGGTGAGCAGCGCTGACGTTTTCGTGTCCGCCATCCAGACGCCCACGAGACGCCACTCAGGGCTACTTGCGCGACTGCGTGATGCCACATTGCTGAAAGCCCAACATCCATGAAGCGCGAGCTCGACAGCAACGAATAGCCTCCCGGTGAACACGGCAGCTGAAGTTGAAGGCAATCCCTTCAGGTCATTCAGTGATGAGATGCGATTGCGGCACCACGTAGACGAAATCCGTGGGCGTCAAATCTTCATCCCGCGGATGCCACCCCTCGATCCACCCTGCGGTTCCTCCGGAGGAGACCCAGGCGCCGCTGACGTCCCGAGAAAGGCTGATGCCACTGACGATGTAGAGATCACTTCGCCAGGAACCGTCGCCTCGTGCATCCTTGACCTCGTTTCGAGTCAGGTGAACGACAAGTGCTGGACCCAAGGAACCCTTGACTTCCACATGTACAAGCGGCGCCCCAATCTCGCACTTGGCAGTCGGCGTACACAGCAAGTCGAAAGGTTTGCCCAGTTCCTCCACGAGAAAGCCAAGATTCGAATAGCGTTCCTTGGCCATGCGAACAGCGTGTTGCTCCACCGCTGCCCTGCGCTCTGGATCGGCTATCCAGCCTCCACCGACACCCACTTCATCGACCACGGTGTCAGTATCGTCATCGACAGTGTCTGAATGGCCGGTCTCGATTCCGGCAAGCATCTCGTCAAGGTCGCCTGCCTGACTTCCTTCGGCCTCATTGATAGGTTCTCGCGTTGTCACCGCGCCCAGACTGCCGCCATCAAGGTCTGGCTTGTCTGCATTTCGCAGAAGCGGCATGTACGGCCCCTCTCCCGAAATCTCATCCGGTGACGGCGGGGCACCGACACCTAGCACTTTTTCTCCTGCGTACCATCTCATCAATTCCTCAAACCCCGCACGTTTGGTGCAGTGAAGGAGCAGTACGTGGTCCTCAGCAGGCTTCAATGTTTGCCGGGCCGCTATGGAGGCAGCCATTCCGGGATTCTTGCCCTTGCCAATGTGACCTCGAACGTACCGAAAGCCGATCTCAATGCCGTCGAAGTAACGCCCGGGGTCCGAAACTGGAAACCAATCCAATGCTCTGGACTGACGGTTGATGTAGACAGTGACCCAGCCTGCCCGCTCCTCCCGGGCTATTCCCATCCATCGAAAATTTGCTCCCGTGAATCGGAGCATGAATGCCTTTTTGACGGGCGATATGTCTTCAACATCGGCTCTTCGCGTAGCGATCTGGTTGGCGATATTTGGGTCAAAATCGAGCACTTGGTGTCCCTATTAAGTTCTTTTCGGTTCGTCATCGGCATCGACGTCCTACCGGACTGATTTAGATGTTCGTCGCGCCGCGCGCGCCATGCGACATTGACATCCTGAGAACCACCCTCAAACCTGATCTTTGTCGATGTAATGGCTGCGCCACCGGTCAGATGCCTCAGTTTCCAAACGTGGAATTTGCGAAGCCGCCGATACGTTGGCCAGGTTCAACATGCTCAGGCCATAAGCCACCGACAACCTGTCGTAGTCGGATCGCATCAATCCGTCGGCTCGCAGGTCATCCGGGATGGCCAGCTCGCGGGACTTCGCCGACAGCCAGGTGAAACCGGTTCCGGCAGCGTTGTGCAGCTCGCTGCGCAATCTGCGGTACAGACCCAGACGCGCACCCCCACCGCACAGAAAGAACGGCACATCACCCAGGTCCTGCCGGGGCAGCAGTTGCGCTCCGAACGCCTTGTACAAGGTACGCCCACGCAACTGTCGCATCAGCTGACCTTCGAAGAATTCCTGGTCTGGCCCTGACTCTTTACCCGAGAGCTCGACGCTAACCCCGTTGAGGTAGTCCGCATACGACTCTGGCAGATGGGCTGGATGTTCCGTAGCCAACTTGATTTCGTCGAGTTGCTCAATCAGCGCAGAACCCTGGCCATGACGCGACAGGTGCCGCTGCCACCAGCCCACGCGATGGCGGTGCAAATTCATCACACCGGTGGGCTCGACGGCCGACGTATACACCTCGAACGACCAGCTACCGCCCCGGACTGGCATTGCGCGAAACAGGCACGCATCCACCGTGCCGGCACCCACGTCTGCCAGCAGGAAGATGTTTCGCGCTTTGGGGTCAAATTGCCGCGAATTGACAAAGCCGTAGACCTGCGCCGCGATTTCAGGCATCACTACAACTTCAAGCTCTGCTTCGCGGCTGCCGGCGACCGAACAATTTAGCGCGCTTTGACACAACGCTGGGGTGACTTCCTGTTGGGCCGCAGACAGCGCCCATGCTGCCCGGGCCATTCGATCAAATACCTGTGTCAGCGCGCCTGGCGTTGCTTGATCAGCAGGCTGACCGAGCGCCAGTGTCCACACGATCTGCGTCCCCGCATAGGTTTCGGCATGAGCCGTGAACAACCAAGCGCGCGCCTCGCGTATGGCCAAGGCCAGATACCCAACCACGCGCTCTTGCAACAGCACGTTGTCCGGGTCCGCCATAAGCGACAGCTTGAGGTCATTCATTACCTGACCACTGCGATGCAGGCTGTAGCCCGCAGCGTCCTGGTAGACCCGGGCCGGCAGCAAGAAGGCATCGATGCCCACAACATCCTGAAACGGCACGGCGAAGGCCTGCTTCAAAGCACGGTCACCCACCACCATCTTGGTGCTCGATGTGCCGAAATCCAGCCCCAAGACAAGCTCACGGGTGCTTTTTGCGCCATCCATCGCCAGGGTGAACTGACGGCCAACCGCCGGGGGTCGTCGCAAGAGATGCTGATTGGTTGCCACACCGGCATGCCACTTGAGCGAGGCACGCGGCAATAGGACAAGTTTGACGCTGTCCGCTGGAGGCGCCGGTACAAAAGTCTCCGGTCGCAAGTGAGGGTATCTGGGGGGCGAGTAGGCCGTCGGCTTGGGCGCGGGGACACGCGTCCGCCTTGACTCGCGAAATTCGAGAGGAATAGTCTGAACCATCACCGGCTGAATCGAAAAGCTCTGCCGGGGCTTGCAGATGCGCTTGATGGGCATGGCCCGGGTTGGCAGCTCAGTTGACTGAGACGCTGATTTCGCTGCCGGCATTGCGCTGCGCAAAGGTGTGGTCGGCTTCAAATCGGCACCCTTGGCCTTTTCTGCTGGCGCTGGCAGCACGGTCACTCCCTGCAACTCCACCGTCCAGATGTCGGCGGAAGACGTCAACTTCACCACCGCGAGCGGCTTAATCTCAGCCGAGACACGGTCCACTGGCTGTACAGACTTCGCTGCCTTGACCATTGCCGCACGCTTGAACGCGTCTTCAAGTGCACTTGCCATCTCCACCCCCTGGTAATTGTGTCGGGTCAAACAATCCGGATAACGCCTGAGGACACCGCACTGTCACTGGCGTTGAGCGACTCCTTCAAGTGCAGCTCGGCGATCTTTTCTTCATAGCGCTGCGACAACTGCTTGAGCTTGCCGCGCTCCATCGGCACGAGTCTGCGGCGCTTGGGGTCGCTGGCCGACTCATAGTCGGCAATTCGAGAGTCGCTGTCTTGCTTGCGCCGGCGCAAGTCTTCCTCCAGCGATCCGATCATGGCGCGCACACGGTCGCGGTTCTCGCGGTCCTGTGCGGCTTTGGCGCCCCGATAAAGATCTTCGATGTTGGCCCGGCATTCATCCTGTATTCGCCCACACCGTTCGTGGTCCAGAGATCGCTTGACACCGTGCCAATCTCGCCCGTGGAGCGCAGCCGAATTCACCAACGACTCGGCCGCGTCGTCCTCCAGCACCGAGCCAGTGTCAATTGACTGCACCTGATAGACCAGCCTCTCAAGATCGCGTGATCCCGAAAGTGTCCAGCGCATCACCACGTAGACATACGCGCCCGCCACCAACCCGCCTGCGGCTGACCGCGGCAGCTCGATCGCTGCGGTAGGAAAGTACATCGGCGCCTTGCCGGCACCTTTCTGCCGCTCAGACACAAAGCGCACCAACGGATGGTCCTGCGTCACCTTCTCGACGCCACGCGGCGCTGTCCCAAGCCGGTTGTCAAACAGGAGCCGGGGTGGCGCGGCCGCGAGGATCGCCGTTCTACCATTCAACCGATTGGCATTGATGAACTGGTTGAAGTGCACCCTCCCGTCCACCGACAACTCCAGGCTGGCCTCCAACGGCTCACGCTCCGATATCAGCAGGCGACTTCCCGGAAACTCCTTCTCGACATAGTCACGTACATAGGCCAGCAGGTCCTCGCCGCGTATGTAGCGCCCAAGTTCGTGGGCGGCTTTGACCTTGTTCTGGATGAAGTCGCCATGGCCCATCAACTGCGTGGCATTTGCCTCCAGCACCTCTTGCTGTTGACGCAAGGTCTCGATGGCCACACTGGCGCGGTCGATGCGATTCTTTTCGTTCTCGGGCGTCAGCTGATGCGAGAGCAGGTCGAGGCTCAACTCCCGAACCGTCGCACCCAGGATCTCCTCCATGCTGCCCAGCGCTTTCTTGAAGATTTCCAGCCTGTCCAGCAGCCGTTCCAGCACCCGGTCATCCAGCGTGTCGGCGTAGACCATGTTCCAGATCAGGATCTTGGGCTCGGCCTGGCCGATGCGGTCGATACGGCCGATACGTTGCTCGATCTTGGCTGGGTTCCAGGGCAAGTCGTAGTTCACCACCAGGCTGGAGAACTGCAAATCGACACCTTCTGACGCCACTTCCGACGACAGCAGCACCGTCGGCCCGTCAACAGATTCGAACAGCCGCAGCACCGCGTGTTTGTCCATGCCGCCGTGAAGCACCACAGCACGCACACCGATCTTGACCAACTGCTCTTGCAGGTAATACAGGGTGTTGCGGTAGAAAGCGAACAAAACCACCTTGCGGCCCGGCTTGTCACGCCAGTAGTTCTTCAAGCTGAGCGCCAGCGCCGCAAACTTGCTGTCGGACGCCTCCAGCGCCTTGAAATCACCCACGTCTCGGGCGATGCCCATCAGCACGCGCAACAACTCGCCCGGCTCACTGCGCTGCGGCGTGCGCACTGCAGTTATCGGGGGCACTTCGTCATCCACTACGCCGGCATCACCGTACAACTCGTAGATCGCCTCCTCGTCGCCGTCGTCCGCCGCGCGCTTCAGGCGTTCTGCCCAGCCGCGGCAAGCCGCCGCCATGCAGCTGGCCATCTGGCGCTGCGGGATCGTCAGCATGAATCCCTCAGACACCTCATTGCGCTCGCAGAAGTCACGCACCGCGAAGGTCACGCGCTCGTAGAAGAGCCGCTCCACTGACGACATATCAGCTTTAATTGTCACCGGCTCCCGCTGCACGCGCAGCTCTTGAACGTCGCGCTTGAGGGTGCGGGCGATCACTTTGGCGCGCGGGTTGATGCGGTCCAGTTGTTCGGCCAACTGGGCCCGTCCCCGGGCGCTGGCCAGCAACTCATCGCTAGGCGGCTCTGCCAGCAAGAACTTGATCTGCGCGCTGTCGTCAAAGAAGCGCAGCGTCAAGGCATGATCCAGCGCTGCGACAAAATCCTCCTGCGGCACCACCTCGCGCAGCACGCGGTCACGCATCGCGACGATCGGTGCGTTGGCCTGCACCGACTGGTCGTAAGTCCATTCATAGGGGAATGCGTCCTCGTCCAGCAGGTGCAGCAGGTTGAACAGATCCGTGCTGCGCATCTGGATTGGCGTGGCTGATAGCAGCACCAGACCATCAGTAACCGGCCGCAGCAAGGCGGCAAACCGGTGCGTTTGCGTCTTGGCGTTACGCAAGTAGTGCGCCTCGTCCACCACCACCAGATGCAACAGCGGATCCTGGATTTCAGACTCCAGCAGAAACCTGGCGAGTTGTGCGGCAGCGGAGTTCGACGGCGACTTTCGATCATTCCAACCCTTGGGCGGCCGGATGCCTTGCATGCTGACGATCAGTGCAAACTCTTCCTGAGGCCGCTCCTGGGCGGTCTGCAGGCGCGCCAGCAATTCGGCCGAGTCGACGATCTCGGCCTTCACGCCAAAGCGGTTGCCCAGTTCGTCCTTCCACTTCTCGCGCAGCATGGCCGGGCACACCACCAACAGCCGGCGGGCGTCCTGGCGGGCCCGCAACTCGGTCCAGATCAGGCCAGCCTCGATGGTTTTGCCCAGGCCCACCTCATCGGCGATGACGATGCCGCGGCAGGGCGAATCCAAAAACTGCAAAACGGGCTTGAACTGGAAAGGCAGGAACTGCGTGTTGGTGGTGTTCAGACTGTAGATCAGGTTCGCCAGCTTGCCGCTCAGGCGGTAGAAGGTGATCGCGCCGCGCAAATCCAAGGTGCGGCCATAGTCGCCGCGGCACATCAACTCGAACGGATCGCGCGTCTCGCGCTGCACCTTCTCCATCGAGGCCTCCAACACGTATTCCTCGCCGTCGCTGAAGGTGACCAGCACCCGGCGTCTGATGCCGGCGCCCAATGCCGGCTCGCTGCTGAGTGTGCCCACCCGGCTCGGGTTGTCGGCCACGCGGACTTTGTCGCCGGGGTTCATGAGACCCCACCGGGCGAACCCTTGATCACTGAAGCTGCCATTCAATTCCCCGTCGTTGGTCGAATTCTGAGAACCTACAGGCCCACCAGGTGAGCCTGTTAGTTAAGACAGGGCGGTTTCAAGCTTGAAGCGCGACGCCGCCACTGCGCCAGTGCTGAGAAGACTTCGAAGTCAATCGCCTGCGCAGAAAAAAAAGCTACCGATTTCGTCATCGATTCCTGCCACCTGTGTCGTTGGCGCCGCCGCCGGATACCGTCATCCGGTTCTTCTCCGAGGCGACGCGAAAAATATCGACCTTCGTCTCCAGGCACTTGCGCAGCGACATGTCGTGGGCGCCGACCTCAAACCAACTTGCGGGCTTCTGGTAGAAATCCAGGCCGCGGCCGATCTTGACGGTCCAGCCGTTGTCGATTCGGATCTCGCGGTCGTGCAAGTTCGGGTTGAGCTGGATCTCTAGCTCGATGTCTTCGTCCAACAGGCTCTGTTTCAGCTCGTCGAGTTTCTCGGAGGTTTCAAGCAACGGCGTGGTGCCCTCGTAAGAGGTCACCAGCCGCAGCTTGCGGATCGACCCCGCTCGCACCAGCACCTCACACAGCCGGACGACGTTTTGAATCTGGTGCGGGTGGCGGATGTAGGGGTCCTCGACCACCACCGACGTGGCGCCGCGCAGGTAAGGGCCCAGGATGGTCGCGTAGCTGTGGCCGGTGTCGCCGTACAGGATCGTGAAATGCTGTTCTGCCAGCTCGGGCGCAGCGGCGGGCGGCACGATTACCGTGGCGACCGGCACCGAGGCCAGGGGGCCGGCCGGCACCATGACCGGCTGCGTCAGCGCAGCAACTGGCGTTGCAGCCGGCTGTGACCCCGCCCCTGACAGATCAGCCGGTTCTGCTGGAACAGCGGCGCCAGCCGGCTCGCCCGCCATGGCCGCAGCCCCAGTCGCAGCGGGCGGCGCCGGCGGGATGCTCGAGGGCGCCAGCTCCACCTTGCCCGACAAGGTGCTGCGGGCCGGGTTCTGCGTTGCCGGTGAGTTCTTGGACTCCGGGCACCAGACCTCAACCTCCTGCCCGGCCGCGTTGAAGTAGCTCAGGCCGATCTTCGCAAACTCGTCGTCGGGCTTGCGCTTGTTCATCTGCTCTTTGACGCGACGGCGGCATTCGATGGCGTAGGCCACGTATTCCTCGAACTCCTCGTCCGTGGGCTTGCTGCCAGGGTGCAGCACCTTCAGAAAGGCCGCCACGGTCTTTTTGATGCCCTTCTCGTCGCGCCCCTCGGTGGCTTTGCCAAGCCGGATCCGCTTGCTGACCTCCTCGTAGCGGTTGACGTGCTTGAACTGGAAGTGGAAGGCCTCGGCCAGGTAGTCGGTGATGAACCCGTACTGGTTGGTCAGGAACTCGCTGCTGTTCTTCGGGATCTCCCAGCCCGGGATATAGGCCGCAAAGCGATCCATCACGGCCAGGTCCAGTTCGGCCGGCAGGGGCTGAAAAAGATCGTAGTTGGGCGAATCCACCACCTGCTGCACCGACATGTCGATGTTGCCGACAAAGCTCATGCTGGCATCGGCGATGACTTCAACGCCGCGCGAGAAGCGCCCGTTGGCCATGAAGTCTTTCATGATCTGGATGGTGTCGGGGTCACGCACCTTGATGCCGCCCACCTCGTCAAAGGCCACCACGTCCCAGTAGCCGACCAGGCCGATCTTTCGCTTGGCGGTGTTGTAGAACAGCGTGGCCTTGCTGGCCTGGCCGCCCGAGATCAGCGTGGCATAGGGCGAGAACTCGCTGAAGAAGTACGACTTGCCGGTGCCGCGCGGGCCCAGCTCGATGTAGTTGTAGTTGGTCTCGACCAGCGCGGCCATGCGGGCGATGTAGTGCATCCGGGCCCGCACCGTCAGGGCAGCCGGCTCCAGCCCGACCGAGCGCAGGATGACGTTCAGCCACTCGTCTCGGGTGAACTGGCCGCGGCCCTCGACGTAGCGGTCGAAGTCGAACCGGCTGAGCTGGATCGGCCGCAGGTCCTCGATGTAGAAGGTGTAGTCGTCCTCCTCGATGGCGTTGTGCGCCACGGTCACCTCGGCCCACAGCCCGCCTTCGAGCAGCCGCTGGTTGTCGCGGTACCACTTCTCGCCGATGGCGATGCGCTGCGAGTTGAAGTTCTCCAGCGACGCCCAGTGCCGTTTTTCCTTCTCGACATAGCGCACATGCACCTTGTCGATAAAGCGGTGCTTGCCCAGCGTGGCCACCTGGGACTGCTTGGCGTTGGCCTCGTCGGGCCGCACGTAATTGTCCTGCAGGGTGGCCAGCACCGCGTCCATGCCGGCCGACAGCTCGGCCTCGTCGTTGCTGGCGCAGAACCGCGCCAGCAGGAACTCGAGCACGAAGGTGGGTACGTTGGTGCCCTTCTTGATGCGGTGCAGCAAATCCTTGCGGACCACCTTGCCCTCGTAGATTTCGGTAAGCTTGCGGTCCAGCTCGTCCATCGTGTTCATACCGTGTAGTCCGTTTCAAGATCGATCGAAGCCAGCTTTTGCAGCGTCGTCGGGTTCAGCGCCTTGATGGTGACCTTGCCCTGGTACTCGTCGGACATGCGCAGCGGGATCTTCTTGGACTCCCCAGGCTGCAGGGTCAGCGTCCGGGTCGCCGGGTTCACGTCGCCGCCCGGCCTGGCCTCGCCCACCACATTGCCGCTTTTGTCGTGGGCTTCCAGTAGCACCTCCACCGGCTGGCCCTGGTCGAACAGGCCCACCGAGACCAGCGCGATGTCGATCACCGGCACCCTCACCGTGATGCGCTTGGCGCCGTTCTTGTAGGCCAGTTGCACGTTGACCTGCGCTGCGGTGTGGGCCTCGGCGCGCAGCAGCTTGAGCACCAGCACCGGTACCACCGCCTCCTGCAGCGACAAGCCGCCGTGAAAGTACAGGTGCCCGGCCCGGTAGGGCGCCAGGCTGCGGGGCAGGCCGACCTGGGTGAAGCCCACGGCGCGAATGCCCAGCCGGTCGGCCGGCAGCACCAGGTTGGCGTTGTCGCCCGGGCCGGCACCCAGCGCCATCCGGTCGTGGGCAATCACCGGCCAGTTGCCCGTTGGTTTGGCGCAAACGTCACCGGTCTCGGCCAGGTTGTTGAGAAAGAAGCCGTGGTCGGTCACCACCACCGCGTCGGTGAAGCCGTAGGCCCGCAACTTGTGCAGCGCCACCCGGATCATCTTCAGCGTGCTGGGCACCAGGGTCAGCGCGCTGCCCGGGCTGCTTTCCAGCAAAGCGTCGATCTCGGTGGACCGCAGCACCAGCAGGTCCACGCTGGGTTTCACCGCCGGCTGTCCGCGGGCAAAGTCGTCCAGCCTCATCTCGCTGAAACGGTCGCCGTAGACCCTGCGGAAGGCCTCCATGCGATGCGCCACGCCGCCCACCGGCAAACCGGCCAGCAGTGGCACCAGGCCGTCGCTCTGGACGGCGATGGTCAGGTCGGCGGCGGCAGCGGGCAACAGGCTGGCCATGCCGACAGGCGTGACCGTCGGCAGCTGGGCCAGGGCCGCATGCAGGGCCACCGGGCCGTCGTCGGCCAGCAGCCGCTCCAGCGTCACGCCCAGCTCGTAGCGCAGCGCATCCACCATCACGTAGGCCACGCGCCGGCCCGGCTCGGCCAGCGGTGCGGCGGCGAAACGGTCAAACACCTGGGTGTTCATCAGGCGGCCGGGCGGCGGCCAGGCGGCGGTCTCCATGTGCCGCATCAGCAGGGTCTGCACCCGCTCGGCCAACTGCCGGTAGCGGCTGCGGGCATGGTGGGCGACATCATTCATCAGCCCCTGGGCATCCACCTGCTCGCTCGCCGCCTGCTCGAACTCGCGCTGCAGCCGGTCGGCATCGCGCAAAGCCGTCGCGTAGTGATCCAGCAGCGCGGCCAGCGTGCGGCTGTGCTCGGGCAGGCTGCGCTCCAGATCGTCGCAGGCCTGCACCAGCGCCAATGCGGCGCCCATCAGCTGCCACTGCGCCTGGCTGTGCTCCTGGCCGCGCCAGACCGAGGTCTTGTGCCGCGCCACCCACTGGCGCGCCGTGTCGAGTTGCCCGCCGGTCACTGCCAGCAGGGTGCGGCGCAGCACCGCCCGCTCCTCAAACGGAAAGGTCTCGCGCTGCCCCAGGTCATCGATCTGGGCACACAAGGCCGCCAGGTTCAGCTCGGCCTCTACCGTCACCGCCCGCTCGACGTAGGTCGGCTGGGTGCGCGGGTCGGTCCGCAGGCGCTCGCAGCTGTCTTCGACGATGCTGCGGGCCTCGGCCGGCGCGCGCGGCACCGGCTGCAGCGCGTCGGGCACCGCCTGATGCGTGCCCGCGAGCAGGTCGAAAACAAACTCGCTGAACAGCAAAAAGCGCCAGGTCTCGTCAGCGATGGCCGACCAGGTCTTGCCCCGGGTCTTGAGCAGCAGGCCCAGCGTGGCCTTGAGGAAGTCTCGCGCCTCGGTGGCCCAGCCCTCGCTGGCCTTCAGTGCGGCCTGCTGGCCGGCATTCGGGGCCAGCAGCGCCAGCAGAATCTCGCGGCCACTTTCAACCTGCAGCGTGGCTTTGAGCTGCGGCCAGTTGAAGCCGCCGCCCACCGCGTCGATCACCGCAAACGATGGACCTGCTGGCATCTGGGCAAACAGGCGGCGGATATCGGTCTGGTGGTCGGGCCGGGCCCGCAGGCAAAGCTGCTCGAACTCGTCGCCCGCCCCGTCGGGAAAAACGGCGCCGCAGGCCGCCGCAGCCGCATAGGGGTTGGCTTGTCGTGCCTCATCGGTCAGGGGCGCGGCGGCGGGCACGTAAACCAGCAGGCCATCCAGCGCCGGCTGCGGCCGGCCCAGCGCCCTCAGCGCCTGCTGCATCGCCTGCCGGCCCGCCAGGCTGCCGGCACCGGCGTCGACCACGCCCACCCGGTCGCCGGCCATGCCCAGGCACAGGTCGCGCAAGCGCTGCTCGGGGTCGTACACCACCAGGCAGCCACGGGCGGCCAGGCGGGGGCGCAGCACCTCTTGGGCGATGAACTCGGCGATCTTCATGTCAAGCGGTCCTTTGGGGTGATTGGTGATTCCCGCCGTGGCATCCAACGCAGTCAAACCCAAGCAGCGGCACTGGCCACGGCATGGGCGAATGCCTGAAAGCTCTTGGACGAATTCCGCGCTGGGTCCATGTTCTGCGCCACCTGCCGAGCACATTCCAGCTTGCTCAGTCCGGTCGTGTAGTAGCCGGCCCGCTTGAACACCTGCTCCAGCGCCTCCCAGGTGCCGCCCAGGATGGCGTCCGGGTTGCGAAACCGGGCCTTGCCGGGCACGGTGGCAGGCACCCGTGGATAGGCCGCACGCACGGCGTCCCAGTCACCAAAAAACCAGGCCTCCAGCTCTTCGACCACCACGCGGTTGGCCACCTGAAACGGCTTGCCGTGGCCGGCCTTGGATTTGCTGAGCAAGCCCGCACCGGCGGCCATCACCTCGAGCTGCTGCTTCAAGACCAGACAGTCGTCGTCGTCCCGATCCACCAACACCAAGATGGCGCAAGTCGCGGGCAGCCAGGTGCTGTAGCCGCGCAGCCGGGCTGGCAGTTGCTTGAGCAAGTCGTCCTTGCATTGAAAGCGCCGGATCTCGAAGTCCACCTCCGCCAGCATCTTTGGCAGCAGCCGTTCAAGTGCCAACTCCATCGACGGCTCTTCGACGAGGACGGTCAGTTTTTCAAGCATCAGCCCCGCCCTCCCCGCTTGGCCTGTGGCCCGCCGTGGTTGATCAGCGGGTCGCCCACGCCGAAATGCCCTTCCATCCACAAATGGCCCAGCGACGCGCCGGCCTGGACAAATTCGGGGATGCCGGGGATGTCACAGGCGCGCACGGCCTGGGTGAAACCCTGCTCGTCGCGGTACAGCACCCGAACCTCGTCGGGGCGCATGGCGTTGAGCAAAAACGGCGAGTGGCTGGTGATGAACAGCTGCGAGCGCGCTGATGCCGCCCTGCATTCCTCCGCCAGTTCGGGGAGCAAGCGCGGGTGCAAAAAATTCTCGGGCTCCTCGATGCCAATGAACCTGGGGGGCTCGGGGTCATAAAGCAGGGTCAGGTAGGCCAGCATCTTCAGCGTGCCGTCAGAGGCGTACTTGGCCAATACCGGCTGGTCGAACGGCGCGTCCTTGATTTGCAGCAGCAGCCGGCCATCCGGCATGGCATCGGCATCGACCCGCTCCAAGCGCGGAATTCGCTGCTGCAGCACTGAAAACAGCTGCGCCAGGCGGTCGGGGTGCTGCTCTTTCAGGTACTGGATGACATTGGCCAGGTTCTCGCCACCCTTGCTCAAACGCTCTTGCGGCCCGGCTTCGGGCTGGTTGCGGGTCTGGTCTATCACCAGGTAGGAGACATACCAGTCGGTGATGAAATCGCGCAGCGCCGCCACGCGGGGATGCTCGGTGAACTGGCCCAAGGTGTTGGCGGCGATCAGGTCGGGTGAGCGCAGATTGGTCTCGACCCGCACGTCGTCTGAGTCCGGTGCGTCGCCGCTGGCGGCCTTGCCGATACCCCGCCGAAACTCCAGAAAGCGGAAGGGCTTGCCACTGGCGCCGCGCCGCCACTGCAACCATTCCTCGACCACCTCGGGCCCTTTGACGCCTTCGTCGATGGCCAGGTGGTAGGTGATGAGCGGCATGTCCGGGCGCTCGCGGTACTTGAGGTCGAACACGATGGGACCGGTCTCGCCCCTGGTTTTCAACTCCTTGCCACGGCCCCGCCGATCCCAGGCATGGCGCAGGCCAAACTGGAAGCATTCGGACAAAAAATTGAAGACATCAAAGACGGTGGACTTGCCGCTGCCGTTGGGGCCCAGCAAGACTGTCATTGGCGTCAGCTTGTCGAACTCGACTTTGCGCAGCGCGCGGTAGTTCTCCAGCCGAAGCGACTCAATGCGTGGGATGCCTTCGAGCCTGGGTCGGCGAGTGGGTTTCATGTCGAACCTCATAGGTTTCTTGCCACACAATTTCTTGGTCTTGGGACGGGTTGGCTCGCTCTACTGCAGTCTTAACCCATCCTCGTAGCTAAATGGGCCCTTGTTCATTCCTCGTTGCCATCCTCGGTCTCTGCACGCTTTTTTAGTTCTTTGTAGCCAAGATACTTTTCAAGTGACCAGCGCGTGAGAGCGAAACCCCTGAGACGATCCTCCGCGAGGTCGTTGATTCGGGTATTCAAAGCCAAATAATAGTTTTTAAGGCGTCTGCCCTGGTCAGCAAATTCATCTTTGGCGGTAATCGCATCCTTGAACATTCTGCGCACTTGCTGCAGATTAGTGGGCGGCTCTTCGCCCTTGCCGGCAACGTAGCATTCCTGTTTATCCTCAAGGCTGCCGTTTCCACCCTGGATATTTAGCCTAAGTTCAAGCAACACAAAATTGCCTAGACGGCGTTT
>Ga0105047_10004695_pt1 | contig 23716 bp, 23 predicted proteins | sample MAT04_FD_78384 | JGI IMG/M metagenome (GOLD analysis project Ga0105047, IMG submission 78384) | Freshwater microbial communities from Lake Fryxell liftoff mats and glacier meltwater in Antarctica - MAT-04 (megahit assembly) | ecosystem: Environmental > Aquatic > Freshwater > Ice > Liftoff... | reverse complement strand
CTGCTTCGGCGCGACTTCGAATTCCGCGACGAGGTCGACCTCGGCCCAGCCGACGATCTTTCCCTGCGACTTGTCGATGACGGTGGCGAGCAGCTTCCCCGATTTGTAATCGAGCATCCAGACTCCGTCGGTTTGGATCTTCGCGCTGACGCTCACGGCCCCGGTGGCCATAACGTAATCTTGGTAGCGGTCGTTCGACGCGGCCCGCAGCGGTTGCGGAGTTCCTTGGAACACCAGCATCGCCAAACAGCCGAGGCCGATGCCGGCGAACAAGAGGAGTCCGTAGAAACACTTCGCCATGATCGCGACCTCGCCTGAGGGTGGGAAACCCGAGAGTCGCGGACGATAGCAACCCCGGCGGGCCTGTCCAGCGGAATTAGAATTTCCCAGATTCTCCGCGGATTCACTTGCACTTCGGAAATTGGAGCTTACAGTTTAGTTGTCGAAATTTATAAAGAGACTGTTTCCCGATATGCCGGTCGCCTGCCACGCTCGGATCGCCGTCGCCGCCATTGCGGCTGCGCCAATTCGCGCCCTCGTGGCGGCTTGACATCCGGGATCCGAGCGAACGAACCGCGCCGGCCCCGGAGATTGTCTCCGGGGCTTTTTCCGTTTCCCGCCGACGCCGAAGGAACGCCATGATCCCCCTGCCGCTCTCGCAGCAAGCCCTCCGGACCGCCGATTCGCCCATCAGCTACTTCATCCGCAAGGCGATCGAAACGGACGGGCTCATCTCGCTCGCAGCGGGATTGGTGGACGAATCAAACTTCCCCGTCGCGGATCTCGCGGAAGCGACGGCAGCGATCTTGAACGACCCCGACGCGGCCCGGATCGCGCTGCAATACGGCAGCACACAAGGCCTGCCGAAGTTGCGCGAGCAGATCGTCCAAATGGTCTGCGCCGCTGACGGGGTTCGCCCGGCCGAGTTGAACCTGAGCGCCCGAGACGTCGTCCTCACGACCGGGTCCCAGCAATTGCTCTACTTGCTCGGCGAAGCGCTGTTCGACCCGGGCGATATCGTGATCTGCGAAGCGCCGAGTTACTTCGTCTACCACGGCGTCCTGCAAACCCGCGGTGTCCGGGCGATGTCGGCGCCGATGGACTCCGGCGGTATGGACATCGATGCCCTCGAAGCGATGCTGGCTAAACTCGCGGCCAGCGGCGAGATCGCCAAACTCAAGTTGATCTACACCGTCGACTACTTCCAAAATCCGACCGGGTTGACGCTCGCCGCCGACCGCCGGCCGCGCTTGGTCGAATTGGCGAAGAAGTACAGCACGACCCACAGGATTTTGATCCTCGAGGATGCGGCCTACCGGGAACTCCGGTACGATGGCCCCGATCTGCCGAGCATCAAGAAATTCGACCCGACGAACCAGTACGTCATCTATACGAGCACCTTCTCCAAGCCCTGCGCCCCCGGTTTGAAAACGGGCTACGCCCTCATGCCGCAGGATTTGCTCGGCGTGGTGTTGAACCTCAAAGGCAACCACGATTTCGGTTCGTCCAACCTGATTCAACATATGCTCAGCCGGTTGCTGGCCAGCGGGGCCTATGCCCGGCACGTCGAGAAACTCCGCGTTAGCTACCGCGTCAAGCGGGACGCGATGCTGGCGGCGCTGACGGAATCGTTCGCCGACCTCCCCGGCGTCACGTGGACGATCCCCGCCGGGGGAATGTACGTCTGGGCGACCTTCCCCGCGGAGTTCCGCACCGGGCCGGGCGGCGACTTCGTGAAGCGCTGTTTGGAAGAAGGCGTACTATACGTCCCCGGTGAATTCGGGCACGTGCCGGACGAATCCGGCATGATCCCGACCAACGAGACCCGCCTCAGCTTTGGCGTGTCGACCCCGGACCAGATCGCCGAAGGGATCCGCCGGATGCGCCGCGCGTGCGACGGATTGCGGGTAGCCCCGATGCTCACGGTGACGGCGGGGACGCTCGCGTGACGTCGCCCGAGTTTTTCCACACCCCGAGCAGAAACCAGGCGTTCGCCAACCCGAGCGCCCATTGGATCGCGGCAATCCACATGTAGGCCGCGTGCCAGCGGTAGAATTCTTTCGGACGGTCGACGGTCTGTTCGACCGGGTCGAGGAACGAGTCCAACACCGGGTGCAGCGCGAATAACGCGACCAGTAGAATCCCCGAAGCGGAACTCAATCTGACCCGCAGTTTCCAGCGCGCCGTGCCCCGTTCGGTGACGAGCGACCATCCCAAGAGGAGGTGGAACACGACGCCGATGAGGTTCATCCAGCCGGTGACTTCGCGGGTGACGAAACCTTGTGCGATGGCCGAACCGAGGACATCGGTTCCCGTCGGCACGACCACGGCCGCGTAGAAAAAGAACCCGCCTTGCCAGACCAGCCACGCTTGGAAGAGCAAAAAACAACGGAGGCGGGCGAGCATGGGCGGGGAACTCGGGGTCGGAATGCAAATTCCGCGGGGGTTCGTTCGTCTATAAAGTAGTGGACTCGGCTCGTTCGCCGGGCACCGCTTCCCCATTTGGTACGAGATTGCACCGATGCGCAAACTGATCGCCGCGATTTTCCTGGCCGCCTTCGCGGGCGCCCCGGCCCGCGCCGCCGACAAGCCGACGCTCGCCGTCGGCGACCCGGCGCCGAAACTGAAAGTCACCACTTGGGTGCAGGGCGAAGAAGTGAAGGACTTCGCCCCGGGCAAAGTCTACGTCGTCGAGTTCTGGGCCACATGGTGCGGGCCGTGCATCGCCGCCATGCCGCACTTGGTCGAACTCCAAGAAGAATTCAAAAAAGATCTCATCGTCATCGGCCTCACGAGCAAAGACGGCAACGGCAACAACAAGGAATCGGTCGACAAGTTCCTCGAGAAAAACAAAGCCAAGTTCACTTATCGCTTCGCGTTCTGCGAAGACCGCGACACCGATAAAGCGTACATGGAAGCCGCCAAACAAGACGGTATCCCGTGTTCGTTCGTCGTCGATAAAACCGGTAAGATCGCCTACATCGGCCACCCGATGGAACTCGATCTTGTGCTGCCGAGAGTCGTCGCCGGGACTTGGAAAGGGAAGGAAGACATCGAAGCTATCATGAAGTCGAACAAAGATCTCGAAGCGATCATGGAACTCGCCGAGAAGAAGCCCGAAGAGGCCTTGCCGAAACTCGCCGCCTTCGAGTTGACGAACCCGCTGAAAGCGAAGCAAGACATGTTCGGTGTCCAGAAGATGGTGCTCTTGATGAAGTCGAAGAAGTACGACGAAGCCAAGGTCGTCGGCGAAGCGCTGTTGGCCAAGTCGGTCGCCAAGAAGACGCCGATGCCGGGGGCTTATACGGGGATGATCTTGGCCGACAAGGAATTGAACCCGGACAAGAAGAACCTCGACTTGGCCCTCAAATCGCTCGACACAGCCATCTCGTTCGACGACAAGAATATCGGGTTGTTCCTCGCGGCGCTCGAACTGCAACTGACGTTGGGCGATAAAGCCAAAGCCGCCGAGTTCGGCAAGAAGGCCGTCGCCGCCGCGGAGGACAAGCAGAAAGCCCAAGTGGAGAAGATCGTCGAAGCGAAGTTGAAGGACGGGAAATAGTCGGCGAATTGCGTCGCGATCCGAACGGAGGATGTTCCTCCCCCGCTCGGGTTACGGGGTGTGCCAACCATTCTTGGAGGTCTTTTGTAGGGTGGGCCGAGTCTCCGAGTCCCACCGCTTTCATTTCCGGGACATCGGTGGGACTCGATGACTCGGCCCACCCTACAAAAACAGCCAGTTCTCTGAAACTCCAAGAATCATTGGCACACTCTCGTTCCGAATCCACCGTTGGTACCGCCGACGACCCGCGGTATACTCGTTCCCGGTCACCTTCCTTCCCTCCGCTCAGGTTCCCACCATGTTCGCGCCCCTCGTTCTCGGATTTGCGCTGCTGACCCCGTCGGCCCCGATCCCTAAAGATATCGCCCCCGTAGGACCGGCTCCGCTGGTGGTCGAACTCAAACCGAACACGGACGGCAAAGTTCTCGTGAGCGTCCGCCGCGAAGAAAAGCGTAAAGTCGCCATCGCCCAAGGCGGGGCCATCAACCCCAACGGTGGCGGAGGCGCAGTTTTGGAACGCGAAATCACTTCGATCCGGATGCTTCAAATCGAACTCGGTGATGTGAAGGATTTGCAAATCTTCACCGCGGGGGGCAAAGCTGTCGAAACCAAGGAGGCGTTCGCGAAGATCAAAGACGGGGCCGTCGTCGTCATCACCACCGATGGCAAAAAAGTCGATCCGAACTTCTTGCGTGTCTTCAAAGACGAGACGCTCGTTTTGGTCTCTCCGGAGTTCGTCAGCACCGTTCGGCCGGGCACCGGCGTCGTCCGGCCGCTGCCAATCGGACCCGGCGGTATTCAAATCTTACCGGGCGTCATCAAGCCGCTCCCCGCGCCGTTGCCGGTCGAGAAAGTCGAAAAGTAGATCAGCCAGCGACGGCCGATTTCCAATCGGCGACGACGCCCGTGTGCAACCGGGCGCCGACTTGCGTGATGACCCGCATCGCGAGAAAGTTCGCGGCGCGGGCGGCAGCATCCGCAGCCAAGCCGTGCGTGACGCCGTACAGGAATGCCCCCGCGAACATGTCACCGGCCCCGGTCAAATCTTTCGGGGTACATGGGAACGCCGGCACGTGGAATTCCTCCCCGTGCCAGCGGATGTAAGCGCCGTCCGGGCCGTCGGTCACCACCACATTCGGCACAATGGGTTTCATCTTTTCAAACGCCATCGCGGCATCCGGAGCATTGGCTACGGCGCAGGCTTCGCTCGCATTGCAGAAGAACAAGTCGGTCTGGGCCAGCGTTTCATGCAGCGCGCCGCCGAAGACATGGACGATGAATGCGTCCGAACACGTCAGCGCGACCTTGGTGCCTCCGGCTTTGGCGATGGCCACCGCTTCCCGCACCGCCTCTTGGCCCGGTTCGTTGTTCGAGAGCAAATAGCCTTCGACGAATAACCACGCCGATTGCTCGATGAGCACCCGATCCTGCTTCACGTGTTTTCCGGACAGATGCGCCGCGACGCCGAGGCAAGTGCGCATCGTCCGTTCGGCGTCGGGCGTGATGATCGCGGCGCAGGTGCCCGTCGGCTGATTCACCACCACCGGGTTTCCCATCGCGATGGCGAGCCGTTCAAACTCACTCTGGTAGTGGAAACCGTATTTGTCGTCGCCGACGCAGCCGATGTACGCGGCCTTGCCGCCGAGTTGGGCGAAGGCGATGGTGCTGTTGGCGACCGACCCGCCCGAGACGAGTCGCGGATCGGACTCGGCGAACAGTGCGAGGATTTTCTGCTGCTCGGCGAAATCGACGAGGCGCATGGTGCCTCGCTCGAAGCCGAGCCGCTCGAATTCGAGCTCCGGCACCTCGACGAACAGATCGACGATGGCGTTGCCCATCCCGCACATGTGGAAGCGTTTCATGGTGGACGTCGACCGTGTGTTAAAGAAGTGATGATACAATGACCGCGATGCGAGTCGAATTCGGGTCGCGGCCCAACAATGTGTTGATCACTGTTTCCGACCTGTGAACATCGGCGTTCCGAGGCCATCGACACACCGTTGGGCCACTACCGAATATCCTAATGTCACCCCCTCCGCGCCCGTTCGAGATCTTCCCATGAGATTCCATTCGATCATCGCCTCGGTCGGTCTCGTCTCCGCAACTTGTACCGCCGCCGACCTCCCGCGCAGCACCCCGGAATCGCAAGGCATTTCTTCCCCATCCGTGCTCGAATTCGTCGCGTCGGCCGACAAATCGATCGACTCGCTGCACAGCGTGATGATCGTGCGGCACGGCAAAGTGGTGGCCGAGGGTTGGTGGGCGCCGTACCGCGCCGAAACACGCCATCAGCTATACTCGCTCAGCAAGAGTTTTACTTCCACAGCGGTGGGCATGGCCATCGCCGATGGGAAGCTGAGCCCGGACGATGAAGTATTGAAGCTCTTCCCCGGTGATGCCCCGGCCAATCCGAGTGCGAATTTGAAATCGATGCGGATCAGCGACCTCCTCCGCATGAACACCGGACACCAGACCGAGCCACCGCGAAAAGCCGATGAAGCATGGACGAAGTCGTTCCTCGCTCATCCGGTGCCATTCAAGCCCGGCTCGCACTTCCAGTACAACACCACGGCCACGTATATGCTTTCCGCCGCCCTACAAAAGGCGACGGGGCAGACCCTTCTCGAATATCTCAAGCCGAAGCTGTTCGATCCGCTGGGGATCGAGAATCCCACTTGGGAAACGAGTCCGCAGGGAATCTCCACGGGCGGCTACGGGCTGAGTGTCCGTACGGAAGACATCGCCAAGTTTGGCCAGCTCTATCTGCAAAAAGGGAGGTGGCAGGGGAAACAACTGCTATCCGCGGCGTGGGTGGAAGAAGCCAGCGCACGGCAGACCTCGAACGGCAGCAATCCGAAGAGCGATTGGGATCAAGGGTACGGCTACCAGTTCTGGCGCAGTCGGCACGGCGCGTACCGCGGCGACGGCGCCTTCGGCCAATACTGCATCGTGTTGCCGGAGCAAGATGCGGTCATCGCCATCACCGCCGGGGTGAAAGACTTGCAGGCGGTGCTGAACTTGGTTTGGGACACATTGTTGCCGGCGTTCAAGCCCGGAGAACTTCCCGCCGACGACGCAACGGTGAAAACACTCGCCGCCACTTTGAAAGGATTGACCCTGCGGATACCGAAAGGTTCCGGGGCTCCGGCGAAGCTCGCGGGCAAGAAGTTCGCCTTCCCGAAGAACGACCAGAAGCTCGAATCGATCACTCTGAAAACCGACAAGAACGGCGCGGTGACGGTGGTCGCTCAAATCGACGGAACTGACCGCAGTATTGTCTGCGGCAAAGACTCTTGGCATTCCGGCCAGACGGCGTGGGCGCGATGGCTCGAACAGCCTGTGGCGGCAAGCGGGGTCTGGACGGCCGACGACACCTTCACGGCCAAGGTCTGCTTGACCGAGACGCCGTTCGTCGTCACCATCCGTCTTAAATTCAGCGAAAATGAACTGAAATATGAGACCGAATCCAACGTCGGCTTCGGCGCGACCAAGAACCCGGTGCTAATCGGCAAAGCGGAATAACCCGAGCGAAGACTTCGATGCAGATGATCCGGACGCAGTCATTGTGTCGTTGCGCCGCGGCGGGTTGTCGATCGCCCGCATCTGGAATTGTTCGTCAACCGCGCTGACAGCGTGCTTGAAGGGGTGTTCCATTTCCCGCTCCTGGCGGACGCGTCGATCTCCGACTTCGGTATGTGGATCGGGGATAAGCTCGTCGAAGCGGACGTCGTCGAGAAGCAGCGGGCTCGCGAAATTTACGAAACGATCTTGCGAGAAAAACGTGACTCGGGCTTGCTCGAATGGGCCGGCAGGAACATCTTTAAAGCCCGCGTCTACCCGATCCCGGCGCGTTCCGAGAAACGCATCAAGATTTCGTGTACGCAGGTGCTTCCACTGAAGGGGAACAAGTACTGCTACAGTTACGCGCTGCAGCGATCCGACGGTACCGAGCGGGCGAACACGTCGGCTTTGGAAATGTCAACATACGAATCGGAGGGCCATGCTATGCCGGTTGAAATCCGCCAAAAACAGAACCGCTGGTCCGATGCCATCGCCGATTGGGAGCGGTTCGCGCAGATCCGCGCTCTTGAACCGACCGGCCTATTGAAACTGGCGGAAGCGCAGATCCACAAAAAGTCTTAGGCGAAGGCCGGCAAGAGCCTGCGAAAGCTACGCAATCAAAGATGGTCCGCGCTACCAGGAAGTTGCTGAGGTAACCCGCGAGTTGGAGAATCGATCGCGGAAGTAAACCGATCACACCAAGCTGAGCTTGCGGCCGGTACGCCACGATTTTTCGCTCGGCTTTTCGCGGACGACTAGGTTGTAGAGCGTGTCGCGTTCGATCGGCTCGCGACCGGCTTCCTCAATGAGCCGGCGGAGTTCGGGCACGGTCAATTCCTGCGGGGAATCCGAACCGGCTTCGTGGTAAATCTTTTCGTGGACGACTGTGCCGTCGATGTCGTCGGCCCCGAAGCTGAGGGCGACTTGGGCCGTCTTCATGCCGAGCATCACCCAGTACGCTTTGATGTGGTCGAAGTTGTCGAGCATCAACCGGCCGATGGCCATCACTTTCAAATCCATGAGACCGGACGGTTTCGGGATGTGCGACAGCCGCGTGTTATCCGGGTGGAAGGCCAGCGGGATGAAGGTCTGGAAGCCGTCGGTTTCGTCTTGGAGGTCGCGGAGTTTCATCAGGTGGTCGATGCGATGCTCGGGCTTCTCGATGGATCCGTATAGCATCGTGGCGTTCGAGCGGATTCCGAGTTTGTGCGCGGCGCGGTGGATCTTGATCCACTCGCTCGCATCCGCTTTGTGCTCGCACAACACCGAGCGGACTCCGGGGTCGAAGATTTCGGCACCTCCACCGGGGAGGCTGCCCAGCCCGGCGTCGCGCATCTCGATCATCAACTCTTCGACGGGCCGTTTGGTGAGCCTCTGGAACCAATCCCATTCGACGGCGGTCCACGCTTTGAGGTGCAACTTCGGGCAGGCCTCGTGGATGATCCGGACGATATTCAAATACCAGTCGTACGGCTTCAGGTGGTGGAGGCCGCCTACGATGTGGAGTTCGGTCGCGCCGCGCGCCGTGGCCTGCTCGGCCCGTTCGACGATCTGCTCGTCGGTCATCACATAGCCTTTGGGCGATTTCAAATCGGCGCGGTAGGCGCAAAACTGGCAACGGTAGACGCAGACATTCGTCGGATTCAAGTGCGTGTTGACATTGTAATAGGCGACGTTGCCATTCTTCCGCTCGCGGACGATGTTCGCCCATTCGCCGAGTTGGAACAAATCGGCGTCGCGCTCCAGCGTCAAACCGTCTTCGGCCGAGAGGCGATCGCCGGCCTCGATTTTGTCTCGGATAGCATTCAGTGGGGCGGTCATGGCGGTCTCTCCGCTTCGCGACGATCGGTTGGGTGCTTGCTAAATGAACCGCGATGGTATTGGCTTGTTAACCGCGAGACGGTGTAGAGTCGATGTCAATCCCGCAGGTCTGATTCGGTGAAGAGAGTGAAGCCGAGGTCCTGCATGTGTGCCGCAGCGGCTTCGAAGCTATCGACGTGGATGGCAACGGCGGTGTTGCCCATGGGGCCTACGCCGATGAGCAGCGGATACATGTAGTGGATATTGTACTCGCCCGCCAAAAACGCCTTCGTGATCGTCAACAGCGGTTGATCGTTGTCGGGGATCTTGACCACCATCAAGTCGGATTCGGTGAACGGTAGTTTCGCGGCGGTCAAGATCTCGAAGGCGCGTTCGTAATCGCTCGGCACGAGGCGGATGATAGCGCAGTCGGCGGTTTCCACCACCGTCAAGGACACGACGCGTACATCGGTCATCTCGAAGCGGCGGACGAGGTCGAGCAGAGCCCCCATGCGGTTCGCCAAGAAGACGTTGAATTGGCGAACACTAGGCCAATCGCGGCCGCGCATCGTTTCAAAGCCGACGCCCACGCCGCCGCCTTCGCTTTCGAGATCCTCGATTCCGAAACTCATGCCCGTGCCCTCATCGCGTGGCTTTTTTCAATACCAGCACACCCGCATTGTACTCCCAGACCGGGTTCTTTTGGAAATTGGCCGGCGTTCGCAGCGGCAAATCGAAACCGTACAGCCGCGAACTGAGGGTCGGGTCGGCCCCAGTGTCATTTTGGACATCAAGAAACCAGACCCGGTCGCCGGCGGGATCGAGGCGCGCGTTCAGCCGCGCGGGGCCCGACTCGATGGTGGACCCCGCTTTTCCGTCGCCGAGTGCCGCCGACTCAATCAAGCCCGTGTCGAGATTCAAAAACAGGATCGAAGTGTTCCCCGATCTCCAGCGGATTGCCGCCCGGCCCCGGCCGGTCGAGGTACGGTTCCAGTCGCCCACTTTCTTCTTGCGGTCGATGTCGAAGACGGCGATGCGATCCCTGCCCGCCCCGAAGGCGATCGCGACGATGCGCGTGCCATCGGGCGTGAATTGGAAGGCGGCCTCAGATTTCCCGCCCGGGGGCGATTCGAATTCGAATTCGCAGAAAGGGCCGAAGTCGTCGTCGCCGAGGGCGTAGAGTTCGATCTTGGAACCGCGCCGGATCGCCATTCGTTCGCTCCCATGGTGAACGTCGAACAGGGGCGGCTCGGCCTTCGCTGCCGCGACCCGGCGGATGTAGTCCGCGCCCGGAACCGCGCGGAGGTCGTAGGTCGAATCGACGGTGATCGTGAGCAGGCGTTCGTCCGACAGTAGGACGCAGTGCTCGTATTTTTGGCCGGAGAGCCCACCGTTGCGCCGGTTCGGATCCCAACCCAACATCGCTTCGTTGGCGACGGCCGTCCGGCGGAGATCGAGCAGCGGCGCCCCGGTGTTCGCGTTCGCGATTTGCGCGAGCCAGCGCCCGCTCGGCGAAAACGTTCGACCGGAATCGACGACGCCTGGCCGTTCGTCGCCGAGGATGCCGACGACGCGACCGGTGGCCCATTCACGGAGGAGTAAGTTCGAAGTCTGCCCGCGCTGGGTCGATTCCCGCGTGAGGAACCAATTGCTGGGCAGGCCGACGGCATCGACCCATTTGGAAGCTCTGTCGTACCGCGGCACGATCACTTCCCGGTTCGGGAGGAGCACCTCGCGGTCTTGCATCCCAGTCGGTTTTACATCTTGCTTGGTCGCTTCGGGTTTGATCGGCTCTGGCCGCGGGGCGACGTAGGGCGCGTAATTCGAAGGCTTGGTCGACACCGTTCTGTCGAGAGTGATTCCGTAAGCGACGAGGACGATCACGCTGACGAGCAACGCGATCAGCAAGACGCCGACGATCGGCTTCGGCGAGTGGAACGGGATGGGCGTGTCCCAGTTCGGCTGTTTCTCCCCCCCCCGGTGCAGCGGTTCGGGCTCCACGTCACCGGGCTCTTCGTACGGGACAATCAACGCGGCGCTGCAATGCCGGCACAGCGTCCGCTTGCCGGCCATCGACGACGGCACGCCGAAGATTTGGTCGCAATCCGGGCATTGGATGTCGATGGGCACGGGCGTCCTCACAGGTCCACGTCCGGTAGCGCGGCGTTCGTCGGTTGTTTCAACATCTCGTTGACCACCGCTTGGGCCAGCATCAAATACGACTTCGAAATCGGGTGGTCCGGGAATTTCCGCACGATCGGCTCGCCGGCATCGCCGCATTGGCTCACCTGCGCGTCGATGGGAATCTCCCCGAGGAACGGCACGCCGATCTCGGCGGCGAGTTTGGCTCCACCCCCTTGCCCGAGGGGATGAAGCCGCGTGCCGTCGGGCAGACCCAAGTAGCTCATGTTCTCGATGATCCCGAGGATCGGCACGCGGACTTCCTCGAACATCTTGACGCCTTTACGCGCGTCGATCAACGACACTTCCGCGGGTTGCGTCACGATGATCGCCCCGGTCAACGGTGCCGACTGCGAGAGCGTCAATTGGGCGTCGCCGGTGCCGGGGGGCAGATCGACGATCAAGAAGTCGAGTTCGCCCCACGGCGGTTGGAAAAGCATCGCCCCGACGGCTTGGGCGACCTTCGGCCCGCGCCAGATCACGGCTTGATCGGCGCTCACCACGAAGCCCATGCTCATGAGCTTCAGGCCGAATTTCTCGACGGGGAACGGCGTCTTCGTTTGATCGATCATCCCGAGGCCGAACATTATCGGGACGCTCGGCCCGTAGATGTCGGCGTCCATGAGGCCGACGCGTTGGCCGTACATGTGGAGCGCCAGCGCGAGGTTCGCGGCGACCGTCGATTTGCCGACGCCGCCTTTGCCGCTGGCGATGGCGATGAGATGTTTGACACCGGGAAGCGGGGTCTTCGGCGGGGCGGCAGGCGGGGGCATGAGCATGACTCGAAGTATGGTGAGCCGAACTCCGTCAGGAGTCGGGTGAAACGGGACGGCGAGCCGAACTCCGTCAGGAGTCGGGTGAAGCGGGAAGGAGTTCGGAACCGAGTCGTCGCAGGGCGTCCAGCGTGTAAATGCCGGTGCTGTGGCCGTCGTTCCATTCGATCTGGTAAGCATACGCGCCGACGGCCTTCATGCGAACCGGCGTCGGCGGCCCCGCGGCAACTTCGCGATCCGACAGCACCCGGAACGGGTTCGCCGGTTTTTTGCGTTCGTCGTCGCAGGTGGCGCACGGGCACTGGCTCCGCAGCGTGCGCCAGGGCGTGTGCGTGCGAGTTCCGTCCGCCCAGTCGATCTGCAAGCCGTCGCCCTCGCGTTTGAGGGCAAGCGGGCGAACTTCCGGTTCTGTCATCGATCACCCATCCTTGCCGGGCACGAATCTTGGTTCCGTTTCGCCTATTGCGTCCGTCGGTTCCGCAAAGGGGTGGGGTATCTGCGGAATCAAGATGCGCACTGAGGCCGAAACCGCACCCTAGTTGTAGCAATGAGTTAATTCTAGGAAAAGGTTTGACACGGTCCCGCGCTTGCTTCATACTTTCTACACCTGCTGAAGAGTGAACCACCGGCGCTTCGCCGATAGCCATTCCCGTCGGGCCCACCGCTTCCCCACTTTTCCGCTGAGGTTTTCCCATGTTTCAGGTTCTCGGTTCGACGCAACGATTCTGCGATGGTCTATCGCGCCGGAACTTCCTCCAAGTCGGGGCGTTCGGGGCCGGTCTCACGCTCGCGGATTCGCTCCGCGTGCAAGCCGCTTCCAAGGCCAAACTTGCCAAAGAGGGGCGGTCGTCGAAGTCGATAAAATCGGCGATCTTCATCTACCTGCCCGGCGGCCCGAGCCACATGGACATGTACGACGTGAAGCCCGAAGCCCCAGTCGAGTTCCGCGGCGAATTCAAAGCCATCGACACCAACGTAAACGGCGTTCAAATCTGCGAACACTTCCCGCTGCAAGCGAAGATGTTCGATAAGCTCTCGGTGATCCGCTCGGTCACCTCGGTCGACGAACACAGCGACAGCCTCGTGATGACCGGCTACCCGGATCGCGTCAACAAGATTTCCGATCACCCGAGCTTCGGCTCGGTGATCTCGAAGATCCGCGGCACCGATGCCGGGGCGATCCCACCGTTCGTCTCCCTTCGCGGCATGAGCCGGGGCACCGAGCCGGGCTACCTCGGCGTGGCCCACCGCCCCTTCACCCCCGGCGGCCCTGGCAACGCCAACCTCAAACTCGCCCAAGGCGTCACGTCCGACCGCCTAGATGACCGCAAGCAACTGCTGACGTCGTTCGACGACATCCGTCGCGATATCGACACCAGCGGTACGATGGTCGGCATGGACAGTTACACCGAAAGGGCTATCGAAATGGTGACCGCCGGCGTCGTTCGCAATGCGCTGGACATCAAGAAGGAAGATCCGAAGACGCTCGAACGTTACAAGGGCATCGAACAGTTCCTCACGGCCCGGCGGCTCATCGAAGCCGGCGTCGGTTTCGTCACCCTGAGCTACGGCGGTTGGGACACCCACGGCCAGAACTTCACCAGCCTGAAGAAGCAGCTCCCGCCGCTCGACCGGGCGATCTCGAACTTGATCCAAGACCTCCACGACCGCGGCCTGCAAGACGACGTCGTCACCGTGATGTGGGGCGAATTCGGCCGGACGCCAAAAGTGAACATGAATGCGGGCCGCGATCACTGGTCGCCAGTCATGAGCGCGATGGTGGCAGGCGGCGGCCTCAAGATGGGCCAAGCGGTCGGGGCTAGCACCGCCAAGGGCGAACGCCCGAAGGATCGGGCCTACAGCGTGCCACAAGTCCTCAGCACCCTGTACGGCGCCATCGGCATCGACCCTTCGCAGACCTTCCCCAACGGCAGTGGCCGGCCGATGTACATCCAAGACGACCGCGAAGTCGTCAAGGAACTGCTATAATACACTCCACGTGGGTCGGGCCGAGTCTGCGCGGCCCGACGTAGCCACTATCGGGCCGCGCAGACTCGGCCCGACCTACAATTGCTTCGATAGTTCCTCCCGCCTACCACCTGGGGCTTCTCCCATGCGCTCCCTGATGTCCACGGCCCTCCTCGGGCTGCTCTCCGCGCCGTTGTTCGCCGCCGACCCGAAGCCGACGATTGTCAAGCTCGACGCTTTCCCGGTGCACGTCGCCATCAATGGCATCGACGATGCTCCGCAATTGTCCTTAACGGGTATCCGCGACACCGGCAAGCCGATCGACCTGACGGTCGAGGCCAAGTACATCGTCAGCGATCCGAAGATCCTGCGCGTCGATGCCAACGGACGGGTCTTCCCGCTCGCCAACGGAACCGCCGAGATCACCGCAACGCACGGCGCGCTCACCGCGAAGATCAACGTCGCGGTGAAGGGGACCGAAGTCGCGCAGCCGATCAACTTCGCCAACCAGATTTCGCCGGTGCTCACCAAGTTGAGCTGCAACAGCGGCGGTTGCCACGGGAAGATCTCCGGGCAGAATGGCTTTCGCCTTTCGCTGCTCGGTTTCGAACCCGAACTCGATTACACGACGCTCCTGAAGGAAAGCCGCGGACGTCGGCTGATGCCCGCCTCTCCGGATCAATCATTATTCCTGTTGAAGGGCGCCGGCGTCGTCCCGCACGGCGGCGGCAAGAAAATGGATGTCGCGTCCGAAGAGTACAAACTGCTCCGCCGCTGGATCGCCGCCGGGATGCCCTACGGCCAAGAGAAGGATCCGAAGGTCGCCAAGGTGACGGTGTTCCCCGAGACCCGCGTCGTCGATCGTCAATCGCGCCAGCAACTGGTCGTGCTCGCCCACTACACCGACGGCACCATCGAAGATGTGACCCGCCGGGCGCAGTACGAATCGAACGAAACCGAAGTCGCCACCGTCGGCGAAGCGGGCCTCGTGCAGACACTATCGATGACCGGCCAAGCCGCGGTGATGGTTCGCTTCAGCGGCAACGTCGCCACCTTCCGAGGCGTTGTCCCCCGCCCCGGCGACGCCCCGAAGTTCGACTTCCCACCCCAAACCGTCGTCGATCAACATACCGCGACCAAATGGCGCGAACTCGGCATTTCCCCGAGCGAACTCGCCACCGAAGAGCAATTCCTCCGCCGCGTCTACCTCGACGTCACGGGCACGTTGCCGAGCGTCGGGGTCGTGAGCCAGTATCTCGCCGACCCGTCGAAGACAAAGCGCGATACCCTGATCGACAAACTGCTTGAATCGCCCGAGTACAGCTTCTACTTCGCCAACAAGTGGGCCGACGTCCTCCGCGTGAAGCGCCGCGGCCAACCGGATCGGGCTTCGGGCACGTTCTCGTTCCACGACTGGATCCGCGATTCGATCGCTACGGATAAACCTTACAGCGAGTTCGTCCGCGACATCGTCAGCGCCCTCGGCGACGAGACGAAGTCCCCCGCGACCGTCTGGTACAAGGAAGTGACGACCCCCGAACAATTCGTGGACGACGTCAGCCAAGTCTTTTTGGGCCAACGCCTCGCCTGCGCCCAATGTCATCACCATCCCTACGAAAAATGGACCCAAGACGATTACTGGGGCATCGCGGCCTACTTCGGTCGCGTCGGCAAAAAGACGATCCCGACGCCCGGCCGACAGAACAACAACCAGTCGCAGCGCCTGTCGATCTACACGAAATCCAGCGGCAGTGTGACGAATAAGCGGACGAACAAAGCGGCCGACATGAAGCCGCTCGATGGCGAAGCGGTCACTGTCGGCGGCGACGACGATCCCCGCAATCAGTTCGTCGATTGGATGGTCGATCCGAAGAACCCGTTCTTCGCCAAGGCCGTGGCCAACCGCTATTGGGCGCACTTCTTCGGCCGCGGCATCGTCGATCCGCTCGACGACATGCGGGCCACGAACCCGCCGAGCAACCCGGAACTACTCGACGAACTCGCCAAGAACTTGGTCGAGAACAAATACAGTTTGAAAGCCCTGATTAAGTCGATCGTGAAGAGCCGGACGTACCAATTGTCGAGCGCGCCCAACGAGTTCAATAAATCCGACAAGCAGTCGTATGCGCGATACTATCCCAAGCGGCTACAAGCCGAAGTTGTCTTCGACGCCGTTTGCAACGTCACCGAAAGCCCGTCCGATTTCCCAGGCCTGCCAAAGGATAAGAACGCCCCGAAACGGGCCATCGAACTGCCGGATGAATCGTTCGCATCGTACTTCCTCGACGTGCTCGGCCGGCCGCAGCGCATCAGCGCGTGCGAATGCGAACGGGTCAACGAAGCGAGCCTCGCGATGATCTTGCACCTCCTGAACTCGGACGAGGTGCAGGGCAAGATTTCGCGAGCCGGCGCCCGGGCCGAGAAGTTGGCTAAAGATCCACGCTCGGACGACGAGAAGGTGACGGAACTCTTCCTGCTGACGCAAGCCAAGAAACCGACGCCGGAGCAACTGAGCTTGGCCCGCGAGAATATCGTCAAGCACGAGAAGAACAAAAAGCTCGCCTACGAGAACATCATCTGGGCGCTCGTAAATAGCAAGGGGTTTTTGTTCAATCAGTGAGTCGGATGCGGATCGCTCTGCGGAATGGTGAGCCGGTTTGCGTAAGAGCCCGGAGTTGCATTCGAACACTCCGGGTGCTCACGCAACCCGGCTCGCCATTACGGAATTGTTTGGAGAAATTGAAATGCTCCGATGCCTGCTGGGCACGCTCGCTTGCACCGCATTCGCGGCTTCGGCCTCCGCACAATCCCCGGTCCGATTCGTCGGCGAATGGCGCAGCGACAAATCCGGCCACCGCGGGCCGATGCGGGCGAAGCTCACGCCGACCGCCACCGGGTACGACATGCTCGTCGCCGGGCGGTTCGCGGTCGTGGTCCCCTTCGTATACCGATCGCACCTCGATATTGCCGAAAATACGCCCGAAGGACCGCGGCTTGTCGCCGAGAAGAAACTCCCGCTCTTCGGCGGCAGTTTCAAAACCAGCGGTGTCCTCACCGCCGACGGGTTGATCGCCGACTACTCCGCGATGAAGGATACCGGCAAATTCACCCTGATGCGGCGGCGTTGATGCCCCCCGTCGTCCTCATCAACGCCGTCGGTTTGACCCCGCGTTTGCTGGCGCACGCTCCGCGATTGCGGGCGGTCGCGGAGCAGGGCTGGTCCGCGCCGATGGCCGAAGTCCTCCCGGCTGTCACCTGTACCGCGCAGGCGACTTTGCTGACGGGGCAACCCGTAGACCGGCACGGTGTCGTCGCCAATGGCTGGCTCTTCCGCGACACGAACGAAGTCCGCTTCTGGCAACAGAGCAACCGGCTCATCCAAGCCGAGCCTTTATACGTCACGGCGAAGGACCGGGCCTCGAAGCGCGGCGTGACCTTCAGCAGCGCGAAGTTGTTCTGGTGGTTCAACCAAGGGGCCGCGGTCGATTTTAGCGTCACACCGAAGCCGTGGTACGGGGTCGATGGCAACAAAGCCTTCGATATCGCGGGGACCCCGGCCGAGTTCCCCGAAGCGATCAAACGGAAACTGGGGCCCTTCCCGTTCCCGAGTTTTTGGGGGCCGATGGCCGGGGTGGCCTCCACCCATTGGATCGCGGATTGCTCAGCCGAGACGCTGAAATTGCGCCGGCCCGAACTGACGCTCGTTTATCTGCCGCACCTCGACTACGAACCGCAGCGGCGCGGCCCGAGCGGGTGCGACATGGTGAGGCTCGTGAGGGAACTCGACACGGCCGCGGCGCCGTTGCTCAACGCGGCGAAGGAGATCGGCGCCGAAGTTTGGGTCGTCAGCGAGTACGGCCACTGCGATGTCGAAATGCCCGTGTATCTCAACCGATTGCTCCGTACGACGGGTTTGCTCGAAGTCCGCCGCGGGCCTTTCGGCGAGCAGCTCGACACCTTCGAGAGCCGGGCGTTCGCGGTCGTCGATCACCAACTCGCACACATCTACGTGAAATCCCCGGCCGATTTGCCTCGCGTGAAAGAACTGCTGAACGGACTCTCCGGCGTCGGCCGAGTGCTCGTCGGCGAAGAGCGGGCGGAGTTCGGACTCCACCACGAACGCGCCGGTGAGATCGTGGCGCTGGCGCAGCCGAAGGCGTGGTTCGCCTATCCGTTCTGGCTCGATGACGCCCACGCGCCGGATTACGCCCGAGCCGTGGCGATCCACAACAAGCCCGGCTTCGACCCGTGCGAACTCTTCTTCGATCCGAAGTTCCGCATCCCCAAACTGCACGCCGCGACCCGGCTGTTGCAGAAGAAGCTCGGTTTCCGCACCATCTTCGACTTGACCCCGCTCGACGCGAGCATCGTGAAGGGGAGCCACGGATTGATCGCCGCCGACCCGCTCGACGCGGCCATCCTCATCGGCCACGGCCCGCGCCCGGCGGGCGACCGCGTCCCGATGACCGCGGTGAAAGAATTGGTCCTCGGGGCGCTCGGGTTGGGCGAGTGATCACGCCGCCGAGCGCAGGTCGTCAAGTTTTGAAACGGCGTCGTCGTACCAAGCCCAGTTCCGCGCGGCGGTCGGCAGTCTCAGCAGTTGAAACACCGCGATCCCCGCGACGAACGCGATCATGAACAGGTCGGCCGTGAGGTGGTAGAGTACGGCCGTGGCCACCGCGGCCGCTTCGGTGATCGCGAACTCCGCGAACTTTCCGGAGGCGTACACGCGCCACAACCGCTCCGGTTCCGTCTCCGGCGGCACGCCATCCTCGGGCGGTTCCGGCGCTTCGGTCGCCACACGTTTCAGGCCGCTCGCCCAGAGCATCGGCGCGGCGAAGCGGGCGATGGCCACGGCCGACAGGGTGAGCGTCGCCCCGAGCACGGTGACGATGGGCACGCCGACGAGCCGGCCCGCGTTGCCACTGATCGGTCTCCCGCCGAGCGCGAAATAAACCGTGCTCATGACCCCGATGCTGAGGACAGCCAAGCCCGCGATGAGGGCGAGGCACAGCAACCGGAGCACGCGCTGTTTTGCAGTCATCTCGGGGGTGTCGAGCGGATGCCCGCCGTCGGACCAATACGGGGTAATACGGTTCATGGTGGGGTTATCGGCAGCGAATGTCGTGGTATTCGAGGGGGAACTCGTAGTCTTTGCGGAGCGGGTAGCCGACCCAATCGTCGGAGAGGAGGATGCGGCGCGGATCGGGGTGGCCGAGGAAGCGGATGCCGAAGAGGTCGTACGCTTCGCGCTCGTGCCAATCGGCCGTCCGCCAAATATCCGAAACCGTCGGCACTTCGGGGAGTTCACCGACGACGCCGCCTTTCCAGCGCGGCAGGAAGATTTTCATCGTGAAGCGGCGGCCGGGGGCGGCGAAGCTCGATAGGTGGTAGACGACTTCCAAGTGCGGCTCGAACCCGGCCTTGGCGACTTTCTTGGGGTCGGTTTCGAGGTAATCGACCCCCCCGAGGTTGTTCAAGATGTCGAAGCGGAGAACGTCCCGGAGGTACCGGCCGACCTCCGGGAGGCGAGCCGCTTCGACGACGACGAACGGATCGGGGGCACCGGGATGCCCGACGACGGCGGAGCCGAATCGGGCTTCGAGTTCCGCAGTGATCTCGGCGGGTGTCACGGGGTTGTCACCGATAGTAGAATAGGCGAAGCCGGACGGCCCCGCCGGAATCATTTTAGCCGTCGCGAGTGGAGTGCCTCCATGATGCGAGAGCGAGGAACGCGGCGATGTACAAGAAGGTGATGCCGAGGACGCCGAAGAAAGACGGCGGCTCGATGATCATATCTTGGAATCGAAGGAGAATAGGGGTATACGCCCCTTCCGATGTGACTTTGGACGTGAGCTTGTCCAAGTCTTTGTAGCGCGGCAGCACGTTGTTCAAGACGTCGAACACGCTCGAGACGGTATCGAGATTACCTTCTTCTATGACTTTGGCGACATCGAGTTGCTTCTTAATGTAGCCGACGAGCCAGAGTCCGAAGGTGAAAGCAATAGTCAGCAGCATCGCCGCGATCGCGCTGCGGGTCAGGACGGCAATCAAGGTCGAGAACGAGTAGAGCAAGGCAAAACTAAGAACCAGTGCAGGGATTGTGATGAGGAATCGCGGATCCCACATCCCCGAACGAATGCCGATCACGAACCAGACACCGCCGACGGTGATCGCGGAGACGAGCGTGATGAAGATCAAGCCGCCGAGGTATTTGTAAAGGAGGTACTGCACCTTGCCGACCGGCTTCGAAACCACGAGGTCGAGCGTCCCTTTGCGGAGCATGTTCGGGATGAAGAACGAGGTCAGAATCACGCTGATCAACAGGAGGATCCCCCCGCCGATCCCATTCACAATGGTGTCCTCAATCACGTAAACCACCAAGCCTAGCGGGAGGTCCTTGTCGGTGATAATCTTCCATGGGAGGAACGTGACGTCGTGCGCCCATCCGCGCGAGCCGCGCAGGTTGATCGCCTCGACTTCGTACACGTATTTCCCGGCGTCCGGGTTACTCCGCCGGCGGACCTTGACGTCCCCGCAGCCGTAATGCGACACGAATTGATTCTTGATAAACTCGACCATTTGCTCGTCGGTGATCGCGGCCGCTTCTTCGACGCTGATGTCCGGGGCCAGTGCGATTTCCAATTCTTTCAGCGTCGAGTCGCTCGTGTTGCCCCGACCGCCGCGGAGGGCCGCCGCGGGCATTTTTCGCTTTTCGGATTTGTAGGCTTTTTTAAGCCAACCCGCGACCGCCGCGCGGAACGGATCGATGGCCGGTGGCTTACCGAACCCGAAATCCGATTTCGAGGTCACTTCCAGATCGAACAGCACGTCTTTGCCGTTCACCTTGATCGCGGTCGCCTCGTAGTTCACCCCGGGCACGGCCGAGATCGCGGTACTTTCGCCCTTATCCGGGATGAAGACGGCGAAGCCCTTGATCGATTTTGACAGATACCCCTCGGCGTCGGTCGGTTGGTAGCCGATGCAGGCGACAAACGCGATTGTGAGGAACGACAAAATCAACATGATGTAGATCACGAAGCCGTCGACGGCTTCGCGGAACGAATCCCGGAGGATCGCCAAGAACGTGCGCATTAGTCGTCCCTCCGGGCGCTGACCGCACGGGCGACCCGCACGCCGCGCTTGGTGCTGCCGCGTTCGGCTTGTTCGACCAGGTCCATGAAAATATCTTCGAGTGTTTGCTTCGATTCGCGGACGTTCCGCAGCCGCAGATTCTTCGACGAGAGCAGATCGAGCACGGTGTCGATCGACTGCCCCGGCTTGAGTTCGACGTGCGTTTCTTCGTCGTCGGGCTCGACCTTGAAGCCGAGCGCCTTGACCTCAGCGACGGGGAAGTCCGCACCCGGCGCCAGCGTGATGCTGAAGCGCTCGACGGTTTTGGTCAGTTCGGCCACTGTGCCGGTGCGGACGATTTCGCCCTTGTGCATGATAGCGACGCGGTCGCACATCAGTTCGATTTCTTGGAGCAAGTGCGAGTTGACGAAGATCGTCCGGCCTTCTTCTTTGAGCGTCGCGAGCAGCTCGCGGATTTCCTTGCGGCCGACCGGGTCGACGCCGTCGGTCGGCTCGTCGAGGAAGATCACTTCCGGGTCGTGGAAGAACGACTGGGCGATGCCGAGCCGCTGCTTCATCCCTTTGGAGTAGGTTTTGATCTTCGAGGTCCCGCGCTTGCTGAGGCCGACGATGTCGAGCGACTCGGCGATCCGCTTGACGCGGTCGGTTCGGTTCATCCCGTAAAGTTGACCGTAGAAATGTAACAGCGATTCGCCGGTATGGTAGCCGGGAAAAGCGTGATCTTCGGGGAGGTAGCCGACCCGCTTGCGGACTTCGATGGAGCCCGCAGGGAAGCCCAGCAGGTTAGCTTCGCCGCTGGTCAGCCGGACGATCCCCAGCAAGATTTTGATCATGGTCGATTTGCCGGCGCCGTTTTGGCCGAGCAAGCCGTAGATCTGACCGGAGTCGACTTGGAGCGTCACGCTTTTGAGGGCCTGAAGACTGCCGTAGTCTTTTTGCAGATTCGAGACATCGATGACCGCCACGCTCGCCTCCCGTGGGTTAGCCGGCCGCGGGGAAATCCGCGGCGGCAATGGCTGTTCGCTCTGGGGGAGACGATATTGCCGGCGGGGGCTCTCAGCAACGCCCGAATCGCGTTTCCGCCGGAGTTCTCAGGAAATGGCCTCCCGGTGCACTCCGCCGTAGAATGATTTAGTAGGCACCCCCGCGAGACGACCATGCGACGCACGATGTTGAAATCGAAAATCCACCGGGCCACCGTCACGGACGCCAATCTCCACTACGAGGGGAGCTTGACCATCGATCAGGATCTGCTCGACGCCGCCGACATCCTGCCGAACGAACAGATCCACGTTTGGGACGTCACCAGCGGCACAAGGTTGATCACCTACGCGCTGTCCGGCGAGCGCGGCAGCGGCGTGATCTGCGTCAACGGGGCCGGGGCGCATTTGATCCACAAGGGGAACCTCGTGATCATCGCGACCTTCACGGAGATGAAGGCGAAAGAGGCGAAACGCTATCGGCCGGGGGTCGTATTTGTCACGCCGGAGAACGCGCTGCAAGAGCCGGTGCAAATCGGGGCGCCGCTGATTCCGTCTCCGCAGATCGCGGAATGGGACGCCCCGCCACCGACGCGGATGGCCTGAGCGAACTCGACTCGCTTTTCTTTTGCGAATGCCAAAAAGCTCGAAAGCCTCGACGGTTTCCTGGGTCTGTGGATGTAGCCGCATCCCGCAGATCCGAACGCTATCGAGGGTTGGATTGTATGCTATTTTCCGCTCTTGGCTCCGCGTGAGCCAGTCCCGAAGCGAACACCGTCTCAATCCTTCTCAACGCGCGTCCGGCGGCCAGCCGGGTGCTCTTGGCCCGCTCGGTCGACTACCTACCTACGGAGTGTCGCACCTAACCATCGTCCACGGCGGTATAGGGTGTTCCACACGCTCGTCCACCGGGTCGGCTTGCCGCAAGCCATCGACGACCACCTCCATCTGCTCAAGGTCCACTTGCCGTATCGCGAGTCCGACCACGTCCCATCCGAGTACCCGTGATGCCTCTGTAGGTAGGTAGTTCGCCACTACGCCGAGTAGAATCTGCCGGCCGAACGGACGATGCGTGACATCCTCAACCGCATGAACTACCGGCTCAAACGCATCCGCAAGGGCAAGCCGTTGAAGAAGACGTCCGAGGCGAACGCGATTTTCGCCAATGTCCAAGGGTTGAAGGACGCGATCCAACCGCCTGACACCTTGGAAATCTCGGCGATACGAAAGCGAAGGGGATCGCAGGCGATTACGCCCGCGGGCTAGATCCCGATCCGCCGCCGGCCCGGAAGTGGACGCCCTTGGGCATTCTGATCATGGCCACCGGGGCGTGGACGCTGATTTTCGGCACGCACAAGACCAGCGATTTCTGGGCGGACGGCTTGAAACTGTGGTGGGGTTCGGTGAAGGACCAACTGGGTTCGATCCGCCGGCTGGTAATCGATCTGGACAACGGCCCGAACCACTCGGGGAAACGCATGCAATTCTAGAAGCGGATGATCGAATTCGCGGACTGGTCGTGACTGGAGGTCCGGCTGGTGTACGATCCGCCGTACCCCAGCCAATACAATCCGATCGAGCGTTGCTGGTCGAGCTTGGAACAGAAATGGGGCGGATGATCGCTCTTGAACGGTTTGAAGGCGATATTGCGGGAAGCATTGCAGATGAGATAGTGCGGCCGCCATCCGACCGTGGAGCGATTGCACGGCGACTACCGAAACGGCATCCGACTGTCGAAGACGGAAATGAAGCCGTACGAGGCGCGGCTGGAGCGTTCCCGTTGCTTCCCGAGTACG
>Ga0105047_10004693_pt1 | contig 23716 bp, 22 predicted proteins | sample MAT04_FD_78384 | JGI IMG/M metagenome (GOLD analysis project Ga0105047, IMG submission 78384) | Freshwater microbial communities from Lake Fryxell liftoff mats and glacier meltwater in Antarctica - MAT-04 (megahit assembly) | ecosystem: Environmental > Aquatic > Freshwater > Ice > Liftoff... | reverse complement strand
TGATCAAGGGTGACAGCGATGCTCACAATAGCGACAAGCAGAGATACCACTGGATTGACGACCATATCGCCGCGCCGACGGAACAAATGTGGCGTTCGCTCGCCCCTATGCCCGTTAAAATGCGCTTTCCCGGTCCAAATCCGATCCTCGATCATTGACGCTTTAACCCCACCATGGGGCGCCAAAATTGTGGTCCGACTTGTCCATCATCATTGAAGCTTGCCTCGGCAGTGTGTGAAGGCGGCGCTTGATTGCCGCAGATAGTATCTCGGTATTGGTGAAGCCCGACAGGCTTGCACCATGGCCTACGCATTTGTTCTTTTTTGCGCGTGTCCGTGAAATAGGAATTATGTATTATTCTGCTTTCTATGGGTCTGACCGGCGGCTTTTAATCTCGGGAAGTCAAAAAGCAGGCGTTGACTTCTTGCGAATCCGGTATACCGTAAAGGCGCTCGAGATTTGGAGCGAAAACTTGGGGGGAAACATGACATTGCGAAGCTTCTTGAAGACCCTTGCGGTTGCCGGCACCATGGCGCTTGCAACGAATTCCGGGGCAATGGCCCAGGACAAGCCGGAAATTCTTACATCCGTTCCGGGCCTGACCTTCCCGTTCTTCGTTCACATGATGAACGCGATGCAGGCGGCGGTCGTGGAAATGGGCGGCACGCCGATCGAAAGCGACGGACAGGTCTCGTCGCCCAAGCAAACCTCTGATGTCGAGGCCGCTATCGCCCGCGGCGTCAAGGGCATCATCATCAGCCCGAATGAAGTCGATGCCATGGCGCCGGCGATCAAGCAGGCCGTCGAAGCCGGCGTGCCGGTCGTGACGGTTGACCGCCGTGTCGCCTCGGTCGAGGGGATTCTGGCGCATGTCGGCGCCGACAACGTGAAGGGCGGCGAAGCGCAGGGCAACCTTATCGTCGCGATGTTCCCTGACGGCGCGACCATTATCAACCTTCAGGGTCAGCCGGGCGCCTCGCCAGCGATCGACCGCAATAAGGGTCTGCATAACATTCTGGACGGCATGGCCGACAAATACAAGATCGTGTTCGAACAAACCGCCGGGTTCGACCGGTCCAAGGGCCTGTCGGTCACGGAAGCCGCGCTTGCAGGGATGGACACGCCGCCGCAAGTCATCGTCGCAGCCAACGACGACATGGCGCTTGGCGCGATGGAAGCGGTGAAGGCCCGTGGGGTGACCGGCATCGTGATCATCGGCTTTGACGCGCTGCCCGAAGCGCTGGCGCAAGTGCGCGACGGTGGTCTGACGGCCACGATCGAGCAGTTCCCGGGCAAGCAAAGCGCCACCGGCGTGAAGATCCTGATGGACTTCATCAAGGACGGCACCAAGCCTGCTGAGGCGCTCGTACTGCTGACGCCGGTCGCGATCACCAAGGACAACCTGGCGATGGGCGAACGCATGGGCGAAGTGAAGTAGGACCGCAAAGCGGACCTTTTCAGTCAGCCCGGCAAGTATTGCCGGGCTGCCTTTTCATGTGGACCAGATGCCGGTATCTGCACCGCGTCGGTCCAGCCCTCATGCCCTGGCGGTACCGATGTCACCCGACCAAACCGAACCTCCTTTGTTGCGTCTGACCGGGATTTCGAAGAGCTTCCCGGGCGTGAAGGCTTTGGAAGGCGTGGATTTCGAGGTTGCGGCCGGCGAGGTGCATGCACTGCTTGGCGAGAACGGCGCCGGAAAATCAACGCTGCTGAAGATCCTTGCCGGTGCCCAGTCGGCCGACCGGGGCGCGATTGCCATCGCAGGCGAGGCCGTCACGCTGGCCAGCCCGCAGCAGGCCCAGGCCCAGGGGATTGTAACGATCTATCAGGAATTTACCCTCGCCCCCAACATGACGATCGCCGACAATGTGTTCATCGGGCGCGAGCCGGGCAGCCGGCTGTTCGTGAACAACCGCGCGCTGCATGCCGCCACCGAGGTGCTGACGCGCGAGATCGGGCTGGATCGCAGCCCCCGCACGCTGGTGCGCGAATTGTCGGTGGCCGAGCAGCAGATGGTCGAGATCGCCCGCGCGCTGTCGATGCAGTCGCGGCTGATCGTGATGGACGAGCCGACCTCGGCATTGAGCCAGGCCGAGGTTGAAAAGCTGTTCAAGCTGGTGCTGGAGTTGAAGGCGAAAGGTATCTCGACCATTTTCGTCACCCACCGGCTGGAGGAGGTTTTCCGCATCTGCGACCGGTTCACGGTGCTGCGTGACGGGCGCAACGCCGGGACAGGCATCGTGGCTGAGACCAATGTCGAAGGCATCATCCGGCTGATGGTCGGGCGCGAGTTGAAGGCGCTAGCCGCGCGGCGGGTCACGGCCGTGCCTGGGCCGATGGCCCTGGCGGTCGAGCATCTGGTACGACGGCGCACGCCGGTCGCGCCCCATGCCATCGAATTGCGGGATGTCTCGTTGCAGGTGCGCAGCGGCGAGATCCTTGGCATTGCCGGGCTGATCGGCGCCGGGCGCACCGAAACCGCGCGCGCCATCTTTGGGGCCGACCCGTTCGACAGCGGCCGTGTGCTGATTGGCGGGGTGCCGGTCGACATCCGCTCGCCACGGGCGGCAATCGCGCACGGCATCGGCCTGGTGCCGGAAGACCGCAAGCAACAGGCGCTGTTTCTGGCCCTGGCGATCAAATCGAACCTGTCGATGGCGGCGCATGATCGCATCAGCCGCTGGGGGGCGTTCATCGACGGGCGCAAAGAGCTTGATCTGGTCGAGGAATATCAGAAGCGCCTGAACATCCGGATGGCCGGGCCAGAACAAAAGGTCGGCAACCTGTCGGGCGGCAATCAGCAGAAGGTGGTGCTGGCGCGGTGGCTGGCGCTGGGTCCAAAGGTGCTGATCGTAGATGAACCCACGCGGGGCATCGATGTCGGCGCCAAGGTCGAGGTGCACAACCTGCTGTTCGAAATGGCCAATGCCGGTATCGCCGTGATCGCCATCTCGTCAGAACTGCCCGAGATCCTGGCGATCTCGGACCGTATCGTGACAATGCGCGAAGGCAGGGTGACCGGCGAGGTGATGCGCGACAAGGCCGATCAGGAAACCCTGATGACCATGATGACGGCACCGATTGACCGTGCCGCGTGACTGCAATTTTGGGGGAAGCACGTGTCTGACGCAAAAAGCGATGCCAAGGCGGCAGGATCGGTGGATGTCTTCGGCTTTGCGGCCCGATTTGCGCCTTTGATCTTTCTGCTGTTGCTTATGGCGGTCTTTGCCGTGGTCGAGCCGCGGTTCCTGACCCCGGTCAACCTGTTCAACATCGCCCGTCAGGTGTCTGTCACCGGCCTTCTGGCCATCGGCATGACCTTCGTGATCCTGACAGCCGGGATCGACCTGTCCATCGGCTCGATGCTGGCCTTTGCCGGGCTGGTGGCGGCGGCGATTGCAAAGGGCGGGCTGTCGGACCGCTTTACCGTGGGCGACGATGCCATCGGCTATGGCTGGCCCCTTGCCGCGCTTGGCGCCATCGCTGTCGGTGTCGTCTGTGGCTACTTGCAGGGCTTCGCCATCACCCGGCTGAAAGTGCCGCCCTTTGTCGTCACGCTGGGCGGCATGTCGGTGTTTCGCGGTGCGGCGCTGCTGTTTGCAGCAGGCGGTCCGATCTCGGGGTTCGACGAAGGCTATGCGTGGTGGGGTCAGGGCAAGATCGGGCCGGTGCCGGTGCCGGTGATCATCTTCCTGATCTGCGCCATCGCGGCCCATGTCATGCTGACCTATTCGCGCTTTGGCCGCCGGGTCTATGCCGTGGGCGGCAACCCCGAAGCGGCGCGACTGTCGGGCTTGAACGTGAATGCGATCATCTGCACGGTTTATGTGATCATGGGCTTTTTCGCAGGGCTTTGCGCATTCGTGCTGTCGGCGCGGCTCAATTCCGCCGAGGCGGTCGCCGGGACGGGTTACGAGCTTACGGTCATCGCCTCGGTGGTGATCGGCGGCACCAGCCTGTTCGGCGGCGTCGGCACGATCTTTGGCACGGTGATCGGCTCACTGCTGATCGGTGTGCTGCTGAACGGTCTGGTGATCCTGAACGTGTCGTCCTACATCCAGCAGATCATTATCGGCGTGATCATCGTGTTGGCTGTGGCCTTTGACACTTATGCCAAGTCGCGCAGACGCACCGCCTGAATCGCGGCCGGCACGGTGCACCCAGTGTCGCGATCATCGTTCGGGTCCGGCCGCATTTTGGGTGACTGGTCGGGACCAAAGGTTGCGTCGCCAACACGACTGCAGATGAACTCGAGCCCGGATTTTCAGCGCCTCCGCCCAGCAAGGCGGTCAGCGACGATGGTTCCGAGTTGGCCTTGAACGCCATCCACAAGTGGCAGGAGGAAACCCGGCCCGACCGTGACGTGATGGTGCTGATTGCAGGACCTTCTGGCAGACTGCCGATCTGGGGCCACGCCAGCGTCGGCACAGTCAACAAAGTCCAGCATCTAGAGTCACTTGCCTGCCACTCGGTGCAGTATGGCGACAGACCGTTTGCAATTTGGCACCGCCTCATCGGCGCGGAAGGTGCGGTTTGCGGTAGGTGAAAATCTGGCCGTCCGGGACCCGTTCGTACGCGAGACGATCATCGGATCACAGGTACACGACTGGGTTGATGTCGCTATCTGCATGGCCGACAGCAGTGCGATCTTCCACCCGATCACTTGCCCCGCCCGGATGACGGGCTACAACACAATCTTCATCAAGGGCCGCGACCCTTTTGCAGGTGGACGTATCGCTCAATGACCAAGGAAACCGTTGCTTCAATCGTTCCCGGCACCGCCGAGGGTCGCGTGCTGGCAACAACCCTTGGCCTCAGCTTCTGGGGCGGGGTCGATCCGGCGACGGCCCGCGTCATTGACGCCCATCACCCGCTGCACGGTGCGGTTGTCGCTGGGGCTGTTCTGATGATGCCGACCAGTCGCGGGTCATGCTCGGGTTCGGGGATGATGCTGGATCTGCGCTGAACCGCAGGGCACCAGCCGCGCTGATCTTTTCAGAGGCCGAAGATATCCTGACCCTTGGCTCGCTGATCGCGGGTGAGTTGTTCGGGCGCGGATTTCCGGTGTTGCGGGTCTCGGCCGCCCTGTTCGTCATCTTGTCCAGACAAACGCGGCTGAGAATCGAAGCCGATGCCATCATCGGTGTGGGTTTGCGTGTCGCGATCACGACCAATCCGTCGGTAAAACTTGCCTTGTCTGTCGAGGATCGCGCCATCCGCGATGGGCGGGACGGCCCAGCCGCCGCCCTCGCCATGCGGATCATCTGCACGGTCGCGGCCCAGCAAGGTGCGGCGCAACTGACCGACATCACGCGCGGCCACATTGACGGCTGCATCTATGCCCACCCCGCCAACCTGATCTTTGCCGAAAAAATGGAAGAGATGGGGGCCAAGGTCCGGGTGCCGACAACCATCAACGCGATTTCCGTTGACCGGCAAAACTGGCGCGCGCAGGGCGTTCCGGTCGACTTTGGGGCCCCGGCCTCGCGTTTGGCGGATGCCTATGTGCGCATGGGCTGCCAGCCGACCTTTACTTGCGCGCCCTACTTGCTGGACGACGCTCCCCAGCGGGACGAGCCCATCGCTTGGGCTGAATCCAATGCCGTGATCTTTGCCAACTCGGTCCTTGGGGCACGCACTTTGAAACATCCCGATTATCTGGATCTGTGCATGGCAGTCGCAGGCCGCGCGCCGCTGTCGGGTGTGTATCTGGACGCCGAGCGGAAAGCGCGGCTTATCCTGGATATAGAGGTGCCACCGGGCTGCGATGATGCGATCTGGCCGCGGCTTTGGACAGACTCGTCATCAGATTGAGAGATTCTGTAGGGCGCAGGTCACGGAAAGGATAACGAAGGGTTTCGTCAGCGAACCCTCCTAACCTTTTGTATTTAGAACGCTAATCCAAAATTGTCAGAATTGTGCAATACGGTCACCGACTAACAGATGCGCGGCAGTTGGTCGCCTACCAGCATATCCACCACCCGTTCACCGCCAAAGGTAGTGCGCAGGATCACAGGAACGCCACGCGCTGCGACTGCGCGACCGATGCGGGTGGCTTGCCGCCCGGCGGGCGTGCTTTTCATTGCGACAAGGGCAAGATCGGCCTGATCTTCGGGGACGAAAAGCACAAGGGTACCTTCATTTGCAAGATAAAGCGGATCGAGGCCTAGGATTTCGCACATGCCTTTGACCTCATCGCGCAAGGGCAACAGCGACTCCTCGATCTGCACCGTGATGCCAGCTGCCTCGGCCATTTCGTTCAAGGTCGAGGCCAGACCACCGCGTGTGGCGTCGCGAGCGGCATGCAGGCCCGGTGCAGCGTTAAAGACCGCCTCCATCAGATCACCCAACGACTGGCAATCGCTGGTGATTTCACTCGACAGGGCCAGATCGCCGCGCGCTGCCAGAATGGCAGCACCATGATCGCCCAGAACGCCATTCACGATCACCACGTCGCCCACCTTGATCCGGGCCGCACCAATGTCCCTGCCCGGCGGTATGACACCAAGGCCGGAGGTGGTGACGAAAACCTGGTCCGCCTGACCCCGTCCCACCACCTTGGTGTCACCGGTCACGATGCTGACACCGGCCAAAGCGGCCTCACGCGCCATGCTGGCGGCGATCCGGTGCAACAGAGCGAACGCGCAACCTTCTTCGATGATGAACGCGGCCGACAGCCACAAGGGCTTGGCACCGCCGACAACAAGGTCATTGATCGTGCCGCACACCGCGAGCTTGCCGATATCGCCGCCAGGAAATTCGACCGGCGTGACGACGAAACTGTCCGTGGTGAAGGCCAGCCTTGCACCCGGCGCTTGCAACGCCGCGTCCATAAGGCGCGCCTGATCTTCGGTTCCGTGCGGGACAAAAACCGAGGTAAAGATCTGCTCGATCAGATCACGCATCGCCCGCCCGCCGCCGCCGTGGGCAAGGGTAACGCGGTCGCCGCGCAGGGGACTCAAGCGGCGGGTTCCGTGATGCGCGCCCGGCCAAATTGCCAGTAGGCCGCGCATGCCCCTTCCGAGGAGACCATCAGCGCGCCCAATGGCATCTCTGGGGTGCATCCCTTCCCGAATTGCGGGCATTGTGGCGGCTTGATCCGCCCGGTCATGACCGCTCCGCAAGCGCAACCTTCAGCCTCGGCTTGCGGTTCGCGGGCCGTCGCGTAGCCGATACCGAACTTTTCTTCGGCGTCGAAGGCCGCATATTTCGACCTGATCCGCAGGCCGCTGGCGTCGATCTCCCCCAATCCGCGCCACTCGAAAGAGGGGCGCGTTTCATAGACATCGTCGATTGCGGCCAGAGACACCTTGTTGCCATGCTCTGGCACGACACGGGCATATTGGTTTTCAATCTCGGCCCGGCCGTCGCAAATCTGATCCAGCACCATCAGCACCGATTGCAGGATATCCAGCGGCTCGAACCCGGCAACGACCAGCGGCTTGCCGTAGTCGCGGGCAATGAAATCATAGGGATGAATGCCGATGACCATGCTGACATGACCGGGCCCGACAAAACCGTCCAGCTCCATATGCGGATCATCGAGCAGCGCCTTGATCGGCGGCGGCACTGTGATGTGGTTGCAAAACACGCTGAAATTGGTCAGCCCGTCGCGCGCCGCTTGCTGGATTGACAGAGCGGTGGAAGGTGTCGTCGTCTCGAATCCCAGACCAAAGAACACCACGTCGCGGGTCGGGTTGCGCCGTGCCAGTTCGACCGCATCCAGCGGCGAATAGACAACGCGTATATCGCAGCCTTCGGCCTTTGCCTGCATGAGCGACGTCCGTGTACCCGGCACCCGCATGGCATCGCCGAAGGTGGTCAGGATCACACGTGGGTGTCGGGCGATCTGAATACATTCATCCACCCGGCGCATCGGCAGAACGCAGACCGGACAGCCGGGACCGTGGATGAACTCGATACCGTCATGTACCATGCGGTCAAGGCCGTAGCGGAAGATCGCATGGGTATGTCCGCCGCAGATTTCCATGATGTGCACGGGATTGCCGCGCGTTGCACCAATGGCGTCCGCGGCGCGGGCAATGGCCGATAACACGCCTTGAGCCGCCGCCGGATCGCGGAATTCACTGACGTATTTCATAGCGCCAATGCCCGGGCACTGTCGGTCATGGCATCCAGGGCCTCTTGCGTTTCGCCCAAGGCACGCAGGGTGTCCAGCGTTCTGGCCGCCTCATCCGCGTCGATGACAGCCATCGCAAAGCCGACGTGAATCAGAACCCATTCGCCCACCAACTTCGCTACGGGCCTGTCGGAAACGCAAGCGACCGAGATTTCGCGGCGCACACCCGACACATCTGCAAGCGCCAAAAGCCGTGCCGCGTCGGTGATGGCAATGATCTGTCCTGGTATGCCGAGACACATGGATCGGTCCTTCTATTCAGCGGCCTGACGTCTCGCCTTGCCGCGTGCCTCAGCTTCCAGCCACGCTACCCATTGCTTCATTCCATCGCCGGTGCGGGCAGAGATGCGGATGATTTCTATCAGCGGATTGACCCGGCGCAAGTTGGCCTCATAAAGTTCCAGATCAACATCGCAATAGGGCGCAAGGTCGATCTTGTTCAAAAGCGCAAGTCGGCAACTGGTGAACATATCGGGGTATTTCAGCGGCTTGTCCTCACCTTCCGTCACGCTGAGGACCACCACTCGCGCATCCTCGCCCAAATCGAACGCCGCGGGGCAGACCAGATTGCCGACGTTTTCGATGAACAGAATGGTGCCTGGATCGGAACCAAGCTGACCCAAGGCACGGCCGACCATATGAGCGTCCAGATGGCAGCCCTTGCCGGTGTTGATCTGAATGGCGGGCGCCCCTGTGGCCCGAATGCGGTCGGCGTCGTTCGAGGTCTGCTGATCGCCTTCGATCACCGCGACCGGCCCGCCTACCCTGTCGATGGTCGCACAAAGCAGCGTGGTTTTTCCCGAACCGGGCGACGACATCAGATTGACCGTCAGCCAACCGCGCTGATGCAGCCAGGTACGGTTAGCGGCTGCGTAGAAGGCGTTCTTGTGAAAGATGGAGGTTTCGATCTCGATAAGCCGCGATTGGCTCATCCCCGGCACCTCGATCCCGGCGGGGCCGTGGCCGAAATGCAGATCGCCAGTTTGGTGCGCGCCGTGGTCGTGCGAATGACCATGCGAACGCCCGTGATCATGGGAATGGTCATGCTGCCCAATGGTCACCACCCCACAGCCACACATCGTGCACATCACGCCACCTCCATGTTCTTGATCCGCAGAGCGTCGCCCGCTTCAGGCATCAGTTTTCCGCCACCGCACAGCGGGCAAGGGTCCAGCCTTTGGTCGATCTGCACGGTCTGCAAGCAATCATAGCAGAAGGCGCGACCCGGCAGAACGATCAACTCAAGCACCGCACCCTCGGCTTTCGATCCGCGCATGACGACCTCCCATGCGAAGGTCAAAGCGTCCGGTTCCACGGCAGAAAAAGCGCCGGCTTCGATCCTGACGCGAAGGATTCTGGCCGAGCAATTCCGATCAGCAGCCGACTCAAGGATGTCCCGCATCCCCTCGATCAAAGACAGCTCGTGCATGATGCGGCCTTCCCTTCCAAGACAACTTTGCAGCGGCGCAAATGGTCCTGCAAGCCTCTTGGTTTTAGTTTGTGCCAGATGCGACGCCGCGCCTTGCATCATCGTTCAGCTTCGCTCGGGCTCGCACACCGCGCCAGGGCCACCAAAGCCTGCCCGTATGCCAGACCACCGTCATTGGCAGGCACATCGCGCGGCAGACAAAGGTCGTAACCCTTCAACGCTTTCACCGTCATTCCCAACAGGGTGGCGTTCTGAAAACAGCCTCCGGACAAAGCAATGGTTCTGGTTCCCGCAGCATCTGCCACCCGAGCGGTAAGCTTCGCAAAGCCTTGCGCCAGTCCCAGATGAAACCGCGCCGCGATCACCGGATGGGGCGTGGCTGCCTCAATGTCTCTGACTAGCGCGCGGAACATCCCGGCAGGTTCCAGCATATCGCCGCGCTCGGTCAGGTCATAGGCATCAAACCCGGACGGCGCAGCGCCAGCCAGCGCCTCCAGCCGCATTGCAGCCTCGCCCTCATAAGTTTGCCTGCCGACCACCAACCCGAGGCACGCCGCGACCGCGTCGAACAGCCTTCCAACCGAGCTGCTGGAAATTCCGCTCGCTGCCGTCTGACGAAGCGCCGCAACTGGATGATCCGCAAAAAGCTTGTCAGCAGTCTGACTTAGCCCGGCCGCATCCAGCCTGACCACCGCATTGCGCCACGGCTCCATCTGAGAGCGATCGCCCCCCACCAACGGTGCCGGAACAAGCCAGCCAGCCCGGCGCACTTGCGCGTAATCTCCGACCAGCACCTCGCCGCCCCAGATCGTGCCATCGGCGCCCAGCCCAAGCCCATCAAGCACGATCCCGACTGCGCATTGCCCCTGCCAGCCAGCCTCACCCAGCGCGGCGGCCATATGGGCATGATGATGCTGCACCTCGATCACCCGCAGACCTTCGGCAGCGCGGGCGAGGCCGTGGCGACTGGCACGGAAATCGGGGTGCTGGTCCACCGCCACGATGCGCGGATGATGGTCTAGAAGGCGTGCATAGTCTTGGTCTGCCTTGACAAATTCCTCCACCGTCAAAGGATCGTCCAGGTCGCCCAAATGGTGCGACAGCATCGCACCCCCATTCTTCCCCAGACAAATCGCCGCTTTCATCTGGCCGCCATACGCCACGACCTGAGGCGCGTCGGCGAACGTGGCGGGTATCCCGATGGTCCCAGGCGCCCTCCCCCTGCCCCGGCGCAGCACCATGCGTCCTTTCGGGCCTATCCGCTCCACCCCGTCATCAAGCCGCCGGGCAATGGCGCGGTCATGGAGCAGCAGAGCATCGGCCAGCGGGGCGAGTTTGGCCCGTGCTTCTGCGTTGTCGATCACCTGTGGTTCGTTCGTCAAATTGCCGGAGGTCATCACCAAAGGCACCCCCACCGCCGCACAGAGCAGGTGGTGCAACGGCGAATGGGGAAGCATCCAGCCGAGGTGCATGAGACCCGGCGCGATGGCTTCCGGCAGTGGCACGGCCCCAATGGGCAAAAGCACAATCGGAGCCGAGGGATCAGCCAGCAACTGCGCCTCGGCCGCAGAAACGTTTGCATACCGATCCATCACTTCGCGCGGGGCCATCAGCGCAAATGGCTTGGTCGGCCTGTGCTTGCGTTCGCGCAGGGTCGTGATGGCGCGTTCATTGGTCGCCACGCAAGCCAAATGAAAACCACCCAAGCCCTTCACCGCAACCGTTCCGCCTGAAAACAGAATTTCCGCCGCCAACGCGATCGGATCATCCGGCCGCGCGACGCCTGCGATTTCAAGCCACAATCGGGGACCACAATCCGGGCATGCAATTGCCTGCGCATGAAAGCGCCGGTCAACGGGGTTTTCGTACTCTGCCCGGCAGGCATTGCACATCGTAAAAGGGGCCATCGTGGTCAGCGCGCGGTCGTAGGGCAACCCGGTGATGATCGAAAAGCGCGGGCCGCAATTGGTGCAGTTTGCAAAGGCATAGCCAAACCGTCGTGCATCGGGGTCACCAATTTCGCGCCGACAATCCTCGCACATTGCTGCATCCGGCGTCACCCCCGTGTCGGCCCCACGCGCGCCAGAGGAGGCGATAGCAAAGCCGCAAAACGGTCCCAGATGCTCCGCGCGGCTTTCCACTGTGTCCACGCGCGCCAGCGGCGGGGCTTCAAGCCTCAACGCTGTCTCAAACGCATCCAGATCACCCCCAACGGCACGGATCAGCACGCCGTGCTGATCGTTCAAAACCTCACCGCGCAAACGCATTCGCGTGGCGAGTTGCCAGACGAAGGGCCGGAAGCCCACGCCCTGAACCTGCCCGCGCACCCGGATGATGCGGCCCATCATGAGGCGGCTTTGCATTGCGCGTCATACCAGCCCGAAAAGTAGGTCTCTGCCAGATCAAGGCTTCGGCGCGCTGCATCGCTCAACCCTTCGGAAACGGCTCCGTATTCGCTGCCGGCCAACCCAAGGACAAAGCCCTGCGGCGCCTTGCCGAACAGCAAACGAGACAGCCGCAGCGCCGCTTCCGGTGAGACCGAATGACTGCCGATGGTCTGGGCTTCGGCCTCGTTCAGCGCGCGAAAGTAGAACGGCTCCACTGCATCCAGCGCTGCATCGGCGAAGATCACGGTCTGCACTTCTGAAATCATCAGTGCGTGTTCGACCGTCAGTTGGTAGTCCACCTCAACAGTCAGGCCGGGCAGGTCCAAGGCCGCAATACGCTCGGCAAAGGCGGGACCAAGACCATCATCGCCGCGCCCGGGGTTGCCGAAGCCGATCAAGAGTGCCGTCATAGATCACGCGTGGCGTTGTCAATCAACCTACCGCCCGCATCGAACAACTCGACCTTCAGCGGCATCTGCCCAAGCGCGTGAGTGGCGCAGGACAAGCAAGGGTCATAGGCGCGGATGGCGACTTCAACATGATTCAACATGCCTTCAGTTATTTTATCCTGCCCTGACAAATACTTGACCGCCACATCCTTGACCGCCCGATTCATGCCCTCGTTATTATGGGTGGTCGAGACGATGAGATTGCAGAAACTCACCTGATCGTTCTCGTCGACTTCATAATGGTGGATCAGATTGCCGCGCGGCGCTTCGATCACACCAGTTCCCGTGGGGCGGCGCTCGCCCTTTGCCACAAGATCGGTGCCTTGCAGGTCAGCGTCCAACAGCAGCTCGCGGATTTTTTCAACGCAATGCACCACCTCGATCATCCGCGCCCAATGGGTGGTCAGCGTGGCGTTGTTGGGGGCACCACCGGTCACCGCCCGCAGGGCTTTGTGGGCGTCATTGGCCAAGGGCGTGTCGATGAAGCTGGCGGTGTTCATGCGGCTGAGTGGACCGACGCGATACCAGCCGTCATCCGGTCCAAGCGCCTTGATGAAGGGGAACTTCATATAGGACCAACTGCGGACATCCTCGACCAGAAGTTTGTGATAGTTGGAATACTCCACCCCGTCGAAAATTGGCGCCCCTTCGGAATCAATCGCCCGGAGAGCGCCGTGATATAGGTCCAGCGCGCCATCGGATTTCCGTACCAGCGACATGTGGTTGGATGGAAAGGTGCCAAACCCAGCCACCAGATCGGCATGACCAAGCGTATAGTCGCGGGCCAGCGCCAAAGCGTCCAATGCCCAAGCCTCCATTTCGTCGATCCGCGCCAGAAAACGGTCGCGCGTGGCAATTGGCAAATTGCGGTTGATGCCGCCCGGAATGGCTCCGGTGCCATGGATCTTCTTGCCCGCAGTGGCCTCAATGATCTCTTGCCCGAACTGCCGCATCAGCACGGCACGGCGGCCAAGTTCAGGGTTTTCGCGCAGGATTTCAAAGACATTGCGCTTTTCGGCCGGGGCGCCGAACCCGAACAGCAAGTCGGGGGCGGACAGGTGAAAGAAATGCAGCACGTGGCTTTGCATCACCTGCCCATAATGCATCAGTCGTCGCATCTTTTCCGCGGTGGGTGGCACTACGTCCACGCCGACGATCTGGTCCATAGCCTTGGCCGCCGCCAGATGGTGACTGACCGGGCAGATGCCGCACAAGCGTTGGACGATTACCGGCACCTCCCACAACAGCCGACCATGAATGAACCGCTCGAACCCACGGAACTCCACGATGTGCAGCCTGGCCTCGGCCACCTGATTGTTGCGGTCCAGATGGATGGTCACCTTGCCGTGCCCTTCGACACGGGTCACCGGCGATATTTCGATCATGCGCGGTTCGGTCATGGGGCTGGCTTTCCGCAAAAGGTCAATCGAATCGGGTCATTCTGGGGTCAAATCCAGTGAATTTTCCGGTCAGCAGCTTGAGAAGCGTGTCGTAGATGATGTCGCCAGAGGGCGCGCAACCGGGGATCTGATGGTCGATCTTCACCACTTGCGAGCAGGCATAGACCTTGTCCAGCATCAACGGCAGCGCCGGGTCGTTGGGCACGTTGTGGGTCGTGTTGCGGATGTAGCGCCCCGAGATATAGGCCTCGTCCAGACATTCCCGCAGCGGGTCGTCCGAATGCATGATCGCATTTCGCATCGCGGGCAGCCCGCCCATGATGGCGCATTGGCCCAAGGCTATCAACATGTCGCAATTCTTGCGGAAATCCTGCAGGACATGCACATTTTCCTCGTTGCAGCAGCCCCCCTCAATGATGCCGATGTCGCAGCGTCGGGTGAAGCTCTTGATATCGGTCAGCGGCGAGCGGTCGATCTCGACAAGTTGCATCAGGTCGATCAGGCGGGCGTCCATGTCCAGAATGGCCATATGGCAACCAAAGCATCCCGCCAGAGAAACCGTCGCAATACGGGCTTTGCGCGGTTCGGATGCTTGCTCGCCGGTCATTTCTTGCGGTCCTCGATATCCTTGCCGATCAAACCGTGATCAAAGTCACGCTCTCCGATGGGCACCGAAAAGCCTTTGCCCTTGCGGATGATACAACCGACCGGGCAAACCTCGTCGGAAACGGCAAAATCGGTCACTGCAGCATTGGTATGCGCCAGATCGCTGCCATTTACCGCCACGCGCCGATGAATGCCGCGCCCGACATAACCGAAAACACCCTTGCCATCGACGTCCTGCGAGGCGCGGATGCACCGCCCGCAACTGATGCAGCGATTGGTGTCCAAAGCGATATCCGGGTGGCTGGCGTCAAGTGCCCGGCTGGGTTCCAGATAGGGGAACCTGGTCGGCTCATTCATGCCCAGCCGGTATGCCATGGCCTGCAACTCGCAATTGCCGCTGGCCTCGCAGATCGGACACAGGTGGTTGCCCTCGTGGAACAGCATCTCCACCAGATTGCGCCGCATCGAATGGATATGGGGGGTTTCGCTTTCCACCTTCATTTCGGGCGTCACAGGCTGGGTGCAAGACGCCACGCTGCGCCCGGCGGCCTTCACCGTACAGACCCGGCAGCCGCCCTGATGGCGCAGGCCCACATGATCGCACAAACGCGGGATATAGATGCCCGCCGCGTCCGCCGCCTCCATGATGGTCTGGCCGGGTCGGGCAGCGACGGTGACGCCGTCGATGGTGATCGTAAAATCCGTCATTTCGTGAAATCGCGGTCAAAAATGTAAGACCGCCGGTGTGCAATGCCGCGCGCATTGGAGATGGCGGACTGGATATCGAAAGCAGCCAGCATGCCATCCTCACTTTCGCGCCGGACTGCGGAGTAAACCAAAGGGAAGTTGGCCAGCGTCGTCAGCACCGGGTTCGGCGACGTGGTGCCAAGCCCACAGCGGCTGGTTTCGATGATCGTCGCAGACAAGTCTTTAAGATACTCAATGTCCTCTGCCCCGGCAAAACCGCCCCGAAACTTCTGAATCGCCTTTTGCAAGAACACATTGCCGACCCGGCACGGCGTGCAATAGCCACAGCTTTCGTGGACGAAGAACGACAGGTAATATTCCACAATCTCCAGAATATTTCGCGTGCCGTTGAAGACGATGACAGCGCCGCCGGTGGCAAGGTCATCGAAGCTCAGTTTGCGGTGGAAACTGTCGCGCCCGATCATCGTGCCGCTGGGTCCGCCGACTTGAACTGCCGCTGCATCTTCGGCCCCGGACAGCGCCAGCAATTCCATCACCGTCAAACCGTAGGGCAGTTCATAAACACCGGGCCAAACGCAATCGCCCGACACGCAGAACAGCTTGGTGCCGTGGCTGCCTTCCGTTCCGATCGCATGAAACCACGCCGCCCCCTTGTCAAGAATCCGGGCCGCATGGCTGAAAGTTTCGACGTTGTTCACCACAGTCGGAAACCCCAGATAGCCGCGCGTGACCGGAAACGGCGGGCGGGTTTTCGGCGTGCCGGGCAAGCCCTCGCACGAACTGATCAGGGCACCTTCTTCGCCGCAGATATAGGCGCCAGCCCCCATTTGCAGGCGGACATCGAAATCAAAGCCTTGGATGCCAAGTATACTTTGCCCCAGCAGCCCCGCCTCGCGCCGCGCCGCAAGTACGGACAGCAAGTGGTCGCGCAGATAGACATATTCGCCGCGCAGGTAGATCAGACCTTCCGCAGCACCAACAGCGCGGGCGGCAATGGTCATGCCCTCGATCAGCAGGTCAGGTCGTTCGGTCAACAGCACCCGGTCCTTGAATGTCCCCGGCTCACCCTCGTCGGCATTGCAGAGCACAAAGCGCTTTGCGGCAGTCTCATTGGCCGCAAAACGCCACTTGGCCCCGGTGGTAAATCCCGCCCCACCGCAACCGCGCAAGCCACTGGCGCGGATGGTTTCGATAATGGCTTCCGGTGCCATTTCGACCGCTTTGCGCAAACCTTCATCGCGCGGCACCGGGCCCAGCAACACCGCGCCTGTCTGGCGGATGTTGTTGTCCACTGCCGCAACAACGCGCTGATACGGCGTCAGCGGTTCGAACTCCGCGCTGACGAGCACCTCGGGCCTTTGCCCAGACTGCAGGGATCGGGCCACTTCGCGCGCCCGGTCCACCGTCAATTTGGTCAGGATAACTTCATTGACCATTGCAGCAGGCGCCTGATCGCACATGCCGATGCATGGGGTTTGATCCAACGAGAATTGCCCATCCGCCGACGTCTGACCCAGCTTGATGCCGAGTTCCGCCTCAAACACCGCCACCACCGCAGCGAAACCGGCGTGCCTGTCGATGATGTCATCGCACAGCCGGATGGAGACGCGCCCCTTTGGCGTCAGAGACAGGAACGAATAGAAGCTGGCGGTTCCTTCAACCTCGATCCGCGTCAGACCGACACAAGCCGCGACCTCGGTCATCGCTTGCGGCGAAATCCAGTGGTTCTGGCGCTGAATGGTCAGCAGGATATCCAGGAGCCGATGCGGATCATTGCCGAATCCACCGCAGATTTCTGCAACATCTGTGTCTCGGACGGTCATCAGATCAGCCACTCTGTGCCTCTCCGCCTTGCGATGGTTCAGGAAAGGATGCCCCGCCGAAGTGTTTCAGGCAAGCCACCGCGAGGGGCAAATGATGACCATCAGCTGTTTTCCGGAACCATGTCGATGGCCCCGCACGGGCATTCAGTGGCGCAGATGCCGCAGCCCTTGCAGTAGTCGAGGTTGATCTCGAACCGGTTGCCAGGGCCAAGCTTGACCACCGCGTTATCCGGGCAAACGCCAAAGCAATTGTCGCATTCAAAGCAATTGCCGCAGGACAGGCAGCGGCGGGCCTCGAACAAAGCCGTGGTCTCGGTCAGACCCAGTTGCACCTCGTCAAAGCCCGACGTGCGACGGACAAGGTCAAGCTGCGGTGCCACCGTTTTCGGTGCGTCGCTGTAGTACCAGGTGTTGAGGCGGTCAAAGCTGGCGACCTGACGTTCCAGTTTCGGCGCCAGCGTGGCCCCGTTCAACCAGGCGTCGATGTGGCGGGCAGCTTTCTTGCCGTGGCCGATGGCGACAGTAACGTTGCGTTCACCCGGAGCCATGTCACCGCCAGCGAACAGGCCCGGATGACCGGTCATCATGGTGTCGGGGTCAACCTGCACCACGCCGTCTTCGGTCACCAGCCCGGCGATGCCCTTCAGAAGCGACAGGTCCACCTCTTGCCCCAAGGCGAGGATCAACGTATCGGCGTCCAGCGTTTCAAACTCGCCAGTCGGCTGGGGCTTGCCGTCCGCATCGAGTTCCATCTTTTCGATGGTCAGATGGCCGCCTTCCGCCCCGGTGATGGTGCTAAGCCATTTGACCTTGATGCCCTCCTGGAGCGCTTCTTCCAGCTCGAAATCATGCGCGGGCATCTTCTCGCGCGTGCGGCGGTAGACAATGATCGCTTCGGTAGCCCCCAGCCGGCGGGCGGTGCGGGCGACGTCCAGCGCGGTGTTGCCGCCGCCATAGACCACGACGCGGCGGCCCAGCTTGGGCGGCTCGGCCCCTTCCATCGAGCGCAGGATCGAAACCGCGTCAAGGATGCGCGAGGAATCCTTGGCCGGGATGTAGGCGCGCTTGGCGATATGGGCACCGATGGCGAGAAAGGCCGCATCGGCTTTCAGGTCGACCATCTCGGCGGCAATTTCGCTGACCTTGTGGTCATATCGGAAACTGACGCCCATGTCGGCGATGCGCTGCACTTCACCGTCCAGCACGTCCCGCGGCAGTCGGTATTTCGGGATGCCAAAGCGCATCATGCCACCGGGTTTCGCCCCGGCTTCCAGCACGGTCACGGCATGGCCCATCCGGCGCAGGTGATAGGCCGCCGACAAGCCCGAAGGCCCGGCCCCGACAACCAGCACATGTTTTCCAGTTTCGCTCTGCGGCGCAGCAAAACCCCAGGCTTCCTGCAGCGCCCCATCGCCCAAGAACCGCTCCACCGAGTGGATCCCGACAGCTGAGTCCAGCTTGCCTCGGTTACAAACCCCCTCGCAGGTGTGATAGCAGACCCGGCCCATGATCGCGGGAAAGGGGTTGTCGCGGGTCAGGTGGGTCCAGGCGTCTAGGTAGTCGCCGCTTTCGGCGTGGAACAGCCAACCCTGAATATCCTCTCCCGCCGGGCATTGCTTGTTGCAGGGCGGCAAATGGTCGACATAAACCGGCCGCTCTGTCCGCCACGAGCCGGTTTTGTTGGCCAAGGAAGACCCCGGGTCGAGCGTGATGGCAAAGGGTTTTTTCATGCCGGCACTTCCTCCAGCAAGCCAAAGCGTTTGATGTTGCGATCCGCATTCGCCTGAATCCGCGCCACGACTTCGGGCCGACCGGGTGTACCGAACAGATGGGCAAAACGCTTTTGCAGGCGCAGATAGTCCTCGACCGGCGTCTTGTGGCGGATCTTGGTGACATGAGTGATCTCGCCATTCTCAGCTTCGAACACCGGAAAAATGCCGGTTTCCCGCGCCAGCCGCGCAAGTTTTATGGTGTCGCAACTGGCAGCCCCCCAGCCAAGCGGGCACGGCACAAACACATGCAGATACCGTGCCCCGCGCATCGACATGGCCTTTTCGACCTTCGCCTCAAGGTCACGCAGGTCGGCAACGGTGGCCGTGGCAACGTAAGGAATTTCGTGCGCCATCGCGATCAGCGGCACATTCTTACCCTTGCCGAACTCCGCCCCCGGGTCCGGGCCCACAGCCATCGTGGTCGCGGTGCGGGCGGCGGGCGGCGTGGCGGAACTGCGCTGCACGCCGGTGTTCATGTAGCCTTCGTTGTCATAGCAGATGTACAGCACGTCATCATTGCGCTCGAACATGCCCGAAAGGCAGCCAAAGCCGATATCCGTCGTGCCGCCATCGCCACCTTGGGCAATCACCCTTACGTCGCTTTGGGACTTGCCAGCCTTGCGGGCCTTGACCGCCAGTGCTGCAGCGATCCCAGACCCCACCGCTGCCGCATTGCCGAACAGGGAGTGCAGCCACGGCAATTGCCACGAGGTTTCCGGATAAGGTGTCGAGAACACCTCAAGACACCCGGTCGCATTGGCCGCGATCAACTGACCATTGGTCGCCCGCATCGCGGCATCCACGGCATAGCGCGCGCCCAACGCCTCACCGCAGCCCTGACACGCGCGGTGGCCCGAGGTCAGCGAGTTGTTGCGGTCGATGGAGGATTGGACGGTGCGCTGGTCCGGGTCCAGCAGGCGGTTGCCGACGGTGAAGGTGCCGGTTTGATAGAACTTGATGTCCTGTACCATGGCTCAACTTACCTTTGCGGCAATGGTGCCGACATCACGCAACAGATTTTCAGCGATCGGTCCCGAGCGGCGCACCGCGGCTTCGCGGGCGATTTGGCGGTTGACGATGGTCCAGTCGAGGTCGAGGAAAGTCAGCGGTTCCAGCTTGTCCGCCACCGCCTGCGTCAGCATCCGCGTCAACGAAGTCTGAGTGATAGCCCGGCCCCCAAGGCCTGCCACGACCGTGTAGCCGTGCAACTGGATGCCCGACAAAGCCATTCGCACATCGCTTGACACGACACCGCCCAAACCCACGGCAAAGCTTTTCTCCAGCACCACCACACGTTTGGCGTTGCCAAGCGCCGCCCGCACCGCAGCCAAGGGGAATGGCCGGAACGACCGGATCGACAGCACGCCGATCTTCACCCCACCTTCGCGCATTGCATCGACGGTCTCTTCCAAAGTGCCGACGACCGACCCCAACGCCACCACGATGGTCTCGGCATCTTCGGTCCGATATTCCCGCACCAGACCACCCGCGTTCCTCCCGAAGACCTGAGCGAACTCCGCAGCAGTCTCGGGGATACGTTTCAAAACCGATATTTGCTTGGCATGCGCCAGATAGCGCACCTCCATGAACGCTTCCGGCCCGACCATTGCGCCAATCGACACGGGTTCTGCGGGGTCCAGCACCTGGCGCGGTTCATAAGGCGGCAAGAAAGCGTCAACTTGCGCCTGCGTCGGCATGTCGACCTGCTCGTAGGCATGGGTCAGGATGAAACCGTCCATGCACACCATCACCGGCATCGACATTTCTTCGGCCAGTTTGAAAGCCTGAATGTGCAGATCCAGCGCCTCTTGGTTGCTTTCGGCGAACAATTGAATCCAGCCGCAATCGCGCTGACTCATGCTGTCGGAATGGTCGTTCCAGATGTTGATCGGCGCCCCGATAGCGCGGTTGGCAATCGTCATCACGATGGGCAGTCCAAGACCCGAGGCATTGTAAACCGCCTCAGCCATGAACAGCAGGCCTTGACTGGCCGTTGCCGTATAGGTCCGCGCGCCCGTCGCAGACGACCCGATCGCCACGCTCATCGCGGCGTATTCGCTTTCCACATTGAGAAATTCGCACGGTGTCAGCGTGCCGTCTTTCACCATCCGTCCCAATCCTTCAACGATATGGGTCTGCGGCGAAATCGGATAGGCGCAGATCACTTCGGGCCGACACAAAGCCACCGCTTCGGCCACGGCTTCCGACCCTTCGATTTGCTTGATCATACCGAAACCTCCTGCGGGTTGGTCATCATGGCGGTCAGGGTCGCGAAAGCCTCGGTCGCGGCATCGGCGTTGCGATCAGCAATTTGGCCCGCGAATTTGTCATGGATGGCGTGGACGACGGCCTCCAACGAAATGATGCCTGTCAATGCAGCAAACCCGCCCAGAAGAACCGCATTGGGCATGGGGCGGCCCAGATGCCTGACCGCAATCTCGGAAGCGGACAGTGTGACCACATGGCCCCTCGGCAGGCGCGCGACGATTTCGGCGAGCCCCAATGCATCCGCAGAGCTACGGCTGTTGACAAGCACGAAGCCCTCCGGCTTCAGGCCCTGAAACACGTCGACCTGATGCAACAGATGGGCGTCCTGAACTATCAACACATCCGGAGCGGCAATCGGTTCACGCTGGCGGATCGGCCGGTCATCGATCCGGCAGAATGATACGACCGGCGCGCCGGTGCGTTCGGACCCGAAGCTTGGAAAAGCCTGCGCAAACCTGCCCTGCTCGAATGCCGCAATGGACAGCATTTCCGCCGCCGTCACGACCCCCTGCCCGCCGCGCCCATGAATGCGTATCTGGATCATGTCTGCGGACCCCGGCCCTGACCTTCAGGCACCTTTTTGGTACCGCAACCAAAGTCAGGCAATGACATGGATCAATGGCTGAACCGCGATAGTCTGGTGGCGACTCGGGATGTGAATCTTGGCGGTCTGCCGGTCGGGGCGGCCCCGTTCCACAAATCAACCCGAGTCCGCGTTCGCCCTTGGACCTAAGCTGCGCGCCGCGAAAGCGGCGTTCCGAGCGCGCTGATGAGGGTGAGGATGGCGCCTCTGATCTGAAGCTCAAAAGCCTGGCGGTCGGAGTCGCGTGACTTGCGCGCTTACCCAGCACGGTCGAAACAGCGCATCTTGACTTCGCTCAGGCGTCGTCGAAGACAATCCGTTCAGCGCCGCCACATAGTTCGGGAGAATTCCGGGACATGTCTGGGCCCGAAAGCGGGACAAGAGGGACAAGGGCTGGCTTGCTCCGCGGTCGTCCCTCGTTCACAACGAGAGTCCCTGGGTTTGATGATCCGCTCCCCCAACATTCGACCACCGGACGCTGGAGTTTTCCGGCTTCGAGGTCTTATTCTGTTTCTGTTCCACAACGAGCAATTCTCCGAGACTTTTGCCTTCCGGTAAAGCCGGGGCGTTTTAGTCCAGTTTGCGGGGGGCAGATCAACGTCCGTAGCCATCTGTCGGGGCCATGCGGAATGCTCCCTGACCCAATCGGCGTTGCATGAGCGCGAAGGCGACCAAAGAATTCATAGCCCACGGGCGGTGCTGCGCCACCGGTCACCTCCAGACGTACCTTTGCCGCCCTCCAGTGCGCGAGCCGTTCGCTCTCATCTGACTTGTAGCCTTTGCCAACGACAGTGGTGGCGGCAAAGTTTTCTGGTGACCGGCACCTCCGCCAGTGGCTTGACCGCCGGCCTTCGACACGCCACTTTCGGGTTGCCGCGGCGAACCTTGGCCCAAACCGGTGCCACCACAACCGCATGGTTTCATGGCAAATGTAGACGCCTGGCTTGTGCGACAATTCTTCTACGTTGCGAAGCGACAATGGAATCCGGAATTACATCTTCACTGCAAGGCGAATGATCTCTGGACTCGTCTTGCAGTACCGGAAGGGACTGCGTTTTGTCATCTGGGCAGGGCAAGGATGATGCTACCGCGCCTCACGCCTGTTTGTTCTGACAAAGCCTCTGGGGGCTGCAACACGCAAGTGACGCAGTCTGCCTTGGGGAGCCGAACGCCTCCGCAGGCCATGAAGGACTGCCAGAAATCCCGCCCGCACCTGTCCGCCAAATCGTCTCGTAGTCATCCGGGACGCGACATCTAGCCATAGCTCCGCACATGCGGAAACTCCGGTTCTTCGCGTGTCATCACCTCGACGAGCGCCGATTGTCCGTTCCGCGTCGCCGCGATGGCGCGCTTCAAGGCGGGTTCCAGTTCGGCAACCTTTTCCACCCGCTCGCCTGCAGCGCCCAGCGCATTCGCCACATCTGCATAGCGTCCGCTTTGCAGATGGATGCCATGTGTCTGCGTGGCCACCGGATGGTGCCGGGTATAGCCGCCCATGCGGCCGTTGTTGAACACGATGGTCAGTACCGGGATGCCGCAGCGCACACCGGTCTCGATATCCATCCCGACCATTCCGAAGGAGCTGTCGCCCATGAAGTTGACGGCCAGCCAGTCGGGTTTTGCCAGCTTCGCCCCCATTGCCAACCCAAGGCCGCTGCCCAGCGGCGTCGATTTTCCCCAGCCCAGATACCCCAGCGGCGTCAGCGCCTCGAAGAACGGGACAACCTGATCGCGCGGGTTGCCGCTGTCATGGGTCACGACCATTTTCGACCGGTCGCCCACCTTCATCAGGGTGGCGATCACGCGGTAGGGGCTGATCGGTTCGGCATCCGAGGTCAGCCGCGCGCCCCATTTTTCCATGAAGGCCGCCTTCTGCGACGCAACCAGCTTTGCTGCCGGCGAGGCTTCGACCAACCCCTTGCGGGCGTCCAGTTCGGCCGCATCGGCAAGCTGCCCCATCACCACGTCGATGTCGCCGCACACAAGGTGCTCGACCGGATAGCATTGGCTCAGATCGCGCGAGTCGCGAACGATCTGGATGATGCGGGGACCAGCGGGCACATGGCTGGTATAGTGTGAACGGGTCAGCGTCGATCCGATCGCCACCACCAGATCTGCCGCCGCAAGATGCGCGTCCGACATCGGAGT
>Ga0105047_10004692_pt1 | contig 23717 bp, 19 predicted proteins | sample MAT04_FD_78384 | JGI IMG/M metagenome (GOLD analysis project Ga0105047, IMG submission 78384) | Freshwater microbial communities from Lake Fryxell liftoff mats and glacier meltwater in Antarctica - MAT-04 (megahit assembly) | ecosystem: Environmental > Aquatic > Freshwater > Ice > Liftoff... | reverse complement strand
TGATCAACAAGACGACTTTTGGCTTCGCCGGGTCGTTCGTCCAAATGACCGCTTCCTTGCTGAACTCGGTCGACATCTCCACCGGCTTCCAGGTCAGCTTGATGTTGATCGATTCCCCAGGTTTGATTTCCTGGTCTGGCACGGCCGGCATTGTACACTTGCACATCATCGGCCCCTTGGCCAGTCGCAGCGGCCCCTCCCCCTCGTTCTTAAACAGGAAGTCGTGGGACATCTCCCCGCCCAGTGCCATGACGCCAAAGTCAAGGCGAGTCTCCTCAGCCACCACCTTGGACTTGGGGCCGGGTGCCAAAAGGTCAAAAGGATTCACTTTCAACTGATCTGCAATCTCAGCTGGAACGGGCGGCGGGGGCAGCGGCTTGGGGGTCGCGACGCGAGCTGCCAGAAACGCAGTTCCACCCACAGCGAGCAGGAGCGCGACAACTGCGCCCAGCATGGCCTTCATGTTCATGAGGTCACCTTGCAAACAACGAACAACGGGAATCAAGAACGAACAGATGCCCCGACAGAATACACGTCTGCTGAACATCCGGCGACTCTCATTCTAAGCAGGTTCGAGTTTTGGTCAAACCGGCCCTTCTGGGCAGCAAAGTCTTGTCAGAACTCGGTTTGTTGCTCAGACTGGAGAAACGCGTGGATCGCCGCCGCCACATCCGGAGCGGCAGGAGGTAGTTCGACTTGCTGGTTCGACTCCCAATCACGACTGACCGATCGGTGAAATCGCCGCGACTGCAGCGGAATCGCCGCGCCGCATTCACGCTTCTAGAGCTTCTGTTGGTGCTCGGGGTTCTGGTGACGGTGGCCTCTCTCAGCTGGCCGCGAATGATGCGGTTTATCGAGGAAAACGCCCTCAAGCAGAACGTCGAAACCGTTCGGCGCGAACTGGCCGCCACGCGAATTCTGGCGATCGAGAGCGGCCTGACCTACCAGTTTCGATTCGAGCCGACCGCTCAGGCATTTGTGATTCTCCCCTTCGACCGCCCCGAGGTCGTCGCCACCGATGGCCAGTCGGCTCCAGCCCCCAAACTGAAATCCGTCGTGGGCCATCTTTCCGCCGATTGCCAGTTTGAACTCGCCACCGACAAATCGGGCAAGTCGACCGGTGGCCAGCGTCTTGACGACATCTGGCTCGCATTGCTCAAAAACGGTGCGTTATACACCCAGACCGTCTGGTCTCCCCCCATCCTCTTTCGCCCCCACGGAGAGTCCCAGGATGCTCGCCTGGTCGTTCGAGACAAGGTCGGGAATACGATCCAGCTGACCGTGCGAGGGCTGACTGGTGCCGTACGAGTCGAAGCCATGCGCCGTCCCGAGGGGCAACCATGAGCCCCTCGATCGGACAACCGCCGCGTAGAGGCTCCGTCGCCAGGGCTGGGGGGCTCACTAAACTGGAGTGTGCCCCTTGCTCCCGGCACGGGATGACTCTGCTGGAAGTCGTTATCGCTCTCGCCCTGTTCTTCGCCGCCATGTCGGCCATTGCCGAGATCCTCCGAATGGGGAGTGATTCCTCTGTCAAAGCCCAGCTGAGAGCGGAAGCTTCACGACTTGGAGAATCGAAACTGAACGAGGTTGTCGCGGGCATCCTGCCGCTGACGCCAGTGCAGTCGCAACCATTCGACGGTGACAGGCAATGGACCTGGACTCTCTCGGTCGAGGACGATACGGATGTGACACTCAAACGGCTGCTACTCACCGTGAATCATTTAAACGCGGCAGGCAAGTCCGACCACGAAGTGAAGTTCGCCAGGCTGCTTCGCGACCCCGCAATCTTCCAACAATCCGGTGACAAGTCCTCAACCCTCGACACCATCGAAAGCGTGCTGCCATAAAACAGCGAGCAGAATTCCTGTTCATCCAATGAGCGTGTGGCACAGCCCGGGGTGGAGATGGGACCGCCCTCTGGCCAATGCATTCGCCCTGTAGGTTGAGTTTCGAGGAACTTGACAGCGCGATGTGTCCCGAATACCGTAAGACACATGAACAGTACCTCGCTGTTTGCGACATTTCGCTCTTCCGTCTCGCCGCCATAAGGCTTGAGACGCCGACTTCGTATGCACTCCACGTCTCGACGCGAGGCTTCACTGAGTGAGTTGTTCTTGGTTGTCGCGAGTACCAGCCGGGCTCAACTGGCCCCGCCCACAAGACTCCCCTTGCCGCTCTCCAGACCTCGACTATGAACGAATCCCCCTCACCACTCCACGTGTCTTCGCCCGTCCCGACTTCAGCGGGCCCGACCGAGAGCACTGCAACATCTGCTCTGGAACGCGAAGTGTTGGAGCAGGTCCAGCGGCGACGCACATTCGCCATTATTTCCCACCCCGATGCGGGGAAAACGACGCTGACCGAGAAGCTGTTGCTCTACTCCGGCTGCGTCGCGGAAGCGGGAGCTGTGCGAGGCCGGAAGACCCAGCGAGCGGTCACTTCCGACTGGATGGCCATCGAGCGGGAACGCGGAATCTCGATTACATCGACGGTCTTGTCGTTTGAGTACGAGGGTTTCCAGCTCAACCTGCTCGACACGCCAGGCCACGAAGACTTCAGCGAAGACACCTATCGCACGCTGACAGCTGCCGACTGCGCGATCATGGTGATTGACGCCGTGAAGGGGATTGAGGCCCAGACGCGGAAGCTGTTTAAGATTTGCGCCGAGCGTCACATTCCAATTCTGGCCTTCGTCAACAAGGTCGACCGTCCCGGCTGCGATCCGCTGCAAACGCTCAGCGAGATCGAGAAGGTTTTGGGGATTCATGCGATTCCGCTGAACTGGCCGATCGGCACCGGTCGAGCCTTTCGCGGCATCTACGACCGGGTCCGCCGCGAAATCAACCTGTTTCAGCATGTCGTGGGAGGCTCGAATCGAGTGCCGACTCAAACTCGGTCGCTGGACACGGCGGGAGAACTCTTGAATGAGGAGGAACTGAAAGCACTCCACGAGGAGGTCGAGCTGCTCGATCATGCGGCCGAGCCGTTCGAACGCGAGGACTTTCTGGCGGGGACAGTGACGCCGGTGTTCTTTGGAAGTGCTCTGAATAATTTTGGTGTCCAGGCGTTCTTGAAATCGTTCCTCGAACTCGCTCCCCCGCCGGGACCACGCGAGACCGAGAACGGGTCACTCTCCCCGCATCGGCCGCAGTTTGCGGGAGTCATCTTCAAGATCCAGGCCAACCTCGATCCTCGGCACCACGACCGCGTCGCTTACGTCCGCGTCTGCTCCGGTCGCTTCAATCGAGACATGGAGATTACCCACTCTCGCACCGGAGAACTGATCCGCATCAAGCAATCCCAACGCCTGTTCGCTCGCGAACGTGAGACGATGGATTGTGCGTATGCCGGAGATGTGATCGGTCTCGTCATCCCGGGACAATTCCGGCTGGGAGACACGCTGACCGAAGGCGAGCCGCTGCAGATTCAAGGTCAGTGGAACTTCTCTCCCGACTGTTTTGGAGTGCTGCGCTGCATCGACACTCTGCGGAGAAAGCAGTTCGATAAAGGCATCCTGCAGCTCGCCGAAGAGGGGGCCATCCAGCTGCTGCACGATCCGGGAACCATGTCTCGGGAGCCAATTTTGGCCGCCGTAGGTCAGTTGCAGTTCGAAGTCGTGCAGTACCGCTTGGAACACGAGTACAACGCCCGCACGAATTTCTCGCGGCTGCCGTATCAGTACGCCCGCTGGGTGACCGGTGAACCGGAGGATCTGGCGGCGATGCGGACCCCGACGGCGTGTCGAGAGCTGAGGGACCAGGACGACAACGTGGTGCTCTTGTTCGAATCGCCGGGAATGCTGCGTTACTGCCAGGATCTCAACCCCAAGCTCGTACTGGCTGAAACACGTTCGAAGTAAGGCGCGAGTGCATGGGCTCATTGGCGGTACCCCGAACTCATTTCATGAGTTCTCGCTGATGGGATCCCGACATTCGGCGAATGCACCCCCATCCCTGAACACGAGTTACGCTCGCTTGACCCGTCCGATTCGTCCCCGTACGATACCCGATCCACTGCCGGGTTCGTTCGAGGCAGAGGTCGCGGTCGCCACGGCATTCGATCGCAGCAAGTCACATGGACACAAAGAGTTAGGCTGCCATCATGGCCGTACCAAAAAGACGCCAATCCAAGTCTCGACGCAATATGCGGCGTTCGCACGATGCTGTTCGCCCGCTCAAGTTGCAATTTTGCTCCCAGTGCGGCACTGCGGTTCCATCGCACGTCATCTGCCCGAACTGTGGTTATTACCACGGTCGGCTGATGATTCCGCAGCAAGGCGAGTAGTTTCGTCGGTTCCAGTTCCTTCTCCCCTCAGGACGGACACTGCACATGCGGATCGCGTTAGACGCGATGGGCGGAGATTTCGCGCCCGGCATTAACATCGCCGGAGCGATCGAAGCATTGCTGCATGACCCCCAGCTGGAAATTCAGCTAGTCGGTCAGCGTGAGCTGCTGCACAAGCAAATAACCGATTCGGGTTATTCCGGTGAGCGTTTAACGGTCGTCCATTCCGCTGACTTTATCGGCATGGACGAAAAACCGATGGACGCCCTGCGAAAGAAGCCGGACACCTCGATCGGCGCTTGCTGGAAGTTGATGGCCGCCAAAGAAGTCGATGCCGTGGTCAGCGCGGGCCATACGGGCGGCGTCGTGGCCTCGGGTCTGCGGACGCGGCTGTTTCTGAAAGGGATTAAGCGGCCCGGAATCGCCGTGATTTTGCCGACCATTCAAGGGCAAGCCGTCCTGATGGATGTCGGGGCCAACCCGGGAGCACGCTCCGAACACCTGCACCAGTATGCGGCCATGGGATCGATCTTTGCCCAGGCAATTCTGGGGATCGACACTCCCCGCGTCGGTCTCATGAACATCGGTAGTGAAGAAGGCAAAGGGATCGAGCTGGTCCTCGAAACCCATGACCTTCTCGTCAAGCAGCCCTGCCCGGGTAAGTACATCGGCAACGTCGAGGGTCGCGGACTGTATCTGGGGGAAGCGGATGTCATTATCTGCGAAGGGTTCGTCGGGAATGTCGTCCTGAAGGTCAGCGAGGGCATGGCCAGCATGATGATGAAGGTCACCTCATCCGAAGTCCTTAAGTCGCTCGACACCGAACGTCACCACGGAGCCAAGGCGTTCAAAACCTTGCAATCCCGGTTCGAATACAACGAAGTCGGCGGAGCCCCACTCCTCGGCGTCGACGGCATCTGCATGATCTGCCACGGCTCCAGCGATGCCCGAGCCATCCGCAACGCCCTCAAAACCACCCGCACGATCTACGAACGCAAAGTGAACGAAAAAATCACCGAAGTCGTCGGCAGCTGGGGCTGATCAGGAGAGTTGTGAGTTGCCAGTCTTCAGTTGCCTGTCAGTCAGAAACGGTCAACGGCGACTGCATATTGTGAGGCCATTCTTCAACTGAAAACTGATCACTGAAAACTGGCCACTTCCCCCTCAACCCTCAACGATCCGCCCCATGCCACGCATCGCTTTCCTCTTCCCCGGTCAAGGCGCCCAGCACATTGGCATGGGCCAGCTGATCGCTCAGCAGTATCCCGCAGCTGCGGCGCTGTTTACTCGGGCCAGCGAAATTCTCGGCTACGACTTGGCCGAGGTGTGTGCGAAAGGTCCTGCGGATCGTCTCAACTCGACCGAGATCAGCCAGCCTGCGATTTTTGTGACCAGCCTGGCCTGTCTGGAAAAAGTCAAAGCCGAAATGCCCGATCTGCCGGGTCGTTGCGAGATGACGGCGGGCTTGAGCCTGGGGGAATACACCTCTCTCGTGTTCGCCGGAGCAATGACATTCGAGGACGGACTCCAAGTCGTGAAGCAGCGCGGCGAGGGGATGCAAGCTGCGGCGGATGCCACTCCGTCGGGTATGGCCAGCATCCTGATGATTCCCCCGGAACAGGTCCAGCAGATCTGCGAGCAGGCCACTGCGGAAGCGGGTCCGGTGCAGATTGCCAACTTTCTCTGCCCCGGAAATCTCGTCGTTTCCGGAACGCGAGCGGGAGTCGATCGAGCTGTGGAGCTGGCCGAAGCCGCCAACGCGAAGGTCGTCCGTCTGTCTGTCGCGGGCGCTTTCCACACCGCGATCATGAAGCCCGCCGACCAAAAGCTGGCTGTGGCCTTGGCGAAGGCCACGATTCTGCCGCCTCGGATTCCGGTAATCTCGAACGTCGATGTCGCCAGCCACTCCGATCCGGCGGAGATTCGGGACATTCTGGTACGACAAGTCTTGAACCCGGTCCGCTGGGAAGACGATATCCAGGCGATGCTCGCTGCGGGCATCGACGAATTCTATGAAATCGGCCCCGGACGGGTTCTCACGTCGCTGATGAAACGCATCAGCCGCAAGATCCCCTGTACAGTCATCAACGATACACCGACCGCATAGTGCCCGAGATTGGTGCCATCGCTGGAGTTCTTGCCCTTCGGTGGGCAGTCTGTGTCGTACTCCGGTCGATTCTCTGGCACAATGGCCAACTCGGGATCGGGACCGGTCCGTACGTCGTAGCGGGGGTCTGGCACCCAGGCACTGAAGAAAGACGCTGATTCGCGTGGCGGTACATCTGCAAATCACGACGGGGCCAGATCAGGGGAAGACCTTTCCGCTGGAGAGTGAGCTGCTACACATCGGACGGGGGGACGACAACGGGGTCGTGTTGAGCGATCCGAGTTTGGGGGACTTCCATGCGAGCATTTCTCAACAAGACGGACAGCTGTCGTTATATGCGAATGAGGCGAATCAGATTCGAGTCGGAAAAGTCTTGATTCCCGGACAGCAATGGGTCTCAGTATCAGTCGGAGCCACGGTTCATCTGGGGGGCCAGACCGAGATGCGGTTCGTCCCCGGCGATGATCCGGCCACACTCGCCCCTTCGGCCCCCAACGAAACTGCGGCCCCCACGACTGGGCGTCGCCGAACGCCCCGCAAGGAATCCAAGCGGGAAGTTGCCCGGCCGATCACTTCTCGAACTGCCGAGGTCGCCGTCGCCTTCGGCGCGGGGCTGAGATTTCCAGAGTTTTCACTCGCCACGGGCAACACTCCCGCGAAACCCACCGACAAACCGAAAGAGTCGAATCCGGCCCTATTGTTCACAATCCTCGCAGCCAGTTGTCTGAGTTCGGCAGGGTTGCTGCTCGTCGATTTCGAGCCGTCCACGGTAACTCCGAGCCAGGACCAGGCCGCGGCGCGGTGGAAGCTGGCTGCGTTCTACGGCACGGATTCAGCTCAACTGGAACCGTATCAGAAGTTGCTTCGCCAGGCTTCGGTCGAGCACTCCCAGGGAAACCGGTTGACCGAACGCCAGCTGCTCAAGCAAGTCCTCGGGTTGCTCAACTCCGTGGATGCGTCGGCTCCCGAAAATCTGAACGGCCTCACCGGGCGACAGCGAGGGCGCGGTAAGGCCAGCGATAAGGAGCTGCACGATCTGCTCCAGCAGGTCTTGAATTGAAGAATTGGCCCAAGGCGTGCTGCTCCTCGGCCCGGTGTGCCGTTTGAATTCTGCTCCCTCTCCCCCGCAGCAATGCCCATCTTGATCCCCACCTTGAGCGCGGGGGCGAGGGAGCCGGAGATTCGCCAACGACTGATGAGACCCACGCCCTTCTTGACTCCATGACACTGAGTTCGGGAAGATACGCTTCGTCCCGCGGGGACGGTCCAGTGCCCTCTCGCCTCCTCAGCCAAATCACCCATGCGTGTTCTTTCAGGCATCCAACCGACCGGCCAGATTCACTGGGGAAACTACTTCGGAGCGGTGCGGCAGTACATCGAGCTGCAGAAGCATCCGGCAGCGTTCTATTTCATCGCGGATCTGCACGCATTGACGACGGTTCGCAACCCAGCTGACTTGCGGCGCAACGTGACGAACGCGGCGCTCGATCTGCTGGCTCTGGGTCTCGATCCAAACCGGGCCACGCTCTATGTGCAGTCGGATGTTCCCGAGGTCACCGAGCTGACCTGGCTGTTGATGACCGTCACTCAAATGCACTTGCTGGAGAAGTGCCACGCTTATAAGGACAAGAAGGCCAAGGGCCTGGCTGCGGACGCGGGGCTCTTCACATACCCCGTGTTAATGGCTGCAGACATCTTGTTGTACGACAGCAACCTGGTTCCCGTGGGCCAGGACCAGATCCAGCACATCGAGGTCACGCGCGATGTGGCCCAGCGATTCAACACGATCTACGAGCGCGAGGTCTTCGTGTTACCCGAGCCATACGTCGTGCAGTCGCTGGCAAAAGTGCCGGGCCTCGACGGCGAGAAGATGTCGAAGAGCTACAGCAATACGATCGAAGTCTTCATGGAGCCGAAACAACTTCGGAAGAAAATCATGTCGATTAAGACCGACTCGAAAGGCGTGGAAGAGGCCAAAGACCCTGAGACCTGTTCCGTCTTTATGCTGTTCAAACTCTTTGCGACCGAGGAGCAGCAGACCGCGCTAGCTGCGAAGTACCGCACGGGGGGCATGGGTTACGGAGAGGCTAAACAGGCACTGTATGACCAAGCCATGGAAGTCTTCGGCCCCGCTTTCGAGCGCCGCCGCCAACTGGCCGAGAACCCCGACACCGTGCGTGATGTGCTGCGCGAGGGAGCGAAGAAAGCCCGCGTGAAAGCCACGGAAGTGTTGCAGCGGGCCAGAGATGCCTGCGGACTGGGCGGGAGATAACGTCGCATTGCATTCCCCCACAAAAATTCGCGAAAACCCGGCAGAAACCGGTATTGTCGAAAGTCGACCGATGAATAAGATAAAGGCAGTGTCGTGCCTCACGCAGCGCGACTGGACTATCGGCCCGAGACGCGCGGACCGGCTTGCCGGTGCGGTTCGGGATGTCTAGACGAGAAAGGAGGTGGTCCTGTGAGTGATTCTAGCCAACGAGGTGTCACCGTCTGACTGATTGTCGGCGGACCGTCAGCGACGGACCCTCATCTCAGGAACATGGGTTCCTGACGAAGTTGTTTGATGGCCCAGCCCTCACTTGTGGGGGCTGGGTTTTTTTATTGAGCTACGCCTCAGCGAGCCCAGCGACCTAATGCGGTTTGCCTCTTGGTCTTTGCAGCTCCTGCTCCACTCACATTCTCTGGGAAAGAGGACCAGGGTGAGGGCGATTTTCAAAGCGACATTCGAAACCGCTCCCAGGCAGTCGGGCGATCAAGGATTATCCGCCTCCGGGGCAAACGCGGTGGTGAGGCCTTTTGTTTCACTCGTTTGCCTGATTCTCCGAGCGATTCGCACCTGCGGAGCGAAAGGAAATCTCCCCGAATCACGACCCACTCTTCGGTTTGACGGCTGCCGGTTCAGTTTCCGCGGTAGGTTTGGCCTCTGCGGCCTGCGGCACTGCAGGCAACTCCGCCCTCGGCCCATCTTGCGGGTAGATCAAGAGGCGGTCGTGGCAGAGCAACACGAGATCGGGTTGCCCATCTCCGGTGACATCGGCAATGAGGGCTTCCCGCGGCTGGGTGCCGGAACGACTGGGGCCTTGGAACGATTTTTCTTCGAAGACCTTGAAGTTCAGACCTGGGAGTAATCCCTTCTCGGCCCGGTACGCGACGATCTCCACCAGATGAGCATTCGTGTCCAGGATGCAAATCTCCGGGTGTCCGTCGTGATTCACGTCGCCAGCCACCAAATCCATCAGAAACACTTCCTTGCGAGGTGACTCATACGTCGCAATCTCTTTCAGCTCGGGATCGGAGTGCCCCGCATACAGGACAGCAAACTTGGTCCCACCATTCAAGATCAAGTCCGCTCGCCCGTCGCCATTCAGGTCGCCGACGGAGGCCGACTTGAAGGGGAAGCGTCCCAGATCGAGCGTCTTCCACGGCTTGAAATCGCCGGCCACATTCTGGAAGACTCGAATTTTCGAGGACCCCGTATCGATCATCACCAGTTCATCCCCTGGCTTCCCATCGAGGTCGAGCACAGCCGAACCCGCGATCTTGGCGGTACTGTCGTCCGCGTTGAATTGTTCCACCACTTGCCAGCGACCTTGCTCGTCGAGACGCACGCTCCGAACAAAGTTCCCCTGAGAGACCAGCAGCGCAGGCTCAGCCAGCCGCGCGAACGTCACCGCCCCAGCTCCCACATCCCCGAGTGGCACCCCTCCACTGGCCGTTGCGGCGGGCAGGCCCTTTTCATCCGCCAAGATCGCTTGAGGCGGTTTGCCATTCAGGAAAAAGAGATAGTCTGGCCGACCATCAAGGTTCACATCGGTCATCATCAGCTTTTCCGCAGCCGCGTTGAGCTTGAGTTCAATCGGCTTGCGATCCTCGGCGGCGAAGACCCACACGCCTGCGGAATCTCGCTTACCAATCTCCAGCATCGTCTTCTTCTCGGACCCGCGACCGGCCCCTTCCACGACAGCTGCGATTTCCACAGCTCCATCGTTGTCGAGGTCGATGACATCGAACGCTTTCACGTTGCCCTCGATCGGCAGCGACTCGGGGAAAGTGAGTTTGCCCTCCTCGAAGCGACTGATGCCGAGGGTGTTTTCTTTGGGGCTCAGCACGATGACTTCGGCTTTGGCATCGCCGTTGACATCGGCGATGCGCACCTGAGTCGCACCGAGGAAACTCGGGGAGTCGGTGCCCAGATCGAGTCCGCTCTTAGCGCGTTGGTGAAAGACGACCACGCTCGCCCGTTCCGGATTGACGACGACGACCTCCTGCAGATGATCCCCATCGAGATCGCCCAAAGCGAACTCTCCGGCGTCTGATCCTCCGCCAATGCCGTACTGGATCAGCTTGGCTCCGAGTTCCCCCTCGGTGCCCCGCCGCACTTGCATGACGCGGACCCGATTCGTCTGTCCATCAATGAGCAGCACCTCGGACCCAGGCTTTCCATCCAGGTCATAGAGCGTCACCCCGCGCAAGCTCGGAATTGAATCGAATCGCAGCTCCGGTCCGAGCTGGCCCAGCGAGTCCTGAAGCCGGGCACAGAGGAACCGCTGCTCTTTTTCAGTGGCATGATAAAACAGATCGTTGCGGCCATCGCCATCCAGATCCTGCACCATCCCCAATCCCACATCGTCCGCCGTATTTCGTAGCAGGACGGGTGCCGCCAAAGTGCCGTCGGCCTGCTGCAACAGCAGAAACGTGTTGCGTTTCCCCATCACGATCAGGTCTTGCAAGGTATCGTGATTCACATCCCCGATGACCAGACTCCACGGCTTGGCTTCCACATCGGCCAGCCGGATCTCCCGCTTGTCCTTCCACTCTCCGGTCGCTCCCTGCAGCTGGATGACGAGTCGATCGGGAGTGCCAAAATAGGCGAGGTCGGAGCGCCCATCGGCGTTCAAATCACCAGTACTCAAGGCGACCACAGGACGATCCACGGGGATCTTCTTAAGATCGAGACGCCAATGATCGGTGACCTGATTCGCTGTGCGGTCATTCTTGTCGGCCGCTTTGGGGGCTTGCGGCTTAGCTCTCTGGAGCAGCAAATCGATGCGGCTGTGACCGTTATCAACAATCGCGAGGTCTTGCAGCGTATCGTGATTGAAGTCGCCAGTGACCACGGAGTGAGCGCGGGTGTCGACCTTGGTGACTTCGACGGGAAGGAAGCCGTAGTACCCCGCCAGCGGGTAGCCTTCTTCATCCTCAGCTGCGACAGGGGATTGTGCCAGGACTCCCCCCAGCATCAAAACCGTGGACAGTGTTGCCGACCACAGACTCAACCGGACCACTGCTGAGGAATCGCTCATTCAAACCTCGATGTGTTGATGCTGCACGAACCCGCGGAATCTGCCCCCAATCGCTCTCGCCGGAGAGCGGTTTCCGGTCAGACAGGGAGTGTAGCTCGAAGAGTGAGGTGATGCGACTGGCGATGGGAATCGGAGAGCAACCCGTCAATTCACCAAATGGTGGTCACGGGAGAGATGGCGGTCGGATCGGGGAGAACTGAAGGTGACTGACCATCCACAGAAAAAAGTCTCTCCCGGTTCGATTCCTGGCTTTCCTGCTGATCAAATTTCAGAGTTGAAACGAAGGGAGAGCCAGGAATCGAAGGGACGGGGCCGTTCCCCATCGTCATCTTTCGAAGAGGGACCACCCATTCGCGAATGCACCCCTGATCTCTGAATCTTGATGTCCAGTTCGCCAGCGGTTCTCTGGGGCGTTATCATTTAGTGTCCTGCGGCGGATTGCCCGCTTACGGAACCACTGGGGAGATGTACGGCGAAATGGTTCAGACAGTGGAAGGTCAGATGCTGGCACGGCCCGACGACTCGTACGCGATCGTCGTTTCTCGATTCAACGATCTGGTGACCGGACGGTTGCTGGAGGGAGCGATCTCGACGCTGAGGCGGCATGGAGCCACCGAGTCGCGGATCACAGCTGTCTGGGTGCCCGGCTCGTTCGAACTTCCGCTGGTCGCCGAAAAGCTCGCGGCATCTGGTCAATATGCCGCAGTGATTGCCCTCGGGGCGGTGATCCAAGGATCGACCGATCACCACGAGTACATCAATCACGCCACAGCCCAGGGCCTCATGCAAGCGGGTCAGCGAACTGGGGTGCCGGTGTTGTTCGGCCTGTTGACGTGCCAGTCGATGGAGCAGGCTCTGGATCGGGCGGGTGGCAAGGTCGGCAACAAGGGAGCTGAGTGTGCTCTGGCAGCCATTGAGTTGATCGATGTCCTGCGGAAGCTGGCCTGATCGTTGGAGTTCTCGCCTGGGGGCCGTTCCTCAGGCGTATGGTGTTCCCGTTCGTTCGTCTCTGTTCCGGTCCGTTTATGTCGCGTCGCAGCAAAGCTCGTGAACTCGTTGTCCAGATGCTCTATCAAGCAGACTGCAACGCCGATCTCCCGAAGACCGTGGTCCACGAACAGATGCGGGAGCGGATTATCGACGATCCGGAGATGTTCGAGTTTGCCTGGAAGCTCTACTCCGGGACCATCGACCAGCGGGCTGAGATCGATCTCAAGATCGAAGCCATCGCACAGAACTGGTCGCTCTCTCGCATGCCGATCACCGACCGCAACGTGCTGCGTCTGGGAGCGTATGAGTTGCTCTATACGGACGTGCCGCACCGAGTGGCGATTAACGAAGCCCTGGAGCTTTCGAAGACGTTTGGCACCAAAGACTCCTCCCCATTCGTCAATGGCGTGCTGGACAAACTCGTGCCCGCTGAGAAGCGATCCCAGCCGCCCCGGCAGTCAACGACAGCGTCCGATGTGTCCACCGAAACGCTCACCGATTGAAGCCGGCGGGCTGTCGCTTTCAAAGTCGCCGGACTCTCCGAGTCGGGGTGTCGGCACTCGCACCCCGACGAGCCAACCGCAGCGCGCACGCGCGGGAACCACCGGGGCCAGCCCGGAGGCGGGGTTCGGCTGACTTTCAAGGGACAAATGCCGGAGGGGACGCGGTCGAATTCGCCGCGCCCGCTCGGGTGTCCTCCACCAACTTTGTCACGGCCGCTTTCAAGAGATAGAACGGCTCGGCGACGCACAACAGTCGATAACCGAGCTGAACGTTTGTGGGACCGTCTCCGATCATCCACATGAGTTTCCCTGCTGCCGTGGCCGCCTTGTGAAGGCGATCCTGAGCGGCGACCATCATCGGGTCATCTGGATTCCAGCAGCATCCCAGGCGAGCCGAGAGATCGTACGGCCCAATGGCCAGCGAAGTACACAACGGGTGGCGGGCGATCTGTTCGCAATTATTCAGGCCCAGCACACTTTCAATTTGAGGCCACACGATGAAGTCCTCTTCGACTTCGCTCTTCCAGGTGGAATATTGGAAATCACTGACCCACTGATTCCCCATCCCGCCTGGGCGGCGTTCGCCACGGGGAGGCATATACACCCCCGCTTGAATCTCGTCCATCTGCTCGATGGTGTTGACCATCGGACACAGCAGACCACACGCCCCCGCATCCATCGCCAGACGGATCGATTCGCGATCAGTTCGGGCCGGTCTGATCAGCACGGGAAAGTTCGTCAGGCGACCCACCATGCAGGCGTCCGACACCAGTGTGGATCCGTGATCCTGGTGCTCCAGATCGACAATGATGTAATCCAGCCCAGCTGCCATCCCCAGTTCGATGAGCTGCAGCCAGAAATGGTTGGTACACATCATCCCAATGACGGGTTTGCCAGAAGCCATCTTGTCACGGAGCAGGCGAGCCGATTTCATCAGTCATCCCTCGAAGTGGCGACATCGCCGGTGGTGGAAAAGTCAGCAACGAGCCGGGTTCGCCGCACGAGAGCAGATTCAGAATCTGTCTTTAGTCGTGACAGACAAGACTGTCTGTCCGACTTCAGTCGAGCAGACATTCCTGTCTGCCTTTCTCACTGAAGACGATTTCTGAATCTGCACTAGGACATGTTCATCAAGCGGGCGGCGTTGTTCCAGAAGATGTCTTCCACGTCAGCGTCACTCAGACGCTCAGACCAGCAGGCCCATTTGACCGACCGCAAGTGTTCCAAGCCGACCAGCACGGGATCGACCACTTTGTGCTTCTCGGTCCAAACGGGCGTGTCTTTGTAGATCCAGAGGAACGAGTCCGCAGCTGAGAGCGACCGCCCCCGCAGATGGCTGATCGGCAGGTCCGAGCCGTACATCAACTTCTTCGGGCCAAAGTATCGCAGAATCGCCTGATGTGCGATCGGCTCACAGTTGGCACTCGTGTCAAAGTACAAATTGTCGAGCCCCACCAGATGGGGCAGGCCCTCCAGGTTGTGCGCTGGCTGAAACCCGCGAGCGGAGTGCGCCAGGATCAGCTTCATGTTCGGGTACCGCTCACAATATCGGCGGATGCACTCGACGTTCGCTGGGTCGCCCAGTGCGCGGCTCTTGACGAGGTGGACCGTGATGAACCAGCCCTCTTCGTCGGCCACCTTCACGAGTGGCTCGGGCAGGTAATCCTCAATGCCCGCTTCCCACACCGGCTTCGCGGCGGAAAACCAGAAATAGCACTTCAAGCCGTGCAGCCCGAGCCGCCGGACTTCCTGCCGCACCCATTCCGGATCATCGTCGGGGCAGACAAAGAACTCGCCGCGAAACGCACTGCTGCGAGCCGTTTCACGTCCGACGAACTCGTTCATCAGATGTCGCCCTGGCAGGTCAGCGGGGTCGGCAAAACTTAGGAAGTTCGCCGCCATCTGACGACCAGGATGGAGGTCTTCCATGAAACTCAGATACTCCGCCGCCCCCACGTCTCCCGACCAGCCGGGAATCCGGAAGGGCACATGAGCTTCAAGCCAGATGTGGCAATGCGCATCGAACACTTTCGGTGGCACAAACGATTCCAACTCGCGCTGGAAGAACTCGCGGTCCACGGGTTGGGCGAACCCAGGCTTCGGCATCGCAGAGGTCGACATCGTGGAGAGATTCCCTATGCAGCCACGGAGATTTGGAGACTGACTCCCAGAATTTATAGCGACTGGTTTGGAACATGTCTCCCGCTCTCGCGGACTGACATGGAGAATTGGATACGCCAAACAGTCATGCACTTCGGTGGGAACAGGACACCCGTCGCAGAATTTGCAAGAATTCTGACGACATCCCCCTCGCTTCTCTCGTCAGAATTCTCACGAATTCTGCGCCGCCGCTACTCCCACTCGATCGTACTCGGGGGCTTCGAGCTGATGTCGTAGACGACACGGTTCACGCCGCGCACGCTGTTCGTGATGCGGGTCGAGACCTTCTGCAAGAGATCATACGGCAGTCGCGACCAGTCGGCTGTCATGAAGTTGTCGGTATCGACCGAACGAATCGCGATCACATCTTCGTAGGTCCGACCGTCGCCCATGACTCCCACAGTTTGCAGCGGCAGCAGCACGGCAAACGCTTGCTGGACCTTGCGGTAGTAGCCCGCCTTTTGAAGTTCATCAAGGAAGACCGCATCGGCCTCTCGCAGCACTTTCAGGCGCTGCTCAGACACAGCACCCAGACACCGCACCGCCAGACCGGGCCCCGGAAACGGATGACGCCAGATCAGATGCTCTGGCAGACCGAGTTCCAACCCGAGCCGGCGAACCTCGTCCTTAAACAGATCGCGGAGTGGCTCAATCAACTCGAAACCCAATTCCGCGGGTAGCCCGCCGACATTGTGGTGCGACTTGATCGTGGCTGCGGGGCCATCCGGGTTCGCTCCCGATTCAATCACGTCGGGGTAGAGCGTCCCTTGTGCCAGGAAGTCAGCGTCCTGGATCGACTTGGCTTCGTGGCGAAAGACCTCGATAAAGACGCGGCCAATGATCTTTCGCTTCTGCTGCGGGTCGCTGACTCCGGCGAGTTCACTCAGGAATCGCTGCTGAGCATCGACGATGTGCAAGTCGGTCTTGAAGTGGTCGGCGAACTGGTCGCGGACCTGATCCGATTCCCCCTTACGCAGCATCCCGTTGTCGACAAAGATGCACGACAGCTGAGGCCCGATCGCTTTAAACAACAGCGCCGCTGTGACCGAGGAATCGACTCCGCCCGAGAGGCCGCAGATCACTCGACGGTGCCCGACCCGCTCGCGAATGCTGGTGACCTGTTGGTCGATGAAGCTGGCCATGCTCCAGCGTCCGTGGCACTTCGCGATCTTCTTGACAAAGTTCGCGATCAGCTGGGGACCGCACTGGCTATGCGTGACTTCGGGATGGAACTGGAGTCCGTAAATCGGGCGGGTCTTGTGGCGGATGGCCGCATGAGGGCACGTGTCGGTCGAGGCGAGCGAGATAAACTCCCGGTCGAGATCTTGGACTTGGTCCCCGTGGCTCATCCATACGGTTGAGTCAGCTGGGACATCTGCGAAGAGCGGGTCCTGCGAGGATTGGTGACACGTCTTATGCCCGAACTCCCGCGACTCACCGGGTTGAACCTGGCTTCCCAGCGCGTGGCAGGTGGCCTGCATCCCGTAACAAATTCCGAGGATCGGGATGCCGAGATCAAAGATCCGTGGGTCGGGATGCGGCGAGCCTTTTTCATACACGCTGGCCGGGCCCCCACTGAGGATCAGCCCCTTGGGATTGATCTCGCGGATGCGGTCTGCCGACAGGTCGTGCCGGACCATTTGACAGAAGACATTCTGCTCTCGCACGCGGCGCGCGATCAGCTGGGCGGTTTGAGAACCGAAGTCGAGGACAAGAATTTTCTCGTCTTGAACTGAAACGGGAGCAACAACTGGAGACTGGGGGGGCATGCCGCACCGAACCTTCTGTCCTCGCCTCCGGGGTGTGTGATCGAGCATCCCTCGAAAACAGACGAACCAGCCGACCCCGATGGAGAACGACTGGTTCCGGAAGCGAGACTGGACTCGCCATCCCCGAAAATGGGGAATCGAGAATTGTAGGGTCGGAGCCTGCCGGAATCACGCGTCCAAGTGGCGGAATCAGGACCGGAGCGATTTTGGGGGAAAGTTCGGATTTTCATCGGTTTCAGAAATTAGAAGAGGTCTCCGACGGGGATCCGCTCTCGCCGGGCTGAAGCTTGCCTCGAGGGACCGCATGTATTGAGATGCACACACCATATTGAGCGGAGGTCGTGCGGTGGTCGACTCTTACTTCGACGTGGGGTAGGATGCGCTGCAATGGCTGTTTCCAGTCTGTCATTGCGTCAGGCAGCGGTTGCCGTCAGGTCTCATTCGAAGGACAAAAGATGAACTCTCGCGATGCGCTCAAGGTCGGCCTCGACATGGCCGAATTCGTCGGGCTCGGGTATCTCCAGGACCTGACCGAAGCCGAGATGCGGCACCGGCCCGCTCCGGGCGGCAATCACATCAACTGGCAATTGGGACACATCATTGTCTCGGAACATGAGATCATCGACGCCTGTGCTCCCGGCTCCATGCCCGCGCTGCCCGCTGGCATGGCCGAGAAGTACACCAAAGAGACCGCCAGCGTCGATGACCCGGCCAAGCTCCTCTCGAAGGACGAACTCCTGAAGGTCTACGGAGCCCAGCGGGCTGCGACGCTGGCCGCCATGGCGAAGCTGACCGATGCGGACCTCGATCGTGAATCTCCCGAGAAGATTCGCTCCTATGCTCCCAATTTCGCCACCGCATTTTCCCTGCAAGGGAGCCACTGGCTCATGCACGCTGGCCAGTGGGCCGTCGTCCGGCGACAGCTGGGCCGTCCGCCATTGTTCTAGCGGTGGGGGGGCGAGGGTTGAGTGAAATCAGCTGCTCTGAACCTTCGATCGACCCACCCAACGCGTCAGCGAGGGCGAGGGCCGGTAGACCATGATTCCCGGTCCGGCCGAGCGGAATTATTGGTGCGCTTCACACGAACACTCGAGTCCGCGTCTTCACTCCGGTCGCCCGCGCTGACGCGTCGGGCGAGTGTGGCTTTCGGCCGGCCTCTTCACGCAGAGGCGAACTTGCCAAGGCGGACCGACGAACCACTTTCGCCCGCGAACACACGACAGACTCGCGTCTGCCGCTCGCTCACCCCTCACTGATCCGCCCTCACCCCTCACCGATCCGCCCCATGGCTGGTGCCGAGCAATACCTGAGACCCGAGGTGATCCGCACCGTCGCCCGGCTCGACTTGCGCGCCAAGTTCATTGTCGAGGGGTTCTTGACCGGCTTGCATGCCAGTCCGTTCCAAGGCTTCAGCGTCGAGTTCAGTGAGCACCGCCGTTACTCCGCTGGGGACGATCCCAAGGACATCGACTGGCTCGTTTACGCCAAGACCGATCGCTACTACGTCAAAAAGTACCAAGCCGAAACCAACATCACCGGCTACTTGATGATGGACTTGTCCGAGAGCATGGCGTTCACCTATCGCCAGGACCTCACGAAGTTTGAATACTCGGTGTGTCTCGCAGCGGCGCTGGCCTACCTGATGGTGCATCAGCAAGACCCCGTGGGGCTGATTACGTTTGACGACAAGATCCGGGCGAGTCTGCCCGCGCGGAGCAAGCGAACCCAGCTCTCCAACATCCTGGCGCTGCTGGCCCGCACGAAGCCGACCGGCCCGACGGATGTGGCTCGCAATCTCAGGCAAACCGCCAGCATGCTCAAACACAAGAGCCTGGTGATGGTCTTCTCCGATCTACTCGTCGAGCCCGAGCCCGTGATCCAAGCGATACGCCAGCTGCGATTTGGCGGACACGATGTGATTATCTTTCATGTGTTGGACGAATCAGAGGTTCATTTTCCATTCGATGGGATGCTCGATTTGCTGGAGCCGGAATCAGGGGAGAACCTGATCGTCGACGCGCAGGGGATCAAGGGCGATTATCTGCGGGCGATCGAGGAGCTGCGAGCGACCTACCGGAAAGAGTGCCTGGGGATGGGGGCCGACTATGTAGAACTCGACACTAGTATGCGGTTCGACCACGCCCTGGTGAAGTATCTGTCGGGGCGCAAGGCGAGGTTTTGAGGGGAAATTCCGCGCGACAAGAACAACTCATCGGTTAAAGCAACGGGCCGGTGAGGCCGGGGCTGTCTGCTGGCGCCGCCTCACGGCGAAAAATCCGGTGCACGTCGACTGGTTTCCCGCGTGATGAAGCGAAACTTCGGCCCGAATTTCTGCTTGTGGTCGTGGTGACCGGACTTCAAGTGATGCGACCGATATTCCGGACGCATCCCCTTGTCTGAGAGCTTTCTTCCGATCCCGGTTGCATCTGCCGCGAAACTCCCGAGAATTGCGGGTCCGAGTGTTCGTTCAGAGGTGTAGAGTGGCTGTTCCTAAAGTTGTGATCGTCGGGCGCCCGAATGTGGGCAAAAGCTCGATCCTGAACTGGCAGGCGGGCCGGCTGGTGTCAGTGGTTGATCCCACCGCGGGGGTGACGCGCGACCGCGTGGGCCACCTGATGTTTGTGGGGGACCGGTATTTCGAGATGATCGATACCGGCGGTATCGGGATCGTCGACTCCGATGATCTGTCCGAGGACATCGAACGCCAGATCCAGGTGGCCATCGATCAGGCGACGATCATTCTCTTCGTCGTCGATGGGATTACCGGGGTCACTCCGCTCGATCGCGTTGTGTCGGAACGTCTGCGGAAGGTCAACAAGCCGAAGCTGATCGTCATTAACAAGTGCGACTCGACCAAGACCGACACCGAGATTCACGAGTTCCACGGTCTCGCCGAGGCAGAACTACTCCAGACCAGCGTGAAGGCCAATCGCGGGCGAGACGACCTCATCAAGGCGGTCCTGGAACTGCTTCCCCCCGCAGCTGAAGGCGAGGAAGCCGAAGGTCAGACGCTGGCCGAAGAGCCCGAGCTGAAGATGGCGATCGTCGGTCGCCGAAATGTCGGCAAGAGCACCTTCATCAACGCTCTGGCAGAGACCGAGCGGATGATCGTCAGCGAGATCGCTGGAACGACCCGCGACAGCGTCGACGTACGATTCGAACTCGATGGGAAGTCATTCGTCGCGATTGATACTCCTGGGGTTCGCAAACGCAAGAGCCTAGCCAATGACATCGAGTTTTACGGTCTGGTCCGCGCTCAAAAGAGCATCCGCCGAGCCGACGTGATCCTCATGGTTTTCGATGCCACGCAGACCATTTCGCAAGTCGACAAGAAGCTCATGGAGGAGATTCTCGATAACTCCAAGCCCTGCATTTTCGTCGTCAATAAGTGGGACCTCGGTCTCGGACTCGGCCAGACAACCGAAAAGTGGGGCAAGTACTTCGAAGACAGCTTCAAGAGCATGCGGCATGTCCCCGTGGCGTTTATCACCGCCAAGGATTCGCACAACATCAAACAGCTGATTAACCTCGCGCAGACGATCTTTAAGCAGGCTCGCGAACGCGTGACGACCGGCCAACTGAACCGCGTGCTGCAAGAGGCGATCAAGGCCAACCCGCCGCACATCGCGAAGAATCGGGCTCCGAAGATCTTCTACGCCACCCAAGTCGCGATCCAGCCGCCGACGATCGTGGTGAAGGTGAACGATGTGGAACTCTTCAGCCCGTCATGGGAGCGGTATCTATTGGGCCGCTTCCGGGAGGACTTGCCCTTTAAGGAGGTCCCGATTCGGCTCTATTTGCGTGGAAAAGCCAAGAACGAACCGGAAGACGAGTGAGCCATCATTCCAACGCGAATGTAAGCCTCAAGAACAAATCGAATCGGGGAGTCGTCGCGAGTCGGGAGCCTGTCGGAGCAGAGACGCCACCTCAAATCTCGCTCCTTCAAGAATCCGCCCACACACCCGATTGACTGTCGCTCCCACGGAGGTGGGAGCGACATCAATCGAGGGCTCAATCATGGCGTCGCTCAATGTAAGGGCGATAGATTTCGGCAGTTGCAAACCGTGACTGTGGTGGTGGCGCCAGTCGCTGTCTGAATGCAAGCACAGGTGGGGCCCTGGGCGAGACAGCTTTTGGTGAACTCGTGAATGGTCACGACAGTCGCCCCGAAATCAGATTCACAACGAGGGACATTGTTTTCGGTAATAATCCCTGAACCACATCGCCCCGGGATCCCGTTCTCCCAGACCGATCCTGAGCAATTTGTGGTAAAGCACGACCCATCGGGCTTCCTGATGCATGCTCCGAAAGGCCCCACGGGACTGACGACTGACGGGGGGACACATTCTCCGGGGACGTAGATCACCGGATTGAGGCCACAGGTGGCCATCACTTTCATCGGTTCCGCGATCAGCATGAGCCCCGCAAAGATCAACATTGCGGGAATGAAAAAACGCTTCATTTCACGACCCCTCTCGAATAGTCCTCGACTCGGAATTGGAACACCCGATTTGAGTCGAAGACGAAGTTAGTGTTTCTGCTCCTTGAGCGATGCGTGCTTCCACATCCAGATGCCAATCGCAATCAGAATGGCCCCATTCAAGATCAGCAGAAGTCGCACCACGAGTGACATAGAAGTCGGTGTTTGCGGCTGAGACGTGGAGATGCTGGGGGAAAACGCGAGAGACGCTGGGATCAGAGTCCGGACATTCGCGACCGCCTCTCGGGGAACGGCGATCCCAATTCCCCCCGCATCCGTACGACAATCCATTACGTACCACTCGGGCGGTTTGGGTAGATGAAACGTCTTGTCCGGGAGAGGCTCGTTGAATTTCGCCTCATCGAGGAGGGCCAGTTCCAACGAGTGGGCTTTTCCCTGAGCGTAGTGAATGCCGATGGCGCACCGAGGAAATGTGATCCCGCCCGCGAATGTCGTCAGACCGAAATACACTGACTCCTGCACCAACTCTGATTCGATGACTTGTTCTCGCTGAACCAGAATTCCAGTCGCCCAGTCGAGTGTATTCGTCGTTACGAGATGCCCTAAGGGGCCCTCGGAAGATGCCAGTGTCGTCAGTCGAACCAAAGCACCCTCCCGTTTCGCCAGATCGGGGTGATAACCCTCGACGCGGCTATTCAGTGGGAATCGAAAAATACCCAAGTCTGCGCCATCACTGGGGGCCAGGCCGCGTTCGTAAACACGGACTTGCTTGTTGTCACCATCGCTGATTAAGCTGAGGTCTTCGATCTGGAAATGAGAGAGTAAGTTCATCTCGCATCTTTTCAACGGACCTTGCTCGAAATAGCGGCGGACAGGGGGAGCGAAGACTCTGCCCGCCCCCATCAGCTCCTGGAATAACTCCGGAGCGCGTTCAATGTGATCGTTCAGCTCATATCGCGACAACATCTCGTGGACCTGAAGACGAGTCAACGGGATCGCTGGGATGACTTGGAGTTGCATGCGAAACGTGGCTTCGCAGGACACAATATCCGTCCGCATGCTCTCCCACAGAGGCTCTAAGTGTTCCATCGCCGAGATCACTTCGGAACTCGGCGCATTGGCCTTAGCACTGTCTGTCGGCACTGATGATGATGAAGTGAAGTCTTCGGCCTGGACGGGGCCATCGGAGGCACCGCCAATCAGCAGCAGCATCCCGAATATTAAACGGAATGCATTCGATTCATGCTGTGAGAATCGCATTCTAGGAACTCGGAGGATTTGTGAAACACTCAGAAGTGGACCGGAGCTTATCACTTGAAGTAAGAGTCGAAAAGGTCCGCGCGCGAACTATCTCGCAAATCGATCGCGTTTCCGCATGCCGATTAGTACCTGATTACCGACACACTGCTGGGAAGAGGCGGGCCGGGGCGGTTGAGGTGAGGGCGTGGACGAGGTGTTCGAAGGGGTCGCGGGCCAGTTTGCGGCAAGTGCGGATGACGGACGGCAGCGTCTCTTGGGTGCAAGACATGACTTACGGGTCGGCGATGTGCTGCGAAAACGTCAAGCAGCCTCGATGATCTCCACACATTCGGCCCCTCAGGCAGGCGGAAGCCCATCGCAAAGCATTCTTTCAAGCCCTCCCCGATGAGCCCCCCCGATGACCCTCGCCGCACAGCTCAAAGCATACTGACCTCCCTGACCAACAACCGCTCACGCATGAACTCCCCCGAGTACCGCCGCCAAGGTCTTTCCAGCACCAGTTCCCTGATGGAGTCGCTGGTCAAAAAAATCCACTGGCGCGTCACAGGCACCAAGAAATTCTGGCCCCAACGAAATGATTCTGGCCCCACCGGCGCCACCCCGATCCTCGCCCTCCCAGCCGCCGCCCTCAGCGAAGACGACCCCCTCGAAGCCCTCTTCGCATCACATTCTCATGTCCTGCACCCGCGAGGAACCGCAAGCCAGACCCCAACCGCGACTCGGCCCTGCAGCTGATCTTCATGGCGATCCGCGAGGCCTCCAGGAGAAGGACCAAGCCGATCCCGAACTGGAAAGAGGCTCTGATTCATTTTGCCATCGCCTTCGAGGACCGGCTGCCCAAACACCTGAGCTGATGCCACCATCCGCTCCAGCAAATTCCGCCTGGCACAAGTTTCC
>Ga0105047_10004689_pt1 | contig 23722 bp, 14 predicted proteins | sample MAT04_FD_78384 | JGI IMG/M metagenome (GOLD analysis project Ga0105047, IMG submission 78384) | Freshwater microbial communities from Lake Fryxell liftoff mats and glacier meltwater in Antarctica - MAT-04 (megahit assembly) | ecosystem: Environmental > Aquatic > Freshwater > Ice > Liftoff... | reverse complement strand
TGCCAAACATTTCATATATGTGATGGTTTGAATGGTTTTGATATTACTAATATGAAATATGCGGATGGAACTTTAACATTCAACAGGGGGGACACTTTGAATTTTGTTGATATAAATGATATTTATAATTGGAAAGAAATTGTCTTTCCGCTCGAAATGGGTCTAACGGAAATGATTTTTATAAATGATGATACTTATATTGTTGGACTTGAAAAAGATTTTATCCTGGGTGGCTTTGCTATTACTTACGACCAAGGCAAAACATGGAATTTCACTACAAAAGACATTGATGCTGCGATTTCAAATATTCAGTACCTAGGTGGGAACAAGATTATGGCAGTCGGAAATGTTGGCACATTATTCTTCAGTGATAATTTAGGTCAAACATGGCGTAAAAAAATCTTTCAACCTGGTAATTTTTTGATTTCATCACTGTTGATTGGCAGTGATATCTATGGTGGTGGTGGTAGTGTAGTTAATGATGTCAGTGACTCCACTTTTATCTATAAAAGCACAGATGGTGGAGATCATTGGTCTTTGTTTTATTATGGTAAGGGTCAGGAAATCATAATTACTATGGCAAAAGATGATATCAATCGATTATATGCTGGTACTAGTTCCAATTTTTTTATATACACAGAAGAGTCGTTATCAAAAACTGATGATGAAGGTACAAGTCCTATTTAACTGTATCCTAATCCTACCAACAACATACTTAATATTAGAAATGTAACAGATATACAGTCTTTTTCGATATATGATATTATGGGCCACCAAGTCAAGTCCAACATCCCTATCCAAGATGATTCAGCGGATGTTTTAAGTTTTGATGTATCAACATGGAAGAGTGGTGTTTATATTTTACACACTACAAATAAAAACGGTCAGAAATCAACTGTACGTTTTGTGAAAGAGTGATAACTCCTATTAGTAAAAATGATATTAAACACTTGATGTATAATAAGTTTATCATTTTCAATGTTGTCAAATTGATATTTTGCAATCAAATTCTCATTCTGAGTATTTTCAAAAACAATCTTGATTAAAAATTAGAATTAAGTACCATAAACAAATACTATAAAATAGACAAGCAAATAAAATTTAATTTGTTTTAAAAGAAATATATTTTTTGCTTCAGACTTGAATGCTAAATTGGTAATTCGTTGGTATTTGTTCTTAACTTAAAAATTTCCTATTCTTAATGTTCAAACACATCCTGATAAAGAATAGGAACCGGATATTCATCATTAAATGCACACTTGATCACATCAAAAGCGGTCACCACACCTTTTAGTTCGTTGTTCAGGTTTACCACCGGCAAAGTTTTAAATCTTCTATCAGCAAAAAGCTCTGCGGCTGTTCCCACTTTGTCTTTGGGTGTGATCCTGACCACTTTGGTAGTCATCACATCTTTTACCTGCATATCTTTACTATGTCCTTCGCGGGAAGCTTTCCACAAATCATAAGCAGTAATCATTCCCATCAGCTTGCCATCTACCACGACAGGCAATTGCTGCATTTGGGATTGCATCATAAGATCTGAAACTTCATCAATGGTTTGTGTTGGGCTTGCGACTACCGGATCTTTGGTCATAATCGTACGTACTTCATCATTCATCATGGCTTTATATATTTAAAGGTTAAACAATATAATCAAAAGATAAAAGCGAAGAAAAAGGAAAAGATCTTGGAATAATAGTTCCGATTGTAAATATAATACAAAATATTAAATTAAAATCAAAAGAGTGAATTTTTTTTTGAATTTTTAAAATCAAAAGATGGTTAGTGAGTTAAGCTCCATGTTTTATTTTGAAAGAAAGTGTATTTTCCAAGTCAATTAAACATACTTATCTTATAAACTTGTTTATAATGTGGTGTGAAAAGATATAATAGATGCTCTTCTTCTATTGTGCCTACCCAATTAAAAATATACAAGCCCGCTTATGATAGTTTGTTGTTTTTGCTTTTTTCCACTCCCTTATACTCATTTGACGAATATCTTCATCCGGAGCATTAATATTGCACGCTATACAAAACCTGATATGATCGGCCAGAGTCACAAGGCAAGCATCAATTATAAATGCATTTCTATAGGGTGTTTCCATAAAGATCTGCGTCTGACCAGTTTTTTGTACTTTTTGCTCCAATGCTTTAAGTTGGGTAATAAGTTCAGGTTTTTTGTTGGACAAGTAACCATTAAATGCAAAATTCTGACCATTCAGTCCACTGGCCATCAATGCAAGTAAGATAGAAGATGGCCCTACAAAAGGCACCACTTTGATTCCTTGTTTATGTGCCCAAGCTACCACTTCTGCTCCCGGATCTGCTACACCAGGACAGCCGGCTTCTGAAATTACACCAATATTGGTTCCATCATGTAGTGCCTGAAGAAAAGTGTCCAGCTCTTTTTTATCCTCAGATATCTCCAGGATCTGCAACTGCGCGATAGGTACTGGATGTTGCGTAGATTTGATAAAATGGCGTGCTGTTTTTGCTCGCTCTACCACAAAGGTTGTCGTTTCATGCAACCATTTTATCGCTTCTGCCGATAAGCTTTCTGTTTTGCCTACATAAATTGGACAAGGGAATAAAAATATATTTCCTTTCGGGGTCATGAAATTATTTTAATGCTCTTCTCAATATTTTACCGACATTGGTTTTAGGCAACTCATCTCTGAATTCTACCTGTTTGGGTACTTTGTAGCCCGTCAGATTTGTTTTGCAATGAGCTATCAATTCTTCCTGCGTAAGGCTTCTATCCTTTTTTACTACAAAAATCTTGACCACTTCACCTGACTTCTCATCGGGTATGCCTATGGCAGCAGCTTCCATTACTTTTGGATGCATGACCACGACATTTTCTATCTCATTTGGAAAAACATTAAAACCACTCACCAGAATCATATCCTTCTTACGATCCACGATAAACATGTATCCATCATCATCCATTCTACCTATATCACCGGTGCAAAGCCATCCATCTGAAGTTATTGTTTTTGCAGTTTCTCCCGGCTGATTATAATATCCTTTCATCACTTGAGGCCCTCTGCATTGTATCTCACCTATCTCATCTATGCTGACCTCTCTGCCATCGTCCGATACTATTCTGATCTCTGTAGATGATACCGGCAATCCAATACTACCGGGTTTTCCTGACCCATCCAGCGGATTGACACTGATGAGCGGCGATGATTCCGTCATACCATATCCCTCAGTGAGCGGGCATCCGGTTACCTCTTTCCATCTTTCTGCCACAATTTTTTGAATGGCCATTCCACCACCCACAGTTATTTTTAGCGTTGAAAAATCACACCTTATAAATGATTCATTATTGAGCAATGCATTAAAGAGGGTATTCAATCCTGTCATCAGGCTGATTTTGTTTCTTTTAAACTCTTTTACAATAGAATTAAGGTCTCTTGCATTGGTGACCAAAACAGTATGAGCACCATAACTCAACATGGCCAAACAATTGACAGCAAAAGCAAAAATATGATACATCGGCAATGGTGACAAGGTGATTTCCTTGCCTTCAACCAGATAATTTTGCATCCATGTCCTGATTTGTATCATATTGGCTACCATATTGGCATTGGTGAGCATAGCTCCTTTGGATATGCCCGTAGTACCTCCTGTATATTGGTGGACTATAACATCATCGGCACAATTGCTGAATTCTTTAATCGTAAATCGTTTACCTTCCGCGAGTGCATATTTGAAAGTAACGGTATTGGGTATGTCAAACTTTGGAACCATACGTTTGATATATCTGACTGCAAAATTTACAACTGACCCTTTGACTGATCCCAACATTTCGCCGATGCTTGCTACGATGACGGTATCAATTTTAGTTCTATTTATAATGGATTCAAGATTTGCAGCAAAGTTTTCTAGGATCACAATGGCACGAACACCACTATCTTCAAACTGAAACAACATTTCTCTGGGAGTATACAGCGGGTTGGTATTGACGATAATGAGTCCGGCTTTCAGTGCTCCAAATACTGCAATGGGATATTGCAAAAGATTAGGCATCATAACAGCAATCCTGTCACCGGGATTGAGTCCTCTTGAATGTAGGTAAGCAGCAAATCGGGTAGAAAGATGATCCGTTTCAGTGTAGGTAAGTTTTTTACCCATGCATTCGAAAGCATTATTTGGACCGTATTTTACAAAACATTCATTCAAAAAGTCAACCAATGTTTCGTATCTGGTATGATCAATGTTTGCAGGAATACCTGAAGGATAATTTTTTAGCCATGGCCTGTGATCCATTTTGTTTTGATTTTATACGGCTAAAAATAACTATATCAAAGAAATTTTTAACTATTGTTTAAAAGAAATTATCATTCAGACATGTATTTAGTCCGAAGAGCGGTTCTTATTTGTTCATTTTTACTTTTCGCTTCAGATAAATGATAAATATTTTACTTTGTATTGAACTAAATTATATATGAAATATTTATATCTTTGCTACCTTAAATTATAATATTAAAAACATGTCAAAAGAAAGAGAAGAAAAACTTAAAGCCCTAGCGCTTACTATGGATAAGCTGGATAAAACTTATGGTAAAGGAACCATTATGAAGCTGGGAGACAAACCAGTGGTACACGTAGAGACTATTTCTACCGGATCTCTTGGCTTGGATATTGCATTGGGTATCAATGGTCTTCCTAAAGGCAGAATAGTGGAAATATACGGGCCGGAATCTTCAGGTAAAACCACACTCGCTATTCATGCAATAGCTGAATGCCAAAAACAAGGTGGAATAGCTGCATTTATTGATGCCGAACATGCATTTGATAGATTTTATGCGGAACAATTGGGTGTAAATACTGAAGAGCTGCTGATATCTCAGCCTGATAATGGAGAACAGGCGCTGGAGATAGCTGAAAACCTGATTCGATCCGGTGCTATTGATATAATTGTAATAGACTCAGTAGCTGCTCTGGTTCCGAGAAGTGAGATAGAAGGAGAGATGGGTGACTCCAAGATGGGCCTTCAGGCCAGGCTTATGTCACAAGCACTCAGAAAACTTACAGCTACGATCGGCAGAACGGGCTGTTGTTGTGTGTTTATCAATCAGTTGAGAGAGAAAATAGGTGTTATGTTCGGAAATCCTGAGACAACGACCGGCGGTAACGCACTAAAATTTTATGCTTCCATACGATTGGACATCAGAAAATCAGGCACAGCCATTAAGGACAAAGACGGCAATACCGTGGGTAATCCGGTAAAAGTGAAAGTCGTAAAAAATAAACTCGCACCACCTTTTAGAGTAGCTACTTTTGATATTGTATTTGGGGAAGGTATATCTAAAAACGGTGAGATCATTGACTTGGGAGTAGAAACCAACGTGATAGGAAAAAGTGGATCTTGGTTTAGTTATGAAGGTACCAAAATTGCCCAAGGTCGTGAAGGAGCCAAACAGTTTATGGCAGATAATCCTGAGTTGGCAAAAGAGATAGAGAAGAAGATAGTTGAAAAATATCAGACGGGTCAATTGGATAAAAGTGAAGTGAAAGAAGTAGATGAGGAATAAGGGTTCATAATAAAGATTAAAGCCATTGTTATTAATATAGCAATGGCTTTTTTTGTTCTAAAATTTGAATTACCTTCAGTGTGGTGAAGGTTTTTGATATATTTTTGTTGTTCTTTTTCCCAAAAATTAGGGGATGTATATTATTGTAAGGAATTTGTAAATAGTATGAAGTTTTTATTTTTTGTTTTAACGCTATTGTTTTATATCCAGGATATAACATCTCAGGAAATAAGTAATTTATATATACCACATCTTGAGTCTTTAGCTCAAAAAAATGAACCCTTTGCTCAGGATTTTAATGACTATATAATTACAAATAGTCATGTAAGTCAGAGGAGTAACCTTACCCATTTTTACCTTAATCAACGATTTCAGGGTATTGAAATAAAAAATGCAGTTTTAAGTATCCATCTGGACAAAGAAGGTAAGTTGGTGAACTTAAATAATCAATTTTTGCTTGATCTTTCATCCAGAATTTCCGTAAAAACTCCAGCTATTAGTGCATCAGATGCAATCACCATTGTAGCCCAAAACTTGAATTACAATATTACAAATATACTCGAGTTGATAAGAGTAGAAGTCGGTCCCTCAATGAAGCATACATTCGGTAAAGCGGGTATTTCCCAAATTGATATTCCAGTGAAATTAATCTATCAGCCAATACAAAACGGAGCCATTAAATTGGCTTGGGACGTTTCCATACTTGAAACGACTGGAAATGATTGGTGGAGCATCAGAGTGGATGCTGTCAGTGGCGAAATACTGGATCAGGAAAACTGGACTTTAAACTGCAATTTTCATGAAAAAGATCCTTCAGCCGATCATCTAAATTGTACTGGATCTGATTTTCATTTTACAAAATTTAAAAACTATAAGACGATAGGAAACAACATTATGGTTCCTAATTCTTATAATGTCTTTCCATTGGGAATAGAAAGTCCTAACCATGGAAACAGAATATTGGAAGTGGATCCCGCTGATAATCTTGCTTCTCCATACGGGTGGCATGATACAAACGGAATAGTTGGTGCAGAATTTACCACAACGAAGGGAAATAATGCAGAATCAAAAGATGATCTTTTAGGAGACGATGAGGCTACTATTGGAAATTTTGCAGATGGAACTTCGAATCTCACCTTTGATTTTTCACTAAATAACAGCTTACCTCCTTCCGCCAATATTAATGCTTCACTCACCAATCTTTTTTACTGGAATAATATCATGCATGATGTGTGGTATCAATATGGCTTTGATGAGGCCGCAGGAAATTTTCAGCAAAATAACTACGGAAGAGGAGGTATAGGAAACGATTTTGTCAGAGCAGACGGTCTTGATGGCGAGGGCAATAACAATGCCAATTTTTCCACCCCGTCTGATGGCTCGAAACCCAGAATGCAAATGTTTTTATGGAATGCATCCAACAACGCGCTCACAGTCACCATCAATACTCCTGGCAATATTTTAGGGAATTATACTGGGATAAAAGCGGGATTTGGCCCTACTGAGTATAACGTTACCGGGGATCTTTTGCTGGCTGACCCCATTATTGCTTGTGGTAGCCTTACAAATAGTAGTGCTATGAACGGCAAAATAGCCCTTATTGACAGGGGCTCGTGTGAGTTTGGAGCAAAATGTTTGAATGCTCAAAATGCCGGAGCCATAGCGGTTTTAGTTTGCAATAATGTAGCAGATGCACCCATCAGTATGGGAGCCGGAGCAAATGGAGCCAGTGTAAATATTCCTTGTATAATGTTGAGTCAGGCAGACTGTAATCTTATAAAACTAAACCTGCCAGGTGTAAATATAACCTTCACAGGCATAGGCATTCAGTTGGACGGATCTTTTGACAATGGCATTATTGCACATGAATATGGCCACGGTATTTCCAACAGACTCACCGGAGGAGCAGCAAATGTAAGTTGTCTGAATAACCAAGAACAAATGGGGGAAGGATGGAGCGACTGGTTTGGTCTAATGCTTACTATGCGTGCAGGGGATTCAGGATCTACAGGCAAAGGTATTGGTACATATGCATTAGGGCAGTCTGTATCCGGAAATGGGATCCGGCAATACAGATATTCAAACAATATGAGTGTTAATCCGCATACCTACGACAATATTAAAACAGCGTCCTTACCGCATGGTGTAGGTTCCGTGTGGTGTGCTGTGCTGTGGGATATGACTTGGTTGTTCATAGATGCCTATGGTTTTGACACTGATTATTATATTGGTACCGGTGGCAATAATATTGCCATGGCACTAGTCACTGAAGCGTTAAAACTGCAACCTTGCAGCCCAGGCTTTGTGGATGGGCGCAATGCTATTTTACTGGCAGATAATGTATTGTACGGAGGGATTCATTCGTGTCTGATCTGGAAGGCTTTTGCAGCCAGAGGATTAGGTTTTAGTGCGAATCAAGGGCTGTCATCCAGTCGTTCTGATGGCACACAGGCTTTTGATATGCCTACTTCTTGCTGTAATCAGGTTTTTGTAAAAGACAATAGTGGTATTGGCTCTCTTCGCTCAGCGTTGGATTGTGTTTCTAGCGGAAGTACCATCACTTTTGCACCTTTTATGGACCAAAAAAAGATAGATCTTACAGGAGGGATAACCATAAATAAAAATGTAAACATCATCAGTGATACGCCAAATGGTGTAAAAATCAACACCAATGATCTAGTACCCACATTGATTATCAACAATTACAATGTTTCCCTACAAAATATTACACTGATGGCAGGGAATGCTAACTCCGGAAGGGTATTAATCAATAACGGGAATCTGAATTGTAATAATGTTTCTTTTATTGATGCCCAAATGCTCAATGGTGCGGGAGAAAGTATCATTAATAATGGAACGATGATTTTTAGTGGAGGAAGCATATTAAAAAGGGAGTAGAAAAAAAAGAGTTTTGTAAAGGTATTTGATGACTAAAATGATTTTATTATAGATGAGAAGGAATTTGTGAAGATGCATGTTTCCGTTTGATGGAGGGCTGATAAATATTACCTATGCCGTATTTCTTCACTTATCTTTTTTGTAAGAATTTTGGTATATCGCTTACATTGTTATGATGGTTAATAATCAATCGATGAGCACTTCATATTCATTTTATGATTCTGTCGGATTGTATATAGTTAGATTTGCAGCTGTGGCGTGGGTTGGTTTCTTAATTAGGTCACTTTACTGGGACATATTTTGTAGGAGCGTCAATTATTTTCAGGTAGCCTCAACGGTTATGTTTTTAATTATTAGTGATAGGGAGCGGGATGGAATAAGGGATAAGTAAAATACTTGCTATAGTAGGGTCGAAGCAGGATTTAATTTTAATGGTATTGTCAATGGATTACCTCTTGAAAAATATGTAGCAGCTACATGAGCAGGACGGCATGGGCCGCATCCTGGATATACCAAGCAAATTTTTTTACGCAAAATTAATCATTCCCATTAAAATGGTAGTAGAACCAAAAAAAGAATAGAAACCAAAGTATTTTTGATACCTTGATTTCTATTCAATGATAATCACTTACAATATTTATCTCTTACTCAATCCGTAATATTTTGATCACTTCATTGAGATCTTTGGATTTTATTTTGCAATAAAACACACCCAATTTATCTCCCATCTGTTTTTCATTGATGGTAAGGGTGTGTTTGCCGGCAGGTAAATTTTCAGCTGATTTGAAAATGGTACTTCCTTTAGCATCATAGAGTGAGATATTTACCGTAGAGAAATCTTTTACAAATATTTCTATCTGGGTTTCATCCCTGAACGGATTTGGGATATTCTGCAAAACATATGATGATACATCCGCATTGTTTGTTCTGAATGCCAGCACCAAAGCTTTTTCCTCTTCATCCATTCCGATGGCTACACTTTTTGTGATATCAGAATTCAACTTAATAAGCTGACTAAGCATGGCGGGTTTTGTTGATTTCAGTATAAGATTAAACATAGAAGCGTCTTTGGGAAAACTTATGCCATTTATATCGTCGTATGAAAGCGTCAGGTATCTTCTTCCGTCTTTGACTACCTCTGCTATATTGTCACTTTTTATTGGCATACCGACCGCTTCTATGCCTTCATAAGTTACCCCTTCTGACAATTCGAAGGTCCATTGCATACCCAAATCATTGATCAGGTCGTCTGATTTTACAGCTATGGAAACAAGTTGTCCTACATTGATCCATTCATCTTCCATGTAAATTTCAGCGGTTGTTTTGCTCCTGCCTGAGGCTTTGTTATGGTAATTGTCGGAAGAACTATTATTTACATCACCTATTTTTACGGCTATAAAATCTGAAGCATTCATATTGGATTCAAGATCTTCATAATTTAAATTTTCTATAAATGGCCAAGGAAGTAAAGGATCCTCAAAACTGAATGCTGCATCAACAAACCTCCATGATGTATTTTTGCTGAACTCTGATTGTATACCTAAAATAAGTTTTCTTAGTTCTACCAGATCTGAAGCAGTGATACTTTGAGAATTATTAATATCGGCGGCAATCACTTTGTATGGCGATGTAAGATGTTTTATACCCAATATGTGTCTTTGTATCATCACCAGATCGAGTGTACTTATTCCATCATTGTGATTGGTATTTTTTGCTGGTACGAGTCGATAATTGTTATACATGGCGAGATTATCAAACTGATATTTTCCATCTTTATCCGTCATCAACTCTCCTTCAGTTTCACCACCATCAATGAGTACTTTAGTGTCCGGGATATTTACATTATCTTCATTAAATATGTGCCCTGCAATTTGGATTCTATTGCCATTTCCACATATATTCTGATTGTCCTGCACATCAACATAAGTGACTGCTTTTGATTTATTGCCAGCTAAGTCAGTAACCCACAACTCTACAATTCTTTGACCAATATTGTTACATGTGAATATTCTACCTGTATCATTCGGGTTGGAAGAAAAGGAATATTTCAATTGACCGATCGGTGTGCAATTATCACTACTGAAGTTATTAAAGTCAGATGCCCAAATGCTTGCCATTCCCAATGGAGGTGTTAGATTTATTGCCAAGCCATTTTTAGCAATCGCAGTTGGTGATTTACAATCTCTGATGGTAAACAAGAATGAGCAAGTGCTTACATTTTTGCACCCGTCTTTAGCTTCCCAGGTAAGTCTGTGTGTACCTAAATCAAACTGTCCTGAGACCGTAGCGCCCGATCCCGAAATTTCAGCCAACCCACCATTATTATTGATGTCAATTTTGTAAGTCCAGGTGATATTTACCGGCAAACAATCATCTGTTCCTGTGGCATTAAAAGTAACATTAGCAAAACAACTGGTATTTTGGGCACATATAACCGTGTCCCTGCAAACATTTGCATTTATGGTGGGCGGAGTTGCATTTTTAACATAAATATACTGTACGAATGTCCATTTTCCGGGACTCATCGGCACATTTGTTTTGTACTGACACCAGTCTATTACACTCCAGGTTCTTTTTATATAGCTGCAATGGATGGGTGTAGAAAATGTCTGATCTGAATAAGTTGCGGCGACCATACTACATTTATCTCCGTTTAATATCGGCGCACCTGTGACTGATGTATCCGGATCGGGGTCATTGCAGTTATTGTAATCTGCGTTTGCCGAAGGCCAGTTAATGTCGTTTATATCAAATTTGTCTACATCAATGACATGAATGGTTTGCGTGAAGGTGGTTACATTGTTTCCGGCATCTGTAATAATAAAATCTCTTTTGATCAGTCCGGTATTACACATTGTAAGCATATTTCTTACGGTATCTCTTACTGTTGCACCCGGACAATTGTCTGAATATACTCCATCCTGACCAGCCAATCCTGCCGGTGGGTAAAATGGATTACCAGCATCAACAATCACAATATTTTGTCTCGGAGCACCTGATGGGACCATTGTTCCGAATACGCTCAGATTGTTAAGATTTAAAGGATATTCACAACTTACGCTGATGTCCGGCAACGGAATACTCACTACAGGTGACAAATTATCCTGAACGATCACTGATGTCATACACTCCGTAAAGAAACCTCTCTGATCTGCCACTCTGACTACAATACGAATGGTATCATTGATGTCATCACAACAAAACTGAACATAATTTCCTAAATCATCGGGGGTATTTCCACCACAGATATTGCCCATTCTTCGGGCTAAATAGGTGAGTGTTCCTCCGCAATTGTCCGTGGCTGAAGTGACAAATGATGACGCCTGAAGTTCCGGTACATTGCTTAATGAAATCACTCTGGGATCGCGGCATACTATGTCTGGTCCAAGTTTATCTTTGGCCGTGACCGTTATGGAACAACTGGTAGACAATCCTGCACCATCAGTAACTGTAAAAGTGAAAGTGTGATTCTGATTGTGAGATGAAGGAATGATGGTCCCTTGTAACGGAGATTGTGTAATAGTAGTACCAGTACAATTGTCGCTGATCGTTACCAATGCTCTAAAATCAGGAACCGGAAGAGCACAATTGTTATTCAAGTCAGCTTCCCGATTAGCTGGACATGTTATGCCTGGAAGTACGGTATCATTTATAGATATCACCTGAAAGCAGGTATCCATATTTCCAACATTATCTGCTATTTTATAGTATCTGTGAATTGTTTTTTTGTTGGGAAAAATCATAGTTGCGATGGAATCTTTCACAAACATAAAAGAAGATGTATTGAGTAGTGTTTCATCTGAAGCACTTCCGCCCGCTGCCTGAAATAAAACAAATGTGGCATATGGGAATGGAGCAAGACATTGGACTTTTATGGTATCCGGACAAGTGATAACAGGAGGTAAATCATCAATTACAGTTACATTCATACAACAACTTGCGCTGTTACTTGCCAGATCCGTTGCAGTCCAGCAAACTACAGTGGTACCTAAAGGATAGTTGCCACTAGCATCATCCGTACCGTTAAATGTGTTGGTAACAGATGCTATTCCGCAATTGTCATTGACATTAGGCTGTGCTACATCTACCGGAGTGAGCATCATTCTTTGACCTGTTCTCCGGCCATTGGGATTATTACCTACATTAACATCTGCAGGGCATCCTATGGTAGGAAGCTGCGTGTCAATTTTAATGAGTTGGTTGCAGACAGCCGTGGTGGGCAATGGTGGACAATTATCAGAAACATTCCACACAATAGTAAATAATCCTACCGGAAAAAAACCAAGATTAATGGTTGCTGGTGGCGGTAGAGAAACTGTGACGGGCATACCACCAGGTAAAGTATAGGTCAAAGCCGTAATGTTTCCACATGTGGAGGTGGGTGGAGACACAATCACGGTGGCCATACAATTGGCATTTGCAGCCAAAACCATGGGTGAAGGACAATTAACTGACAATGGACTGAGGTAAACGTTTTTGGGATGGTTCCCCTCTTCTGTTGTTGAATTCTTAAGATGTAATACTCCGGATTCCGGAAACATTACGATTCCTGCACTGACCAAAAAGGCCATGAAAAGGAATGAAATCGGTTTTTGTCTCATAACAAATTGTTTATTCATTAATAAATGGTCACGTTTTTGGGATGGGACCCTGAATAATCAATTCTTACTGCTATTTGTTATAAAACAAAGATTATGCCAAATTTATAGATTATATAAATATTTAATGTGTTTGTTTGATTTTACCCACAATTGTACTATTCTAATTCTGAATCGGATAGTAATCGTTTAATATTTGCAAGTGTATCTGCATTTTCAGGAGTTTTGTCTTTCCGCCACCGACTGATCCGTGGAAAACGAACTGAAATGCCTGATTTGTGACGTGGTGAAATTGAAATTCCTTCAAAAGCCAATTCAAATACAAGCTTTGGTTGGACACTACAGACTGGTCCAAAAGTTTCGATGGTATTATTGCGTACAAAGGCGGTAATTTCTTTCATTTCACTATCGCTTAGTCCTGTGTATGCTTTGGCAAAAGGCAAAAGTCGGTCATTATCCCACAGTGCAAAAGTAAAGTCGGAAAATAAATTGGCTCTTCTGCCGTGTCCTCTTTGTGCATAGATCAAAACAGCATCTATTGTAAATGGGTCCATTTTCCATTTCCACATATCGCCGGTTTTTCTCCCTGAGTGGTATATTCCTGATTTTCTTTTGAGCATTAGTCCTTCAGTATGATTTAGTTTGCTTTCGTTTCTTTTATCTTTCAGTTCTCCAATAGATATAAAATTGATCAAAGGGGACAGCTTTAATACTTCTGAGGCAGAAGCTGCATAGATATTTTCGAGAAGAATTCTTCTTTCTTCAAATTGTTTTAATCTTATATCCATACCGTTTATTTCCAGCAAATCGTAAGCGATGAATTTTACCGGGATTTCACTCATGATTTTTTTACCGGGACTTTTTCTTCCGATTCTGGTTTGTAATTTCTGAAAATCCATTGGCTTATCTAATTTCCATGCAATTATTTCACCATCAAGAACAAAATCATCCTGTAAATTGCTCAGACTAAGAAATTCGGGAAATTTATCTGTGATCAACTCTTCACCTCTGGACCACAGGAAAACTTCACCATTTCTTTTTATAAGTTGCCCTCTTATGCCATCCCATTTCCATTCCGCTGCCCAATGTTCAGGGTTAATATCAGAAATACTTTCCTCCGACAAGGCATGGGCAAGATAAAAAGGAAAGGGTTTTGAATGATCAGAAGTAATGCCTGAAAAATTAAAAAGCTCTGACCACGTGGTTTTTAATGGTGTCCAATTGCCAGTCAGATGGTACGCAATTTTAGTTATATCCTGTTGGGTAACCATACTAAGGGCCTTGATAATTATATTTTTTGCAACACCTACTCTAAAGCCACCAGTGACCAATTTATTAAATACCCAAATGGATTGTCTGTCCAATGATTTCCATGCATTGGTTATGAAAATTCTTTTTTGTTCTTCATTTGCATTTTTTAATGCCATAATATCTTCCATCCATTCATATAATTCACGGGAATGACCAGGATCACCAATCGGGAGAATCAAAGATATGGTTTCAGCTAGATCTCCTATGATGTGATAGTTTTGTTCAAACAACCATAAAGGGATACCTGCCTCAGCTGCACACGACATGCGAAGGAGTGTGGTATTAACCGTTCTAGGAGGTCTTTTGCCTATAAACAAAGCGATGGTCCATAGCCTGTTTTTTTCATTACTTTCTTCATTCAGATATTGAGCGATCAAATCAGTTTTCGCTGACGTGGATGTAGTTTGGTCAATATCAATAAGCAATGATGAAAACCTTTTCATAGTATAACTGGATTTTCTTGTTGAAGATCAGTCTCTTCGTCCCCTGTAAACTCTGTTTTTACCACTCCGGCGTCATATCCCTGCTCTGTAAGCCATTTAGCAAAAATATCTGAATAACCATGGGTGACAAATACTCTTTCTGCGCCTGTATTTTTGATAGCTGAATTCAGACCATCCCAATCAGCATGATCGGAAAGTACAAAGCCCCTTTCAGCATTGCGTCTTCTTCGTATTCCCCTTACCGCCATCCATCCAGATACAATGGCTTCTTCGTATTGTCCAAATTTTTTTGTCCATGCAGATCCAATGGCTGATGGAGGTGCTAATATCATTGATCCCTTATATAAGTCTGCCTTCAAATGGTTTTCTACTTTCAATCCCGGAATTATTGGAAATCCTTGTTTACGCAATACTTCATGGGTATTCTCAATGGCGCCATGTGAATAAATATTGCCTATGGAAGTTTCTAGGTTTTGAATTATTCTCTGCGCTTTGCCCAATGAATATGCCGCTATAATACTTACCTTTCCTTCATTTGCATTTCTCTTCCACCATGCATTGATTTCATCAAACACCATTTGCTGCGGTTGCCACCTGAAAGATGGTAGACCAAAAGTTGACTCTGTAATAAAAGTATGGCATTTAACTGATTCAAAGGGAGATGATATGCCGTCGTTTTCGAGTTTATAGTCGCCGCTTACTACCCATATTTCTCCTTTATATTCCAGTCTGATTTGCGCAGATCCAATGATATGACCTGCGGGATGGAATGAAACGGAAACACCATTTATGAGTAAATTTTCTCCATAATTTAAGCCAAGAATGTTGATAAACGAACCTAAGCGGTGTTTAAGAACGGGTATGCTTTCTTTTGTGGCAATATATTGAGTATGTCCTGTTCTGGCATGGTCCGAATGAGCGTGAGTAATGAGTGCTTTTTTTACCGGACGCCATGGATCAATAAAACAGTCAGCCTGCGGACAGTAAATACCTTTTTCAGTAAACTCCAGTAATGGCATGGTTCAGATTTGTCAGTTAGATCATAAACGGAATAAATCCTTTAGGGTTGTTAACTTATATATCCAATTTTGAATACATGGTTTACATTTTTATCTTTGCGTCATGTTTGGATGGTTTAAAAATATCTTCAACCGTAAAAAAATAATATCCGATCCCATGAAATACCTGATCGTAGGCCTTGGCAATATAGGTTCTGAATATGAGCATACCCGTCACAATATTGGTTTTGATGTGGTGAATTATCTTGCCAAGGAGGCTGGGGTTTCTTTTAGTCAAAATACGCATGGTGATCTGACAGAGATAAAACATAAAGGCCGCACTTTGATTTTGTTAAAACCTTCCACTTATATGAATTTGAGTGGAAAAGCAGTAAAGTATTGGATGGAGAAACACAAAATTCAACCTGAAAATTTATTGGTAATTGTTGATGATCTACACCTGGACATCGGAAAGATGAGACTTAGAGACAAAGGCAGCGATGGAGGTCACAATGGATTGAAAGATATACAAGATAAATTTGGTCACAATAACTATGTCCGCCTGCGTATGGGTGTAGGTAAGGACTTTCATCCGGGACAGCAGGTCAATTATGTATTGGGCAAATGGAAAAAAGAAGAAAAAGAAGCCGTTGAAATCATGATAGAAAAAGCAGGAGCCGCTGTTAAAAACTTTTCTACTATAGGCTTAAAACTTACCATGGATGGATTGAATCGTTGAAGGCAAAACAAAGTCGGAAGTGGGTTGTTAGGTTTTAAATATATATCATGAATTGGAATGAAAAAAATAACGAACTAGTTGCTGAATTGAAATTCAAAGATTTTATAGAAGCATTTGCTTTTATGACAGAAGTCGCAATGATTGCTGAAAAAATGAACCATCATCCTACTTGGTCCAATACATACGATAAGGTAGAGATACGTCTCAGCACACATGACGCAGGAAATACGGTAACTGAAAAGGATCGAAAACTGGCTGAAAGCATTTCTAAAGCAGGTCAAAAGTATCTGTAATACTTATTCTATCCTGATACCTTCTTTCCTTAGTCTATGGACCAACTCCATACCAAAAGCTTCTACAGGGGTTAACACTCCATATACAATGGTATGATCTTTTATTTTATCCAGTAATGTAAAAGCTGACTGCGAAAACATTTTAGCCGTTTCATTATAACCTGGATCTCCTCCGGAAATCACTGAACTTGCCGAAGCTGTTGTGGAAGTACCTACACAAATAGCTTCAAATTTTGTATTGGCTCTTCTGGTTTCATCAGGTCCTGTACCCGGCGTAAATTTTTTGTACAAACGGTCTCTGAAACTCTTAAACCTGACTAAAAACATGGCTAATACAATAGGAACAACGGTTTTTAAAACTTTCCCAAAAGATGACCTTACAAAAAACTGACCGTAAGAGACCGCTTCACCATAATCCCCCGGCAATCTATAGGCACTTCTCTTTACAATGTGTGGATCTACAACCGGCATCGGAATAGCCCACCCATTGATATCTTTGCTGAAATGTACTTTAAGGGATATTTTTGGTGCATGAGGATGTCGGCGAATTCTCGTTTTAACGGACTCTTTTTTGACTTCCATATGTAAAGCCTGAACTGCCGTTGTCAATGTTCCACCTGAAAAAGTGGCATTTGTCCTGATATAGCCCTTTAGTGCTTTCGGTTCATGTAACGGAAGTTTTTTGGCCGTCAGCCACGCAGCAAAATCCGCCGGAATACTGTCAAACCCGCAACAATTTACGATACAGGTCTTTTGGTCTGATGCAGCCTGAAAATGGTTATTATATAGGTCTGCAACAAACGATGGCTCTCCTGTGATATCAAGATAATGTGTACCTGATTCAATACATGCTTTGACAACATCTTTTCCATACACATTAAACGGTCCTACGGTGTTCATAAGTATTTTCGTTTGAGATACCATGTTTCTTAAAGATAATCCATCATTAATATCTGCTGTGATGATGGATGGTTTATTTGCTGATAGTGTGTTACTTACTGCGATCAGTTTTTCTTCGTCTCTACCGGCTATAGCCCATGTTATATTTTCAGTATTTGCATGACTACTAAGATACTTCGCTACTAGTTTTCCAGTAAAACCTGTAGCGCCAAATAGGATTATATCAAATTTTCTGCTCATTTAACGTCTTTAAATTATTGAGAATTTAAATAAAATTTATTTCTTTGAATTAATATCCATACAAAACTCCATACTAATTTCCTTACCTTCTGTATTGATTACTTTTTGACCTGAATTACTTTTTCCATACCACTTAAAACAAATGGAGTCCTTACCTTTATCCAGCACTTCTACCACGCCATATTGACCGGGTTCCTTGCTGTATCCGTGGGAGTAAGGTCCCCCTTTATAAGATCCGTATCTATCTAGTGCTGCTGCGTGGAAAACCCTGACAGGTGCTCCACCATTTTCAGCATAATCACTATTGGTTCCATCATCCATGGCTACCATGTGAGCATCACCACTAAGAATAAAAACCATTATTTTATGCTCTTTTATAAAATTTGCAATTCGCTGTCTTTCTTCAGGATAGCCTCCCCAATTGTCACTTTCCTTGCATTTGTAGTTTGGTCCTCCCGGTGCATTCACCCAAGAGTAACTGGATACCCATGCTACTATTTTCCCTTCATTTTTTGCTTTCAGCATAGATTCCAAAAACCAGGTCAAGTGTGCCTCAGAGCCAAAGTTTGTACCAGATTTTAATCGTTCACATTCATTATATACTGGACGTACCTTCTGTGACCTGATGTCGGTCAGGATAAACAAAACTCTCCCTGCACTGAAAGATTGGCTGATTGGACCTGTTTTGTCAGAAAAAGCAAACGGATAATGAGGAATGTGTGTATGATATGCTGCTACAGATTCATTTCTGCAAGGATTGGAACCGTCAGCGTTATTGGGGCCAAAATCATGGTCATCCCACATATACACAAAAGGTGTATTTCTGTATAATGACGATTGATTTGGGGATGCAAAAGTTTTTTTATACGCGTCGTTAAATCTCGGAGTGCAATTGGAATCAATGTTCTCATAATGTAAATCTCCACCTTGAAGAAAAAACAAATGATTTTCCTCTTTTATTTTCAAAAATATATCACTGTTGGATCCTGTCTCCATACAACTGCCAAAAGCAAATGTATATGAGAATGGTATATCATTAAATGTCGTAAAATTTCCACCCAGCATGGACGAAATTCCTTCCGGGAAAATCTGATAGGTGTATTTTGTGTTCGGTTTGAGTCCGGTAAAATTTTCTTTTATAATGAAATCTTGAATATCCGAGATTATCAAAGACTTAGTCTTTACCAACAATCCCGTCTGACTTTCGATCAGATTTATTTTACATTTTCCCTGCTTGTCTGCTTTTATAGTTATTGTAGCCCTGTCATCCGCTACATTACCACACAGGACATACTCTATGGTTTGATTGTTGGCGGAGACTATTTTTTTCTGCGCGTTACAAGAGAATAAAATAGAAATAAAAAACACTAAACAATATCTGAGTATATATGCCATGATGGTAAAAAATTAGTTGTTGGCATAAAATTACTCCAATGCAACTAATATTGATCCATGAATAATAAAAAATTTAAATAGTGCCATTAACCATCACTTGGTATCGTCTACAATTCCGACCATCATCTTTTCAGTTTCTGACACTTTTGCGGTGATTAGTGTTACTGAATGTATGCCGCTATTCAGTTTTTTAGTTCTGATGCGTTTTCTATAATGTCCTTTGTTTAGATACTCATGGTTTGCTATAGTATGAGTACGACCATTGTTTTCCAAAATCTTCAAAATAGTTTGTCCCGGTTCACTCAGTACAAAATGTATATCAACCATATCAGAATCAGGGACCGGTACTATCATGAGTATTTTATTTTCAGTAGGAGTAGTATTAATGCGTGCTGAAGTGATCGGATGTGTTTCTGACACGACTGAATTAGTTGCGCATGTATCAATAGATGCTATAAATACTGAATTCGGCATTGTTTCAAATCCCACATCAAGTATGACTGATTTTCCACCAACAAACCCAACCGTACTTTGCTGGTCAACGGTACTTACTGCGGATACATGTTCAATAGCTGAATAAACATCGGTAAATAATGTCACATTACCCAGAGTAAGATTCATATCTTCACATTCATTAATTAATAAATTTTGTCCAGCGCACAAACAATTATTGTTATAAACATCATTTATGGTCTGTGGATTTTTATCATCACATAAGGTACCTTCAGCAGGACAAAAGATCGCTTTAAATACTACCTTACCCAAACCACGGCAGGTAGTGGTATCATCCAAAGAAGATATAAGTACATATTTTGCAAAAATACCGGTAAGATCGGGACCGGTAAATCCTCCATAACCTACCTCCCCGGTAGCAAGCGGCCAGTTGTATTGATCCAGATGTGTCCATGTATTACCGTCCGTTGAATAATCAATTGATACAGCCTGAAACCCTTTATTTGTTTGATTCTGCACATTGTAATTCCAGATGTGGCTGCTGATGAGTTGATGTCTTTCTCCTAAATCATATTTTATCCAATGACTTCTGTTTAGTGCAGGATTTGGGTTATTGCTGACGTTGCAGGAGAGCCAGTTATTGGCTGGCTTATTGGACAACTGATCGGTTACACTACATTTTTCATACGGTTCATAACTGGCCAAAGGACTGTCACAATCAGGTCCTGAACAAGGAGTACCTTCACATTGACAATTGGCATTATATTGATCATTATTGGTAAATGGATTTCCATCATCGCATAGAGTACCTTGAGGAATACAGGCAATGTCACACCCGTAGTCGTAAAAATAGAAAGATGGGATTCGCTTCCAAACTCCAGCTCCTGTAAATGGCGTTTGCCAGAATGCAGCAAAATGTTCACTGCCTGTTCCTTCTTTATGATTGAGCTCGATATAATAAAACCTGCCCGTCTCCATGTAAATATTAGAGGTAGATTGATAAATGTACTTATTGTGTTCAGTAGTATTTGTCCATCCACTGACCAGAACCTGATGCGCTTGTTTGTTTTCAGGAGATTCGTCACTGCTGATGAAGAGTATGGTCATGTCATCTCCGGTTACATTAAATTTATAGTTACCGGTAACTGGCACTGTAATATAGCCCTGAACCAGATTGCCCGAATTACTGAGTTGAGATTCTGATTTTACCCCAAAAACCGGCAAAACTGAACTCGTAGTCGGCACGCCGGGATAATTAGGTGCCAGATAAAGTTCGTTGATAGTACTGCCGATAATATTGTCATATCTGAACCGCTCCATAAAATTTCGCACTCCTACACAAGTATTGGATGTTACTAGTTTACCGATACAATGGCAATGTCCATCTTCCATATCGTTGGATGTATTGACATTACCATCATTACACACTGTTCCTCTATTCGGACAAGCGGCTGTTTTACAACCCACATCATTAATATAAGCAGCGGTTATTATATTCCAGTTTGTATTTGATATGAAACTGTTTTTCCAGAAAAGTTTGCAATGATCACTGCCGGTACTTTCTACATATCTGATTTCAAAGTAGTAATAAATACCACTTTGCAAAAGCAATTTAGGAGATGTTTGCTCCGGAAATTTTGTATTTTCGTATTCATTGGTAAAATCATTGGCATATGCTCTAAGTGTAAGCTGGGAAGGAGATGCTGATGTACTCAGATAAAACTGACACTTTGAGTTGCCGGTAATATTGAATGTTACACTATCTGTGACAGGAACATGAATAAACCCTGAAATTTTTGCTCCGAAATAATTATCATAGTTGATTGGCGCATTCAGACTATAAATAGTTTGAGAGACATCAGGTCGAGATGGATAAAACTCCAATGCCGACAATTCTGAAAATTGATCTGCAAATAAGCCACGCCAGACTTCCCACTTAACTTTACCCGGTTCGCCGATACATATCTGAGCCTGTATGGATAAAGGAGCAAAAAACATGAAGATTGTATAAATTATATTTCTCATTTTTGACTACTTCCAGGGTTAAGAAAACATGCCAATCGGCATATAATTATTTGGTAATGTTGCAGGACAAGAAGGTGAATAGAAATTGCAAAGATTTGGCAATACATAATCCAGGTCATTGGGTGAGACACCATACCAAAGTGCCAGTTCTGCATAAAACTCATCCACCGATGTTGTAGGCAGCATTCTACCTCTTGAGCTTAGATTAAAATTATTGTTGACCAATGATAAGGAAGGATAATTGCCATAAACCTGTGAGCCGGTGATAGGTCCGCCCATAACCATCTGATTGCCGCCCCATGCATGATCAGAGCCGTTTCCATTGGATGTAAGTGTACGGGCAAAATCTGATATAGTAAACGAAACCACTTTATCATGCATCCCGATTTCCTTCATAGCATCATTAAATTCAGCCATAGCATTGCTAAGTACGGGCAACATATTTGCCTGATTGGTAAGCACATTGTCATGATGATCCCAGCCACCATAGGTTACATAGTATATCTGTCTGCTGGCACCCAAAAAAGACCGGACACTGATAAGTTCTGCAATTTTCTTGAGATCTTGGGATAAACCTGCAGTGGAAAAAGCGGTATTGAGTGGAACTACATTTTCTAGTGCTATACGGAATTTCTCTATACTATCCACTGATTGTCTGGTAAGTGTGCCAATCGTCTGCTGAAATACATTGGCATACTGTTGCTCCACCATATTATTGATAGCATTGTTTTTCAGAGCCGTTTTATAGCCCGCATCACTCCACCAAGATGGGAATGGAGTGAAACCTATATTGGCTGAAGTTGTGCTTCTACTGATAGAATATTCATTGTACATATTACCCGCCTGAAATCTGTTTTTACCACTTAGTGAAATATTTAACGATATTTCCGGTATGGTGTTCATGTCATGTAGGATATCAGCAATCCTGCCTGCCACTCCTACTGCGGATCTGCTTTGAGGTACAGATGTCTGCCACTGCATGATCTGGTCCGAGTGGGAGTACAATCCCAAAGGAATTTTTTTCAGACCTGAATCATAAGCTGCTTTGTTGGCAATCGGCTCAATAAGTGTACCTATGTTTGCCAGAAATGAAAGATCACCTGAATTGAACATATCTCTAACCTTGTTCATTCCTGCATGAACTGCATATGTTTTACCTCCATCGCTATAGCTAAGAGGTAGTAACTGTGCAGGATTGGCAGTATTGCTAAGTGCCAGAGACCCTCTGGTAGCTACATAACTATTATATTCACTGGTTTCTGTCGGCACCAGCATATTGTGTGTATCACAACCACCAGCCAGCAATATACAGACCATCGCTTTATAATCTCCGGTATTTGCAAGAATGTGCGGACGGGCAGCCAGTGTATTGATGGCTCCTAGATTAAGGACTGATGACAAAAAAGCCATAGAACCTACTGCGGAACAACTTGCTTCTCCCAAAAACTGACGTCTGCTTATATTTCTTTTTGACATAATTATCGGTTTATTAAATATTCAGGAGAAGACATCAAAAGATATATGGCCAGCTTGGTGCGATCCTGTTTTTCGGTTACTGTAGTATTGGGAAACTCCTTTAGCACATTGTTTATGGTATTTAATGATGTATCAGAGACACGACCCTGCGCCAGCAATAAATTTAGTCTATCCATGAGAATATGCAGTTTGTCATTATCGGTAAAGCTATTTTCACCAGATACGTCGATTACAGAAATTTCATCGGCATAATTGGCATCTGCTTCATTGGTAAAAAGGTCATATTCATCTGCAATATCTCCGCTGATCACCCATCGGTAAAGTCCGTTAATAAATCCTGCTATCGTTTGTGCATCGGTAATCTGAAACTCAGGAGCTACTAATCCTGCTTCTTCCACAGCACCAATGGG
>Ga0105047_10004688_pt1 | contig 23725 bp, 7 predicted proteins | sample MAT04_FD_78384 | JGI IMG/M metagenome (GOLD analysis project Ga0105047, IMG submission 78384) | Freshwater microbial communities from Lake Fryxell liftoff mats and glacier meltwater in Antarctica - MAT-04 (megahit assembly) | ecosystem: Environmental > Aquatic > Freshwater > Ice > Liftoff... | reverse complement strand
CGGCATCGAAGAGACGTTGCAGGCGTGGAGCGACGGAGCGGTCAACAACGGCTGGGCGCTGTTTGGTGATAATGCCACGGACTGGGCATTCACCACGCTAGACGGGGCGACCGTCGCTCTACGACCGATGCTGATCGTCGACTTCATCCCGCCGACCACTCCCGCTGTGGAACTGCTGAACTCCAAAGAAGTTCGCGTCAACAGCACCACGACCAACGGTCACAGTACCTCCGTCAGCGCCCGCAGCAGTCACGATGCCGTGGGGGTTGCAGCCGATGGCAGCTATGTCGTCGTGTGGACGAGTGATCTCGGAGATGGCAGTGGAACGGGCGTGTATGCCCAGCGCTACAACGCCCGCAATGTGGCGCTGGGAGGCGAGTTTCTGGTCAATACACAAACCAACGATAACCAGCGCTGGGCCTCCGTGGCGGTGAAAGCGGATAGCGGCTTCGTTGTGACCTGGACCAGCCAAAACCAGGACGGCGATGGGCAGGGTATCTATGCCAAGGTATTCAGTGCAGCCGGTGTGGGAGGGTCTGAATTCCGAGTCAGCACCACGACGACGGGCACTCAGCAGTCACCCGCGATCGGAGTTGCCGCTGATGGCAAGTTTGTCATCGCCTGGGAAGGCAACGGATCCGGGGATACGCAAGGAATATACGCTCAACGCTTCGATGCGGCTGGTGCGAAGCTCGGCGGTGAGATCAGTGTTAACTCGTTGACAACCAATCGCCAGAACGATCCGGCGATTGCCGTGGGGCAAGACGGTCAGTTTATGGTGGTCTGGGATGATGTGGTCGGGACCCTTGGTCGACGCTTCACTGCCGATGGGAGTGCGAAGGACGCCAACGATCTCTTGCTGCATGGCGATATCACCTCGGGAAACGCCGACGTCGCAACCAATGGGACCGGGGACTATCACATCGTCTGGCGGACTTCGGGTAACGGCGATGGCAGCGGACGCGGGATCTGGAGAATGAGTCTGGATGCTGCGCAGAATACACCCGGCACTGCGTATCTGGTGTCCACATCCACCATTAATGACCAGACCGAGCCCTCAGTCACCAGCGACGTGAACGGTGATTTCGTTGTCGTCTGGCAGGGATCAGGTCCCGGGGATACTGCCGGTGTTTTCGCACGGAAGTTCACCAGTGCTGGCGTCGCTCTGGGAGCTGAGTTCCAGCTCAATCAGACCATATCTGGATCACAGATCGGCGTTTCGGCGGCGATGCTCGACACCGACAACTTTGTCGCTGTCTGGTCCGGCAACAGCTTGGGCGACGCCACCGGGATCGCAGCTCGCACATTCGGAACCCTGTCGAATGAGGCCGCACTGGTCTTCACCACTGAGGCGAATGTGTCTGCCAGTGGATCAACGTCTCTCTCGAATTGGACAACCGGCGACATGGTGTCGCTGGGGCAGTCGAATCTCACGTTAGGAAGTGCCACCAGCGGCACGCTATCGATCGCCGCCAGCCTGGCAGACTTCGGCAATGGGAACGTCAAGATTAACGGTCTGGATGTCGTACAACACGATGTCCTCGTCGGCTCCGGAGTGAGCACTGTCCAAATTCGCCGGGGAGATATTCTTTTTTCGACGAGTGGTAATGAGACGTTTGGAACCCTCAACGTCACCAAGAACGACATCGTTGTCTATCGCCCCGATAGCTCCGGCAACTTCGCCGATGGGACGTTCTTCCTCGCCATCAAGAGTCTCGACGCCTTACCCGGCGGGAAGACTCAGAACATCGGCGACTTCGATCTGATCGAGAGGGACACACAGGTCGGAGATGTTCTCTTGCGGGCGGGTGACCTCGTCATTAGCAACACCGATATCACGGACCAGGCCATCGTTGTTTTACGTCCCACCAGTGCCGGGCCTGATGCCGTTGCCGGATCCGTCTTCACGTTGCTGCTGGCCTCCGAGTTCAACCTGAATCAGGAAATCTACGGCATTCAAGTGATCGAGCAAGACACCCGTATCGGCGGAGTTCAGCTGCGTGCGGGGAATCTGCTCGTGAGCACGAAACAGGCCGCCACGCTCGGGAGTAACTCGCTGTCGGTAGCGAACAACGATGTCACCCGGCTGATCGTCAACACGACCAGCGTCAACGGCCCGGCGAGTGTCACGGCGAGCGTCTTCGTCGATGGCTCCGATGTGGCCCTCGACACGAGTGCCGAGGCGATCCATGGCCTCGCCCTGAATTCGCTCGGGACGCCGCCCACAGCTTTGGATGAGTCGTATACCCTTAACGCGAACCAGTCGTTTGATTCCAACAGCACGTGGTTCAACTCGAACTGGTCCTCACGAACACAGCTGACGTTTGATAACTCGTCGCGAGCGGAGAACCTGACCGACTTCCCGATACTGGTGAACCTCGACTCCACGCGAATCAACTACTCACTGGCCAAGAGCAATGGAGCCGACCTGCGGTTTGTCGATGCGAATGGCACAGCCTTGGCCTACGAGATCGAGACATGGAACCCGAGTGGTCGGTCTGCGATCTGGGTCAAGGTGCCACAGATCGACGCCAGCTCGTTCACCGACTCGATCTGGATGTACTACGGCAATGCCACAGCTGTCGATGCTCAGAACGCCGCGGCGGTGTGGTCGAACGGGTACGCCGGGGTGTGGCACCTGAACAACAATCCGGTCGGCAGCCAAACAATCCAGGACTCGACAATCAATAACAAGGATGGCTCGACGATCAATATGGATGCGTCGAACAAGATCAACGGGCCGATTGGCGGGGCGCTCAACTTCGATGGAACGAGCGAGGCGATTCGGATCGCGAGCACGTCTGCCGATTCGCTGGCGATCAACGGGAATCAATTGACGATCGAGGCGTGGGCGAACTCGACCGGCAATACCGGACTTTGGAAGACGATCGTCAATCGACGAGCAGTCGTGGTTGTCCCCGCCGACTCATACGGTCTGATCACGGACGACACTGACCAGACGCAGTTAGCCTACTCCGCAGCATCGGCGACTTTGCCAAGCACAACGGGCTCAGTCCCGAATGATCGTTGGAGGTATTTCACTGCCACCACGTCAGGGACCACGTCGACTCTCTATGTTGACGGATCCCAGAATGCCACGCGGTCGATCAGTTTGCCTGTGTTCAGTGGAGCCGATGATGTCACCATCGGTGCGGGAGAAAATAGCGACAGTTCCACCTTGTCTGAGTACTGGCAGGGGGGCCTCGACGAAATTCGCATCTCGAACGTGGCGCGCTCGGCCGCTTGGGTTTCCGCTCAATACGCCTCGATGACTGACACGTTGGTCTCGTTCGGAGCTCGTCATACCGTGGCGGGACTGCTGAGCAACGAGTCGACGGTGAATGCTGGCGGGATAACAGTAACCGAAGTCGACCTGTCGGACTTCGCTGGCTTTGCCACTGTCGTCGTCCAGGACAACGGACGAGTGCTGGTGACCCCCGGAGCCGGTGCGGATGCTTTGGCTGCGGGGCAGACAGTCACGAAGGACATCACGTATACGGTGACCGATTCGCTCGGTGGGACTGCCGCCGCGACAGCACATTTAGTGTTCACCGGCGTGAATGACGCTCCCGTGATGAACACGGCTGTGGGACCACTTTCGCTGACGGCTGTGAATGAAGACGATGCGGCCCCGACGGGTCACGCGATTGCTGTTGTGATTGCGTCGGGGAGTGGAGCTCTCATCTCGGATGTCGATAGCGGGTCCGTCGCGGGGATCGCGGTGACTGGTGTCGACAATACGCAGGGGACGTGGCAGTACTCTTCCGACAACGTCACCTGGACGAACTTCACCACGGTCAGTAACACCAGTGCGACGCTGTTGAGTGCGACATCCGGCGTGCGGTTCACTCCCGCTACCAACTTCCATGGAGCCGCAGGAGCGATCACCTTCCGAGCGTGGGACCAGACCGCCGGAACGAATGGCCAGACCCGCGTCAGTACTTCCGTCAATGGCGGCAGCTCGGCCTTCAGTGTATTGACCAGTTCCGCCTCGATCCTAGTGAACGCTGTCAACGACGCGCCGGTAATTTCCGTGAATGCCGGACTCACACTCGTGGAAAGTGGAACAGGCACGCTCGGAAGCAGCAAACTGGCCTCCACCGATGTCGACAACAGCGCGGCTCAGCTGGTCTACACGGTCACCACATCTGCTGCGAATGGCAGACTGGAGCGAGTCGCCGCACCGGGGACCGCGATTACCAGTTTCACCCAGGCCGACCTGAACAGCACGGCCATCCGCTACGTCCATAACGGCGGCGAGACGACATCGGACTCGTTCGCGTTCTCTCTGTCAGATGGAGCAGCCGCGGTCACTGGTTCGTTCGCCATCACAGTGACGCCGGTCAATGATGCTCCGGTGGTCACCAGGAATACCGGACTGACGCTGAATGAAGGAGCGTCTGCGCTCATCAGCAACGCCCAGCTGGCCTCGACCGATCCGGACAACTCTGCGGCTCAGCGGGTCTACACTTTGACCGCCAGTGTGACGCATGGACGGTTGGAGAAGACGACGAACGCGGGAGTTTCGATCACCTCGTTTACGCAAGCCAATCTCAACAGCGGAGTGGTGCGTTACGTCCATGACGGCGGTGAGACGACTACGGATGCGTTTAGCTATTCTCTGTCGGATGGGTCGGCGACCGTGTCAGGCTCGTTCGCGATCGCGGTGAACCCGGTCAACGATGCTCCGGTGGTCACCACGAATCCGGGCCTGACGGTGCTGGAAGGCGGCACGGTGACGTTGTCTTCGGCGTTCCTCAGCACCCGCGATGCCGAGACCAGTGCGTCGGGTCTCACCTACACCGTCACGAATCCGCTGAGCTTCGGGTATCTGGCTCTGGCGGCCACACCAGGGACGGCGATCACCGCGTTTACTCAGGGGCAAATCGACGCCAACCAGATCGTCTATATTCACTCGGGGGCTGAGAGCACCGCGGACGACTTCGACTTCTCGGTCTCAGATGGAGCACTGTCGACGAACGGGACGCAATCCTTTTCGATCACTCCCGTGAATGATCTCCCGGTCTTTGATACCTCTCGGATGACACTCACGGAAGGGCAATCTGTCACGCTGTCGACATACAATCTGCTGACGAACGACGACGACGCGCCGTCCTCACCGCTGATTTACAATGTGAATGCGGTGACCCAGGGACGCTTCGAATTCGTGTCGGCTCCGGGAACTGCAATTACATCTTTCACGCAAGATGACATCAACAACTCACAAATCCGCTTCGTGCATGACGCGGGCGAGTTGGAGCCGACTGCCAGTCTGTCGGTCACCGACGGAACAGCGTCTGTTGGCCCTCGCTCCATGCTGATGACCTTCAGCCACGTGAATGACGCCCCGGTGATGGGGACGAATACGGGAGTGAGCGTCGACGAAGCTGCGACGGTCACGATTGGCAACTTCCAATTGGCAGCTGTCGACGCGGACAACTCCTCGGCACAACTGGTCTACGCCATCACGACCAGCCCCGCGCATGGGCGGTTGGAGAAGGCCTCGAATCCCGGCGTCGCGATTACCTCGTTGACGCAAGCTGAGATCAACGGCGATTTGATCCGCTACGTCCACGACGGCAGTGAAACGACGAGCGATACGTTCTCGTTTTCCACGTCGGATGGCACAGCGAGTGCAACTGGCTCGTTCGCGATCACCGTGGCAGCGGTCAACGATGCGCCGCGAATTTCTAAGAACACGGGCCTTTCTCTCAACGAGGGGGGGATTGCCGTCATCGGAATCTCTCAACTCGAAGCGATCGACCCGGACAATACGTTGTCTCAGTTGGTGTACACCATCACGACGAACGTGACTTGTGGGCGGTTAGAAGTTTCGTCCAATCCCGGTGTGGCAATCAGTTCGTTTACACAGGCCAAACTGAATAGCGGAATGATTCGCTATGTGCATGACGGCGGCGAGACAACCTCTGATGCATTCGTGTTTTCACTCACCGACGGGGTCGACAATGTCACGGGGACGTTCGCCATTTCCGTGACTCCGGTGAACGATGCACCGGTGCTGGGGGCCCACACGCTCGTCATCAACGAAGGGCAGACAGTCACGCTGGCCTCGACAAACTTCGGAGCGAGTGATTCCGACTCTGCATCGCTGAGCTTCGTCGTGAGCGGCCTCACGCATGGGGACTTCCGCAATACGGTGGCCCACTCTTCGGTGACCGAGTTTACCCTCTCCGAGATCCAGGCGGGGGTGATTACATTCATTCATGATGGAGGAGAAGTGGCTCCCACGGCGATGATCTCCGTCTCCGATGGAATCCTGTCGAGTCCCTCTCAATCCGTCGGATTCTCCTATACACCCGTCAATGATTCGTCGGTGATCGTCACGAACATCGGATTAACAGTCGATGAAGGGAATGCGTTTGCGATTGGCAGTTCCCAACTGTCGGCGCTCGATCCGGACAACAGTTCGGCACAGTTAATCTATTCCGTGTCCACATCGCCGACACATGGCCGACTGGAGCGGTTGGCAGCTCCCGGCGTGTCAATCACCTCGTTCACGCAAGCTGACCTTGCGGACTCTGCCATCCTGTATATGCATGATGGAGGGGAGTCGACTTCCGATGCATTTGAATTCTCGTTGTCCGATGGAGTCGCTGTCACTTCGGGTTCGTTCGCGATCACTGTGACGCCCATCAATGATGCTCCCGTTCTGACAGTGAGTACGATTACGGTCAACGCAGGGCAGACCGTGACGCTCGGAGCCTCTGACATCTGGGCACTCGATTCCGACAATGCGAACCCGACATTCACTGTCTCGGGCATTACTCATGGGGTGTTTCAGCATACCCAGTCCGGGTTGGCGGTAACCTCTTTCACGCGAGACGACATCGCCTTAGGTGTGATTACATTTACTCATGACGGATCGAATGATGCACCGGTCGCAGACGTTTCCGTGAGCGACGGAGTCAATGGTACTTCGGTGGTTTCGATCTCCTTTACGTTCTCGGGAGTCAATGACCTTCCCACTGTCGATGTCAACACGGGCCTGGTGGTACAGGAAGGGGCAGGGCAGGTCCTTTCGAACTTGCAGCTGTTGGCGAGCGATGTCGACAACACGGATGCTCAGTTGGTTTACACGATCACTTCCGCTCCGATTCATGGAATCCTGGAACGCGTTAATGCGCCGGGAACGGCGGTCGTGTCGTTCACGCAGTCCGACATCACGAACGGTCGAATCCGCTACGTGCATGATGGGAGCGAATCCGTGGCAGACTCCTTCGAGTTTGCTCTGTCGGATGGGGGAGTCGGGGTGTCGATCCAAGGAGCCGTTACGATCACGGTCCACCCGGTCGACGATTCGCCAGTGTTAACAGCGTTTTCATTGACCATTCAAGAAGGGGGAAACGTTGTTGTGACCTCTCGGGATCTGGACGCCCTTGATCCCGACTCCAGCAATTTGACTTTCACCGTATCAGACGTGGGACAGGGGGAGTTCGTAAACTTGAGTACCGGCACAAGGGTGACAACCTTCTCGCAGCTCGAAGTCCAGAACGGTTTGATTCGCTTTGTTCATGATGGAAGCGAATCGGCCCCAGCGGCCCTGGTGTCTGTCGCCGACGCGACGACGAGTACCACATCGGTGGCGATTCATTTTGCGTTCACCAACGCCAACGATTCGCCAGTCATCAATCCTGCGACCTTCACGATCCCAGAGAATGCGACTCTCGGTGGGCTCGTGGGACAGGTACAATTCGTCGACCCTGATATCGGCGATACGCAGACCTTCAGCCTGCTCAGCGGCCCATCGAGTTCCTACTTCTCGATTGACCCGCTGACCGGAGAGATTCGCGTCCTGAATGGAGGCAGCTTTGATTTCGAGACGCTGCCGACCCATGATCTCCAAGTGCAAGTGACCGACGCGATCGGGGCTGTTTCCCAGACCACAGTTCGCATCAATCTCTCGAACGTTAACGAGGCCCCCGTCGTTCTCGGGATCCCCGTTGCCAATGGAGTTGAGGATCTGCCGATCGTCTCGATCAATCTGAACTCGGGATGGCGAGATCCAGAACTGGCCGCACTCAGTTTCGAGATCGTGTCGCTCTCGAATGCCGGCCTCTTTGCCTCGGCAGTGATCTCTCCCGATGGCATGCTGAATCTAATCGGCGGTGCAAACGCGAATGGTCGATGCCTCATTCAAGTGCGAGCGAGCGATCCATTCGGAATGTCTGCGACGACTACAATTGAAGTGGTTCTGGTAGCTGTGAACGACGCACCAGTGGCGTATGGCGACGCGTTGAGTACTGCTCTGGCGACTGATTTGGTCATCAGTCCGGCAACTCTTCTGGCGAACGATCTCGATATCGAGCACAACCCGCTCAGCGTGGTCATCAAGAAGCAACCCCGGTATGGACGGGTGATTGCGAATGGGGATGGGACGTTCACCTATCGCCCCACGAGAGGATTTACTGGGGCCGACAGCTTTGAGTATGCCGTTTCGGATGGGACGGCTCAAAGCGCCAGTGCGAGTGTCTCACTGAGTGTCGCTGCCTTGGCGCCGGCGACCTCTTCTGCGGGGACATCCACGACAAGTACGACGTCTAGCAATTCCAGCGACACCTCGAACACGTCGGGAGGCCGTGGAACGGGAACCGGAACGACCGTGTCAACGATCACATTATCACCGGGGGGCAATGGCTCGACCACCGGGGCGGCGGCGGCCAATGGCGGACATAAACAAGATGACTCGGATTCATTGGCATTCCTGTCGCAGAAGAATATCGACGAGAGCGATCTCCAATTCGGACAACGGAATCGGATCAGTACCGACGACAGCGCGTTCCAGAGCCGTTCGCGCAGTGCGAATGACGCCTCCCGTTTTCATGGCCGCTCCAGTTCGTCGAGAGACCACTCGAACGACACCGTGGGGCATGAAGGACAGCTGGCCCACTTTGCTCTGCCAGCCCTGACCATTCCGACAAATCTTCAAACGATTCTGGCGTTGAATGCCAATCAAGTGGCATTCGCAAACGTGACCGAATCGTTGCGAGCCGATTTGTCGAACGAACTGGTGTTTGAGGTTCCGGCGCTGGCCGGGGCGTCATTGTCGGTCGGATACGTCGTGTGGATGCTCCGCGGCGGAGTATTGATCACGAGTTTGCTCGCGCAGATGCCGGCTTGGCGTATTGTTGACCCGTTGGTGATTCTTGAGTCACTCGATCAGAGTGATGAAGACGACGAATCGATCGGTTCACTCTTGGAACAAGGTCAGTCGGAACTCGAACCCGCAGTGTAAAGTCACCCCGCAGAGATGCGGAGAACCAGGGAATTTCCCCCCATGCCATTTTTCAAACCGTTCAGTGTACGCACACGCCTTTCGATCGCCTTGTCGTGCATTGTTTCGACAGTGCTCACAGTGGCCTTGGCCCTCAATATTGCACCTTCCGCGGAGGACGAGACGCTTAAAGGGCGTGCGGCGCTCGCTCAAACCGTCGGGTATTCAGCCCTGCAGGACCTGAGCCGGGGAGACAGCCAGAGCCTCGACACATTCCGCGAACTGCTGACTAAGACGGTTGAACATCATCCCGATCTGCTCACTGCCGGATTCCGACGACAGGGCGAATTGCTCTTCTCGGTGGGCGATCATCAAGCGGTGTGGCAGCCCCAACTCGACTCCAAGGTTTCGTCCGACAGCCATGTGCAACTGCCTTTGACGCGGAGTAGTGACGAGCAATATGGCGTGATTGAGCTGCGATTCAAACCCATTCGCGTCGAGGGGATGCTGGGGGTGATCTGGAGTGCGTGGACACCCATGTACATCTTTATGGGAACCTGTTGTTTCTGCGGATTCTCTTTTCTGATCAAGAAAGTGTTACAGCAACTCGATCCGTCTCAGGCGGTCCCCGGTCGAGTTCGTGAAGCCCTGGATTCACTGTCGGAAGGTTTGCTGGTCATCAATCGGCAAGGCCGCATCGCGCTGGCCAATAGCTCTTTTGCAGCCTTCGTGGGGAAGTCCCCCGAAAGCCTGCTGGGGGTTCCGGCATCGAAGTTGTCTTGGTTGACGGGTGGGGACGGCCCGTGGGTGCCGCCTTGGCAATCGGCGTTGCAGCAAGAGCGACCGCAAGCCAACGTCATGTTGCAGATGCGGGATCAGCAAGGCTCCGTTCGCACATTCATGGTGAACTGCTCACCGGTTCTCGGTAACGGCGGAACCTATCGCGGTGTACTCGCCAGCTTCGATGATGTGACATTGCTGGAAGAGAAGAAGAAGGAACTGAATACCGCGAAAGAAGCGGCAGAATCGGCAAACCGGGCGAAGAGTGAGTTCCTGGCCAACATGAGCCACGAGATCCGAACCCCCATGAATGCCGTGCTGGGCTTCACCGATGTGTTGCGCCGCGGTTTGGCGGACTCGGTCGAGCAGCAAGTCCACTACCTCGACACGATCCATACCAACGGCACTCATCTCCTCGAACTCATCAATGACATCCTCGACCTCTCGAAGGTCGAAGCGGGTCATCTCGAGTTGGAATCGATGGAAACGCCGCTCCACAAGATGGCGTTTGATGTGGTCGAAGTACTCGGAGTAAAGGCTCGCGAGAAAGGGATTACCCTCAATTATGAGTCGGCTGGAAAGGTCCCCGACCTAATTCTGAGCGACCCCACGCGGCTGCGTCAGATACTCACGAATCTGGTGGGCAATGCAATTAAGTTCACTTCTAAGGGCGGTGTTCGATTGGTCTCCCGCGTGATCACGACTCGTGGTCAACAAGAGCTGGTCATCGAAGTGTGCGATACCGGGATTGGGATGAAGCCGGAATCGCTCAACAGGCTGTTCAAGGCCTTCATGCAGGCCGACACCAGTACCACGCGTCAGTTCGGAGGCACGGGCCTCGGCCTCGTGATCAGTCGCAAGTTCGCCCAAGCGATGAGCGGCGATATTACCGTGACCAGTGAGCTCGGCAAAGGATCGACGTTTACGGTCAGAATTCCACTGTTGCCATCGACATCTGCTCGCTGGATCGATGCGCAAGCGGCTGGACAGGAACTGGTCAAGAATCGGGCGTCCCGAGGAATCGATCCGTCTCAGCTGCGGATGAAGGCGGCGCGCGTGCTGGTCGTGGATGACGGAGAACCGAACCGTGAGCTGATTCGGCTGGTTTTGAGGCGAGCCGGTCTGACCGTGGATGAGGCCGAGGACGGGGAACAGGCGATCGTCGCCGTACAAAAGGCGAAGTATGATGCGATCCTGATGGATATGCAGATGCCGGTGATGGATGGATACGAAGCCGCGACGCTGTTGCGGGATATGGGACACGCGATGCCGATCATCGCATTGACGGGGCATGCGATGAAAGGGGACGAGGAAAAGTGCCGCGCTGCGGGATGTACCGGCTATTTGACCAAGCCCGTCAGCATCGACGAGTTGCTAAAAACCGTCGCCGCGATCGTTGGACGGGAGACGGCTCTCTCGTTGGCGACGAACCCCGTCCCACCGCGGTCCACCGCGTTGGCCCCGGCAGGAACGACATCCCCGGGACCGATCGACCGTATTGTGAACACAACGCAGGCCAGCAAAATACCAGTTCTGAAGTCGGCCCTCGCTTCGGAGACTCGTCCCTTGGTCTCGACCCTGCCGATGGACGACGTGGAATTCCGTGAAATCGTGATTCGATTTGTGGATCGACTCGATTCGCAGATTGCCAGTATGCGGTCAGCCTTGGCCGAGAGGAATGCTCAAGAGCTGGCGAATCTGGCGCACTGGCTCAAGGGAGCGGGTGGGACCGTCGGGTTCGGGGTTCTAAGTGACCTGGGACGAGAGTTGGAACAGAGCGTTAAGTCACGAGACTGGACGGTCTTCGGAGAGCAGCTCGATCAGTTGGCATCTCATGCAGGACGCATTTCGGTTCCCGATATGTCGGCCGTGTGACGCCGAGAACTGTTTGATGCCAAAAACCGTCACGATCGGAATCTCAAGAACAATCTGTCGTGAAGTGGAAACATGTGGCGTGATCGCCACGCGCGATCGGAAATCGCGAGCTAAATCCATTGTATGGGGTTGCGATACGCGATCCTTCAGGAGTCGAGCATGATCCCCGCACAAACCGATTCACCGCCTGCAATTCGAACGCCATTCAAGCCAGCGGCACGTCCCTCTGGGGCATCGCTGCAGCGAGTCTTGGACTCGAATGCCGCCAAGCGGATGTCAGAGACGAAGAGCTCTCGCATCCTGATCGTCGACGACGAGGAGTTGAACGTCCGCATCGTTCGCAAGTACCTCACTGATGCGGGCTACACCAATTTCGTCACGACTTCGGATTCCACCGAGGCGATCGACCTGATTCGGGGTGAACGCCCAGATCTGATTCTGCTCGACGTGATGATGCCCGATGTCAGCGGGATCGACATCCTGCATCTGATGCACCTGGATGACCGGCTGCACCACATCCCCGTCGTCGTTCTATCCGCAGCTACCGACCGCGATGTGAAGCACATCTGCCTGGAACTCGGGGTGTCTGACTTCCTGAGCAAGCCGATCGATCCCATCGAGTTGCTGCCGCGCGTTCGAAATACACTGCTCAACAAGCAGTACCGGGACCAACTGGCTGTGCATGCCGAAAAGCTGGAAGACCAGGTTCGACAGCGGACCGCAGAGCTGGCTGCCAGTCGCGAAGAGATCGTTCATTGTCTGGCCCGTGCGGCAGAGTATCGCGACGACGACACGGGCCACCACGTGATGCGCGTCGGCAAGTATGTCGGCGTCATTGCTCGAGAGATGAACTTCAATGAGTCACGCGTCGAAGTTCTGGAACTGGCCGCTCAGCTGCACGACATTGGCAAGATCGGGATTCCCGATGCCGTGCTGCACAAGCCCGGCAAGCTCGATGACGAAGAACGAGCCACGATCAACAAGCACTGTGCGATCGGCAAGCAGATCATCCAGCCGCTGACCCCGCACGAGTGGGGCATTCTGAAGAGCCATACACGGCTCGGTGCGAACTTGCTGCATGTCTCAAGTTCACCGTTGCTGATGCTCGCCGCTCGTATCGCCCAAACGCACCATGAGAAGTACGACGGTTCTGGCTATCCACTCGGCCTCAAAGGAAACGATATCCCCATTGAGGGTCGCATGACAGCTGTCGCGGATGTCTACGATGCTCTCAGTTCGAAACGTCCCTACAAATCGGCGTTCCCGCGTGAGAAGTGCTTTGAGATCATGTCCGAAGGGCGTGGCACGCACTTCGACCCCGCGATCCTCGATGCCTTCTTCAATCGCAGCGATGAAATCATCCGCGTCCAGATGGAATACATGGACCCGCAATAGGTCGAAGTTCGCCAGAGATTCACTCGAAAGCCCAATGGGTTGTCGCCCTTGGGCTTTTTTTCATGGCACTTCTCGTGGTACGACTTGAGCGCTGTCGAGCAGAAAACGCATGAGGTCGCGTGTGTCTGACTCGTTCACGAGCTCGCCGAAGTTGGCGGGCATCAAAGAAAGCGGCGAGACTGTCTGGCTCTCGATCTCGCTCTGCGGCAGTGAGAATTCTTTCCCAGTGCGATCAGCGAAGTAGTGCGTTTCCCCCTCGATCCGTCGGGGCAAACCCACTTCGATCCGTCCCGTGTTCAGCACAATCGTGGCCGATCGGAAGGCTGCGTCGACGTTGCGATTGGGGGCCAGGATGTCCTCCAGCAAGCGGTCCAATCCGCGAACACCAATGCCATCCAGTTGCGGCCCAATCTTCTGTCCTTCGCCACGCATCTGGTGACAGGCCACACAGTGTTTCTTGAACAACTCCAGCCCATGCACGGCATCACCCCCCTGAGAAACACAGTCGGCCTTTCGCGCGGCAATCATCTTCCCAATGGCTTCATCCTCGGAGGGGAGATTCTTGGTCAACTCCTCGATCGCTGCGTTCAATTCCGAACTCTGGAGGGCCACCAGCCTCTGAGTGATCTCGGGTCGCCTCAACAGCTCAGCCGGAAGGATCCCTCGGCGAACACAATCGACAACCAGTGCGGCTCCGTCGGGACGCTGTGACAACTGAGCGGAGAGTAGTGCTTGAGCCGTAGTGGGAACCCCACGCAGGATGACTTCCAGATCTTCCGTAAAGTTCGACTGATCGCCTGTCACCAGTGAAGCGAGGATTCTCTCTCGCCGTTGTGCATCCCAGAAGCTGCTGCCCACTGAGGACGCAAGGATCGACACTCGGGGGTCGGATTCAGTGGCCGCTAAAGCAACCGCTGCTCGCGTCCGGGTCGAAAGTGTGGCAGCTTGGTCGCGAATGACTTCATAGAGTAACTCTGCTGCCGCAGTGACTTGATACCGATGGATTAGCTGGGCAATCGCGGTGAACGAATCCTTGTCAGCCCGGGGATTCAGACCCGGTATTGAAAATCGCCCCACGGCCAACCAGGCATACGCCCCACGGTCGTCGCCATCGGTGATCTCGATGAAGCCTTTGCGTCCCGATAGGTCGCTGAGATTCCATTCGACTTCCTGAGCCAGATCATTTCGAGGTGGCAGCGCTTCACGCAGCACAACATTCGTCGCTGCATCGCGCAGGACGATCCGGTTGTTCGGTGGGGCCGGACGACTGGGCTCATCGTTGTGGCCCGCCATGAAGAATGTGAGCGTTTCGGGCAGTTCGAACGCATCCGATTGAAGGACCCCCGTCTGCTGTTCTCCGTGAATGAGAGTGCAGAAGAAGAGACTCGATTTGTCACCATCGGCCGACTCTCGCAGTTGAGGGACGAACACCTCATCGGGATCGAGTGTCACACCGTCCAATGGCCGACTGAGCCATCCCAGCTGAGCACGCGGGAGCGTCTTCAGAGCCAACAAACACACATCGCTGACCCACTCTCGCATCGTAGCGGGTGGCTCGATCGCGCGGGCTCGCAACCCTTGATCAATGGCGACCAACTCGGTCAGCGAATCGAGTGGGTTCTGCTTCGAACTCTCTCGCAACTGACTGATCCAGTTCGCAAGCTTGTCTGCAGCGAGCCGCTGCGCGATGAACGTCGCGACGCGCAGCCGCTCCGATTCATCGCTCAGTTGAGCGGTATCGACCGCGGCCAGCAACTCGGCTCCGGCGTCACTCGCCGTGGCCATGATGAGGGGCAGGAACTCTGCGGGATGCTCTTTGACGAGCGCAGCCACTTGCGGGCTTCGAGCGCACTCGGGCACAGTCAGATGATCTCGCAGGGCCATACGAGCGACATGGATGAGATGCGTATCCTGCGGGTCGGCGGACTGCCACACCTTCCACAGCGGGGCGACTTGATTGGACTGGGGGTGTCGACCAAGAGCATCCGCTGCGACTCTGCGGACCATCGGATGCTCATCCTCCAGGAGCCGGATCGCAATTTCCGCTTCGGATGTTCGCCGTGGAGTTCGCTCCGCCAACAGCCGGGCCAAGTGAGTTCTCACGACCGGCGAAGGATCGCGCGCGAGGTGATCGCGAATCGAATCGGCGAGTCCACCTTGCCGTTCCAGAATCCAGAGTCCACAAGCCCGCAGTTCCGGGGACTGCGAATTCTGGATGGCGTCCTGAACGGGCTCGATGACTTGGCTGGGCTGCCGAAAACGATCAACGATCTCGTGGGTTGCGAGCGTTCGAACCGTGATATTCGGACTGGCCAACGACTCGATCAGGCCGTCCAGACTCGCCGTACTCAGATTCACTGGTTGCGGAGGAAGCGCTCCCTCGCCGGTGTAGACGATGCGCCAGATGCGGCCCTTCGTCCGGTCGCGACGCGGGTGCGGTAAGGGGACCTCATAGTGACCGATGACCGCGTTGTAGAAGTCGGCGACATAGAGTGCTCCATCCGGTCCGAGTTTCACATCGACCGGGCGAAACCAGCCATCATCGCAAGTGATGAAGTCCGGCTGGGTATTGACCATCAGTGTGGATCCATGCGGAACCAGCTTGTCGCGGTGGACCTGGCCGTTGACGGGGTTACAGAGATAGATGCACTCCTGGAAATCGGTCGGGAACTGCGGAGCTTGATACCAAGCGACCCCGCAGATGCCGGTGGAGCCATGGCTGTGGGTAATCATCTCGGGGCCATAACCCAGGCCATCATGCGGCTTGCCAAAGCTGGAGTAGTAGGCCCCACGCAGGAGCGAGGTAATCGGCATCGAATGGCAGTCGGCGTTGTATGCATTGCCCCAGTGATCGAAGCAGAGGCCGAACGGATTGACTTGGCCCCAGGTGAACTGCTCAATCGCCGAGCCATCAGCTCGAAATCGAAACGTGTTCCCGGAGCTGAGCGTCAACGATTGACCATTACGCCCCTTGATGTTCGATGTATTGCGAAATCCGTGGCAGGCATAGACCCAGCCGTCGACCCATCGCGTGAACGAATTTGTCATGCCGTGCGTGTCGAGGTTTCCGAATTTGCCATAGAGAACCTCTTGGTCGTCGGCCTTTCCATCCCCATCGCGATCGTAGTATCGCGTGATGTTCGGGATGCTGAACACGATCGCGCCATCGGAGAGCGGCAGCTGCCCGATCGGGATGTTGAGACCACCGACGAATGTGCTGACGTGGGCCGGGTGACCATCGGGGCCAATCCCCGCGATGACGGTCACTCGATCGCGGGCGGGGGGAGTTCCCTGACCGGCGAAGCGTTCCTCGCGCGGCTCGACGCCATCCCCTTCGACGGGGTAGGGGTACTCGACAGAGCTGGTCACCCACAAGCGACCGCTGGCATCGAAGTTCAAGTTCATCGGCTGGCCAATCTCCGGGTCGGCCACGACCAGCTGGATCTCGAATCCCGGAGGCAGGTGAAACTCAGTCCGCTGCTGCTCGGGTGTTAGCGGGTCGGTTTCGACCACCAGCGGGGTCGCCTGGACGACGACCGCTACGAAACAGAATCCGAAACCGAAACCGATTTGAGCCAACTTTCTCAGCATAGGGGCGACTCCGGATGAATTGCGGTTGAAGATGATGAGTCCCAGCGTATCAAGTCACCGAATGCTGGTCGACCGGAGAGATACCCGAGGAACCTTCGTCGGGCAGGGAGGGGTGTGTCCTTATCCATTCCGAGCCTGGAGTCGCACCTGACAAGTCACAGCCTCTTGGTGGTGGCAGACGTGGCCAACATCTAGACAGGATGAAGATCAGGTATCCTGTAAATCCTGTCCACCCTGTCAAATTCTTCCAGTCCCTGATTCAATGCTCCTCGCTCAGAAAATGACACTCTTCACTCAAGCCTCCTCAGCCCCCACATCGTGATTGTCTGGACCTCAATCGATTCATCGCCAAGACGCCTGTTTCCGCCCCCCTCGCGGGGTGTCGGATGACGGATTCGACATTCCAATCACCCGATTCTGATAAGCTGGGCATCCGCGGTGATGGCGGCAGGAGGACTGCATCCACAATGCTCCTAAGAGTTCCTCTGTTTTATGATCCACCAAGGATTTTTCTTGTTTCACTCAATTTGATCGCTACGATGAGAGCCCCAATGGTCGCCTGGATTGAGTGGTCTCAAGGCGGTCAGTGGGTTGACTTCGTTCCGTTGGGCTGGGGAAGACACGGAGGAAAACATGTGGCAGCAATCCATAGTGTGTGTGCCGGAAACGTTTGAGTCTCAGGCTGATTACGACTGCGATTTGGGGAGACCCGAGTTTAGTCTCTGCCCACCACACCGGGTCGAGGCTGAGGTGTCGCGAACATTGCGTGATACGCCGGGGGTGCATGTCGAGTCGCTCTCGATCCACCGGACCGACGATGATCGAGTCTGTCTGCACGGGGTGGTCGAGATCGATGACCCGTCAACCGATGTCGAGGCGATCATCCGCCGGGCTCTGTCGATCGATCATGTCATCAACCGCATGGTCGTCAAGTACGGCCCCGCGGCAGTCTGCCCGGTGATCGATCCCGGCGAGTCGTTCATGTGGGGGTAGCGACGGGCACGGGCGGAAGCCTGGGCGGAGAGTCAGTGCCCGGTGGGGGCGCTGCGGCGATTCGCCAGCGCTCCTGGCTCGCCCTGACGGTGCTCGATCCAATTCGGCATCAGCGAACCGAGCAACATCCCGAGGAATGACGCGGCCAGCCCATACAGCTGGGGCGGAACACAGCGCCAGGCCTGCGTGCTTTCTTCGTCGAAGATCATGTACTTCGTCCCGAGCCAGACCGGCACAGCGAGCAGGATCGAAAAGATCGCTCCCTGTGTCTTGGCGCGTGACCAGTAAATCCCGCAGAGCAACGGCACGAACGCCACGACCAACGTGACGCTATACCCGGCCTCGACCATTTCGTACATCGTCTGCGTCGTATTCACCGCGATCGTTGTCGAGACCACGGCGACCATGACCAGAATCACCCGGATCAGTCGCAGCAGCTTCTTGTCGTCGAAATGCTTTGTCAGCGGCTGTAGTACATTCTCCACCAGGATGCTGGAGGGCGCGAGCAGCGTTCCGCTGGCCGTCGACAAGATGGCCGACAGCACCGCTCCGAAGAACAGCACCTGGCACCAGATCGGCGTCTTGTTTAGGACCAGGGTGGGCAACACCTTCTGCACCTCGCGCGACTCCTCGGAATCAAAGTGCGCAGCTGCGACCGGGTCAACCATGACGGCTGCATAGGCGATGAACATCGGCACGAAGGCGAACGCGAAATAGAACACTCCTCCGCCCAGGGTTCCGATCATCGCCGTGCGTTCGTTCTTAGCGCTGGTCACTCGTTGAAACACGTCTTGTTGCGGGATCGACCCGAGGGCCATCGTGAGGAACTCTCCGATAAATGCCCACCACGCTGCGGCTTTGACGTGCGGAAAGAGATCGAGCTTGCCCGCCTTTTGCGCATGGTCAATCACATTCGCAAACCCGCCCGCTTGGTTCCCCATCAGAACCGCCACCACGATCAGCCCAATCACAATCGCAGCTGTCTGAATCACATCGGTCAGGGCGACCGACCACATTCCTCCGAACATTGTGTAGATCGTGACGATGGCCGCCCCCATCATGATGGCCTGATTGAGCGAGATACCGGGAAACAGCACATGAGTCACGATACCGAGCGCGGAGAGCTGGGCACTCGTCCAACCGAGATAGGAACCGGCGATGGCCAGCGACGTGATGATTTCGACAGTCTTACCGTACCGCAGATGGTAATAGTCCCCGATCGTCAGCAGCTCCATCCGATAGAACGTCCGGGCGAAAAAGAACGCCACGAGAATCAGGCACAACGACGCTCCAAAGGGGTCTCCCGAGACGTGCCCCAGCCCCTTGTGCGCAAAGTTGGCTGACACTGACAGCACCGTCTCCGCCCCGAACCAGGTCGCGAACACGCAGGCAAAGTTCATGTACAGCGGCAAGGACCGCCCAGCGACCATGAAGTCCTTCGCGTCCTTCACCCGCCGCGACGCATACAGCCCCACCGCAACCGTGGCAGCCATGTAAACCAGAACACACGCAATCAGCATCAATGGCTCCCGGCCAAACCGATTCCAAGTCCGACGAGCAGCGGGAAATGTTAGCAGCAAGTCCGGAGAATCAAAGTAAGAACCGTTTAGCCCCGACGCGAAGGCTCTGCGTAGCGAAGCGATTTTCGCCCGACCCGAGAGGACGAAGCTCCGGCTGAGCCGCAACCGGAGTCGACGCTCTCTGGCACCAGCGGCTCAGCCGGAGCTTCGCCCTCCCAGCGGAGAGAGCCAGAAGCGCAAAGTCGAAGAGTCAAACCGCTTTAAACGGTTGTCATTTGTGCCGGGGCAAAACTACATCAACTCGCGGATCGGCGTGGGATCGCTGACTAAGTGGGTTGGTCTGCCGAGCGGGGTGTAGAGTATTTGATCGGGGTTGATGCCGAGTTTGGTGTAGACGGTGGAGACGAAATTCTCGGGAGAGAGCACGCGGTCGACGGCGGAGTAACCCGCGCGGTCGGTGGCCCCGACGACGACTCCGCCGGGGGTGCCAGCTCCGGCCATCATGACGCTCATCGCGTTGGCCCAGTGGTCGCGACCGGCTCCGGGATTGATCTTCGGAGTGCGACCGAACTCGCCCAGCACCAGCACCAGCGTGCTGTCGAGCAACCCGCGTTGCTCCAGGTCCTCAATCAGCGTCGCGATCGAGTTCTCGAACTTCGGCAGACGAGTCCGCAGGGCATTGAACAGGTCACCGTGGTGGTCCCAGCCCGCCTCGTTCAGCGTGATGAACGGGACACCGGCCTCAACGAGTCGCCGGGCCAGCAGCATTCTCTGGCCGAAGGAGTCGCGGCCATAGCGGTCACGCGTGGCCGCGTCCTCGCTGTGGATGTCAAAGGCCTTTTGAGCCAGCGGAGATGAAACGAGATCGTAACCTTGCTTGTAATACTCATCGAGCGGACCGACGGGATCTGCTGCGGATTTCTCATGGATGCGCGGCAGGCGGTCAATCTGGCCTCGCAGTTCGCGGCGGTCGGCAAAGCGGACTTCCTGGATGGCAGCGGGCAGGGCGACATCGCGGACGCGGAAGCTGCCGCTGTTGGGGTCATCGGGCACGACGAACGGAGCGTACTGGGCGCCCAGAAAACTGGGGCCGCCAGAGCGTGTCATCGACGGGGCCGAGAAGTAGGCGGGGAGCCCATTCTGGTTGCCGCGAGCATGCGACGTGACCGCTCCCAGGCTGGGGTGGAAGCTGACAAAGGCCCCGCAGCCGACCGGAATTCGGGGCGGGGCACCCGTCATCATGTAGTGATTGCCCGCCCCGTGGTTCCCCTGCTCGTGGCGGATGGAACGGATGATCGAGAACTTGTCGGCGATGCTGGCCAACCGGGTCATGTGCTCCGAGAGTTGGATGCCGGGAACCTTGGTCTCGATGGCGTTGAACTCGCCGCGCACTTCACTGGGAGCGTCGGGCTTGGGGTCGAAGGTTTCGTAGTGAGTTGGCCCGCCATCGAGCCAGACGAGGATGCAGCTCTTCGCTTTGGCCCCATTTCCGACCGCGTCTCCGGCGAAGGCTTTCAGCTGAAGCAGCTGGGAAAACCCGGTCCCGATAAACCCGGCGAGGCCGAGTTGCAGGGCCGAGCGGCGGGTCTGTCCGTTGCAGTTGATATAAGTGTTCATGGGGGTGTTCCGCTGTCGGATGGGCACATTTGCCCGTCCGCCTTGAGAGGCAAACTCTGTGGTGAGTGATCTGGGAGGATGTCGAGTCGGTCCCATGTCACTCGTTCTCAACGCTCGAACGTCCAGCGAGGACGGGAAAACGTGCCCGTCCTACGGCGAAACGCTCAATCCTTGAACACGAATTCCGGCGTGTTCAGCAAGGCCCAGAGGATGTCTTCGGTGGCCATCCGGCGGTTGCCGGTCTTCGCAAACCGCTCAGCTCCGATGCGAGTTTCCTCGGCATCGGGCAGGCGGTTGTAGCAGGCGAGGTAGACCTCCTCGACGATCTGTTCCGGAGTGAGCTGGCTCTGGGCCATGAGGTCGGGCAAGCTGCCATCGCTCATAAGCTTGCCAGCGAGTTGGGTGGAGTTCATGAGGTGCAGAGCCTGCACAACGGTGGTATCGCTGGTCCGTTCACAGGGCGGGTCCTGGTTCGGGTCGGGGCGCCCAAACGTGTCGAGTGACAGCGATTCAATGCGGTGAGTCCAGATCTCTTTCGAGAGCGAGCCGGGGGCCATCGCCGCGAAATCATCGGGTTGATGGGTGAGCTGGGAGACCGAATCGAGCAGGACCTCTCCGCGCAGACGCTGGCGGTAGTGTCGCGAGAAGTTGCGCGTATCGGCGACGTTGCGATCGGTCGGAATCGAGCTCAAACCATACGCCGTCGAGGTCGTGATCCGTCGGATCAACTGCTTGACATCAAAACCCTGGTCGCGGAAGTCATTCCCGAGGGCAGCCAGTAGAGCAGGGTTCGAGGCCGGGTTGGTCGCCCGCAAGTCGTCGACCGGCTCGACCAGCCCGCGCCCCATGAGATCGGCCCACACGCGGTTGGACATCGTCTGGGCAAAAAAGGCGTTGTCTTTCGAAGTGATCCAGGCAGCTAGCGAGACACGCGGATCGCTCCCTTCAGCAATCTCGGGAGCAGTCCCAAACAGCGGCTTCGGCGGCAGGACTGCGCCTGTCACGGGATGCGTGATCTGTCCGCTGGCCTTCGTGAAGATGAACTCTTCGGAGCCGGAGATCGGGGCTGAGATCCCGGTTCCCTTGCGACCGATCCTCGCGAAGTAGGCGGCGAAGCTGTAGTAGTCGGCTTGGCTGTACGACTCGAACGGGTGTTGGTGGCACTTGGCACATTCCAGGCGGATGCCGAGGAACAACTGACTGGTGATCGTGGTCAGTTCATCGGGCTCGCGGCGGTCGCGGAAGTAAGTCGTGTTGCCGTTCCGAAAGGTGCTGCCCTGCGCCGTGAGTATCTCGCTGACGAACTGGTCATAGGGTTTATTCTTGCGGAATGCATCACGGATCCAGAGGTCGTAGTTCCGCGTGGCCTTGATTCCGACGTGGTACGGGTTCGGTCGAAGGAGATCGGCCCACTTGTTGGCCCAATGCTCGGCATACTCGGGCCGGGCCAGCAACTGGTCGATGAGGCGTTCGCGTTTGTCGGGGGATGGATCGTTGAGAAAGACCCGCGCCTCTTCGACGCTGGGCAGTTGGCCGATGATGTCGATGTAAATCCGTCGTAGGAATTTGTCGTCCGGGGCGAATGAAGACGGGGAGAGCCGGAGCCGCTCCCAGCCCGCCACGAGATGGTCATCGATGAAGTTCTTTCGAGGGAAGACGGCGAGTGAGGCCGGATCGAAGTCACCGGTCAGTGGCACCGCGACGCGATGCACGGCGAAACGCCCCTGGTAGCGGGCCATGATGGCAGCCTCGCCCATGATCCCGGTGGCCGAGGTCTGGCCGTGAGTGTCGACTGCAATAATGCCCGCTTCGTTGCTCTGATAGGTCGACTGAGCCGTCACATCGCGGGTCGAGCCATCGGCATAATGGGCTGTGACGGCCAGTTGCTGTGTGGCTTCTCCGGTCATGATCCGAGCGGTCGGCTCGACGGTCACATTCGTGAGGGCAGGGGCCTCAGCCTGGCGACGCGGTGTCCCCGCCATGATCCACTTGAGCAACAATTGGTAACTCTCGCCCTCGGAGGACAATCGCACGCCGCCGCCGTGAGGCACTTGCCCCGCGGGCTTCCGCAGCAGCAGGCTCGCCGCCGGGTGGCTGGGGTTAATCCGGCGACCGCGATCTTCCTTAAGCAGGGAATCGAAATCGAAGTCGGAGTCAAAGCCCAACAGTGACAGCTGGAACCCGTTTTGTCCGCGAGCTTTTCCGTGGCAGGGCCCGGTGTTGCAGCCCGAGTGGTTCAGGATCGGCTGGATGTCCCGCTGGAAGTCGATCGCACGGGGAGTCAAATCGCCGACCTCGACGGCCAAGGTGGACTGGCCAGCGGTGGATTGAATCTTGATCGTGGCCCGTCCGGAGGAGATGGCTCGGATGACTCCGTGCGCATCCACGGTCGCGACTCCTGGATTGTCGGAAGAGTAGCTGGCTGTGCGAGTTTCGTCTTGGGCCTGACCCTCGTCCCCGTGGGAGACCAGCAGCTGTTGCCGCAACCGGTCGGCGTTCAAAGTGACCGATTCCGGCCAAATTCGAAGACCCTCAGCGGCTTGGGCCAGCGAACTGCCAAGAACGAGCATTACGAGGAAAATCGATGGCCAGCGAATCGGCGAGGCCTTTCGTGAGCGGACGAACCGTGAGTCTGTCGCGGGGCAGGGGCGAAGCGGCAGGAACGACACACATTACTTTACATTGATCGGTTCAGCCGATGCAATCCGATTGGTGAAAACGG
>Ga0105047_10004687_pt1 | contig 23726 bp, 21 predicted proteins | sample MAT04_FD_78384 | JGI IMG/M metagenome (GOLD analysis project Ga0105047, IMG submission 78384) | Freshwater microbial communities from Lake Fryxell liftoff mats and glacier meltwater in Antarctica - MAT-04 (megahit assembly) | ecosystem: Environmental > Aquatic > Freshwater > Ice > Liftoff... | reverse complement strand
TTTATAGTGGCTAATTTTATGTTGGGAGCATTTATTTCAGTTAAGTATTTTGGAGTTGGGTTAACGGTTTTTGCAGCCGCGATTACTGTCTTATTTTTGAGAAAAGATATTCGAAGACTTATCTCATATGTTTTAAGTTCAGTTGTGGCACCTGTTATTCTTTTAGGTATGTATATCCAGGTTTTATTCTCTGGATATTCGTTAAGCGCTTTTTTAGGTGTGCAAAAATGGATATTTCTTTATAATCAGGGTCATATAACTAAGCCGTTTACCTTTTTCCCTTTATTTCTTTATAATAAATGGTATGCGTGGTGGAACGACTCAATTCTTTCAGACGCACAATGGCAGATAACCTGGCCACTGTCATTTGCCTTATTAATATTTGTCTTGTGGGTCTATTTTAGATACAGCACATTTCGAAATAAAGCATTTGATATTGTACTTGTCTGGGTGGTTCTCTATATTGGGATACTACAGATAGGTTATGTGAGTGCAAGATATTTTGTTCTTTTGCTTCCACCTTTATTTATCGTCATGGTTTTTGGCCTGAGGGTTGGCGTGGTCCTTCTTTCGAAGAGTAAAAAATGAAAATTGCAATTGATTTATCACCACTTGAATCAGGTCATAAGGTAAGGGGAGTCGGATTTTATCTAACACATCTAAAGGATGCATTAGCTAAGTATTTTCCTGAGAATGATTACAGTTTTTTTACAACAAATGCTCCAACAGGGGGCGTAGATATAATTCATTATCCGTATTTTGATCCATTTTTTTCTCAACCACGCTATAAAGGAAAAATTCCAACAGTTGTTACTGTTCATGACCTAACTCCTATTAAGTTCTCCGCATATTTTCCCGCAGGTATTACAGGGAAGATTCGATGGGAATTAAATAGGCGAGCTTTAGCTGGTTGTAGTGCAATTATAACGGACTCGAACTCTTCCACGAATGATGCTCGTAGGTATATCCCAATTAGTCCCGAAAAGGTCAGTACAGTATATTTGGCTGCAGGGGAGGAGTTTAAGCAGGTTAAGCTTTTATCAGATAATCAAAGGGAGATACTTATGAGATATTTACTCCCTGAGAAATTTGCTCTCTATGTTGGTGATGTGACATGGAATAAAAATCTACCAAGGCTTTTAAATGCAGCTGTCAGAGCCGGAATTCCGCTCATTTTGGTAGGCAAATCAATAGCTGAGAGTGACTTTGATAGAGATAGTCCATGGAACACAGACAGAATTGAAGTTCAAAATCTTGTCGAAAAAAGCGAGCTACTACGATCTCTAGGATTTGTCTCAACAGATGATCTAGTCTCACTCTATAATCTAGCAACTGTTTTTACCATGCCGTCACTTTATGAAGGCTTCGGACTGCCAGTAATTGAGGCGATGCAGTCTGGGTGTCCTGTAGTGGCTAGTGAAGAGGGGTCGCTGGGCGAAGTTGTGGGAGGCGCAGCTCTAAGTGTTGATGCATATAGTGAGGGCAGTATTATGCAGGGACTTAAAAAGGTTTTTAATTCAGAGAAAATACAAGAGGAGCTTACTAAAAAAGGCTTGCACCGTGCTAGGGATTTCTCATGGAAAAAAACAGCATTTGATACATTGGAAGTTTATAAAAAAGTTGCACTCAATAGATAGTATATGAAGCATATAACTAAATTATTTAAAAATCGATTTATTTCAGCAACTTTTTGGATGTTCGTAGCGACAGGTATATCAAATGTGGGTAATTATCTCTTTCATCTTTTAATGATTGTAATGATCAGCTCTCCTAAAGTTTTTGGAGAATTAGAGAGTGCTATTGCTCTCCTCTATATATTATATGTTCCATTAATGACGCTGTCTCTTGTGATTATTAAATTCGTTTCATCGGCTAAGGGCAAGGGAGATGATGTGGCAGTTGCTAGTCTGTATCACTACTTTAATAAACGATTAATTATTGGAGGAGCTTTATTTACTATACTGATCATTCTTTTTTCACCTTTTATTTCTTCATTTCTCCATTTCTCCTCTCTCATGATGGTTGTTCTACTGGCTTTAACATTTATGACAAGTATGCTATCAACTTTTACGCGAAGTATTCTTCAGGGGCTGACTAACTTTGGTTCACTGAGCGTAATCAGTCTGGTTGAGGTGGCTACGAAGATACTTGTTTCTGTTGTACTAATTTATTTGGGATATAAGGCCCTAGGAGGGTTAGGTGCTTTTGTAGTCTCAGGATTAGTTGGGTATCTTGTCGGATATTTCTTTGTTCGTAAAGAAAAATTAAAAAACTCAAATGAAAAGATAGATCCAAAACCATTTATTAAATATGCAATTCCTGCTTTTTTTACAACATTTGCATCGATTTCTTTTATAACCTCAGATATTTTAATAGTAAGACATTTTTTTCCTGGAGTAGAATCAGGATATTACTCATTTCTATCACTTCTTGGAAAGATTATTTATTTCGCCGCATCACCAATTATCACAGCTATGTTTCCACTTGTTTCTGAGCACCATGCAAAAGGTGAACGATATACGCATTTTTTATTTTACAGTTTGGGAATTACGTTTATATTTATTATTCCTCTTGTGTCACTTTATTATTTATTTCCGCAAATCGTTATCAATTTATTTCCCAACAAGAATTATAGTTCAATTGCCCCATTGCTGGGCCCTATGAGCGTATTTTTTAGTCTCTATGTACTCAATACTGTTCTTACGACATTTTACTTATCGATCCATAAGATTGCACCGACCGTGCTGAATGTGGTGGGCGCTATATCTCAGATTTTTTTCCTCTACCTATTTCACCAATCCCTGTCCCAAATGATCTTTGTCTCAACACTAACTTCCTTTGTTTTACTCATCTGTCTTTTGCTATACTACCCTTATGCTCGTCGGTAAATTACCCTTCAATTTAATCTCCTTAGTAGTCCCTACGTACAGACAATCTAGAACAATTGTTCATGATATCAAGTTACTTGAAGAACTATCTAAAACTCTTGGTATAAAATATGAAATTATCATCGTTGTTGATGGAATGGTTGATAGCACTTATGAAAAAGTAAAAAAAATATCATCAAAAACGATAAAAGTACTGGCGTATAAGGAGAACCAAGGAAAGGGACACGCTGTTCGGACAGGAATGTTAGCTGCTAAAGGAGACATTATTGGGTTTATTGATGCTGGGATGGATATTGACCCAAATGGTCTTGCAATGCTTCTGAACCATATGGTTTGGTATAACGCAGACATTATTGTTGGAAGTAAGCTTCATCCAGTCTCTCAGGTGAATTATCCATATTGGCGAAAAGTACTATCTTGGGGATACAGAAAATTAATTCGATTACTTTTTGGATTGAATGTTCGAGATAGTCAGGTTGGTTTGAAGCTTTTTAAGAGAAAAGTGGTGATGGATGTTTTTCCTCGTTTGCTTGTTAAAAAATTTGCATTCGATATTGAAATCCTAGCAGTGGCTAACTCATTGGGTTATAAAAGAATTTTTGATGGACCAATAAAGCTCGATTTTAAACAAAATACCATTAATCCCAAAATAATCATGCCTGTAGTATTCTGGATGTTATGGGATACTGCTGCGGTTTTTTATCGCTTAAAGATACTCAATTATTATAATAAAAAAAGTCCTGCATCCAACTCATGAATATCCTTATCCTCAACTGGAGAGACCCAAAAAATCCCAAATCAGGTGGTGCAGAGCAAGTTACGCTCGAGCACGCTCGAGCATGGCAACGAGCTGGACACGATGTTGATTGGTTAGCAATGCGCTATTCTGGAAGTAAGCGCGAAGAGAATATTTCTGGGATACGAATTATCCGTATGGGAAATGATATGACCGTTATACTTCTAGCGATGTTTCACTATATATTCTCAGGTAAACGATATGATCTCATCATTGATGAGATTCACGGATTACCTTTTTTCACACCTCTTTATGTTCGAAAGCCAAAGATTGCATTTATTCACGAAGTAGCAGGTGAGATCTGGGATTACATGTATTATTTTCCAATCAATAAGATTGGACGATTCATTGAATCTAGTTATTTTTATCTTTATAAAAATATTAGATTCTGGACTGATGCTGAGTCAACCATTGATGAACTGGTTCAGTTTGGAATCAAAAGAAAGAATTGTATAGCACTTCCATGCCCTACTAGTATGCAGTCAGTAAAAAACCTACCTGTCAAATTGAGAATTCCTACTTTTATTTTTGTTAGCAGGCTAGTTAAGATGAAAGGCGTTGAGGATGTAATTGATGCATTCGTGATAATTAGATCTAAGTTGGCTAATGCTCAGCTTTTCATCGTTGGAGGAGGGGATGATGCATACCTTTTTATGCTTCAAGAAAAGGTAAAAAGTCTTGGGATTGAACGTAGTGTTATATTTTATGGGAAAGTTACTGAAAATAAAAAAATACAACTCTTGCGTGAGTCGCATATTCTTCTCCATGCATCTGTTAAAGAAGGATGGGGCCTAGTTGTTATCGAGGCTGCAAGTCAAGCAACTCCATCGGTGGTCTATAATGTTGCAGGGCTACGTGACTCAGTGAAGGATCATCATACTGGAATTGTCGTTAACACTAATTCTCCGGCAGCATTGGCAGAAGAATCAATAGCCTTGGTACAAGATAAAAAAAGGTACCAACGTTATCAACAAAATGCGTTACAATGGAAGAATAGTCTTTCGTGGGATAAGGTAACTAAGGAGAGTATAGAACTGATTGAGCAGACAATAAGGAAATAATTATGAAAATATTAGTAACCGGCGGAGCGGGATATATTGGGAGCGTGACTGTAAAAAGATTAATTGAGGAAGGCCATGATATCACGGTTTTTGATAACTTGGTTTATGGTCATGCGACATCTGTTAGTTGCACTCTAATACAGGGTGAGCTCACAGATAAAGAATCTTTGTTTGAAAAATTAAAATTTAAACAATTTGACGCAGTAATACATTTTGCAGCATATGCATATCCTGGGGAGTCCATGAGTAATCCACATAAGTATTTTTATTACAATCTCGTGGGAGGAATGAATATATTAGAATTTATGCGCGAACAAAAAATTCCCTATATAGTTTTTTCATCTTCATGTGCAGTGTTCGGTAATCCAAAGAGCCTCCCCATTAAGGAGGATGACGATAAACAGCCAGAGAGTGTTTATGGTGAGTCCAAGTTAATGTTTGAAAAAATGTTATTTTGGTACGAGAAGGTATTTGGCATAAAGCACATTAATTTGCGATATTTTAATGCTGCTGGAGCAACACTGGATAATACTTTAGGAGAGGACCATGATCCGGAGTCGCATTTAATACCATTGGCAATGCGGTCTGCAAGTAAAAGTACGCCATTTACTCTTTTTGGTGATGATTATCCTACGCCCGATGGTACTTGTGTTCGTGACTATATTCATGTTGAAGATTTAGCAGAGGCACATAGCAAGGCGTTGGTGTATCTATCTAGGGTAGGTAAAAGTGATAGTTTTAACCTGGGTACCGGAAAGGGCTGCTCAAATAGGGAAGTACTGAGTATGATTGAAAAAGTAAGCAAAAAAAAGATCTTGGTTCAGGTTCATCCTCGTAGACCAGGAGATCCTCCAATAGTGTATGCAGATAAATCAAAGGCAAAATTGATTTTAGGTTTTAATCCGTTGCATTCAGATCTTGAAAATATTATTACAACTGCTTGGAGATGGTATAGTCGCAATCGCTAACTAGAGGTAATAATAGAGACTATATAATCAATATCTTTTACGGTCACATTTGGATGAATTGGAAGCGACAGCACTTCTTTTGAAGCTAGTTCAGCTACTCGAAGCGTTTCTGTGTGCCCTAGGCTTCTGTAGGCTTTTTGTTGATGAATTGAGACGGGGTAATAAATTAATCCTTCAATTCCTGCTTTTTCAAGTTTTTTTAATAGAGATGCTCTAGATAGGGGAAAGTTTTTAAGTATACGTATAGTATATTGATGATATGCGTGTATGTATCCATCTGGAGACTCAGGGAGAACTATCCCTCGTGTTGACGCTAGTGCTTTACTTAGCCTATCGGCATTTCTTCTCCTAATTTTATTAAAAGCATCAAGTTTTTTTAATTGCTCAATTCCCATAGTTGCTGCGATGTCAGTCATGCGAAAATTATATCCAATACTCGTATGATAATAGCGTTTTTTCATCCCATGAGATCGTAAAAGTTTTATTTTGTTTGCAAGACGAAGACTATTTGTGGTAATAATTCCACCCTCACCCGTTGTCATATTTTTTGTTGCATAGAATGAAAAACATGCAAGGTTGCCAAATGAGCCAGCCTTCTTGCGTTTTATAGCTGCACCGTGAGCCTGACATGCATCTTCTACAACTAAAAGCTGATGTTTTTTTGCGACTCTAAGAATTTCAGGCATATTACTCGGGAGACCATAGAGATGGACAGGAAGAATAGCCTTTGTTTTCTGTGATATTTTAGATGATAGGAGTTTTGGATCTAGATTAAAGGTTTTGGGATCAATATCTACGAATACAGGCTTAGCGCCAGTGAACAGAATTGCGTTTGCAGATGCAATAAAACTAAAAGGAGTAGTGATCACCTCATCGCCTGGTCCAATGTCTAACGCTAAAAGTGCGAGATAAAGAGCTGTGGTGCCGTTTGAGGTCGCAATACTGTAACGAGTACCGATGAAGTTAGCAAAATTTTCCTCAAACTCCTCAACTTTTTTCCCCATGACCAGTTTTCCTGATCGTAGTACATTACTAACAGCATTTATTTCCGTTCTTGATATTGATGGTTGAGCTATAGATATCATGGATTATGTAAGCTTCTGACCAATTGTTAGTTTTGATTTAGTTTTTATCATGATTACACCATCACTTGTTGTAATGAGATAATACCCATTAACTTGCGCTAGTACAACTCCTGGATATGGCGGTATGAAGCTTTTTTCAACTGATATCCTCTCATTTTTTTGAGTAAGCGCGAACGCATTCGGGTACGGTGAGCGAAGCGATCGTACAAGGTTAAAAATATTTCGGGTTTTATCATCCCAATTTATTCTACCTTGATCAGGTAATCTTTTTGGGGCAAATGATATTTTTCCTGATTGCTTAATTCCCACGGGTTTTTCTTGATCTTGGATTATTTTCTTGACGACTCTTAAGAGTAATCGCGCGCCGTGAGTCGTAAGTTTTTTCCTCAAACTATTAACGTCATCACTGTCAGTTATGGTTATAATTTTTTGCGCGAGTATGTCTCCGCTGTCCATACCATTATCTATGAAGTGTATCGTAACACCGATGCTTCGCTCGTCGTTAATGATTGCCCAATTAATTGGGTGATATCCTCTATATGCAGGAAGAGCGCTGGCATGGATGTTAATTGTGCCAAGGCGAGAAGCAGTAAGTATTCTAGCTTGAAGTAGCTTGTGAAATGATGCAACTATTGTCAGATCTGGATTAACACTGGAGATGTGCGCATAGAGTTCATCTGGGTTCCCATCACTTTCAATATAAGGAACTGAATTTTTTTCAGCCAGGACTTTCATCTTGCTGGTTTCATAACCCTTGGGTAATATTATAGATGTGATTGGAATATGATTACGAAGTAATAACTCTAACGATTTTTCGCCATTTTCGTTCCATCCAATAAAAATGATCTTAAATTTATTATTTTTTCCACTCATATGTCCTTCTTAGTACCCCGTGAGATCCCACTCCTTCCTTAAATGAGATTAGGCTTCTACTGGGTTCCATTGGGTTAATACTTAAGGTATCCATTGAGACACCAAGATCAAGCCATTGAAATTTATGTTCCTTTAACCAGGTAATTATGTGATAAAAAAGATAATTTACTCCTCTATATTCCTGGTAACTATAATAATGGCAGATATAAAAAGCAAGAGCTGTATGTGTATTTGTCAGAAAAAGAAGTACTGATGCTATTGGTTGTCCAGTTTTGTTATATGCCATAAAGAGTAAAATGTTGTCTGGAAATAGTTTTTTAAGTCTTAGGATTTCAGCTAGTTTATGGGTTGGTTTTGCTGAAAACTTCTTTTTATTCTCAAGCAACATAGCATAGAAGGTTTTAAAATCATCTGAGATTTTTATAGCAACATGAAGGCTTTGTGCTTTTTTTACCGATCTTCTATGCATTGGAGTGAAGTTTGATATAAAATCATCGTTGAGTAGGCGTAAATCTAGTGCGTTTGATATAAGTCGATTCTTTACCGTAAATCCTTTATAGATAAGAAGGAACTCCTCTATGTCATTAGGTGCATGAGAATAAATTGTTGGTGAAGGAGTCAGTACAATCTTTTTAATTGACATGTTATTTGCGTATTTTAGAAATGTCTCAATTACGCTTTCGTAATGAGAAAAAGAGATATCTCTTGTGATGAATGAGCCATAGCTTGCTCCAGCTGGCGATGTAAATCCATCCTCATTTAGCATTCCAGGTAGGATAGCAACCAGCTCTTGATGATCATAAAATGCAAGGTTGTGAAATGGGATTTTTTTTGTACTATGATATTTTTGAAATTTTAACGAGTGGAAGATGGTGCCATTGTTCGCTAAGTTAACAAATGAATCCCAATTGTGAGCATCCTTCTCGCTTATTTGTTGTATCTGCATAGTTATATTATTTGCTCAATGCTATTTTTAGTGCCTCATATGCGTATCTAGCTGAAGTTAGATCTGTACTAAGTCTATTTTTTAAAAAAAATCGTAATTCTTCTCTAAGAGGTTCTTTTTTTGAGATGAATACTTGTTTGTTTGGTGAGTCAGATAGCGATAAGAGTTCGAGGAAATTTTTAGTGCTTTGTTTATCAATTACTTTCTCATATACAATAAGCTTTTGATTAATGTAGTCCAGCTCTGCGAAGCCAACGGTGCCAGTCACATAAAGGCGTCTCATTTTTATCGGGGTTATCCAGTTTGTTTGAATCATACCGATAGCAGATTTGTATTCTAAAAGAAGTGATGCAGAGTCAGCGATGTTATTTTTAAAGATCTTTCTTTTAGATATAGTTTTTTTTATCGGAAGCTCGCTTAAAAAATAGTTAAATATATCAATATCATGAATTGCTAACTCGAAGGTTACATCAGATGGTGTTTTTGGTGGATTAATACCAACTCGTATAGCAAGCAGGCTGATAATATCACCAAATGTGCCTTGATCAATCATCTTTTTTAATTTAACAACAGCAGGATTGAATCGTTCGACGTGACCGATAAATACAAAGGTGTTCTGCTTTTTAGCCTCCCGTAAGATTGCAGTCGCATCGCTCAGATTTGAAGCAATTGGTTTTTCGATAAAGGTTGGTATCTTCCTCCTCAGGCACTGGATTGCAACTTCTTTGTGAAGACCTGTAGGAACAACTACTGAGACAGCATCGATGTCCTCGCTGTCGAGCATCTCAATATAATTTTTGTAATAGTTAGTTTTGTATTCAGTTGCTAGCGCTTTTGCCTGAGTTTCAAAAGGATCCGCAATTGCAACAAGATGAGAAATCTCTGAGTAAATTCTCACATGATGTTTGCCCATATTGCCTGCACCGATCACTGCTGTTTTCATAAGGACGTGGTAGTGGAAGATAGAATTATCAAAGTAATTTTAGGATAGACAATATTATAAGCATTTGACAATTAAAAAGATACATCATTTAAAGCCTAAAAAAAGTATTGTGATTTTAAATCTATTCATATAGCATGTAAGTACAAATGTTAGCTAAAAAATATAAGGTTTCATATTGTATTGCTGTTTATAACGAGGAAGAAATTATTATAAAAAATCTTCAAACTATAAAAAAGAATTTGAGTAGAATTTTGGGTAAGTCTAATTTCGAGATAGTTCTTGTTGATAATGGAAGTACTGATAAGACAACAGGATTACTTAAGTCGCTTCATGACCCTGTAATTAAATCCTTTTATCTGAAAAAGAAGGGGCATGGGCTCGGGTTGAGGAAGGCAATTCAAGAGGCAAATAATGATCATATCGTTATAACCGCAATAGATATACCCTTTGGTTTTGGTGATCTAAGGCTGGCATTAAAGTACTGGGATAAATATGATATAGTTTTCGGCTCAAAAGCACACCAAGAGTCAAAAATTAATAACTCTTTTCAGAGAATGATCGCGTCTGTAATTTATAGATTTTTTCTTAAAACTTTGTTTAAGATTACTATTCGAGATACTCAGGGCTCGATTTTCTTAAAAAGAAGTAGTATACAATCAATATTGAAATTTTGTACCGCAGATAATGCTTTTTTTACATCTCAGATCGCAATATGGGGTAGAACTAAAAACTTAAAATATAAAGAAATACCGGTTGTAATGAAAGATGTTACAGAAAAAAGAGTTTCACGATATAAATTGTTTAAAGACGGACCAGACATGTTCCAGACGCTTTTTTATGAGTATCTGAGAATGAAAAAAATACATGAAAATTAAATTGAAATTTAAAAAATGGGATTCTAGCTACGATAAGCTCACTAATTTTTTTAAAAATGAGATAGTTGTTGTTGTTATACTTTATTTTTTAATATTATTTGTTTTCTTTTCTAAAGCTTTTCTCACTCAATCCCTTGATGGTGATTGGATACGATTTTGGATTCCAAATTATTACTTCATCACTGCATCAGTAAAGGATGGAATTTTCCCACTTTGGCAGCCCTATGTCTATATGGGGGTTCCAGCTGCATTTCATCCAGGATATGTTATTTTTTATCCTGTGCTTTGGATATTTCTCTTGGGTAACATTCTGTTTAATCCATCACTCAGTTTTAATATATTCGGCAAATCCTTAGAGATTTACTTATATTTACATCTTTTGATCGGAGCAGTAAGTATGTATTTTCTTTTGAGAAAAAAACTATCACTTAGTAAAGTGACTGCATTTTTTGGAGGGACTATATACGTATTTTCAGTTTTTACCATAACCTCACTTGATGGCCAGACTCTGTTGGGGAAGATGCTACTTCCCGCATTAGTGCTTGCTTTAGTAAATTTTCTTCAATATAAATCATTTTTTAATTTCCTTTTACTGGTATTAGCTAACTGGATCGTATATATCTTAGGTTACCCATATTATCAGGTGTATTTTTTATATGCACAGCTCGCCCTGGGTGCACTCTATGGCTGGAAGCAGTTTATTAGAGCAGGATCTGCGATTGGATCCGCGCTGCTTTTAAGCGCATTTGTTCTTCTACCTCAGGCATATTACTATGCACAGGCATCAAGAGTAGGGGCAAGCAGTACTGACCCTCTGTTTCATATACGTAACACGCCTTTCCCAACTTTTTTATTGAATATTTTAATTCCTCAAGGAATTTACTATGACAGTGTTATAACTTGGGGAACAATTCCAGCAATCTTACTTATCATAGGATTTGCGACAATTAAAAAAAATAAAATCACCATTTGGGCGGTGGGTATATTTGCGACCTCACTTGTACTTAGTATGGGAGGGTATATAAATATACAGGATAGTTTGGGATATCCACCCTTTTTTATCGATAAACTTCGATCTCATGGACAGATTCTCGTTTTAACATTTTTTACTGGCACATTGATAATTGCGTCAGGTGTAGAGAGCTCTCTAAAAGGCATGAGAAGTAAGATGGTGGAGATTTTTCTGTGGGGAGTTTTCACGATAGGTTTATTATTCTTACTGTTATTACCGTTTTTGAGACCGAACTACCTAATAGATTATGGTAATTTGCTTACTGTATTAGGAAGAGTGATGGTGATATTTTTGGTTGGACTTATTCTTTATCATTTTACTTATAAATTTAAGAGTAAAGTCTTTATAGTGCTTATGATAATAATCACGTTGTTTGAATATCGATATTATCATAGCCAGTTAAAGGTATTAAATTTAGGGGTGGATTATAATCATTATTTTGCAAAGAACAGCCTGGTTCCTGAAATTCCAAGTGAGAAAAATCTATTTCGTACCGTCTTTTGGGAAAATCAGTTTGGATATAACTCTTCATACCTACGAGTATTTAATTCGGCTGGTTATGACGGCATACCGTATGTAGCCTCCCAAGACATATCCCGATTTCCAGTTCCAAAAAACTATCAATTTTCAAATACTAAATATTTAGTTACAACACGTCCTGAGATACTACCTGAGTTTCGTTTGGTAGATAAAATAAGTCCAGATGAACACCAGCAAGAGACAATTTTTTCAACTGATCCAAGCACGGGTTTTTATACTGAAAAGTCAAAAAACATACATTATATTTATGAGATTAAGAATTATTTGGAACGTTTTTATGTACCCACTAAAGTAACCTCATGCGATACAAGCAACTGTTTTATAAATGAAAACCCTCCGAAGCATGTCTATACGTCAACAAAAGATATTGATTTTACTAACCCAGATCATAGTAAGGTTAAAATTTTGGTTGATAGCTATTCAAGTAATGAAATAGTGCTTTCAATTAATACGCCTGCAAGAGCATTTATAGCTTCCTCTGAAATTTTTGATAAGGGCTGGAAAATAAAAATAAATAACAAGATCGAGAAAGTCTATAACGTGAGCAATGGATTTCGTGGGTTTATCGTTCCAGAAGGGAATTCAACGGTAGTTCTTTATTATATAGTCCCTTATTTTTATGAGGGATTATCACTTTCAATACTGGGATTACTGGGACTATTTCTTATAAGAAAATTTAAGAGACGATTGATACAGGATTAAAACCTTTACGAATTATGAAAGTTCTGATTATCGAGCCAGCTGAGATATCGAAGCCATCAATACAATTATTAATAGAGAACGGGATCGATGTTCTCTATCCAGAAGATACTTTTAGATCTGAAGAGGTTCAGATATTATTTATTAAAACCTATACAATAATAGATCGGGTACTATTAAATAATTATCCAAATCTTCGATTTATATTACGCGCTGGTGTCGGATTAGATAATGTGGATCTAAGTATCTGTAAAGAAAAAAATATTACTGTAATTAATGCTCCTGGTTCTAATACAAATGCTGTTGCTGAATATCTACTGATGGTAATTTTTATGCTTCTTAGAAAGTATAAGGCACAAATAGAGGCTTTGGACTCAGGGAGATGGAGAGATCTGTCATCTCTTGGAGTTGAGCTGGAAAGTCAAGTTGTTGGTTTGGTAGGCTGTGGAGCAATCGGTCAGCTAGTTGCTTTAAAACTTCATGCTCTTGGTGTCTCTGAAGTAATTGGTTATGACCCATTTATAGATAAAGAGAAGTTAAGAATGTACCATATTAAAAAAACTAATTTAAATATGGTTTTAAAAAATTCTGACATTATATCTTTACACCTGCCATTACTTCCTACAACAAAAAATTTAATATCCTATGATAGTTTTAGAATTATGAAAAAAACTGCCAACATTATTAATTCTTCACGGGGGGGGATTATAAATGAGCAGGATTTGCTACGTGCTGTTACAGCTGGTGAGATTATGGGCGCTGCACTGGACGTTTTTGAAAATGAACCCAATATAAATCAAAAATTACTAGCGTCTAATAAAGTCATCACAACACCTCACATAGCCGGGTTTACAGCAAGTGCTCTAGAGGAGATGTCATTAGCACCTGTTGTCAGTCTGATTAGCATTTTAAAGAGTACTAAGATTTCACAATAGCAGTAAATTTGCTAGAAGGTGCTAGTTAACAGCATGCATTTGTATTACAATTACAATAACTTTTACATGAAAAATTTATTACAAAAAATCATACGTTTTATAATAATTGATCTCCAGTATTTTTCTACGAATTTATCTCTCAAGCGTAAAACCCTTGATGTTCTCCGAACAAATAGTAGGCTCTTTAGTAACTTATTATTAAAACCTAAAAGTCTACAGCCAGTTATTATTGGTGACAGGCTCGTGTATTACGATACGCTTTTTGCAACCAAAACGTTATTAACAACCATATATGATTTTTACATCGAGACGAAAATGGCTACATTACTTCCTTCCAAACCAGTAGTGATTGATGTTGGTGCCAACATTGGACAATTTGTTGTAGCAGTCAAATCGTTTTATCCAAATGCACAAATATACAGCGTTGAGCCAGATAGAGACGTTTATCAGATTCTAAATAAAAATATAAAACAATTTAAAAAAGTAACCTCATTTAATTATGGCTTGTCAAATAAGGAAGGCCGGGTAGATTTTTATAAAAGCAATAGTTTTTCAGAATGGTCAGGGCTACATCCATTAGAAGGACATAATTACGAAAAAATATCAGTTCAGATAAAAAGAGGTGACAGACTTTTTAGTTCAATCACACATATTGATCTACTGAAGATTGATGTTGAAGGGGCGGAATTAGAAGTTCTTCAGGGAATGAAAAAAACTATTTCTAAATGCAAGTATATCTTAATCGAGGCAAGTATAATGCGAAACCCATCAGATCTCGGTTCAAAGAATGTCTTAACTTTTCTGTTTGAAAATAACTATACTATTGATCATATTGGAAGAATTTTTTCTGATGATAAAGGTCAGTATCAAGGAGCAGTAGATATTCTTCTAAAAAATAGACTTTATGAATAATACTCAATTAGTCTCAGTTATTGTAGCTACAAAAAATGAGGAAAAGAATATTGAGAATTGTTTGCTTAGTGTAAAAAAGCAGACATATACTAATCTTGAAATTATTGTTGTTGATAATAATTCTAGCGATAAAACGAAGGCTCTCGCTTCAAAATTCACAAAGTTTGTTTTTAACTGTGGTCCGGAGCGTTCAGCACAAAGGAATTTTGGAGCTAAGAAAGCACGAGGTGATTACTTTCTGTTTATAGATGCAGATATGGCTTTAAGTCCAGAAGTAGTTCATGAGTGTATAACAAAGGTTGTTTCTCTGAAATATAAAGCCATTATAATCCCTGAGAAATCAATAGGTAGCGGTTTTTGGGCTCAGTGTAAATCACTAGAAAAAGATTTGTATCGTGACATATCTTGGATAGAGGCGGCTAGATTTTACGAAAAAAGTGCGTTTTTGCGAGAGAAAGGGTTTAATGAGCTTATGATAAGTGGTGAGGATTGGGATTTGTCGCAGAGGATTGAAAAAAAATATAATCTGGGAAGAATCCGCAGTCAAATTTACCACAATGAAGGAAGTCTATCCCTTATGGATGATTTGAAAAAAAAATTCTATTATGCAAAGCATATTTCAGTATATAGAAAGAACAATTCAAGCAAGGGTAACCTTTCAAATCAATTTAGTTTATTTGCGCGATATAAAGTATTTTTTTTGAGACCCGAAATACTTTTCCGTGCTCCAGTTGTAGGGTTAGGTCTGATATTTATGAAGACAGCTGAATTCACCGCAGGTTTTTTCGGATTTATTTTTAGTAGAAAAAGTATATGAAAAATATCATCAAAGAACAGGCGAATGTAAAATTGACGGGGAGACTACGTAGGACATTTAGTTTTGTTTCAAATAGCGATATAGAAAATAAATATATTGTGGACATTGGTTGTGGGTATGGATGGTTCGAGCATAATGCGTTTAAAAAAGGAGCTGCTAAGATTACTGGTATTGAAATCTCAGAGAGCGATCTACAAACAGTAAAAAACTGCATCAATAACAAAAATTTTAGTCCGGTTATAGGGCATGCTACAAATATTTCAGTAAAAAGGGGGAGTGTAGATACGGTAGTTGCATGGGAGGTAATTGAGCATATTCCAAAAGGAACAGAGGATGATTTTTTCAAAGAAGTAAGGAGGGTGCTACGAAGAGGTGGGCACTTTTATCTCTCAACCCCTTATCAGTCAGTGATTGCAACATATTTAGACCCTGCATTTTGGCTAGTTGGACATCGACATTACTCAAAGAATTTATTGTCACAATTAGGGTTGAATAATAAATTCTCGGTTGAAGCTATATTGGTCACTGGTGGGATCTGGACTATTTATTCAATAATTGATATGTACTTTTGGAAGTGGGTATTTAGAAGAGAGTCAGTATTTAAGAGATTTCTTCATAAAAAGATAGAGGATGAGTATCGTCGTGATTTTGGATCTGCGAATATCTTCATTAAATATAAAAAGTTATGAAAATAGGCATTAATTCACGAATGTACCAAAATAATATGACTGGGATTCCCTATTACATAGAATGTCTTTATAAGGAATGTCTAAAAGTTGATCATGATAACGAATATATTTTTTTTCAGACCAAAAAAACTAAAATGATTGGAAACACACATGTAATTAAGCGTGGTAATTCGGTTATTGATGCATTTTTATTTGATAATTTTTTAATTCGTAAATTGATTAAGCAAGATAAAATTGATGTGTATCATGGGCCTGCAAGTATACTACCATTTTTTAAAGACAAAAATGTTAGGTACGTTTTAACAGTTCACGACCTATCTTTTTTGGTGTTTCCAAATAATAATTCAAAAATATTTAACTTATATTATAAATATTTTGTAGGAAGATCACTAAAAAATGCTGATGTAATTGTCGCAGATTCTGAAAATACCAAAAGAGACATAGCCAAATTTTATTCTATAAATAAAAATAAAATCAGAGTTATTTATCCAGGAGTGAATAATTTATTTTTAAGCAAGACTCATGTTAAGAGATTGATTCAGGAAAAGTATTTTTTTACCTTAAGTACGCATCCTGAGAGAAAAAATATCTACAGGGTAATCGAGTTATTGGAAAGTAACAATCAATTATCAAATCATGTATTTGTTATAGCAGGGCTTATTCCCGCCGATCAGCTCTCAAAGTTGAAAGTTCTCATTAAGAAATTACATCTACAAGATCAAATCATTCTTTTTGGATATGCCACTGAGGAAGAGTTAATGAGCCTTTATCAGCATGCTGAGTTTTTTATCTATCCATCATATTATGAAGGTTTTGGTTTTCCAATTCTTGAGGCGATGCTCTCACGTTGCCCGGTTATCGCATCTAATACAAGTTCTATTCCTGAGATTACCCCGAATAAAGATTGGTTATTTAATCCTAATAGTACTAAAGGGATACAGAGGTCGATTGAAAAAATGATATCATTGACACCAGGAAATAGGGAAAAGCTTATACAGGATAATCTCATATTCGCTAGTAAATTTAGTTGGCATGAGTCAGCTATGACAATGATTAAGGCATATAGATCATGAAAAAAATCTCTGTTCTCTACTCACCAATACACTATGTTCTTGACGCAAAAAATACAGGCTCAGAGTTTTTGTGGGCTTATTCGATTTATCAACAAATCTCAAAAAGTATTTCTATTGACCCATACTTTATAACTGGAGGAGTTCGTGGAGTTATAGATATAAATGTCTGGAATCTTCAAATTTTTTTAGCAGAAAAATTAAATCTCTCACTCATGAATATATTTATTTTCTACTTTTGTACATTTAAAGCTGGGCTAGCTGTGAACGAGAAGAAAAAGGTTGATATTTTTCATCATGTATTACCTTTTAGTATTGGTCATTCGTTTAATCTACTGGCGTTCATGACGAAAAAGCCTTTTATCATCGGTCCTGTTCAAGGGAATTTACAAATTCTTGATACTGATTTAAATAGACTTGACGCTCGAGGTTTCCAGAATCACTCAATGAATATTTATATTCGTATAGAAAATTTACTTTTGGCGATAATAACCCCCTTTATCACCTACTTGTCATACGCAACTCTTAAAAGAGCAAGCGCAGTGATAGTAATTAATGAACATACAAAAAAAATACTACTTAATAATGGTTTAAAAAAGGAGCGAATTATAATAATTCCTCCAGGTATCGATGTAAAACGTAGTAGGCCGACTTCAAAAAATAAGTCTGATACCGTCATAAATATAATAGCTGTTGGATACTTATTAAAAAGAAAGGGATTTGACTACGTTATAACTGCGATGCAGTCTGTAGTTGCAGTAAGCAAGAGTGTGCATCTTGATATTCTAGGTGACGGGCCACAAATGAATTCACTTAAACAATTAACAAGAGAGCTGGGTTTAGAGAATTTTATAACATTTCATGGATTTGTTCCACAATCTGAAATTTCTTCATACTATCAAAATGCGTCAATTTTTATTAATATGAGTAAGTCTGAGGGGTTTGCGACAGTCTGCCTAGAAGCAATGGCAGCTGGACTTGCAATAGTTAGCTCTCGAGTAGGTGGTTTTTCCGATGCGATTGAGGATGGTGTTAATGGATATTTGGTAGAGCAAGAGGATTCACAGATGCTTGCTAAGCGAATCAATTATTTAATTTCTCATAAAACATCCATAATAAAAATTGGCACTAAGGCTCGAGAAGATGCAGTAGAAAAATATGATTGGGAAAAAAGTATCATTCCGCAATATATCTCGCTCTATAAGAGAGTCTTGAAGTAAATTAAGAGGATAATATATGGATTACGAAAAATATTATACAAATAATAAAAAATATTCTATTTTTTTGGATGGGCAAGATAAAAGTAGCTTTAAAAAATATTCAGATTATATAATCAAGTATTCTAAAAATAACAGTAAGATTCTTGATACTGGTTGTGGAACAGGACTTGTATTGGAGCAAATAAAATCAATGGCTAAAAGAGAGCTTTATGGGATTGAAGTATCAAGGGAGTCAATAAAAATTTGCCTTAAAAAAAAGCTTAATTGTCAATACTACGATGGGAAGAAAATGCCTTTTAAAGATTCATTTTTTGATTGTGTTGGCTCAATGAACGTACTGGAGCATACTAATGACCCGGTTGGTTTTTTGAATGAACAAAAAAGGATTTTAAAAAAAGGTGGATATCTCATCGTCTCTTGTCCAAATTTTTTGTCTGTGACTAATAGCTATCACCACCACACTGCAGGAGTTTTTCAAAAGCTTCAGAATCTCTTGACTCTCCTATTAAAATATATAAGAAGAGATGTGTCATTTGAGAAAATGAGAACAATTGATCGTGAAGATTTTCAGCCTGATGACGATGCCTGTAATGTTACAAATCCATTAGACGTGCTTGCGTGGGGTAAGCAAAATAAACTATCAGTTGTTGAATGGTCAAGCCAACAGTTTTATACAGCAGGTGTTAAAAGTATTTTAGATAGAGGTATAATGAGGTTGTTTCTCGGATCCTCGTTCATTGTTTTTAAAAAATAAGAGTAATCTCCTATGATAAGTAGACAAAATAGAATCCTATTTATAGCGCTTTGTATTATTGCGCTCGTTATTTATAATAAATGGATCTTTACTGCAGGAATAATCTCGCATGGGGATTGGGGATATTATTTTAAAGAAACACAAAATGCGTATTTTCAGAATTCATTTTCATTGTGGAGAAGTCTGAGTTCCTTCGGGGGAATCTCATTAGATGTTGGACAAGGGCCAACAAATTTTTACTACGCAGTTCTATCACGATTTTTTAATTTAGACTTCAATATCTCTGAGAGAATAGTTCATCTATGGCCGATTGTGTTTTTTACACTTTTTTCCTCCTTTATCCTCCTTCAAAGTATCTTTAAAAACAGAGTGGCAATTGGGATAGGTGTTCTTGTTTACATGTACAATACTTACTTTCTTACCTCTCAAACAGGTCACCTTACCTTAATGGCTGCATATTCAATTGCCCCACTCGTCCTCTATTCATTCATGAGGACTCTTGAAGAAAAAAGATTTATCTGGGGTGTTATCACAGGATTAATTTTTGCTGTCTGTGGAGCGTATGAACCCCGTGCAAGTTATATTGTTTTTGGCCTATTGGGAATATATTTTGTCTTTTTTCTTATTACACTAGGTAAGACTGAGTTTAAATTTAAAAATATCATTAATATCTCTTTGTATGCTATAGTTCCATTTGTCATATTTGCTTTTTTGAATGTATATTGGGTATACGCTCTTGCAACACTTGGTGGCATAACATCTAACGCATTATTTTCTAGATCGTTATATGGTAGTGATCTTTTTACTATCATGTATTCTCTGACGCTCTATCATCCATTTTGGACAGGCACAGAATTAAAGATTTATGCAATTCAACCAATTTTTGCTTACTTCTGGTTATACCCCGTGCTTGCGGTATTGGGCTTGATGCTACATAGGTTAAACAAAAAAATACTATTTTTTGGATTAATTTCGATCATTGGGATTTTCCTCTCAAAGCAAGCAGATGTTCCATTTCCTAATATGTATTCTTGGCTATATAGTCATTTCCCCGGCTTTAATGCCTTTCGTGAGGCGAGTAAATTTTATTTCTTGACCGCTCTTGGTTACTCAGTGCTGATAGGGGCATTTTTTTCATGGATTTGGGATAATTCGAGCGAAAACAGACTAAAATCTCTTGGTAAGTATCTAATAACGATAGTAATTATATTTGTTATCCTGCTAAATACTTTTTCATACATTACCGGTGGTATTGGAACACTCTTTAAGTCAAGACAGATTCCTCATGATTTTTTAACAGTCAAAGATTTTATTTTAAAGCAAAATAATTACTTCAGAGTGCTATGGGTACCGGTGAGCTCACGATGGAGTATTTATACAGATACACACCCAAAGGTCTCAGTGATTGATCTTGTGAATTCGGACTGGAAAAATTATGTAGACGATATAAAGCCGCAGAATAGTGATTATGATAATATAACACGTCTTTTTGCAGACGAGAATACGAATCAATTATTGGATTTATCATCAATAAAATATGTCATAGTCTCAATTAGGGTGAAGGATAATGAAGAGGATTGGATCGGCAGCCTCGATAATCGACGTGAGTATGTTCGTACCCTAGATAACGTTTCATATCTGAAGAGAATTGACGTAGGAACAAAATCTATTACCGTTTATGAAAATGAGAACTACAGACCGCATCTATATCTGAGTTCTGAGAAAGGGACTAACATAAACCAGGGGAGATTCGATAAAGTTGTGTATGTACATAAAAGTCCAACTGAATACTCAGCAGTTCTAAAAAATATAACTGGTCCAACTTATCTGAATTTCTCGGAAACATTTCATTCAGGATGGAAGCTTAGGGTTGGGAAGTTAAGCTGGCTGGATGCATTATTGCAGAAGAATTACTTTTTGTCTGATGAAGTACATTCAAGTACGTCGCTTGGTTATAATACCTATTTGATTGATCCTAAAAAAATCTGTAAAGAGTTTTCGTGCAAACGTAATTCAGGAAATAGTTATGATATCCCAGTAACACTTTTTTTCAGACCACAGCTAAATCTTTATGTTGGGATGGGGGCAAGCGCAGTAGCATTAGTTCTGATTACAGCATATATTACCTATTATGTCTCAAAAAAAAGAAATAAAAAGAAGTAGAACATATCTAATTGTTGAGCGATCTATACTCATAGCATTTTTTGTTGCAGTGAGCTTGTTTTTGTCTTACCGATACATCAATGAGACATCGGGAATTACGATCCTAATTCATAGTCACGCTAAAGAAAATATTGTTCAAGGGAACAAATCAGAACTATTGCAGGGTGACAAAATTAAAGGGGAGTTCCAGGCAAAGGACAACAATATTGGAATAGTTGCAGTTCGTTTTAATACTTTCTTTCGGATAAATGGAGACATGGTTTCATTTAAGATAAAGGAGAAGGGGTCAAGGGCCTGGTTTTATGAGCATTCTTATCTCGTTAACCAATTTCAACCTAATAAATTTTTCACATTTGGATTTCCTATAATCACCGACTCAAAAAATAAAATCTATGAATTCGAGATCGAGTCTCAAAGGGGTAGTAGTGGTGATGCAGTTGCCCTTAGTCCAATTGAGCCAGTTTTCGTAACAAAGTATCAGTACTCAAAGGATAGAATTCTGTCGGAGCAAGATTATCTCGTTACATTTTTACGTGAAAAGCTGGTTAATTCACTGTTAGATTTAAATTTCCTGATTTCATTATTTGTATATTCTCTTCCGTTGATAATTTATATCATTAAGGTATTTTTCTTCGATAGATATTTTGCAGATCGATACTTTTTTGTATTTTTTCCGTTAGTACTTATGGTGATGCTCTGTTTTGCCAATATTCCTCGTAGCGATGAGGCAGTTATAGGTGCGACGGGATTGTGGCTCTTTGTCTGCTTGGCATATCAACTTGAAAGCAAAATCAGTTTTATTCTCTCTTTGGCATTAATTATATTAACACCAATTTTTCTCTATCTTAATTTGGATGATTTGTCACGAAACGTAGCAATGTGGGGTTATTTGTTATTAGTCTCAGGAGTTGTGATGCAACTAATTCAAATAAGATCGCAGTTTAAGAAATAATCCTTGAGGTCTGGCGGGTCGCAATTTGTACTTTAGCTCTAACATGGTACAATTGAGTCATGCTAAGTGTAGTGGTGCCTGTTTTCAATGAGCAGGAAAGCATTCCTTTTTTTTATCCCGAGCTAACCCAGGCTCTAAAAGAATTAAAAAAAGATTACGAGATTGTATTTGTGGATGATGGCTCAAGGGATAAATCACTAGATCTTTTAAAAGAACTAGAGCAAAAAGACAGCCATGTCCGTATTTTTTCGCTTCGTCGAAATGTCGGAAAGGCCGAGGCATTATCACTAGGATTTCAGAAGGCAAAGGGAGACGTGATAATTACGCTGGATGCAGATTTACAAGATAAACCTGATCAAATTGCTATGTTACTTAAAAAATTTGATGAGGGATTTGATGTGGTTTGTGGATGGAGGAAGGATCGTAAAGATGCTTCCAAAATGAAAATTATTTCTAAGTTTTTTAACTACACCCTAAATCATATTTTTGACCTAAGCGTACATGACTATAACTGTGGATTTAAGTTGTATACCAGCGCAGCTGCTAAAAGTCTGCATCTCTACGGAGGTCTCCATAGATTTATTCCCATTCTTGTTTATGAGCAGGGATTTACAGTCGCAGAGGTGCCGGTTGAGCATCAATCGCGTCAACATGGTTATTCAAAATATGGGTTCTCTAAAATTTTTAAGGATATTCCTGACATGTTCACCATGCTTTTTTTAGTGAAATACATGAAAAGACCACTCCATTTCTTCGGAGCAATTGGAGGCGTACTGGTCTTTTTAGGCGCCTTAATCCTTGCGTATCTTTCTATCCTTCACTTTCTTGGTGAGTCAATAGGAAGACGGCCACTTCTCCTTTTTGGAATATTATTTGTCATGAGCGGTCTTCAAGTATTTTTTACGGGTTTTCTTGCAGAGTTGCTTATCAGCATTTCCCACAAAGGAGATAGGACGAATTATCCACTTAAATACTCATCTCCTGAATAAGCATGCCCGGGTAACACTTTCATTTTTATCCTAAATCTGAGTATGATAGTGGTGAGAGAAAACTATGAGAATCGGAATTGATATTTCACAACTCGCATATAGAAATACTGGAGTAGCTAACTATTTAAAAAATTTGATTAAGCAGTTAGCTGAACAGGATAGAGATAATGAATATGTTCTTTTTTATTCTTCAATGAGGCGAAAATTAGATCTGAGCGATATACCTCACACAGCCAATGTGACCTTGAAATCATTTTTTATTCCACCTCGTCTCCTTTCCTTTATATGGAATACGCTCCATGTAGCTCCAGTAGAGTGGTTCGTGGGATCGGTTGATCTTTTCTTGACTTCAGACTGGACAGAGCCACCAGTCAAGAATGCGAGAAAACTAACAATACTCTATGATCTCATTATCCATAAGTATCCAGAGGAGATGGCCGATATCATCGTAAGTACTCAAAAGAGAAAACTAGCGTGGGTAAAGAAAGAGTCTGCTGCGGTTTTTTGTATATCTCATGCGACCAAGGAAGATGCTTTTG